>ERZ773005.1441-NODE-1441-length-12386-cov-5.354229_pt1 | contig 12386 bp, 13 predicted proteins | sample MGYA00580666_ERZ773005 | MGnify/ENA primary metagenome ERZ773005 (study PRJEB29015, sample SAMEA2737999) | human oral metagenome | biome: human oral; feature: human-associated habitat; material: dental | place: China | collected 2061 ... | reverse complement strand
TGTCTTTGAAGCAAACGTAGGTAACCGCCTAGATTGAACTGCTGGGCGAGGCACTGGCTGATGCACCCGGCGGCTGAGAGTTGAAGTCACTAAGATGCCACGCACCATTCGAATATTTGGCAGTAAGTTCACCCTTATGTGTGCTCTTCCGTTCTGTCTCTTTGAGCTCGCGCACATTTCCGAAAGCTACTATATATTCCCCGAAGTCAGACGTGAATGTAACTGGCCAATAGTAGATATCATCACGTTTAGTAGGCTGGGGTTCTTCCAGAAAAAACGTAATGGTGGGATTGCCAAACCATGCATCCCCCTCTTTAAACGCCTTGAACATATCCTTGATAGAACTATTCTTAGCAATATCCCGTTTACCTTTGTCGTTGAGGTCTGACTGCTCAAAATACTGGTCGTCCCCCGTAGCGAAAAGATACTGTAGCGACGCTGCCATGAACGCAAGAGACGAGTAGAGGCCCGCCACTGAGTCCTCATGAATATTATCGGGTTTAACAGGTTTTGGTATGTTCTTCGCTGGCTGGGTGCGGGTAGCTGGCGAGTAGGTTCCCGCAGAGGTATCGTAGCTTTCGAGTTTTACCTCACCTCTATAGTCTTTCTCGGGCTCTTTTGTCTGATCATTACCAGAAATATCTGAGGTAGAAGAGTTTATATTTAACCCGCTGCAGGCGGTTAAAAACGTAAGGGAGCCAGCGCCTAAAAAGCCAAAGGCGGCACGGCGGTTCACTATGAATGTCATGTTAGGTTTCCTTTCAGCTGGGAATAACCAGCCTCAGCATCATACTGAGCTTTCACCACGGTGAGCGGGGGGGCCAGCCCAAATCTGCGCTGCAGCTTTTTGCGCAGGCAAGAATTTTCCGCATACCCAAGGTGCAGGGGCGACTTACGGCTTCACCGTTGAAGAGAGCGCCTGAATACCGGCAAGCTCCCACACACCACCTGTATACTCGCCACGCATAACAACTTTGCTGCTAGTTTTCCGTTCATTAGCAGGCATATCGCGCACTTGACCGGCAGCCACTAAGTAGGCACCTACTGCGGTTGTGATGGTTGCTGGCCATAGATAGTATTTACCTGATTTATTGGACGAGGATGTTTCTAGGGTGATGACATACTTGGGATCTTCAAACCAGACTTCGCCTGTTTGCAGAACCGAGTACTGTTCAACCATTATGTCGTAGTTTTTCTTCTCCTCTGGGTGAAGTTTGACCTGCTCAGTGTATTGGGAATCCCCAGTGGTCATGAGGTACTGCATTGAGGCTGCCATGAATGCCAAGGATGAGTAGAACCCTTCCTCAGAGTTCTCGTTCATGTTCTTTGGTTTGATGGGCTTAGGCACGTTCTTCGCTGGCTGGGTGCGGGTAGCTGGCGAGTAGGTTCCCGCAGAGGTGTCGTAGCTTTCGAGCTTCACTTCCCCTTTATGGTCTACCGACGACGAGCTGGACGGTGAATTAGAGGCAGCAGAAGACGACGAACTTGCCGGACCAGCAGAAGCACTGGACGATGCGCTGCTGCTCTCAGCTTCTTGATGCTTCACAACGGTTCTTATAGGGGCGCAGGCAGACAACAATGCCGCAGCAGATCCAGCACCCGCAAAGTTCAGCGCGGCACGGCGGTTAAATACGGAAGTCACAATATTATCGATCTCATTTGTCTAGATTCAGGATGTTTGACTTATTTATTATAGCTAAAGTTCGTTTTTATTACCTTAAATTTATTTTTATGAGTTATCTGAAAGATCATAGATCATGATGGTAACTTCCCACGTGCCACCAGTGTATTTCCCTTTCATATACCCCTTTTGAGGTTTTTCAGCCCCCGTAGAGGGCACAGGAACCGTCTGGCCTTGTGCGTTATGGACATTTTTACCGTAATCAAAAACAACTGTAGAGGGCCATGTGTAACTAGAGCCTGACTTGGTGGGCTGGTCAGTTGTTAATGTAATAACAATCTTGGGGTTTTCAAACCATGCGACACCGCCTGCAATATATTGTGCCATCTCATCATACTCACTCAGGTCCTCTTCCTCATCAGTCTTTACCTGGTCTAGGTATTGCCGGTCGCCTGTTGTCACAAAATACTGGAATGAAGCGGCATAGAAGGCGATTGTTGAATATAGACCAGCCACCGAGTTTTCATTCATATTCGCTGGCTTAATGGGTTTAGGTACGTTCCGCGGGGGATGCTCGCTGGTGCCGGGCTCATAGGTACCCGCAGAGGTGTCGTATTTCTCTAGTTTTGCCTCACCTTTATAGCTCTTTGCAGACTCCGAAGATGCTGGTGAAGACGATGACGTAGAGGCCGCAGGGCTCACGGACTCCTCAGACGGCTCCGGAGAATATGAATCAGGGGTACTGATACTGCTGCTACTGCTGCTATCGCCGCTACTTTTCTTAACACTTCTTAGCGGGGCGCAGGCCGCTAAGAACGCAGCAGACCCTGCACCCAGAAGACCCAGGGCGGCACGGCGGTTAAACACGGAAGTCATGACAGGGATCGCATCCTTTCCACATAAGGTGATCGCGCACTCTTATCATACAGCGGCGGGGCAGAAGTAGCGGTTCGAAGGTGCGTACGTACTTAACAATAGAATGCAGGCCACATCTATCAAGAGGGACAGTAGGCACCTAGGCGCGCCCATACGGTAAGCCCACTGGACAGGAGGCTTTTACAGGTATCACTCGTGGCCATGATTACCCATGACAGTTACGCACTCCTCATATGAGTCTTCCCCTATTTATCCTCGTTATCTTGAGCCTTAAAAACCTGGCTTGGCATATGCTCTACAGTTTCAAGATGAATCTCGCTCTCAACGGCATCAACACGCCAGTCACCGTCCTCCCACACCATCGGCACGGAGAACTTAGCAATATGATTCTGCCCATCAGATTTCCACAGAAAAACAGCGTCAACCACAGCCCGCTCTGGCGAGTAAGACTTTATATCATAACCAGCAATACGGGCATCAGCAGAGTCAGCCGGGTGGCTCTCAGGAGCTTTAGGCTTATATTCAGCAGCAATACGCTTTGAAAGTAAACCCCTACGCTCTGCCTCAGTTGCATTAATATCACTTTCAGCAGCCATGTACGTGATAGCTGCCATAGCAGCACCGGTTGGGTTATGAGCATAGCAATATCCCACAACACCAGGCGTATAGGTAGGACCATACGTTGCAGAGACCGGATATTTAATACCATCATAGGTTTTCTTAAACCGGTAATCTGATGGCGCTTCTACGCTGAATTCTTTCTCAGAAGCCACCGGCACATCGCACTTATGATCGCCGCGACCTGTAGGTGGTGTGCCTGTTTGCTGTCCGCTACCCGAAGGCGCAGAACTTGACGACGCCGCCGCACCTTCAGCCGAGTTTTTAGTCTCCCCCTTATTTCCCATTAGATTCCACACCAGCAAAATAGCCAGTATTAGGATCACGCCGAGCATTACGATAAAAAGAAAATTACGCCCCCGGCTTTTAGAAACGTCAAGCATTAAGCCTCCAAAGAAATATTAATAAAATAGTTACTGAATATTGCGACCACTATCGCAGCGAATAGCTACCCATCATCTACTGCGCAGATCCACATCATAGGGCTGGTTACTACCTTCATCCAGTCCATTGTGTCTTTTTCAAGACTAATAACAGGGCCAGCATGAATCCATGACAAAATAAATGTCTGAAAAAGTTAACAGCTCCGGCCCACAGGGATATCAGAAAACCATTACTCAGGCCTTCAAGCACAGTTTTAGCAACAGCGCCACCAGGATCTTCAACAGCCCCTTGCACCTTTCAGAGGCAGCAGCCACATTCTCATGACATTGCGCTTTATCATCAATCGCAGGGTTTATATCACAACTGAAATCCCCAATATTTTGGCTGCACCCGCAGCGAAATCAGCCACGTAATTATTCATTAGCTCTTGCCTCCGTTGGCTTTAAACACCTGCTCCGGCGCACGAGTCACCAACACCGGCTCCACCGCGTTTGGATTCGCGTCCATCTTCCAGTCATCGTTCTCCCACACCAACGGCACAGTAAACTTCACCGCAGTCTGCTTACTTTCACCCTCACGAGTCACCAGTACAACAACCCCGATCTTTGCCCGCTCCGGTGAATACTGCTCAACCTCATACCCAGCTATACGGGTATCACGAACAGGCTTAGCCACAGACATATCAAGGCTCTCCCGAACAGAAGCAGAAAACAGATCCTTTAACTCCTCCCCAGACGCGCGAGAATCCCCCGACACAGCCGTAACCTGCGCCGCAGCCATTGCGGCCCCCGCCGGATTATGCGCAAAACAATACCCAACCACAGCCGGGGTATACGTCGGCCCCACCGACGCACTCACCGGGTATACAATCCCCACTGCTGACGTCTTAAACTGATAATCCGATGGCACCTCACCACTGAAAGCCTTATCAGGAGCCACCGGAACATCGCACTTATGATCGCCACGGCCTGTAGCGCTAGAAGACGACGCACTTGAGGGCTGTCCGCTACCCGACGGCGCAGAACTTGACGACGCCGCCGCACCTTCAGCAGAGCTTTTAGTCTCCCCCTTATTTCCCATCAGATTCCACACCAGCAAAACAGCCAGTATTAGGATCACACTGAGCATGACGATAAAAAGAAAATTACGCCCCCGGCTTTTAGACACATCAGGCATTAAGCACCTCCAAAAAATATTAATAAAATAATCACCAAATATTACGGCCACTGAATAGCTGCCACCAGCTGCTTGATATCTATAGCCGCATTTAGAACTATATTTATGTTGCACTAATGCGGATGGTCTACCCTGAAACCCGCGGGGAAAATCCCACAGTAAATGTATTCACAGTTATTCACACTCAGAATTTTGGAGCCCATAGTTCCATTATTTTAACTATTTTGCGATCCACCTTGAGCCTTAAAAATATAAGTTGGCTCTTTGGTTAAAGGAGACGGCTCCGGCTTTTTATCAGTATCTATTTTCCAATCATTATCCTCCCAAATTAATGGTATAGATACCTTAAATCCCATATTTTTCCCATCCGAGTCCTTAGCGATAACAACAATACCGATAGTAGCTTTTTCAGGAGAATAACTTTCTATATCATAACCAGCAATACGAGCATTTACACGCTCAGTATTACTATTAGGTGCGGAATGAAGATCAGCTGCTATACGCGAAGAATACAACCCACGAAGCTCAGCCTCAGTAGCCCGAGTATCCCCAACAATCGTGCTACCTTGACTAGCCGCCAGAGCAGCACCGGTTGGGTTATGGGCAAAACAATACCCCACCACCATACCCGGCTTATAGGTAGGACCATACTGAGCCGATATCGGGTAAATGACGCCATGGGTTGTCGTCTCAAACCGATAATCCGACGGCAGCTCAGCACTAAAAGCCTTATCAGGAGCCACCGGAACATCGCACTTATGATCGCCACGGCCTGTAGGTGGTGTACTTGTTTGCTGTCCGCCATCCGAAGGCGCAGAACTCGATGATGCCGCTGCACCCTCAGCAGAGTTTTTAGTCTCTCCCTTATTTCCCATCAGATTCCACACCAGCAAAACAGCCAATATTAGAATCACACCCAACATGACAATAAAAAGAAAATTACGCTTCTGCCCCTCAAGCACACGAGACATTAAGCACCTCCAAAATAGTATTCATACAATAATTACTGACTGTGGCAATCATGGTTATAAGAACAGCTGCCCACCATCTGCCGATACCGCAGGTGGGTCCAGCAGTGCAGGTTCCTCCGCGATAAACATGACTGACCGACCAGCCCCCAACATAATGGTCACGCACGGACTGGCAGGCTGCCCATACCTCGTTGGCGCCACGCCCAATACCCAGAAGACACCGTAACTTTTGTGTGTGAACAGGCTGCACCTTAGCCCCCCCCCCTGTTCCGCTTTTTGTGGGGAAATACAGCCACACTAAACCCCCTAATGTCAGGAAATAGCGAGTAACGATAAGGGGGCTCTGTGGAGTGTATGTAAAAGAAGAAGATAGTCCGACGTTATCAATAGTTGTAGAAAGGACAGCAACCACACCTCTGCCATACTGCCCTTTGGGTACTGCAATGTGCCCGCGGCTGCCAATGGCAGATACCGTTGTAAAGCTACCCGAGCCAGCAGCAGCACCACACCTTATCGGCGTTCTCATAGAGGTATATTTCTTTCTAATTATCGGCAGATGAAACGGCTGTACCGTCCAAATTTTATTATAAGCAAATGAATATTATAGATTCAAACACGCCATATATAAATCATATTACATATAGACACTTCCAAAGTTATCTTAAAACCCCAAGAGGTAAAAATTATATTTACCTGTAAAACACAAACTTCCCAGGGCCTACAAATCATACAACCACTCAAACACCTTAAGCAGAGGTCTGATAAAGTACCCCGGATCTGCCCTGTGCTATATAACAATTCGCCTGGATTGAGAGACTATTTCATCACCCAATCCAGGCGAACTTTAGTTCTTTTTAAGAACAGTTAATCTATAGCTGCAGGGCATATAACAAGCACACGTCTGGGAACGCCCCCAACCGCAGTGGTAGGGCAGTTCCCTAGGCGACTTCTTTATGCCTGCTGCTTGCGCTTCCGCGATGCGGCATAGGTGAGAGCTACACCCGTTGCGAATAGTCCTGCAGCGGTAGCCACCGGAGTAGTCGAGAAGCCGGTGTTCGCCAAGCTACCGGCGCTCTTCGCTGCGGTCGCCTGACTCTCACTCTGCACACCCTGCGCGGCAGAAGCAGCAGCCGGGTTATTAGCGGGCACCGCAACAGTCCCAGAGTCTTGAGCCTGCTGAGCGACAGGAGCAGCCGGGGCGGCCTGAGAACCTGCAACAGCGGCAGACCCGCCGGATGCACCATTAGCTGCAGCACCAGCACCCGAACCGCCAGCTGCTGCCTCAGAAGCAGGGGTGTAGGCAGGAGTATAGGCCGGGGCCTGTGCAGCCTGTGCCTGCGCGGCGGGCGCTGCCTGAACCGGAGCCTGAGCGGCAGGGGCCTGCACGGGTGCTGCCTGAACCGGGGCCTGTGCAGCGGAACCGCCATCCACAGAGGTGTCGGCCGGGGCGGCAGGAGCTACCGGGGCTGCCGGAGCAGGGGTTTCAACCGGCGCGGGCTGCGCAGGCTGAGCAGGAGCAGGATCGGTATCAACCACAGGAGCCGCCGGGGCGGGAGTTACCGGGGCATCAGGCGCTGGAGTGGGGTTAATTGCCGGGTCGGCAGGTGCTGGGGTCGGATCAATAGCAGGATCTGCCGGTGTCGCATCCCCCGGAGTGGGAGTCAGCCCAGGAGTCGGGAACAAACCGACAGGGTCCTGCTCTGTGGCAAGAACCGGAGCCTCAGGCTCAGCAGCAGGCTGAACGACAGCTGCCGGGGAAGCCGCAGCAGCGGGCTCTTCAGTTGCCACAGCCGCCGGGGTGTACGCTTCAGAGGGGGCGTCATCAGCCATAGCTGGAACCATATTAATAGTTGCCAGAACAGCCAAACCGCCCAGTATTGTCACTTGTTTCTTCATGGGGTCACTCACTCTCCATCTTTCTTAATAATTGTCATGTGGTGATGGTCGGCTGATAACAGCACGGATGCTCCATCATAGTTAACACCAAGAACCTCACCTTCCGGGCTCTTGCGCACCCCACCGGGTCCAGCCCACGAAACGCCGCCCGTGCCGCCAGAAAGGTGAAAGCCCACCGGAAGTGGGGTAGCTTTTTCAGGGGCCATCTCTATGGTATACGTTGAACGAGTGTTACAGTCGATAATTTGTTTACCTAACAGTAGTGTCGAACCAGAAAAATCTACCTTGGCGCCCTCTGATGCATCAACGGAAACCTTCGCTGCAATATCACCCGAACTCACCGACTGAAAAACCAGAGTTGAACGACCATCAACAGACCAGAGCGTCATCACCTCGCCACGCGAGCTCACCCCAGCCCACGATGTAAGACGCGCGCCCTCCCCCGGTGAGGCAAGCTTATGCGAACCCTCAACCTTGCCGGATGCATCGGCTGTAACAACTGTTCCTCCGTCCTGGGAAGTAGCCCAGTACGCCCGTGAACCATCAGTAGAAATAAACGACGCTCCCTCGGCCGGGGTGCGAAACTCTTTGGGCGATGACCCCAGCAGCGTTACTTTCGCTGGTTTAGACGGGTTATCACGGTTAACCAAAGCAGTAACCCCTTGACGGGTGAGCATTTGCTGGTCTTTAGCGGAGTACCGCAGCACCTCACTGAATTTCTTATCGCTGGACCACGTGAGGTAGGACTCTTTACCGACGTATGCGAAACCACCCTGGTGGGGCCGTATTGTCAGTTCAGAAAGCGCATTATCGGGCTCTTTTACCTCCGTTTTGCTGACTTCCTCCCCCGTCTGAGCCGATACAACGTACAGTGTTTTACCGGACAGGTAGGTGAACATATTTACCATCCTGCGAGACGGCGGAAACTTCAGCAGCACCGGCTAACTGGACGGTGTCACCTTTCTTCTCCTGGGTAGAGCTGGGACTTTGGGGGTCTGTACTAGTTTTATGAGGCTGAGCTGAGACAGTTCTCTCCCCATGATTCGAGAAGAAAAATATGACTCCCCACACGCCGCCGCCCAGCAACCCCACAGCAAGAACCAGCGCCAACGGAACAAGAAACACTGCCCGCTTGTAGAAGGGTTTCTTCTCCGCAGCAGGGGCCGCTACCGCTGCTTGAGAAACCACCACATTTTCGGGCTCGACAAAACCATTCGGGTATACCACCATGACTCTATTACCGCCCTGCGCATCTGTTACATGGACATATACCGGGCGCCCTAGGTTACTGGCAATAGTGGAAACATAAGCATAGGAGCGGGACAAAGCAGCATCAATTGTGGCCTCTTGAATGAAGCGGACCCCTTGATCCTGAACAGCCAATTCAACAACGGCTGGCCCTCGAATAATGGCATCCACACGCGGGTACCTTGACGGCTCCATTCTTCCCTCCTTGCATGCCCCTATTCATCATAGAATTTGGGCATTTGGCACACACTACGGGGTACTCATAAATGTACATATATCGTAGCAAGGTTCACCGAATCACTAATATAATCGACTGCTCAGCCCTACCAGGTATACGGTCAGCTATCCTGACCAGAAAAACGGTGATTAACATATTTTCGCTGATGCACAGACCTATCAGTTCTTGGCTTCCTACCTACACTCACTGGAACACGCCAGTGATTTCAAAAATTAGATAAAGAGTTAATATATGATATCGGGTAAGAAATTATTGAATTATAATCGCTACAAATTTATTTCAAGATAAAGATAACTATGAATAAAATACGCGGAACACCCAAAAACACACACTACAACCCAGACCACAAGGAAAAACACACCATGCCACTACACACCTTCACCACAATCCTACAAATTTCCGCAGGGATCATGATACTCTACGGCATCCGCGACGAATACAAACGCTACCGCGATAAGAAAAAAGGAAAAATCGTCAAACGCCTCCCCCGCCTTGAAGGCGCCGCAACTATTTTCGGCTGCATCTGCCTCGTCGGCTTCTTCATCGCCTTATTCATAGCACTCCCAGCATCCGAATGGCTCCCCAACTGGTACTACTTCGCAGGCGGCATACTCTCCGCAGCAACCGGAATCGCCCTGCTATACCGCTACGAAACAAAATACCTCAGCATCAGCCCCGACGCCACCATCACCTACCGCGGCAGCTTCGGACAACCCCACACCGCACCCGTGAGCTCGATTAATGAATACAAGTACACCCCAGGACACACGCACTTAAACAACGAATATATTGAAGACAACCTCTGGCTCTGGGACAGTAAAAATAACACCATCGCCACCTACTCCCCCGAATACCTGAAAGAATATAGCATCATGGCCCACCTCGTCTTCCGATGCGCACGCGGACACTGGCCCGACATGAACAACCCCGACGAAGCAGCCATCATCAAAAAAGCCACCACCAGCAAAGGACGCGGAGAAATCATCCGCTACCTACAAGAAAACACCGAAGCCACAGGACTCGCCAACCACACCCCCACCCCAACCTAAAATAGCAACAGCCTACCACCATTCAAGAGGTTTAGATGTCTATCCCCATCCTCACCTTCTCCACCTCCGCCCTCGTACTCACCCTCTACATCCTCCACGACGAAATACAACGCGCCCGCGACAAACACAACACCAGCAAAATCAAACGACCACCCCGCTACAACGGATGGATAGGCATCACCACAACCCTCTTCTGGGCCAGCGCCCTCACCATCCTCCTCTTCGCAACCCCCACATTCGAAACAGGCGCCATCCTCACCAGCACAATCTTCTGCCTCCTTGGACTATTCCTGCTACACAGGTACGCCACCAGCTACCTCAGCATTAACCCCAACGGAACCATCACCCACCGCACCTGGACCGGACGCCGCATCACCACCCCCATCACCTCCATCAACGCCTACACCTACACCCCCACAGAAACCACCGCCGAAGGCGACTTCCACCCCGACCAGCTCAAACTCTACAACAGCAAAGGACAAACAATAGCCTCCTTCTCCCCCAGGACCCTCAAGGAATACACCATCGCAGCCCACCTCATCTTCCGACACACCGAACACCGCTGGGCCGACATGAACACCCCAGAAGACGCACACACCATCAAAAAAGCCGCCGCCCACCCCCTAAACATCACCCGATCCCTGCGCAGGCTCCGCAACGGCAACAACCTCGCCACCGAAACCCTCACCCCCACACACCCCAAAAACTAACCAACCCACCAACGCCACAAAACCACCCTTCATCACCGCTTTTCCCCTGCAAACACAGGACACACAAAACCCCACCACCACACAACCTATTATTAAGATTTGATAACAACACCCCGAGACCCCTTGAATCACCGCAAACCTCAACCTACACTACAACCTAGAGTTCTGCCACGCCGCGCAGAACCCACCCACTTTACCGAAAGGAAACCGTGATGAGTGATCGCGTTCTTAGTTCCCAAGCCGCCAAAGATGCCATCCAGAAAATTCAGAGCATCATCACCGGTGGACTCACCGAGCAGATCAACGCTCTCAATAACGAAGGCCAGCAGCTTTCTGATCCCAATAACTGGGATGGTCCTCTAGCGTCTACCTTCCGTAATGAGACTTGGCCTCACACTCACCAGTCCCTGCAGAAAGCATCTCAGGATCTTACTGAGCTGAACAAACAGCTGCAGAAGATCGCTACCGACATCTTCCAAGCAGGCGGCGGCGCCTAAAGACACATACGCCCTTAGCGTTCTCGAAGCTTCCCCCAGCAACACACAAAAAACTGCAGGGGGAAGCACACCACAGCTTCACAAATCCTAATCTTCCCTTGTACCAACACACCCACTCAGCGTTATCTCGATAAACTACCCTACTTTGTACCTTTATCTCAAAGGAATATCTTCCCAATGAGCGACGAACCAGACCGTAACAGCCCTCACTATGCCAACCGTACTGATGTTAAGTTTGATGATGCTACATCAGATGCTCTTGCTAATGCATGCAGAAACACAGCACGAGACCTCCGGGATAAGATACCTAATCAAAGTAGTAAAGCAGAAATTGCTCAGGCCAACTTCAAAGGGTATTTTTCAGAACTCTATAAAAATAACATTAGAATTGCCGTTAAGAATGGCAACGAAATCGCCGACATTCTCGACCAACTTGCCACAGCAGTGGATAACCTGAAAGAGGCCGCTCACAAAGAGCAAAAGGCCCGTGAGGATGCCCGGCACTATGAAGATGATTGGTTTGGCTTTTTTAAAAGTTGGGATAATTTCTGGGGGTCAGCGCCAAAGCTACCCGACCCCTATATTCCATATACTGCTATCAAGGAACCTCAGCCAGAACAACGTAACCATCCTGCTCAAGGGGGGCCGGGGAGCGGCTCAGGGTCTGTAAAAGACACTTCTTCAGCAAAGCCATCTGATCTGAGGGAAAGCGCAAATGCCTCACATCAGCTGTTCGAAGATTTTAGGAATATTCCTGGTGATATTCGTGCTAAAGCTGCTAGATTCAAGGAAGAATGTCAATGGGGTACCGTTGACTGCAAAGAATTGTTGGAAGCTTTTGATCAGTGGAATAATGCCAACGATCAAGAGGATAAGTGGGCAACCACGATTGCGGATGCGTTCGACAAAGCAGGCGGCGAAAACACCATAAAAAAGCTCTCTGATGCAGCGCTTCAGGCTGCTCTTGAGAGCAAATCTATTAAAAGTAGCCGCGAAGATCTAAAGGTTCCCGCTCCTACTGTCACAGGCCACCCTACTTCTAGCGGATATGCGAATGACCCGGTCAACGTTGCGACCGGTAACTTTATCGAAGAGGAAATCG
>ERZ773005.1440-NODE-1440-length-12395-cov-7.593841_pt1 | contig 12395 bp, 8 predicted proteins | sample MGYA00580666_ERZ773005 | MGnify/ENA primary metagenome ERZ773005 (study PRJEB29015, sample SAMEA2737999) | human oral metagenome | biome: human oral; feature: human-associated habitat; material: dental | place: China | collected 2061 ... | reverse complement strand
GCCGCTCACGAAGGCACCATGGCAGCTCACTTTGGTGAGGTGGCGCAGGGCTAGAGCATCTGCAACATGCCCCTTGGGGCTCAAAGCGGCGGGCTGCACCGTTGCCTTGAGCCTCAAGGGGCTTCTTTAGTCTGTGCCGGAGAAAGACTTTCCCCAACACCCCTGCAAAAACGGCAGAATATTGCCGAAAACCTGCTTTATCTTCCCTATCAGTCACTCCATACCTTGAAATCGGCAATATTTTACCGATTTACCCAAAAAATCCAGCTTTTCATTCGCTATACTAATAAATCGGCAGTATTTCACCGGTTTGTTTGACCGGGGTTAGATAAGGAGCGGTAGTGGCACGAGAACTCACTGGAACACTTGCCCAAGTGGTGAGGGCGCACCGGCGTGAGCTCAAACTTACTCAAGAGTATTTGGCACTTCTTGCGGGAGTCTCAGAGCGTACTATCCGAGACCTCGAAAAGGGTCGCGAATCCGTTGCCTTCAGTAAAGTAATCACCGTACTTGATACCCTCGGTATCGATCTCATCTTGAGGGAGCGCTAATGCCTGAAATCCTCGCAGATGTTTACAAGAAAGGGATTCTCGCCGGGCACTTTTCTCGAACCGACGATGGAGCCACAGCTTACACCTATGCGAGTACGTACCTGGAAACTAACAGCAAGCCCCTATCCCCCACTCTGCCGCTCTCCACAGACTCGTACCGCAGGGAAGGTGGGGCGCTACCACCATTTTTTACCGGGCTTTTACCCGAAGGACGTCGTCTAACAGGCCTTCGGAAACACCTCAAGACTTCAGCAGATGATGAGCTTGGGATGCTCATTGCTGTCGGGGAGGACACCGTGGGAGATGTACAGATAGTTTCTCCCAACACCCAGCCTGCTCAGCTAGTCATTCCTGATGCAGGCGAACTCATTCAAAGTGAGGACTTTCAGACCATAACATTTTCAGAGCTAATAAACCGGCATAGTATTATTGACCCTGCGGCCATACCGGGAGTTCAAGACAAGGTCTCTGGAAAGATGCTTACTCTTCCACTACGTAGCAGTGAGGATTTCTACCTTCTTAAAATTTCTCCTCCAGAATACCCTCAAGTAGTTGAAAATGAGTCTTTCTTTCTAAAAGCAGCGAGCCGCATTCACGCTTTTCCTCAAGTCGTCTCTCACCGTCTTGTACATGATGCAACGGGCCGCTCAGGAATTCTAATACGCCGTTTTGACCGTTATATTGATGAGCATGGTATAGCGCATCGTCTTGCAGCCGAAGACACATGTCAACTCAGTAATCGTTACCCCTCCGACAAATACCTTTTAACCGCAGAACAATGTTCTGAAGCCCTACTGACCCAGGTGTTTTCACCCCGCATTGCAGCTCCCGAGGTTTTCCGCCAGTTTGTCTATGCGTGGCTTACCGGAAACGGCGATCTGCATGCCAAAAACCTGTCAATTGTGGAGAATCGTAAAGGGCAGTATGAGCTATCCCCCATCTACGATATCCCTTCAACCGCCCCGTACGGGGACAAAAGCATGGCGCTTCTTCTAAGCGGGAAAAAAGATGGTTTATCGCGGCGTAGGTTTCTGACATTTGCACATAATATAGGTGTGTCATCCAGGGTTGCCGAGCATGTGCTTGAAGAAGTTCTTACAGGCACCGAACACCTAGCCGAACAAGCACGTGAAGAGTTGCCATTTGATTCACACCGCATGAAGGAGCTTCTCAAAGTTTTGAAGAACCGGCGCAGGTCCCTGCTATAGCCGCGCTGACTTTATACACCACGACACTCTATCTTTGGGACAGTTCTCAAGCCTTCAATGTGCAGCATGTCTTTATGTCATATTTCGGCGGGGAACCGTAATTCTGACGTGTTTTTAATAACCTATCCGCCGGTGGGCTAGGCAATGGTGTGGAGCAGAAGATGGAGCACTGCAGGTATGAAATACGCCGGTGGTGCGCCCGCGAACTAGCGCACTACCGGCGGTGCCGCACGAGCCCTAACTGCCCCGTGAAGGGCGGGTATTTTATGGGCTCAGCGGAGGCTGTTTTATTAGCTGCCGCTAGGACAGGCGGCCCAGCTGCGCAAAGAGTGATGCATTAATGCGGAAGCCTTCGACGGTTTCGTCAATGAGGGCCTGCCGCTGCTCTTCGGTCAGGGGCGCGTTATCGAGCAGTTCCCGGTAACCATCTTTGAAAATTTTGGGCTTGGGCAGTTCAGTGAACCGGTACATGCTCAGCGCCTCGGCGGGAATGCCGTAGTGGCGCGCCACCAGTGCAGCGATTGCCTGACCACCCGACAGATCCCCCAAGTAGCGCAGGTAGTGGTGCGCTAGGAAGCGTTCAGGAACGTTGGCGGTGGCGTTAATTCGTTCCACATATTCGATAGTTGCCGGCAGCGGCGCGTCAATATCCTGCTGCCCTAGTGCACGGATGTCGTTGCGGATGCTCGCGGCGCGGTCGAGCCCTTCAATGGTGAAGGGGTCGGTGATGGGGTTGCCTGCCTCACGCAGGTTTGCGGAGATCGCTTCCAGAGCCTCGTAAATGTAGGTGTACTGGTTGATCAGGCGCAGGTAGGCGGCGGTATCGAGTTTACCTCCCATAAGGTCTTCCATGAAGGTGGAGTGCTCGGCATTGTCGTGCACATTTTTGGTGCCCGCTTTGAGGCGGGCAGAGAAACGTTCGTTAGTTGTTTCGGGTGCGCAGGTAGTAGTCATAGCGGGTTCCTTAGTTGAGTTTGAGGGTTTGCGGCGCCAAATTTTTTTACTGACACCGTGTCATCAAGATTAGCTAATGACATATTGTCACTAAAACTTGGTTTTGGCAATACCCCTACCAAAATTTCTGCTAAGGTAACCCTTAGAGAGCTCGCATGCCGCCCTAGACACCTATTACGTTACACAAATCTTCTCTAATAGGTCTAGACTGGAAGCGAACATCACATCACCCTTTCGAAAAGAGAGTAGTCACATGTCTGTCTCACCCAGTGCTAAGCGCTCCTGGGCGTTTTTAGCCAGTGCCGCCGTCGGCCTTGGCAGTATCGTCTCCACACCCGTCGCATTCGCAGATACCACAACCACATCCGTAGCCTCTCAAACGCAGGTGCACAACGCCGCAGATTCTTTCACCCAAGCAGAAACAACATGGGGGCTCAGAGATTCCTTCCGCGACTACTTGCTGAGAGGAGTCGCCCAAGGCACCCAAAAGCTAGCCAGAGTCGGCACTAACCCCAAGGGTGAATACACTTTCGGCGAGTTTGACGCCTCCAAGAGCAGAGTCACCGACGACGGCTATGAGATCGTCTACACCGGAAGCAAAATCCACTACACCGGGCACCACGGCGTGCTGGAAACCATCATCACCGACTTCAGCATCATTATCAGCAAAGACGGCAAGGGCGAGGTGCGCGCCAATGTTCAGTCCCGCCCCTACGAAGGCACAACACCGCAGCCGCTGAAGTCATACCAGAATATTAAACTGGGCACTTTCGACGCTTCAGACCTCAAACACGACGGCAATAACATTTCTCTTGCCGCCAGCGACAAAACCAAAGTAATCCTCGCCGAAGAGGCTACCCCTGTTTTTGCTGGCTTCTATGATGCAGGGCAGAAACTAGACGCTATCTCGTTCAGTGGGCGTATCGCTCGGGGGTCCGCAGAGACTCCCGCCCAGCCATCACCCAGCGAGAAGCCCACCACACCGGCACCGGCTCCTAAGACGAACACCGTTCAGCCGGAAGCGCCAAAAACCGACCAGCAACCGGCTGCCGATGCCTCCAAGGCCGAAGAGAAACCCGCAGCCCCAGCGCCCACAGCACCCGCAGCCCCGGCCCTGCCCAATAACAGCACGAACACCGCCAAAGGGCATGTGGTTGAGTCCGGCTCCATGCAGTGGGGTATCCGTGATTCCTTCCTGCGTTACCTGTCAACCCTCGCACGCGGCAGCATCCAGGTCAGCGGTATGGAGAAAACCAATGCTGGCGGACTGAACTGGACCAAGGCATCCGGGGCCTTCGACCCGGCCACCCAAACCGGCCAGATCTCGTTCGCTGGCGAGGTGCATATCACCGGGCACCACGGGCAGCTCGACAGCACATTCAGTAACACCCGTCTTGTCGCTGTCAACGGCAAGGGCTATTTGGTGGTGGATGCCGAGGCACTAAACCTCAAAGGCGAACACAATACGTTCAAAGACCTCATAATGGCCGAGGTGGATCTGAGCGGCGCCTCCTACGAGAACAACGTTTTTAAGCTCTCGAACGCGGCTGTAACCGTGACTGTTGCCGGTTCGAATGCTCTCTTTGCGGGCCAGTACAGCGACGCTGATAAGCGCGCCATGGCACCGTTGAACCTGTCGGTGAAGCTTGGGGAGCAGCTGACGGATCTTAACGTAAGTCAGCCTGACATCGCCAAAGCTAATCAGGGCGGCGGCAATACCCCGCAGCTACCCGGTGCTGGTGATAATAGCGATAGCACAGCCAGTGGCGGTTCGGGGGTATCTTCTTCCGACTCCTCAAGTAGTGGCGACGCTTCTTCCAGTAGTACCCTAAGCAGCGGCGGCTCAGGCTCGGGCACAACCGTCTCCACCAACCCGGCCCAGCCGGTATGCGTGCCCGTCACCCGAACCCGTAAGGTTGCGGTCGCCCCAACGACCGCAGCAAAAGACGTGGCATCCGCCTCAGACGGTAAGGTCGTCACGGCTGAACTGGGCTGGGGTGTGAAAGATTCGTTCCGCTCCTATGTACGCGGCGGTATCGCCAACGGTAACTGGGATTTGAGCGGAACCACTTTTGCTCATAATACGTTCAACTGGTCAAGCGGCTCCGGAACGGTGAAAAACGGTAAGGGCTCAGTATCGTTTACTGGTTCGATCCATTTCACCGGCCACCATGGCGTACTCGACAGCACAATCGCCAACCCGCGCCTTGACATTAACGGCTCTAAGGGCGTCCTGTACGCGACCCTGACCAGCAACAATATGGAAGGCAAATCCAACAGCTACGGGGAAGTTGCCTTACTGGATGTTGACCTGAGCGGTTTACAGACTTCTAACGGGTCGGTCTCCGTCAAGGGTGCATCAACCAAACTGACGGAGGCGGGGGCTAAATCATTCGCCGGTTTCTACTCCGCCGGGCAGGATATGTCCCCGCTGAGCTTCAACGCTTCGCTCTCAAAGAGCGGCGAGTTGAGCACACCCGCTGCAGCACAGCCGACCGAGAAGACCATCACCGAAACCGTGTATGAGGGTGAAGGGTGCGATAAGAAGCCTCTGGCTCATACGGGTGCTAGCGGCGTGCAGAGCGGTGTTGCCGGTGGCGTCTCAGCGTTGCTCACCGGGGTGGGTGCACTGTTCTATGTGCGTCGTTCACGTGCTCAGACATCCGATAACTAGGGCGTAGCGTGCACTGCTCGGGGTGCGGTGAAGGTGAAAAAGCCCACCGCACCCCTCAACTTATTTCGCATCATTATTCACACTATTCGCAATATTTTTGAGAGTGAACTCGTATGTTTATCCATTCACTAGTGAGCGGCATCAAAGCCCCCAGCTGTTTCTCACAGAAAATTGCTGCCCTCATGATGGCGGCGCTGCTTTTCACCCTATCCGCGTGCGGCATCGGCACCCAGAACCCGAATAATGCCGCCTCATCACAGGCAGTAGTCAGTGAGGAACAAAGCAGCGCTGTCCTCGCTGAACTAGCCCAACAACTTAAAGACGGCAAGGCCGCTCACCCGAAAGAAGTGACCGGCCCCTCAAGCGCAAAGAACACCCCCGAGGTGCAGGCAATGGTGGACACCCCCACCCCGCAGCTGCCGGTAACTTTTAAGGACTACACCGGTAAAGAGGTGACTGTTAAGTCAGCGGAACGCATCCTGGCCCTCGATACGTACGGGACTCTGGCACAGGATGTGATAGCTCTCGGCTTGGGCGGACGACTGGTGGGGCGTACAGTCTCTAACACGGAGCAGTCGCTCTCGAAGCTTCCGGTTATGACTCAGAACGGGCATGACCTCAACGTTGAGGCTATTCTCTCCGCCAAACCAGACGTGGTGTTCCTCGACTCGTCAGCTTCTTCACGTGATGCGGCGCAGAAACTGGAAAGCTCCGGTATTACGGTGGTACTGACCGACACGAATCGTAAAATGAACCTCATTATTCCCCAGCTCAAGCTGGTGGCGCAGGCCCTCGGCGTGCAGGAGGCGGGGAATACGGTGGCTGAACGCATCCAAAAAGACCTTGACTACGCAACCACCACTTTAAAGGAAGTCGCGCCGCAGGGAGATCAGCGCCTGTCGATGGCTTTTCTGTATGTGCGCGGTAACTCGGGAGTGTTCTTCGTGCTTGGAGACGGCTACGGCGCAGATGAGCTGATCACTGCCGTAGGCGGTCGAGGCGTCGCCGCCGAGAACGGGATTAAAGAGATGACAATGGCCAACGCCGAGGCACTGGTAAAACTGAACCCAGACCTTATTCTGGTCATGAGCCGCGGCCTTAAATCCACTGGCGGCGTGGACGGGCTGGTGTCCCGCCCGGGAGTGGAGCAGACCACCGCAGGTAAGAACCGGCGCATTGTAGATATGGATGACGGTCAGATCCTCTCGTTTGGTCCGAACACCCCAGCAGTCCTGCTATCGCTGGCGAAAGCCATCTACGCCCCAGAAGGACAGTAGTGGAACACGTAGCAGAGGACTTAGCGGTTACCTCAGAAACAGCCCGGCAGCGGCCAGCCGACGAAGTGGACCTCACCAAGGTGCAGAAACCCGTGGGTGCTGGGGCCCCAAAATACACGAACCCCCGACGTACCCGCGCGGTTGTGACGCTTTCGGTACTGGTTGTGACCCTCGTGGCTGTCACCATAGTGTCAGCCGGGCTGGGCCAATATAATATTCCCACCGACCAGGTGCTTGCCTCGTTCGCCCGCAAATGGGGTTTCATCCCGCCACAGCAGGAGTGGGCGATCGCTGACAGCACCCTGTGGAATGTGCGTTTCCCGCGTGTGCTTTTAGCCCTGTTCGTGGGCGCTGCATTGGGCTGCTCGGGAGCTGTTATGCAGGCGGTGTTTGGCAACCCGCTGGCTGAGCCGGGAGTGGTTGGTATTTCTTCAGGTGCAGCTGTGGGTGCCTGCCTGGCTATTGTGCTGGGCCCCCAGTTGAGGGACACGTTTGCGGTACCGACCTTCGCCTTCATTGGGGCGCTAACCGCCACAGTATTGGTGTATGCTCTCTCCCGCTCGGGTGGACGCTCGCAGGTGGTGTCAATGATCCTAACCGGTATTGCGGTAACAGCGGTTGCGAATGCGGCTATCGCATTCTGTGTTTATGTTGCTGACAGCACCAGCCGTGACGAGATCGTATTCTGGCAGATGGGGTCGCTGAACCGAGCTAGCTGGACATCATTATCGAATATGTGGTTTGTTGTGGTTGCGGCGCTACTGGCCTGTTTCATGATCTCCGGGAAACTTGACCTTTTGGCGTTGGGCGAGCGCGCAGCGCAGCATTCGGGGGTGAATGTTGAGCGTCTGAGAATGCTGGCTATCGCGGCAACAGCTCTTTTGACGGGTGCGGCGGTGGCGCATTCGGGAATTATTGCGTTTGTGGGCCTGATTATTCCGCACCTGCTGCGGCTGCTGCTGGGGCCGTCGAATAGGGTGCTGCTGCCAGCTTCTGCACTGGGCGGGGCGCTGTTGGTGTCTCTCTCTGATTTGGTGGCGCGCACGCTTATCCCGTTCTCCGATATGCCGATCGGTATTTTCACGGCACTGGTGGGTGGGCCTACGTTCTTTTTCTTGCTCCGCCGGTCGATGCGTAAGGGCGGTGTGTGATGCTTCGGGTCGAAAACATTTCGTACTCGGTGGGGTCTCGGCGCATCCTTGAGGATATTTCATTTGAGGTGCACGCGAACGAGGTGGTCTCACTGATCGGCCCGAACGGTGCGGGTAAGTCTACCTTGTTGTCGGTAATTGCTGGGGATGCGAAGCAGGATTCTGGGGTGGTGCAGCTTGATGGCGCCTTGACGAGTTCGTATTCTCCGCGGGATATGGCGCGTCGCCGAGCCGTGCTGCTGCAGAAGACTCAGGTGGCGTTTTCGTATACGGTGCGTGAGGTGGTGGCGATGGGCCGCACTCCGTGGCGCGGCACCATCCGCATTGATGAGGACGAAGCTGTTATTGAGCAGATGATGATCCGCACAGAAGTGGCCCAGTTCGCTGAGCGGGATATTACGACTCTTTCTGGCGGTGAGAGCGGGCGGGCGCATCTGGCGCGCGTGTTTGCGCAGCAGACTCCCCTGCTGCTTTTGGATGAGCCGACGGCGGCACTGGATATTAGGCATCAGGAGCAGACTCTCAAAAGTGCTCGTGACCTGGCGTCGGAGGGGTCCGCGGTGTTGACGGTGCTGCATGATTTGGATGTTGCCGCTGCGTATTCTGACCGTATTGTGCTTTTGCAGCAGGGCCGGGTGGTGTGTGTTGGTTCCCCTGAGCAGGTGTGTACGGCGCAGCGGTTGAGTGAGGTTTATGGATATCCGATTGAGGTTTTGAAGCATCCTGTGACGGGGCGTTTGTTGATTCTGCCGCTTAGGTAGCAGGAGCCCACCCCCACATTATCTATTCTGCATAAGGAATATACCCCACTTCCCGCGTGTTTTCAGGAAACACACAGGGAGCGGGATTACCTTTTATGCCCATTGAACCGATAGACTGAAAAATAAGCTTTGCCGCCTGAGAGCGGGTCGGTAGAGGCCCGTGGCCTTTGAAGGAGAGTACTGGTTAATGAGTTCCAAGCCGCAGAGTACATCAACAGCGGATTCTGCGACCGCAGGTTTTGTTCCCGAGTACTCGGCGGATGCCCATAATGGCTCTGCGGAGCTTGCATCCTGTGGGCTGAGCACGGCCGAGGTTGAACGTGCCGTCGCAGCAGGGAAGGTAAACACACAGAACAATAAGTCTTCCCGCACCCTGTGGAGTATTATGCGGGCGCACCTGTTTACGGTGTTTAACCTGGTGCTGGGGCTGTGCGGGCTGGTCGTGATTCTGTACCAGCGTTGGGCAGATTTGCTGTTCTTGTTCGCGGTGGTAGCGAACGTCATTATTGGCTTTGTGCAGGAGTACAAGGCAAAACTTGAGCTTGACCGGATTTCTCTGCTGGATCGTGCCCCGGTGTCTGTGGTGCGTGACGGTAAGCTGTCCGAGGTCCCTATGGAGACCTTGGTTGAGGGCGACGTGGTGGTGCTCAAACGTGGAGACCAGGTGCCTGCAGATGCGGTGGTGCTGACCTCTGATTCGATGGAGCTGGATGAGTCTCTGCTCACTGGTGAGAATGACCCGATTGCTAAACGTCCTGGCGATATGGTGCTCTCGGCATCCAGTGTGTTGGCCGGTACCGGCCGCGTGCTGCTGCAGGCTGTGGGGGCTCAGTCGCGGGCGAGCAAAATCTCTGATGAGGCGCGCCAGTTCTCCCGCATCCAGTCTGAGCTTCGCGATGCGCTCGACCGCGTGGTGCGGTGGATTACTTTCGGCCTTGCCGTCATTATCCCGATCGTGCTGTGGGGTCAGGTGCGTGCCGCAGGTGGCCTTGAAGTTGTGAACCGTGATGGGCTCTGGGAGAACGTCGCCATTGCGGTAGTTTCGTCAGTGGCGTCAATGATTCCGCAGGGTTTGGCGCTCATGACCACCTTGGCGTTCGCGGCGGCGGCGGTGGCGCTGGGACGTAAACACAATATTTTGGTGCAGGAGCAGCCTGCTGTTGAGGTGCTCGCCCGAGTGGATACGGTGTGCTTCGACAAGACGGGCACCCTGACTGAGGGCGGCGTGATTTTCGATTCGGTGCGCCCGTTGAGCACCCCGGCCCAGACCGAGGCACCGGAGGGCGACCAGTGGCGTGCGTCCTTGCCGAAGGGCTGGGATGAGGCGCTGGCATGGTTCGGTGCCGACGAGAACGCGAACCCTACGGCAAAAGCGCTCACCGGCGGTTTTGCGGATGCGCCTGCTGAGAAGACCAGCGGAGTGGTTCCGTTTTCTTCGGCGCTGCGTTTTAGCGCGGTTGAGTTCGCCTCATCAGGGGCGTGGCTGCTTGGCGCCCCCGAGGCGCTTTTGGATCAGGGCACTATTGAGCGTGAGCGCGCCGCTGAGCTGGCGTCTTTAGGGCTGCGCACTATGGTTTTGGCGCATGCCTCCGCAGTAGTACGCAACGATGACGGCAACCCGGTGCAGCGCATACCGACCGATCACACGCCTGTGCTGTTCGTAATTTTCCGTGAGAATGTGCGCGCTGATGCCCCCGAGATTGTGGAGTATTTTGGGCGTCAGGGTGTGACGCTGAAGGTGTTCTCCGGTGACAACCCGTTCACTGTGCGTGCTGCAGCTAAGACTGCCGGTATGGATGTGGCCGCTGGTGCTATTGACGCCTCGACACTGCCCGAGGACGGCCCGGAGCTTGCTGAGGCGGCGGAGAAATACAATATCTTTGGCCGTGTTTCGCCTGAGCAGAAGAAGAACATGGTGATCTCCCTCAAGGAGAAGGGGCATGTGGTGGCGATGACCGGCGACGGTATTAACGATGCGCTTGCCCTCAAACACGCCAACCTTGGTATTGCGATGGGTAACGCGGCACCCGCGACGAAGGCTGTCTCACGTCTGGTGCTTCTGGACGGCAAGTTCTCTTCACTTCCCGCTGCCTTGGAGCAGGGCCGCCAGGTGATTGCGAATATTGAGATGGTGGCGAACCTGTTCCTGACCAAGACGGGCTTTGCGATCCTGCTGGGCGTGACCTTTGGTCTGATGGGCCTGATCTTCCCGTTCTTACCGCGCCAGTACTCGACCGCGGATTTCCTGATTGTTGGGGCATCCTCTTTCGCGCTGGCACTGCTGCCGAATTCACGCCGCTATGTTCCGGGGTTTTTGCACCGTGTGCTGAACTATACGGTTCCGAACTCTATTATTGTGGTGGCGATGCTTCTGACCGTGAATTTGGCGGCGCTTCTGGTGTTCCCGGGAACCGATATGCGGCAGGTGCAGACAGCTTCTTTCATCACCCTGGTGATTATGGGATTGTGGAACCTTGCGGCAGTGGCTAGGCCGTTTAACAAGGCACGTATCCTGCTGTTTGGGGCACTGCTTGCCGTATTCTTTGCAGCATTATTGGTTCCGGTTTTGGTGCGGTACCACCAGTTTGAGGCTCCGTCGGCGCTATTGTTGTGGCTGTCGGTGGGTGCTGGTGTTTTAGGGGCGGTGCTGATTGAGGTGAATGCGCACCGCTCGCGCCGCTGGCAGAAGCGTCATTACCCAGACCTTGAGGTGGCGCCTCTGCGGTTCTTCCCGCAGAAGTAGCAACTGGGGCTTTGGTGAGCACGCCGTGTGTTTGTGCACCTTAGCGGGTGCACGGATGCACGGCGTGTCTGGGTTTTGCCGCGCCTGTGGGCCTATGTGTAGTTTTTGGTTCTTCTTGCTTTCTGAGGCAAAACCGATTACAGTACTGAATAAAACTTAAGGTTGTTTTGAACAGCCTTTAGCACAGGGTTGTTACTGGTTTGGCAGGCAAGACCTGAGTTACTCCGCTACTGGGCGTATTTTACGTTGGTGGCACCCGTGTATTCGGGCACCCTCATACGGGTGTTGCGCACGGTGAAGGAGCTGACTCGGGTCTTTTTTTGTTTTCCAGGTTGCATCTTTTAGCAGCAGCCCGCACAGACAATATCGCTAATTATCCAAGGGATGAACCGTGAAGAACCACGAGCTTGGCGAGAAGATTCTTGATGGCCTAGGCGGCCCCGAGAATATCGCCCATTTTACGCACTGCGCAACACGTTTGCGTGTTACCCCATCTTCGAATGAGAAGGTGGACCGCACCAAGATTGAGAACCTGCCCGGGGTGCTGTCGATTATTGAGCAGTCTGGTCAGACTCAGGTGGTACTTGGTGACCGCGTTGAGGCGGTCTATAACGAGATGCTGACCTTACCGGGTATGAAGAACTTGGGTGAGGATGATGACTCCAAGGCTAAATCATCCGGCGGTAAAAAGGCTGGCTGGCTGACGAATGTTTTCGATGTGCTCTCCGATTCCTTCCGTCCCCTGTTGTGGGCGCTGCTGGGCACCTCCATGATTCTGACCTTGATCGTGTTCCTGCAGCAGTTCGGCTTCTTCGGTCAGTACACCGACCTGACCGGTCAGAGTGTGAACATCGATATTGTGAACGGGCCGCGCCTTTCTGATAAAGACGCCATTAAGGCGATCGAAGCCGAATGGATGAAGCAGTTCGCTTTCTGGTACATCATCAAGGCCGCCGCGCTGTCGGTACTGAACTTCATGCCCATTATGCTTGGCGCAACCGCCGCAAAGCGTTTGGGCGCGAATATGTGGGTTGGTGCGGCTATTCCGGCGGCGCTGATGACCAGCACCTTCCAGA
>ERZ773005.1439-NODE-1439-length-12402-cov-5.749980_pt1 | contig 12402 bp, 10 predicted proteins | sample MGYA00580666_ERZ773005 | MGnify/ENA primary metagenome ERZ773005 (study PRJEB29015, sample SAMEA2737999) | human oral metagenome | biome: human oral; feature: human-associated habitat; material: dental | place: China | collected 2061 ... | reverse complement strand
TATCTACCAGAGCCTCGCTGGTTTATCGTGGCCAGTCTGACCATGATTGGCAAGGTCGGTCTGAGCCTACAGCTTTACCGGATGAGCTATGCCAGAGAAGGTGGTGGTTCGGGGAATTTCTTCAGTGGCAGCAAGACGAGTCATATCCTGCTTGCCCAGCTTCTCCCCTTGCTCCTGTCTCTGCTAGTTTTCGGCTGGAGAGGTCTCTTGGCTTACGGCTTGGTATTTCTGGGAGCAATCGGCTATCGCCGGTTCGTTTATAATAAAATTGACGGCCACACTGGCGATACGCTAGGAGCCTATGTTGAAATTGCCCAGCTCCTCTATCTATTAGGATTGGTGGTGCTAGGATGAAAAGATGGTATCTGATGCGGCATGGTCAGACAGACTACAACTGTAGGCGCTGTTTTTACGGCAGTCATGATGTCTCTATCAACGGGCAAGGCCAAGCGGACGCCAAGCAGCTGGCGCTGCTGATGCAGGAGTATGCGGTTGATGCAATCTACACCAGTAGTCTCACGCGGACACAGGAAACAGCCCGGCTGGCTTTTCCAGAAAGGAAAGTCCAGCCTATAGCCGACTTTGACGAGCGGGGCTTTGGACAATGGGAAGGCTTGACAGCTGATGAGATTGAAGCGGCTTTTCCAGAAGTCTGGCAAGCTTGGCTGGAAGCCCCCTTTGAGGTCACGCCTCCTGAGGCAGAAGTTTTCTCAGACTTTCAGACCAGGGTCTGGACAGCAACAGACCGCCTGCTAGATAGTGCTGATGAGTCAATGGCTCTAGTGGCTCATTTGGGAGTCCTTCGCTTGATTTACCAACATTTAGTTGATGGAGAGGCTGTTTTTTGGAACATTGATGTCCCCCAAGGACGGGTGTTGCTCATAGAAGAGCGGGACCAGACTTGGCAGGCGACCTTACTCTAAGGCTTTATTATTAAAAACAACATGATTTATCTTGGGAAAGAGGTGACTAGATGAATACACAGATTCAGGATAAATTTACTTTTAAAAATGGTCAGACCATGCGCAATCGAGTTGTCTTGGCCCCTATGACCATCTGCGCTAGTGAGCCTGGTGGCTATGTATCTCAGGCAGATATTGACTTTTTTGCCCGCCGGTCTAGGTCGGTTGGTATGGTCATTACTGGCAGTACCTATGTTCATCCTCTGGGCAAGTCCTTTGCGGAGAGCTTCAGCGGCGCCGAGGACGATAAGATTGAGGGGCTTAGTCGTCTGGCCAAGGCCATCAAGGACCAAGGGGCTTTAGCTATTGTGCAGCTTTATCATGGTGGTCGCATGGTTCTGCCTGATTTGATTGACGGTCAGCCAGTAGCACCCAGCGCTGTCAAGGCTCCGCGCGATTATCTGGCAGAGCCGAGAGCGCTCAAGAATTCTGAAGTGGAGCAGGTGATAGAGGACTTTCTGTCAGCTATCAGACGGGCCATTCAGGCTGGCTTTGATGGAGTCGAGCTTCATGGAGCCAATACCTATCTGATCCAGCAGTTTGTTTCTCCTCATTCAAATGTCCGTCAGGACAAGTGGGGCGGCAGTCTTAACAACCGCCTGCGCTTTCCAAAGACCTTGCTGAAAAGAGCCAAGCAACTAGTTAAAGAAGAGGCTGACCGCCCATTCCTGATTGGCTACCGCTTTTCTCCAGAAGAGATTGAAGAGCCAGGTATCCAGCTTTATGACACTATGCAGTTGCTGGAGCAGCTCATCTATCATCAGGTGGACTACCTGCATATTTCGACCTCTGATGTCTGGCGCTCGTCCATCAGAGATTCTCAGGACTCAGAGCCAGTGATTCAGAAAATTATCAGAAAAATTAATAATAGAGTGCCCCTGATTGGTGTCGGTCAGATAGAGACCAAGCAGGATGCCCAGCAAGTATTGGATGCGGGGATTCCGCTTTTTGCCCTGGGCAAGGCCCTGCTCTTAGACCCCGACTGGGCAGAAAAGGTTGTCTCTGGCCGAGAGGCAGAAGTTATCCGAGCTTATCGCGATGAGTTGCAGGCAGACTTGGCTCTGCCAACTGCCTTTGTCGAAGATGCTAGAAGCTATCTGGAAGGAAAAGATTAAGACAAGCACATCCCCAAGGAGGAAAGAGGATGAGCAATCATTTGTTTTTCACTCGTCTGCTCTCTCATCTTCAGGACATAGAACCACCTTAGACAGAGAGCGAAGCGTATTTAGATTTGACTAGGACAGAACGTCTAAAAGTAGTTTACAAAATAGAAAAGGAAGTTGAATACTTTATGAAACATTTTAAAAAAATTATGGCTCTAGCCTTGGCAGGCCTAGCCCTAGCCTCCTGTGTAAACCCTAGCAAAACCAGCGAGCCTGCTGGCGATAGTGGCAGTAAGACTGTAACCATTGGCTACACTCAGTTTCCAGCAAATGTGGATCCAGCAGCGGAATACAATGGCTGGTTCACGGTCCGTTACGGAGTGGGAGAAACCCTCTTTAAGATGGACGACAAACTTGAGGTGAAACCTTGGCTGGCTGAGAAAATCGAAGCAGTCTCAGACCTAGAGTGGAAAATTACCCTCAAGGATAAGGTGACCTTCCAAAATGGTGAAAAAATGACCGGTGAAAAGGTCAAAGCTTCTCTGGAACGCTTGATTAAGACAAGCGAGCGGGCAGCATCAGATATGGGCATTGACAGCATTTCTGCAGAGGGTCAAACCGTGACCATCAAGACAAAGGCTGTGCAGCCTATCATGGCTAATCTCTTGGCAGAGCCCTACTCCGCTATTGTCGATACGACTGGCAAGAGTGCATCTGACAAGGCTCCTGTCGGAACTGGACCTTACATGGTGACCAAGTACACTCCTGAGAGCGGAGCAGAGCTCAAGGCTTATGAAGACTACTGGGATGGCAAGCCAAAAGTTGCTAATCTGAAGATTAAATACTTCTCTGATCCGACAGCTATTTCTGCAGCCCTCAAGTCTAAGGAAGTCGATGCCGTCTATGGTCTGCCTTATGCAAATCTAAGTACTTATGCTTCCGATAAGAACTACAAAATCTCTGAAGTAGAAGGTTCCCGCTACCTAGCTTACTACTATAACTTTGAAAATCCTTATGTAGCAGATGACAAATTCCGTCAGGCTTTAGATACCTTGGTAGACAAGAAGACCTACTCAGAATCTCTCTTTAAAGGTTCCGCTGTGCCTGCTGTTGGACCTTTCCCTACTAGCTTTGCCTTTGCCCTGCAAAAGAGCGTCCATGAATTTAACGTAGACAAGGCTAAGAAACTCTTGGATGAAGCTGGCTACAAGGATACTGACGGCGATGGCTACCGTGAAAAAGACGGTCAAAAAGTCAGCATTGAGCTGCTGTCCTTTACTCGTCTGCCTGAAATGCCGCTGGCTGTAGAAGCAAGCCAGCAACAGCTCAAGGAAGTCGGAATCGAAGCGACTATTAAGAAAGTTGAAGTCAGTGCCGTTGCCAGTGAAAAGGACTATGCCTTCACACCTTATGCGGTGGTAGCAGCTCCTATCGGTGATCCATATGCCTTCTTCAACAGCGCTGTTAAGACCAATGGTACAGCCAATATCGGTCACTACAGCAACCCAGAAGCAGACAAGAAAATCGAAGAGTTAGCGACTGAAACGGATCCAGCTAAGCGCAATCAGCTCAGCAAGGAAATCCAAGAAATCATGGATAAGGACTACGGCTTTACCATCATCGGCTTCTTCAAGGTCGCTCTGGTAATGGACAAGTCCGTCTCTGGTTTGGAATCCCATCCGACAGACTACTACCACGTCAGCAACAAGCTATCAAAGGAATAAAACATGCTGGAAATGAAAGATCTGCTGGTGCAGTCAGCAGATAAAGTCATTCTCGATCGGGTCTCCCTCTCTCTTGCTGAGGGGGAGTCCCTTTCGATTGTGGGCGAGAGTGGCAGTGGCAAGTCCACCCTGCTCAAGATGCTGCTGGGTCTCCCTCTTAGGGGGCTGACAGTGACAGAGGGCAGTATTACCTTTGAGGGGCAGGAAATTCATCCCCAGGACCATCGCATTTATCTGCCTTTTGTAGGCCGAGAAGTGGCCTGGATTAGTCAGCATGCCAGTCTCAGCTTCAATAACCGTCGTAAGATCAAAAAGCATTATCAGGACTTGGTGAAAAATCAGGGCCAGCAAGCAGCAAATCTCCGTCCCTTGGAGGAATGTCTAGAGATGGTGGGACTGCTGCCTGAAAAAGTCCTCGATAAGTATCCTTTCGAGCTCAGCGGTGGTATGATGCAGCTGGTCGGTGTGGCGCTAGCTCTAGCCAGCAGGCCCAAACTGCTTCTGGCTGATGAGCCGACCAGCGCTCTGGATGTCCTGTCGAAAATGAAGTTGCTTGATCTCTTGAGCAAGCTTCATCAGGAGGAAAACATGGCCATTCTCTTTGTCACACATGATATCAGTGTAGCTGAGCATCTAGCGCAAAAGGTAGTCGTCATGAAAGAAGGGCAGATTGTCGAAAGTGGTCCAGCCCATCAAATTCTCTGCCATCCTGAGCAGGCCTATACCCAGAAATTGCTGAAGGCCGTACCCAAGCTGGCAGAGTTTAGAGAAGGGGAGCAGCTATGAATCAAGTATTGATCGGTCGCCATCTGACCTACGAGTACAGTCAGATAGGCGAGCGGAGAAGCGGTGTCTTTGATATTGACATTAGCTTGGAAAAGGGACAGGCTTTGGGTCTGGTCGGTGAATCAGGCTCTGGTAAGAGTACCATTGCCAAACTCATCTGCCGCTTTTTAAAGCCGGACCAAGGAGAGCTGACCCTACTGGGCAAACCAGTCTCTGCCTACAGAGATAGAGACTACTATGCTCGGGTCCAGTACATTGCCCAGCAGCCCCAGTCGACCTTTCATCCCAAGCGCAGCATTCAGCAGAGCCTAGAAGAGGTCTGTCGAAACTTCTCTCTCTATCAGCAGCAGTCAGATAGAAAGCAGGCAATCCATGACTTGCTGAGATCGGTTGGTCTGACACCTGAGCTTGCTCAGCGGCTGCCGTATCAGCTGAGCGGAGGAGAATGTCAGCGGGCAGCTATTGCCCGTGCCTTGCTGATTAATCCCGATGTGCTCATCTGCGATGAAATCACCAGTGCCCTGGATGTGACTGTTCAGTATGAAGTCATGCAGCTGCTGGCAGATATCAAGGAGCGCTCGCAGACCTCCTTTCTCTTTATCTCTCATGACATCGCTCTGGTCAGCAATTTTGCGGAAGATTTGGTCGTCCTCAAGGACGGAATCGTGCAGGAGAAAGGCAGCATGCGAGAGGTCGTTTCTGCTCCCAAGAGTTACTATACCAAGCTCTTGCTCAGTCAGTACAGGAAGGATAAAGATGAGGATTAAGCAAGAACTAGACTCTATGGCTCCTTGCAGCAGCTATCAAGGCAGTCTGCCCATCACGGATGAGCTGGCTATCCAGTACACCCTGCTCAAAGGACAGGCATCCCAGCCCTTGCTGACCATCAGTGCTGCAGTCCATGGCTGCGAGTATGTCGGTGTCAAGGCGCTAATGGATTTAGCGCATGAGTGGGACTTTAACTTTCAAGGCTCTGTCCTCCTCCTGCATGCAGTCAATGTCAGCGGCTTCTGGGCTCGGGAGACGACACTTGTACCTGAGGACGGCCTCAATCTGAACAGGATTTTTCAGGATCAAGAGTCAGTTTCCAGCCTCAGCTATCAGATTCGGTCTGTGATTGAGAGTCAGGTCTTTAGTGTCAGTGACTTCCTCATTGACCTGCATAGTGGCAATCGGGAAGAACTGCTGACCCCTCATGGTTACTATTCTCTGCGGGCAAATCCAGAGGTGATGGAAAAGTCCTATCAAATGCTGCAGGCTTCTGGGACACCGATTATCTACCAATCTCAGGACTGTGGCAATCTTTATCACGCTGCTTCTGTGGACTATGGTTTGCCCAGTATCCTGCTGGAGCAGGGAGAAAATGGTACCTGTCTGCCAGAAGATGTATTGGCTATGAAGGAGTCAGTCAAACAAGTCGCCCGCTATCTTTTTGAAGGGACCATGCCCTATTATAAGCAGGCGCCGCTGATCTTTGACGACAGTTACTATCTGACCTGTCAGAGGTCGGGCTGCTGGATGTGCTTTGTCCGGCCCAATCAAACAGTACAGGCTGGTCAGGTCATCGGTGAAATCTGTGATATTTATGGCAATATTTTAGAAAAGGTGACTGCCAAGGAAGACGGTCTGGTCCTCTACCAGAAAGCGACCTTGGTCGTCCACCAAGGCGAAGTGCTGTTGGCTGTAGCTAGCAAGAAGCCTGGAAGCTACCAGACATCTGAAAGGGAGGCGCATGATTAAATTTATTATCAAAACGATTCTGCAATTCGTCCTCATCCTGCTCTGCGTCAGCTTTATCTCCTTTTTACTGGTTTATCTAGCACCGGGAGATCCGGCTGAGAGCATTCTCAACGCTCAGGGTATTCCTTTTACCAAGGAATTGCTGGAAATTAAGCGGGCAGAGATGGGGCTGAATGGCAGCTTTATGGAGCAATATCTGGCCTGGCTGGGCAGGATTGTCCATGGCGACTTTGGTGTGACCTATAATTCCGGAGCTTCGGTCTGGGAGCAGCTTGTTTTCTATTTTCCCAATACAGTCTACCTAGCTTTTTATACCCTGCTAGCAACTCTGGGAATTTCCTTGCCGACAGCTCTCTACACATCCTACCATGCTGGAAAGCCGGTTGACCGCTTCTTGATGGCAGGTCTGGCTTTTCTGAATGCCATTCCTAGCTTTGTTATGGGGATTATCCTGATTCTGATCTTTTCTGTTCAGCTGCACTGGCTTCCCATTCAGGCAACGGCCAATGAGCTGGGCTTAGTCTTGCCAGTCATAACACTGGCCATGATCATGTCCACTCGCTATATTCCGCAGCTGCGGACCGCTCTGATAGAAGTGCTGCATTCACCAGAAGTCGAAGGTGCGCGGGGTCGGGGGATTCGAGAGGGGCATATCCTTTTGCATGACGTGATTTACAATGTCCTGCCCTTTCTTCTCACCTTGGTCAGCCTTTCTCTGGGCTCGCTCTTGGGTGGTGTAGCTATTATCGAGCATCTCTTTTCCTGGCCGGGTATCGGTAAGATGCTGATTGGAGTAGTTGCCAAGCGGGATTATCCCCTCATTCAGGGGGCGGTCCTCTTTATTACAGCTGGGGTCTTGACTGTAAATCTAGTCTTTCAGCTGCTTACGGTTTGGCTCAATCCTCGCGTCCGACTGGCTCAGGAAAATCCCAAACTGCTGCCGCGCATGAAGAGACTAAAAACAAGCAAGGAGGGCTCGTATGGATAAGAAAATCAATCGAAAACTCTTAGTCTTGGGCGGCCTTATCATCCTGGCCCTGGTCCTATCCTCCTTGGCTCCTCGTCTCTTGGGTGACAGTTTGACCAAGGTCAATCTGGGACAAGCCCTGCAAGGACCGAGCAGCAGTGAGTGGTTCGGAACAGACGCTCTAGGCCGGTCTGTCTTTGCGCGTGCAGTAAGCGGAGGTGCGGAAACAGTTCTGCCAGCCCTGATGATTCTAATGCTGATTGCGGCAGTGGGCTCCTTTATAGGGGTGACCAGTGCCTTCATCGGCGGAAAATTCGACCAGCTCATCTTGCTGGTTATCACGGCTTTTCAGTCTTTCCCCTCTATCATTTTGGTTATTGCCATCGTCAGTATCTTGGGCATCGGTCTCCAGCAAACCCTCATCGCTATCTGCCTGACGGCCTGGACCAAGTATGCCTACCTGATGCGCTCCATGACCCTACAGCTGAAAAATGAACCCTATATCCAGTCCTCGAAAATGTATGGCAATAGTTTTTGGACAAGCCTGAAAAACTATTATTTCCCCAGTCTTTTTCCTCAGATTCTGACGACTATGAGCTTTGACATCAGCACCATTATCATGGAAATTGCTGGTCTTAGCTTTGTCGGATTGGGAGCTCAGGCACCGTCGCCTGAGTGGGGAGCCATGATCAATGACGGCCGGATTTACATCCAGGAAGCCCCCTGGATTGTGGTCTTCCCTTGTATCTTGCTAATTTTGACCATTCTCCTCTTTACCAAGTTCGGAGACGCTCTGAACAGCAAGTACAATCGCATGAGTTGATCATCAAAAATCAACAGCTAAAAAAACCGCATTCCCCTATCTCTTGGGACTGCAATTAAAAATATGAATACAAGAAAGTGATTCAATAAAAATGAGAAAAAAATTATTTTTATTAGTTGTCCTCTTGCTGCCTTTATTCTTGGCAGCCTGCCAGCAAAACTCAAACTCTTCTCAACAGGTCAATGAGAAAGACAAACTCACTATGGTTTGGGGCGAAGACTTTGGGGATGTCAATCCTCATCGCTACAATCCAGACCAATTTGTCATTCAGGATATGGTCTACGAGGGCCTTGTCCGCTACGGTGACAATGGGAAAATCGAGCCAGCCTTGGCTGAAAGCTGGGATATCAGCGAAGATGGTAAAACCTATACCTTCAAGCTGAGAAAAGCAAAATTCTCAGACGACTCTGACTTTAACGCAGAAAATGTCAAACGAAATTTCGATACCGTCTTTTCAGAGGAAAATAAGAAAAACCACACTTGGTTTGACTTCACCAACCAGTTGGAAAGCTATCGAGTTGTAGATGAGCATACCTTTGAGATTAAGCTCAAACAAGCCTACAGTGCGACTCTCTATGATTTATCAATGATTCGTCCGATTCGCTTCATTGCTGATGCTGCCTTTCCTGACGGAGATGATACGACTAAGGACAACCTTAAGAAGCCAATCGGAACCGGTCAATGGGTTGTCAAAGACAAGAAACCAAACGAGTACATCACCTTTACCCGTAACGAAAATTACTGGGGTGAAAAGCCTAAACTGAAAGAAGTAACAGTCAAGATTATTCCAGATCCACAAACCCGTGCTCTTGAGTTTGAGTCTGGCAATGTGGACTTGATCTATGGGAATGGCGTTATCGGTCTGGATAACTTTGCCAAATATGCCAAAGATGACAAGTACACAACGGATGTATCACAACCAATGTCCAGCCGCCTCATGCTCTTGAATGCCAAGCAGGAAATCTTCAAAGACAAGACTGTCCGTCAGGCTATGAACCATGCGGTTGATAAAAAGTCTATCGCGAAAGACATTTTCCGCGGAACAGAAACACCAGCTGATACCATCTTCTCTAAATCTACCCCTCACTCTGACGCCAATCTGACTCCCTATGAATATGACATCAAACTGGCTGAAAAGATGCTGGATCAAGCAGGCTGGAAGAAAGGCTCTGACGGTATTCGTGAAAAAGACGGCAAGAAATTGAGCCTGAATGTCCCTTATATCTCGTCTAAGGCGACAGACAAGGACTTGGTTGAGTACTTCCAAGGCGAATGGAAGAAAATCGGAATCGACGTTCAGCTTAAAGCTATGGAAGAAGATGACTACTGGGAAAATGCCAAGACAGGAAACTTTGACCTGATGTTGACTTATTCTTGGGGAGCACCGTGGGATCCGCATGCTTGGATGACTGCCTTGACTTCACCAGCAGACCATGGTCACCCAGAAAATGTTTCCCTAGAAGCTCTGCCATCTAAGCCAGAAATTGATAAAATTATCAAGGCGACTCTGGTCGAACCAGATGAGGCAAAAGTCGATGAAGGCTACAAGAAAGTCCTCACTATGCTCCACGATGAAGCTATCTATATTCCAATCACTTACCAATCTGTTGTTTCCGTCTACCGCAAGGGAGAACTCGATGGCATGCGCTTTGCCCCAGAAGAAAATGCTTTCCCACTGCGCTATATTGAGAAAAAATAAAAGCTGACTTCATAACTGCAAATTTTAATATAAAGGGAGTAGTGCTGCTAAGTTGAAAAGCTTATCAGCCGCCCCTTTTCTTTTAAGGACTATGAAAAAAGATTTATTTAAAAAAATAGTTTCTTTCTTAGCTGCCCTGTTGATGATATCAGTATTGACCTTTCTCTTGGCCAAGCTATCCTCGGCGGATCAAGCAGAAAATTATCTAAGGGTATCTAAGATTCAAGTGACTCCTCAATCCTTGGAAAAAGCCAGAGAATATCTGGGCCTCAATCAACCTTGGCCCCAGCAGTATCTAGCTTGGCTGACTAAGGCCCTTGGTGGGGATTTTGGGACGTCTTATCTATTAAAGGTTCCTGTCCTGCCCTTGGTGCTGGAACGTTTCCAGTCAACCCTTTCTCTGGGCTTGACTTCCTTTGCTCTCATTTTGCTTACGTCCATTCCTTTGGGGATTTTTAGTGCGGTCTACAAGGATTCTCTCTTTGATAAGGTCACTCGTTTTCTATCCTTTTCCAGCGTTTCCATGCCTAGCTTTTGGTTAGGCTACATGCTGATTGTGATTTTTGCTGTTCAGCTCAGATGGCTGCCCGTTTCGGGCAAGCAGGATTTTAGCAGCTTGATTCTTCCTAGTCTGACCCTCAGTATGTCATTGATTGGCCAATATATCGCTTTGATCCGTAAGGCTGTGCTGGAGCAGATGAATAGTGTCCATGTTGAAAATGCTCTCCTGCGCGGAGTCAGCAAGTTCTTCCTGGTCAAGAATCATCTCTTGAGAAATTCCCTGCCGGCTATTGCAACAGGACTGAGCTTGACCTTGGTCTATCTCTTGACAGGATCCTTGATTGTCGAAGAAGTGTTCTCCTGGAATGGTGTCGGCTCCCTCTTTGTAGATGCGCTGCAGGCTGTGGATCTGCCCATTATTCAGTGCTGCATGCTTTTATTTGGCCTATTATTCTTAGGAAATAATATTCTAACCCAGCAGCTGCCGCTCTGGATAGACCCTAGAGTCAGAAAAAGGAGGAGCAATGTCTAAACGATTTATTTTTTCAAGTGTCATTTTGCTGGCCCTCTTCATCTGTGCTCTCTTTGCTCCCTATCTATCCTCTTTTGATCCCCAGCATGTAGAAATCTCAAACAAACTAATGGCGCCTGACGCTGTTCATCTGTTGGGAACTGATCAGCTGGGCAGGGACATTTTGTCTCGTCTGCTGCACGGGGCTCGTTATTCTCTCTTTTTATCCTTAACTATCAGTCTGCTGGAAGTGGTTATCGGTGTGACAGTTGGCTTGCTGATCGGATGGTACCAAGGAAAAGCTGAAGCGACCTTCTTATGGTTTGCAAATGTCATTTCCGCCTTTCCTAGCTTCCTGCTATCGCTAGCTACTGTTGGGATATTGGGACAGGGAATGACCAATATGATTCTAGCCATTGTCATCATAGAGTGGGTTTACTATGCTCGGGTCACGGCCAATCTGGTCAAGAGTGCCAAGGAGGAAGCCTATGTCATTTCTGCCCAGACCATGGGACTCTCTCAGATTCATATTCTCAAAACTCATATCCTGCCCTTTATCTACAAGCCTATTTTGATTATTGTGCTGATGAATATTGGGAATATCATTCTCATGATTTCTGGCTTTTCCTTTCTGGGAATCGGTGTCCAGCCCAACATTACCGAGTGGGGTATGATGCTGCATGATGCTAGAAGCCATTTTCAAACGGCAACTTGGATGATGCTGGCGCCCGGACTGGCTATCTTTCTGACTGTGGTCGCCTTTAATCTATTTGCTGAATGCTTTGAAGAGAAAGGCTGGAAACAGATATGGAAAAAATAGCAGTAAAGCAACTGAAAGCCCAGATTGAGGGAAAGACCATTCTGCAGAACATCAGCTTTGAACTGGAGGCGGGTCAGTCTCTGGTCATCATTGGAGAGAGTGGTTCTGGCAAAACCCTCTTAACCAAGATATTGATTGGCCAACTGCCTTCATCCTTGAGCATGCAAGGAGAAGTTCACTATGGCTCTATGTCTCTGGAGCGCAATTCTATTAAGGACTGGCAGAAGCTGCGGGGGAGCCAAGTCGCCTATATGTCACAAAATCCGATGGCTATGTTTAATCCCTTTCAGAGCATTCAAAGCCATTTTTGGGAAACCCTGCGCAGCCATAGCAAGATTTCAAAAAGTGCTTGTCTGACTAAGGCAGTAGCTTCTATGAAAGAGGTCAGACTGGGAGAGCCGGAAGAGCTTTTGAAGAAATATCCTTTTGAGCTCAGCGGCGGTATGCTGCAGCGGGTCATGCTGGCTATCTTGCTTTGCCTGGAGCCAGAGACCATCATTTTGGACGAGCCTACTTCGGCGCTAGACATCCACAATCGCGAGCAGATTATCCTCATCTTAAAGGAGCAGTTAGCTAAAGGCAAGACCCTCATCACGGTGACTCATGACTATCATTTGGCGCGGGAGCTTGGAGGTAAGATGCTTGTCATGTACCAAGGGGCTATCATGGAGGAAGGGCTGGTCGCTAAGCTCCTAGAAAGTCCTTCGCAGGCCTATAGCCAAGACCTTATCTTAGGAAATCCATACGAACGGTTGGTGAGACAAGA
>ERZ773005.1435-NODE-1435-length-12423-cov-5.902248_pt1 | contig 12423 bp, 8 predicted proteins | sample MGYA00580666_ERZ773005 | MGnify/ENA primary metagenome ERZ773005 (study PRJEB29015, sample SAMEA2737999) | human oral metagenome | biome: human oral; feature: human-associated habitat; material: dental | place: China | collected 2061 ... | reverse complement strand
CCTTCCGGGAGGCATTGCCTGCCGTCAGGCTTCGCCGTCACCGCTCTTGCGGCCTCGGCGGACGGCGACGACCACGCCGCCGGCAGCGGCCAAGCCGAGCGCGACGACGCCGAGCAGGCGCACGTCCGCACCGGTCCTGGGCAGCTTCGGCTTGGGCTTAGCCGTCTTGGGTGTGACAGGCGTCGACTTGGACGGTGTGGGTTTGCCCGGATGCGAAGGCGTCGGCTTGGGCGTCGGATCCGGAGAGCGATGGGCATGGTAGCCGTCGCTGTCGGTGACTCCCGTGCCGCTCACGAATCCCGTTCCGGTGACCGTCGCCGTGTCGGCGTGCTTCTTGCCCGCTTCCACGCCGGTCAGCTTGGCCGTACAGGTGAAAGAGCCGCCGATTGCGAGCCTGGCCGGGTTCTGGGCAGCGAAGGACGCTTCCCACCGTGTGCCCTTCGTCCCGTCCGGGAAGGTGCACGTCAGGTCGGAGACCTTGCCGGAACCCGTCGCCTTGTCGGTGACCTCGATCGCGCGCAGCGATTCATTGCCGGTGTTGACGATCGTGAACACCAGGTCGGTCTTGCCCTGGGGAAGGAGGACCGATTCGGCGACGGTGTCCGCGTCGTTTCCCTTGGCGTCCACCTTCTCGATGTCCACGTTCGGCTTGCCCGGCACGCGCGCGTTGTACGGGTTCTCGTCGCTCACGGACTTGCCCGAGCCGATTCCCACGCCCGCGATCGTCGCGTCGTCCGTGTGGACGTCGCCGGTAACGCCGCTCAGATGGGCGGTGCACTTGAAGGAGGCGCCTATCGCGAAGGAGCTCGGTTTCTGGGCAGCGAAGGAGGCGTCCCACTTGACCGTCCACTTCTTGGCCTTGGCGTCGTAGACGCCGGCGGTCGGAGCGTTCTCACCCGGGAACGTGCACTGCATCGACTCCACCGTGCCGGACTCCGTAGATGTCGTGTCGGACACGACGATATCGTGGAGGGCTTCCGGGCCGGGGTTCCTCACGTCGAAGACCAAGTCGGTCTGACCGCCCGGTAGGGCGACCGCGTCCTTCTCGGTGTCCGCGTCGTTGCCCGCCGCGTCCTTCTTGACGATCTTCACCTTGGGTTCGGGTGGGCGGTGTGCGTTGTAGGGATCGGTGTCAGAAGTGTGCAGACCCGAGATCGCCCCATCAGCCTCAACCGACGCCGTGTCCTGATGAGTACTGCCCGACTCACCGGTACGCACCGGCACACCCGACAAATCAGCCGAACACGTAAACGACGCACCCTTGGCGAACACCGCCGGCTGAGCCGCGAACGACTTCTCCCACCGAACCTGAGCACCCTGCGGATCCGAAGCCGTCGAACCATCCGGGAACGTACACGAAAGATTCGACACCTTCCCGCCCTTGGCCACCACATCCTTGACGACCACGTTCTTCTCGGCCTCGCCCGACGTATTCCTCACTGTGAAGGACAACCGCGTCGAACCATTGGGAAGCATAGCCGACTCCCCCGCCGTATCGGCATCACGCCCCGACTCATCCGCCTTCTCAATATCAATCGACGGACGCGGCGGAACCTTCGCCTTATACGGATCCTCCGCATTGACGTTCTTTCCGCTGCCGTAGCCCACGCCTTCCACGGACGAGGTGTCCGTGTGAACCTGATCGGCGGTGACGCCGGTGAGCTTGGCCGTGCACGGGAAGCTCGCCCCGGCGGCGAAGGCGGCCGGATCGGCGTCCTTCCACGAGGCGTCCCACTTGACCGTCCACTTCTTGGACGCCGCGTCGTAGACGCCGGCGGTCGGAGCCTTCTCCCCCGGGAACGTGCAGGCCATCGACTCCACCGTCCCCGAACCCGACGTCGTATCCGTCACCACGACCTGCTTGAGATCCTCGGTGCCCGGATTGGTCACCGTGAACTTGAGGTCGGTCGAACCCTTTCCGTCGGAGTCCAAGTTCTTCCCGAGCAGATTCACCGGGTCGGTGTTGGCGTCGTTGCCCGCCGCGTCCTTCTTGACGATGGACACCTTGGGCGAGGGCGGCTTGGCGTTGTAGGGATTCTCATCCTTGACGCCCTTGCCCGACAACGCACCCGTAGCCGAGGCGATCGCCTTGTCGGTGTGGACGGTTGCGGCGACGCCGGTCAGGCGGGCGGTGCAGCCGAAGCTGCCTCCCACCGCGAAGGTCTTGGGGTTCTGCCCGAAGGAGGCGGCCCACTTGACCGTCCACTTCTTGGACCCCGCATCGTAGACGCCCTTCGTCGGAGCGTTCTCACCAGGGAACGTGCAGGCCATCGACTCGACCTTTCCGGAGCCGGCGACGGTCTCGTCCGTCACGACGATCTCGCGCAGCGGCTCGCCGCCGTTGTTGACGACCTTGAACTTCAGATCGGTCTGACCGGTCTCCAGGACGGGGGCGTCGGCCAGTGTGTCACCGCCGTTGCCCTTAGCGTCGGACTTGTCGATGCTCGTGTGGGGCGTGGGCGGGACGGCATTGTAAGGGTTCTCGTCCTTGACGGTCTTTCCGCTGCCGTAACCCGCGCCTTCCACGGTCGAGGTGTCGGTGTGCAGCGTCTGGGTGACGCCGGTGAGCTTGGCCGTGCACGGGAAGCTCGCCCCGGCGGCGAAGGCGGCCGGATCGGCGTCCTTCCACGAGGCGTCCCACTTGACCGTCCACTTCTTGGACGCCGCGTCGTAGACGCCGGCGGTCGGAGCCTTCTCCCCCGGGAACGTGCAGGCCATCGACTCCACCGTCCCCGAACCCGACGTCGTATCCGTCACCACGACCTGCTTGAGATCCTCGACGCTGCTGTCGTTCTTGACGGTGAACTTGAGATCCGTCGAACCCACGCCCTGGGCGTCCAGATTCTTCCCCGCCAGCTCGACGGCATCGGTGTTGGCGTCGTTGCCCGCCGCATCCTTCTTGACGATGTCGATGTGCGGGTAGGGATATCCCTGGTCGCTTCCGCCGCCGCTCTGCTTGCGGATCGCGGTGGCGCCGTACTGCCTTCCGTTGATGATCGCCGTGTTATCCGTCTTGTTGACGGCGACGCCGCCGGAGCTCAAGGCGTCCCAGTCGATTATGTCGATGCCGCAAGCGTAGTCGAGGGCGGGAGGGGTGATGACGATGCCTTCGTGCAGAAGGCCGGAACGGTTCATGGGATCCGTATTCGCGATGGATGTACCGTCGGACTTCTTCTTCACGTTGAGGGTGCCGGCCGGCCGGACTCCCCCTTCGCCGTATCGCCCTTCGGCCACGTTGGCGTCCTGGCCCTTGACGCACCACCACCTGATGAAGGCATTGTTTCCGACCCGGGAGTCGACGATCTCGTAGGAGGTCTTGCCGGAGAAGAAGATGCGCCAGTTGACGGCGTTGGGACGGTTCTTCATGTCCGAGGTGACCTGCCAGCCGTCCTTCCTCGTGCCGGTTGGCTTGGAGGGTTCCGGATTGATTCCGCCCGGTCCGGGCAGGTCGATCGGAACGGCTTTGCCGTCGATCTTGACGGTCGCCGTCTTCTCCCTGGTGGCTTTCTTCACGTCGAGGGCGAGGTCGATGTGGCCGCTGACCTGGTTCAACCCGTCGGCCTTGTCGTTGAGCACGCACTTCATGGTGGCGCCGTCCGCCGTGATATCGCACGTCGTGTACTCGAAGGTGAGTTTTCCGACGATGCCCCGAAGCGTCTCGGGAAGGCTGACGGTGAAGCTCATGCCTTTCTTCGCAGGCGACGGAGCCTTCCAATCGAAGGACAGCCGGGCCGTGTGATAGACCTGCATGGTCTTGTCCTCACCGGCCGGAACAAGCTTGCCGCCGGCATCCCTGACCGTTTGAACGATGGACAGCTGAGTCAACTCGAAATTGCTGCTCGTCTTGATCGGGCCGGGAGTGACGTCTCCTGCCTGGGCGGGAGACCCCCAGATGGCGGATGTGCCCAGGCACAGAGCGATCGCCATGAGCACACCCAGGGAACGGCGCACTGGCCGCACGAGTTTGTTCATTTAGTTGTCTGCCTTTCGAACAGTGGGCGACGCGTGAGCTGTGAGGAGAGGTGAATCCTGCAATCGCCCATGTATGCATGAAATTATGGTCCACATCCTGCTTCTCAGGCAATTCCCCGGACGCCGTGGCAATCCCTGAAAGCCGAGATACCGCAGGAGACGGCTTTCGACTATGACGCATTCCATCTACTTTTCCGGGTGAGCGGTTCGCCGGTGGAATGGCCCGCCGGGTGCCCTCCAGCGGCGGAGGGGCGGCCGGCTTGGCTGCAAACCCGGCTCCGTCGACAGCCCGGTGTCCGGGGTGTCGTCGGGCGTTCGCATGACCGCGTCGATAGACGGCCAACGAACGGTGGCCGGAGGGGTCGTCAGCTCAGGCGGATGTCGTACTGCTCGAATCCCGCCCCGCTGACGCAGGCGACGAGTTCGTCGCGGCGTTCGGCCCATGCTCGCACGTCCCACGCCAGTGCGTCGGCGCGAAAGCTCACGGGGGTGCCCTCCGTCCGGGCCTCCTGCAAGGCGAATTTCTTCACGCCGCGGTCGCGCAACTGGACGACGAGCTCCTCGAACCGCTCGGCGGCCGGCGCCCCGGGGTAGACGGTCGTGCGTATTTCGTAGTCGAGCAGGCGTGGTCGGCCGGATGCGCCTGCTGCTTCCGCGGTTCCTTCCGCATCGCCGTCTCGGGCAGGAGGGGTGTGATCGGCGAGGGGGCCCTCGCGCCCGTCTCGGGTAGGGGCGGTGTGCGGAGACGCGTCATGCCGGGCCTCCGCGCTGGCCTCCATGACGAGTTCGAGCGCGCGCCAGGCTTTGCCGCCCGGTGCGCCGACGGCTTCCGGGTAGTCGCCGGGCAGGGCCTTGATGTCCAGGCCCACCCAGTCGACATGGCCGAGCGCGGCCTCGAGGCGCCGCGGATAGACGCCCGCGGTGTGGAGTCCGACCATGAATCCTTCGGCCTTGACGCGCGCCATGGCGTCGAGGACCGCCTCCTGGCGCAGTGCCTCTCCACCTGTGAAGACGACGCCGTCGAGCAGCCCCCTCCTGCGCGACAGCAGGTCTTCGACGTCGCCCCACGGGACTGCGCCGGGGACCGTCGGGTCGAGGATCGACGAATTCTGGCAGTAGGGGCAGCGCAGGGGGCAGCCTTGGCAGAAGACCGTCGCGACGAGGCGCCCGGGCCAGTCGACGGCGGACAGCGGGACGAGCCCGGCGATCGCAAGGTTCTCAGCCGGGACGACCCGTTCCGCAGTCCTCACCGCTGAGCAGCGCTCCCTTCGCGCACGCGCTCCCGCGGGGAAGAGGGGGCGGACGGGAAGGTGAGCGCCTTCTCGGTGAAGGGGGTGCGCTCGGCGTACTCGCCTTTCTTGCCGATGTTGAAGGACGCGACCGGGCGGAAGTACCCCATGACCCTCGTCCACACCTCGCATGCCTGCGGCTCGGAGGCCGGCCGCTCCTCCGCGCACTTCTCACAGACGAAGTGCTCGCCGGCCAGGTAGCCGTGCACCGGGCATATGGAGAAGGTCGGCGTGATCGTGATATAAGGCAGGCGGAAATTGGTCAGCGCTCGGCGGACGAGCCGGCTGCACGCCTGACCCGAGCTCATCCGTTCGTTCATGTACAGGTGCAGGACGGTGCCGCCCGTGTACATCGACTGCAAGTCCGCCTGCATCTCGAGCGCCTCGAAAGCGTCCTGCGTGTAGGCGACCGGAAGTTGCGAGGAGTTCGTGTAGTAGGGCTGGGCGTCGGTCCCGGCCTGGAGGATTCCGGGGAAGCGCTTGCGGTCTTCCTTCGCGAAACGATAGGTGGTCCCTTCGGCGGGCGTGGCCTCGAGGTTGTAGAGGTTGCCGGTCGCCTCCTGGTACTCGATGAGACGGGCGCGCATGTGGTCGAGGACGCGGACGGCGAAACCGTGGCCCCATTCGCCGGTGATGTCCTCGGCGTCGTGCGTGAAGTTCCGAACCGCCTCGTTCATCCCGTTGAGCCCGATGGTGGAGAAGTGGTTCCCCAGGCCGCCGAGATACCGGTGGCTGTAGGGGAAGAGCCCGCCGTCCATGAGTTCGGCGACGGTGGCGCGCTTCTTCTCCAGGGTCGAGGAAGCCAGGTCCATGAGGTGGTCGAGGCGCTCGAACAGGGCGGTCTCGTCGCCCGCGTACAGGTAGCCCAGGCGGGCCATGTTGATCGTGACGACGCCTATGGAGCCCGTGAGCTCGGCCGAGCCGAACAAACCGTTGCCCCGCTTCAGGAGCTCGCGCAGGTCGAGCTGGAGGCGGCAGCACATCGAGCGGATCATGCCCGGGTCGAGCTCGGAGTTGATGAAGTTCTGGAAGTAGGGCAGGCCGTACTTCGCGGTCATATCGAACAGGGCGCGGGCGTTGTCCGACTCCCAGTCGAAGTCCTTCGTCATGTTGTAGGTCGGGATAGGGAAGGTGAAGACGCGGCCGTCGGCGTCGCCTTCCATCATGACCTCGATGTAGGCGCGGTTGATCGTGTCCATCTCGGCCTGGAGGTCCCCGTACGTGAAGTCGCAGACCTCCTCGCCGATGTAGGGGTGGTCGTCGGCCACGTCGGCCGGGCACGTCCAGTCGAAGGTGAGGTTGGTGAAAGGGCACTGGCTTCCCCACCGCGACGGCACGTTGAGGTTGAAGATGAGCTCTTGGACGCACTGCTTGACGTCGTCGAAGGAGAGGTCGTCGAGCCGGATGAACGGCGCCATGTACGTGTCGAAGGACGAGAAGGCCTGGGCCCCCGCCCACTCGTTCTGCAGCGTGCCGAGGAAGTTGACGATCTGGCCGCAGGCGGCCGACAGGTGCTTGGGCGGGGCCGATGAGATCGCACCGGGCACCCCGTTGAATCCCTCTTCGAGCAGGCGGCGCAGCGACCAGCCCGCACAATAGCCCGCGAGCATGTCGAGGTCGTGGATATGGTAGTCGCCGTTTCTGTGTGCGGCTCCTTCTTCTTCGCTGTACACCTTCGACAGCCAATAGTTCGCGATCGTCTTGCCGGCGGCGTTGAGAATGAGGCCGCCGACGGAGTAGCCCTGGTTCGCGTTCGCGTTGACGCGCCAATCAGAGCGGTCGAGGTATTCGTCGACGGTTGAGATCGGGTCGATCAGGACGGTGCCGTCCGTGGACCGGGCTGACTCGCTGGCGTGCTGGGGCATGATCCCTCGCTCCTTGGCGTTTCTCGGATTGTTCGGGTGTGATCCGCGGCCGGCGGACCGCGCGTTTCCCGGCGGAGTCGCGACGACGCGATCTCGCCGGCCTTCCCTGGTTCTCGGGATTCGAGAACCCCAAAGCCGCCAAGGCGTTCACGACGCGCTCCCTGCCGGGTCGGAACTCGAGCCTACACCCATGACACCACACTTTGAAGAGGCGCGCCACTACATCTTGTATGGCGAATGTGACGCTCATACCATATATAGGTCTGCTCACCGTAGAGACGCGCGGTCAGGGCCTGGCCGCCGCCCGGCCTCGCCCAACTCTGCCCGGCCTTGCCCGGTTTCCCCGCCCCGCCTGGGCCGATGTCATCTCAGACCGCCTCCACCTTGGAGTCGACACCGATGTCCCCGCCTGGGCCGGCGGGCCGGCGAGTCAGCGACGACGTCAGATTCCCACGAAGCCCGAACCACCCGCACGCTCCTGAGCCGCAGCACATCGTCCACGGCACCCATGAACCGCCGTAGCGGGCCGCCGCGCACTTCCCGCGGCCCCATCCTGGAGCGCAGGTCGGTTGCGAACCGCGCCAGTCGAGCCCTAGGTCGCCTCACCGGCTACGCGATGTCGGCGGCGCGATGCACACTTGTGTGGTGCACGAGTTCCTTTCCGCACTCCGTCGCCATGCGGCCCCAGGGCAGATAACGGAGGTCATCGAGGTTCCGGCCCGGCCTGAGCGTACGGCCGAGTGGCCCGGCTGGATGGCGCCCGCACTGCTCGGCGCGCTGCATTCGCGAGGCGTCGACCGCCTCTGGACCCATCAGGTCGAGGCGGCCGACCTCGTCCATGCGGGGATTCATACGGTCGTGTCGACGGGAACCGGCTCGGGGAAGTCGCTGGCCGCGTGGATTCCGGCGCTGTCGATCATCGCCCAAGGCGGAGCGTCGCGGCCTTACCGGCCGACGGCACTGTATCTGGCTCCCACGAAGGCGCTCGCGGCCGACCAGTTCGCCTCCATATCCGGGTTGGCTCGCGACGTCGACCCCCGGATCGGAGTCGCCGTGGCGGATGGCGACTCCGATCGCGAAGCGCGGGCTTGGGCGCGCGAACACGCCTCGATCGTCCTGTCCAACCCCGACTTCGCCCATCACGTCATGCTCGCGAACCACCGGCGTTGGACGCATGTGTGGCGGGGTCTGAGCATAGTCATCGTCGACGAGTTCCACGCGTACCGGGGCATGTTCGGCGCACACGTCGCCTCGACCGTCAGGCGCCTGCTGCGAGTGACAGCACACTATGGTGCGCGCCCGACCGTCGTCTTCCTGTCGGCGACGAGCGGCGACCCGGAGGGTGCGGCGCGTCGCTTCCTAGGCACGGCCTTCGGCGGGATCCGGGCCGTCGAGGAGGACGGTTCCCCGAGCGGCCGTATGGACATCGTCATGTGGCGATGCCGCGAGAAGGGACGGCCGGCTTCTCGCGAACCGCGGCTGGATGCCGGCGCGACCGCAGACGCCGATGCGACCGCACCCACCCCCGGTTCTGCACGCAGGGCTGCCGTAGCCGAGGCCGGGCAGCTCATGGGCGTGCTCGCATCCGAGGGCGCCCAAACCGTCGCTTTCGTTCGGTCCCGCGCAGGGTCCGAACGGGTCGCCGAAATCGCGAGGAACTGGCTGGCAGGCCACCGCCCAGGGCTCGAAGACGCGGTGGCATCCTACCGGGGCGGCTACCTGCCCGAAGAACGCCGCGCACTCGAGGACGCACTGAGAACGGGAGCCGTTCGCGCCTTGGCGAGCACGAACGCCTTGGAACTCGGCATCGACATCGCCGGCTTGGACGCGATCGTCGTGACCGGCTGGCCTGGGACGCACGCCTCCTTCGCCCAGCAGATCGGCCGCACGGGCAGGGTGGGACGCGACGGGCTGGCGGTTTTCGTCGGGCGGGACGACCCGCTGGACCAGTACCTGCTGTCGCATCCCGAGACCATCGTCTCCTCGCCGATCGAGGTCAATGCCTTCGACCCCGGCAATCCGCACGTCCTCCTTCCGCATCTGTGCGCCGCCGCCTGCGAGCTCCCCCTCACCGAGGCTGACGTCAGCGTCTTCGGGTTGGCCGACACCTCGCTTTTCGACGATCTCGCTGCGGCGGGCATGCTCCGGCGGCGCCCGGGCGGCTGGTTCTGGAACACCTCGTTGGGCGCAGGAGCCCACGAGGCGGTCGACCTTCGAGGGGAGGGATCCACGGTGACCATCATCGACGGCGAATCGGGGGTCGTCCTCGGCACGGTCGACGCCGCCCGGGCGGACGCGACCGTCTTCCCCGGGGCGGTCTACCTTCACCAGGGGTTCCCCTACCGCGTCGAGAGCCTCGCCGACGACGTCGCCGTCGTCCGCCCCGACCGGGACGGCCTTCGCACCTTCGCCCGCCAGGAGACGTCCGTGGAGATCCTCTCGACCGAGGACGAGGCCGACCTCGGCATCGGAACCTGGGCGCAGGGTGGCGTCCTGGTCTCATCGCGAGTCGTCGGCTATGACATCCGGCGCGCCGACGACGGGGTCTACCTCGGATACAAGCCGTTGGCGATGCCGGTGCGCCGGCTGCACACGCACGGAACGTGGTGGACGATGACGGGTGAGGCCATCGCCGCGTCCGGCGTGGATCCCGCTGCCGTTCCGGGGGCTCTCCACGCCGCCGAGCACACCGCCATCGGCATGCTCCCGCTTCTGGCGACCTGCGACCGGTGGGATATAGGCGGCCTGTCGTCGGCGGCGCATCCGGAAACCGGTCAGGCGACCGTGATCGTACATGACGCCGTTCCCGGAGGATCGGGGTGCGCCCGCCGGGGCTTCGAACGCGGAAGCGAATGGGTGCTGTCCACCCTCGACGCGCTGCTCTATTGCCCTTGCGACTCCGGCTGCCCCCGCTGCATCCAATCGCCCAAATGCGGAAACAACAACGAGCCGCTGTCGAAGGACGGGGCGACCCGCCTGATTTCGACGCTTTCGCGCGCGATGGCGCCCTCTCGGTCATCTCGCTGACCCCTCCTCCAGAGGGACGGCGTCCGCCGGCCCGGCGACCGCGGAGGCCCTGACCCGCAGGCCGAACTCCGGCACGAGCACGGAAACTTGGATCCTGGCCTCGTCCCCGTCGATCCGGCACGATTCGAGCTCGGCCCCGTAACGATCGGCCTCTGCCTGGCCGGGGCACGCGTCCTGGCCGGATCCATCGGCCAGGCGCTGGGCCGTCCTCAATGCGATCATGTCCGCCGCAGTCTGCCCCCGCTGCATAGCCGAGGCCCCTTTGATCAGGACGAACACTCCGACGAGCAGCGCGGCCAGAAGACATACGGCCATCGCCGCCATAACCGTTCCTGCTCCCCTCTCCGAGGCTCCCCTCTCCGAAAACGGCCTCCTGCCAGGCGGCCACGTCGACTGGACGCCCCGAACGCCGAAGGCGGGCCCCGCTGTCGTCTGCGAGGACGACGCGACGGACCGAAAGCCCGTCACTGGCCCGCTCCCGGCTCAACGAACGCGACCGTCGTGGCCGTCACCGATATGCCGAGAGCACCCGAGAATCCGTTGGGCGGCACGCGGACCGTCACTTCGACGGTCTCGCCGCGTCTGGCCACTGACACCTGCGCCCCCGGGGACTTTTCCTCCACAACGGCCTGAATGCTGGAGACGGATTTGTCGAGCGACGCCATGCGAGCCGCGAACCGCGCGGCCTCCTGCGCACCGACGTACATGATCGCCACGTTGGTGAGCATCGCCAGAAGCGTGAGGACGAAGCCGATGACGAGCAGCCCTATGGCCGCTTCGACCGTCACCATGCCGTTCTCGCGACCGCCTCCGCAGTCCGTCAGACCATGCCTGGGCGTACGCGGACCGAGACCTCCTTCAGATGGATTGGCCGGCGCATCGAAGGCTCCACTGTTCGGGCGGCTCTCCAGCCGGGCGCCGGAGTCTTCCGCCTGAGCGAACCGCAGCCGCCGATCGCCGCTCGGTTCCGGCTCGTTCGACTGTCCCACAGATTTTCCGTTCATCTCCGTATTCCGATTCCGTGGCATGTCGGGCTCGCTTCGTCTTCGCGGAGCCTCGGAGCCTGCGTCCGATCGCGCCAACCCCGAGGCCTTCCACGGTCAGAAACTGAAGATTCCTTTGAAGATTTTGACGAAACCTTGACGGAACCAGTCCTGTTTGATGATCCACCACAGAATGCCCGCTATGCCCGTGGCGGTCAGAGTGCCCATGGCGTATTCGGCGGTGGCCATTCCGGCCTCTCCGGTAATGTCGTCGAGTTCCACGAACTCGAAGGGCCCTTCCATGTGTTCTTCTCCTTTCTACGGCGAGCCTCTGCGCTCACACCCGCCGTAGAACCACTTTCCCCGAATGGAGGAGTGTCAGGCGGCCCTCGCCGTTCCTCTGTGGACGCTTCGCGCCTGACGCGCGGGTGTGGAACACGCCAACGAGACGCTCCGGGAGAGCTGACAGGTGGATGATCTTTCCCAAGCGAGAGGCGTTCATTCGCATTCGAAGGGCCAAACACCCAGGGGACGCCGCGGGAATCGTCAGGAGCCCAACGGGTCTGCCCGCCCATGCCGGACCACCGGGGAACCGGCCCGACGCGCACTCACAACCCCTGGATCGGCGGCCCGCGTCCGACACGCCAGAGAACTCGGCCTCATTCGAAGAACTTCATTCCTGTGGCGATCACGGTGGGGACGATGCCGAGGACGACGAATGCGGGAAGGAAGCACAGGCCGAGCGGCAGGACGAGCTTGGAGCCCAGTGCGGCCGCCGCCTCCCTCGCCGTGCGGATCCGTCCTTCGCGCAGCGAAGCCGAGGTGCGTTCCAGAAGGGGCACGGCGGCGGCGCCGTCGACCCAGGCGGGTTCGAGCGCCTCACGGAGCGGAGCGAAACGCTCTGGAACGTCGGCCCATGCCTCTTCCCACCCTCCGCCCAGCAGCAGAGTGCGGGCGGCGACGTCCAGCCCGGAGGCCTCTTCTTCCTCGCCGAGTGCGCAGTGAAGCGCCTTGAGGGCGGCGGGAATGGACGCTCCCGAGGCAAGCGCGGCTTGGGCGAGATCGGCCACCATCGCCTGATCCACGCAGGGCAGCCTCCCACTCGGCCCGGTATACCGCCGAGAGGCCCGAAGCGCGCTGTTCTCGTAGGGTCTCGTGGACACCGCGGCCAAGGAGAGGCTCGCGACGATCACGACGACGAACGCGCCGTTCATCATCAGCCTCGCTCCGCTCGCCTGACGAGAGCCCGCGCCCACGCGAGACCTGCCAGTTCGAAGAGGAATCCGA
>ERZ773005.1434-NODE-1434-length-12428-cov-13.350198_pt1 | contig 12428 bp, 14 predicted proteins | sample MGYA00580666_ERZ773005 | MGnify/ENA primary metagenome ERZ773005 (study PRJEB29015, sample SAMEA2737999) | human oral metagenome | biome: human oral; feature: human-associated habitat; material: dental | place: China | collected 2061 ... | reverse complement strand
GGCGACGCTGGCGTCGCGGTCACAGGGCGCGTGCGGGCTGCCTCGAGGGTAGGTTCGCGCGACGCCGCGCGCCCCCTTAACGACCGAGCTTCGTCGCCGTGATCCAGGCGACGAAGGCGCCGATCCATCCGCACAGCATGACGAGGATGGGCGCACCCAGGGCCGTCCACCAGGAGGAGGCGGGGGCGAGGAGCCCCCAGGCGCCCCACACCGCGGGGGTGGCCACGATGGCAACGAGCGAGACGGTCGCCAGGGAGGATCCAATGGGACGCCTCCGAAACGCGGCCGCGATCACCTCGCGGGGGGAGCTCTCCAGGCCGTCGGCGATCTTCGCCGCATTCTCCTTGAATCCACCGCGCGCACCGAGGACCACCAGCACTGACCAGGCCGTGGCGCACGCGAGGGCGGCCGTTCGCCAGCCGAGGGCGTAGGGGACGGCGGCGACGAGCCACCCGGCTGCGGTCACGATACTCGTCCCGATGGTGAGCCTGAGCGGGTTGACAAACACCATCCAGTGCAGCTGGCTCTCGTAGTGGCTGCGCTCGGGGTTCGTCTCCAGGAGCCCGCGGTACAGGCGGCTGCTCTCGTCGGCGTCATCGGCCCTCTTCAGCCTGGCGATGCCCTCTCGGGCGCTCGTGTTTCCGGGATCGATGTCGAGGACGCGCTGGTAGGCGTCCAGGGCCTCGTCGGGGTGGGAGTGCAGGAGGATGTCGCCGAGCGTGTTGAGGGCCAAGATATCCTCGGGCGCAAGCCTGACCGCCTCGCGGGCCTCGCTCTCGGCTTCCTCCGACCGGGAGTTCCTCTTGAGCGTCCGGGCGTTGAGGGCGCGGTAGGGCGCCCACTCGGGTGCGAGGGCGACGAGGCGCGAGGCGTGCTCGAGCGCGAGAGCAGCGTCGGGTTCGGTGGCGGTCAGCCAGTACAGGGCGTCGGTGCTGTCGGGCATCGCCTCGACGGCCCGCACCGCGCACGCGTGCGATTCGCCAAGGTTGTTGAGCTTCACGTGGGCGAAGGCGAGGAGACAGTTCACGCTGACGGCCACGTCCGGGCTCGTCTGCGGGATCGTGGTGAGAAGCTCAATGGCTTGTTCGTAGCGTCCCAGGTCGGTCAGAGCTTCGGCACGCGCGATTCGCGAGGCTGTCAGGTCCTCGTCCGTCATTGTTCCTCCGGTGGTCCTCGGTCTGGGTCGCTAGCCGGTATCGGGCGCCCCGTCGTTCGGCATCACGCGCGACGGGGCACCCGCGCGGTGGCCCCGCACGCTCCTCACAGCAACTTCTTGGCTTTCATGTAGGCGGCGAGCTCGTCGTACTGCCCGTCGCGGTTGCCGTAGGCGACGATGTTGCGGGCGGTGGCAAACCACGGGCCGACGCTGGGGCGCACCTGCTTAAGGGCGTTCGCCAAGTCCTTCATGGTGACCATGCGAACGTTGCCCGTGCGCATGGAGTCCATCATCGCGTACTCGACCGCGCTATCGACCAGGTGCGTCAGGTCGGCCCCGGTGAAGCCGTCGGTGTGCTGAACCAGATAGGCGAGGTCGATGCCCTCCACGGGGCGGGACTTCAGGTGGTGGTAGAGGATCGCGTGACGGGCGGGGGGATCGGGGGGAAGCACCGCGACGGAGCGGTCGAAGCGCCCGGGCCTGCGCAGCGCCGGATCCACGTCCCACGGCGTGTTCGTGGCGGCCAGGATAAAGACCCCTTCGTTTCCGCCATCGATGCCGTCCATCTCCGTGAGCAGCTGATTGGTGACTCCTCGCCACCCGGAGCTGGTCGATTGGCTGCGCTTCTGGCCGATCGCGTCGATCTCGTCGAGGAAGAGGACGACGGGCGCGTGGGCGCGGGCGGTTTCGAAGAGGGAGTGGAGATTCGCCTCCGAGTTTCCGATGTACTGGTCGAGGATGTCGGTCAGCGTGATGTTCATGAAGGAGGCGCCCATCTCGCCGGCGAGGGCGCGAGCGATGTAGGTCTTGCCGCATCCCGGGGGGCCGTAGAGCATGAGGCCACCCTTGAGGCTCTTGCCGTACAGCCTGCGCAGGTCGGGATTTCGCAGGGGAGCCAGGAACGCCATGGTGAGCCGTTCCTTGACGGCCTCCATGCCTCCGACGTCGGCGAGCGTGAGGGTTGACGCCTCGACGTCCCACGCGTCGCCGCCTGCTGCCTCCGTCCCGTCGTTGAGTTCGGGTTCGCGCCCCTGGACGAAGGCCGGCCCGGGTCCTCCGACCTGTTCCTCGGCGCTGTCCCAGTCGAAGCTCGCGGCGCCGGGGGCCGAGGCCTCCTCCGCTTGCCCCTCGTTCGCGGCGTGCTCCTCCCCCGGCTCCGTGGCGTCGGCTACGGCGGTGCCCGGGGAGTTTTCCGGGTCCGCCGGGGCGCTCGGGGGTTGTTCTCCGCTCGAGGTCGCGCTCTCGCCGGGAACGCCGATGGCTCGCCTCATGAGGGCGAGGGCGCGCTCGTTGCTCGGTTGTGCGGCCAGGATGACGCCGAGGTGGTGGACGGCTTCGGCGCCTCGCCCCTCGTTGATGAGCAGCTCGGCCAGGTGCTCGCGCAGCGGCAGGTCCTCGGGTCGTTCCTCGATCACGGCGCTGAGGGAGTCAATCAGTGGATTCGTCATGCGTCCAGCCTACCGTTCGACGCGATGGAGACAAGGCCGGGTATCAGCGTCGCGCCCGTCCGGTGAGGACGCTGGGGGCGCCCCAGGCCCACGGTCGACGCACGGGCCGGGACGGCACTCGGACACGGGTGGCCCTAGAGCGTGCGCGAGGCGATCCTGCGCTGCGCTTGCAGCGAGCGCCACGCGTTGAAGAGGCTCATCGCCAGGGGAATGGACACGAGGGCTGCCAGGAGCCAGGACTGCGCGACGATGGCGGCCCCTGCGATGGCCAAGAAGGCCGCGAAACAGGCGCGCTGCATGCGCGTGCAGGCGGTCATGATGGACCCGTCGGCCCGGGCGGCCCGCAGGGCCACGTGGGAGTCGGAGAAGATGACGAGATCTTCGTTTCCGGACCATTCACGGCGCCACCTCAGGTCGTTGACGGTAAGCGCAGCGAGGAGGGACAGGAGGACGAGGCCTCCCCCGACGATCAGCGCGCTGGCCGCGAAGGAGAGGGTGTGGTCGTCCGGCTCGGACATTGAGGCGATCTGCGCGGCGGCGACGATGCCGCTGACGGAGACGATGAGCACGGCGGTGACGACGACGATGGCGAGGTTGATGCGCGCGGCGATCGTCTGCTCGGCGCGCACGCGGTTGTATCGGCGCAGCCGATCGTTACCCAATCGGTAGGGTCTTGGCGCCGCCTCGAATTTTGAGGATCTGGATCTCACTCCCCCACAATATCCTTGTTTGTTGATGTTTCATGCCTTTGCGCGATGGAGTGAGGTGTCAAATCCATAACATTTCCGTCGGTCAGCATACGCCGGGAGTGTCGTCCCGCGTCCCGCGCTCACGCTGGCCCGCACCTGCGGCGCCGCTCGGCTCGGGCAGGGAAAAGGGGGACGACCAGGGGCTTCACACCCACGTGGGGGACGTGGTGACGGCGGCTCCACCGGGAAAACGAGGGCGACCAGCGGCTTCGCCCTCCACCGGGGTGACCTCGTTGACGAACAGCGGCGGCTCTCCTTCTTCGACACCGGGCGCACGCCCGACATCTTGGGAGTTTGTCACAGTCTTGCACGCGCGCGAATGGACGGAGTAGTCTGCTTAACGAGCGGGACCTGACCCGCCGGTGGCCAAGCGCCGTTTAGTTGGAGTGAATCGATGAGCAGCCCGCCCCCCCCCCGAGCGTTTCGGCGGTGGATTCAGCGGTCCCGTATTCTGCCGGGACCGTCGAGTTTGCCGAGTCCTTCTCGTGGGACTTTCCCGTTAATGTGAGCGCCGTCCTGGATCTGCAGGACCAATGCGACGCGCCCATCGCGGCACTGGACGAGGCCATCGGCGATGCGTCAATCGCGCGCGGTCAGGTCGCCCACCAGACCGCGGCACTGGTGGAGACGGTCGTCGAACACCTTACGAACGTCATATCGGCCAGCGAGCACGCGCTGGCCGGCTTCCGGTCCGTTCGCTCGGCCCTGGAGGATTACGCGGGTGCCATGACGCCCGTCGATCTCGAGTATCAGGCCATCGCCTCGGATGCTGAGGCCGCCGGGTTGGAGGTTGTCCGGGACGGGACTTCCGTGACGGTCAGCCACCCGGCCAACATTCCCGCAGGGGTGGGGGTTGTCTTCGCGGCGCTGCACGCTCGCTGCACGCGCAACCGGCGCACGTTCAGCTACGCCGAGGCACAGTTCGGCGAGGACCTGGCCCAGATCGATCCGAGCCTGTGGGAGTCGACGATCACCCCGATCTTCAACGGGTTCGTCAGCAAGTACGGGTTCCCCACGGGGGATGACGCTGCCAAGCGTATTCCCGACTACCTGGACACCATGCGCACCACCGCGGGCGACCTCATCGAGTCGACGTATCTGAGGGCCAACGGTGCGACCTATCAGCCCCCGCCCGGCATCAAGGACGCTTCCCTGTGGAAGCGGGTAACCGCCCCCGGTGAGTTGAAGAACTGGAAGGTTCCCTCCGTCAATGCCGTCGAAGGCGGCAGTCGAGTGGTCAAAACAGCCGACGCACTTCGTATAGGAGGCAAAGTCGCAGGCCGTGCGTGCGCGGTACTTGACGGTGCGATCACCGCCTACGACACCTACCAGTCGGACTCCTACCACCACCCCGAGATGGGGGAGGGCGAAAAGGTAGCACGGGCCGGGGTGACCGGAGCGTTGGCTGCTGGGGGCGCATACGTCGGAGCCACCTACGGAGCACAACTCGGCGCAGCCATCGGCGCATTTGGCGGCCCTGTTGGCATTCTTGCCGGAGGCATAATCGGTGGCGTTATTGGCGGGCTCGCAGGAAGCCAAGCTGGAAAGATGGTCGCAGAGTGGACTAACGACGGAATGAACGCAATTCTCCATCCGAAGACGAAAGGATAGTGCGTTGCTCGCAATTATAGGACTGATTCTTATAGGACCTTTCGGCCTTGTTTCTTGGTATATGGAAACATATACCGATTGCTCATTCGCACCACTGTGGAGAAGCATATCGACCTCTCCGAGTTCCATGGGTAGAAGCAAAACTCTCACGCTGCCACTACTTAGTCTCTGCTTTACCCTTGCTGGAGTCGGAATGATTCTTGACAAGCTAGGGTTCTCACCGTGGGTCTACATGGCTCCGGCATTTCTCGGATTCCTATGCATACCTCTCGCATTGCTGTGCCTCCTTCCCCTTCCTGCTCCCCGTTGGGCAAACATGGAATACCAGTACATGAAGCGCCACAATCTGCTGGACGAGAACGGCGATCCGCTCCCACAGTCGCAGTGGCCCGACAGCGAAATCACCCCCGCGGAAGACCACGAGGAGACGGAGCCGTGACCCCGCCAGACCCTCCCCACCACGCACAAATCGGCGCATTTGGCGGCCCTGTTGGCATTCTTGCCGGAGGTGTCATCGGCGGCGTCATAGGCGGGCTAGTGGGAAGCAAAATTGGACAAAAAGCAGCAAGTCTTGTCAATGACGGCATGCACGCGCTCATCAACAGTGGAGGTTGACAGTTATGATTTTCTGGGAGGTTCTTGGCGCAATTTTCGGGCTCATGATTATCGGCGCCTGGTACATGGAAACCTATCTCGATACCACATTCTCTAGCAACTCCCGCATTATCACCTCGCGGATGAGCAGCAGCGCGAGAAGCCAAGCAACGACACGCCCACTTGCTGGCCTTGGTTTCTTTATCTGGCTCTTCATAATTGAGGGTGTGGGGGTGGTATGCGGGGTTCGGCGTGTCGTGGCGGGGTAGAGGTCGAGGTCTTCCGATGATGGGGGTTCCGACACCGTCCATCTGAAAGACCTCGACATGTCCAATGCTACCTTTGATCGCCCTGATCTGAGCGCCTTCACGGGCCTGGATGACCTAGGACTGGAAGTGATGGGTCAACGTGTAGGAGACGATCGGACCGTCTTGGCCTGCAAGGTAGTGGGTGAGGATCGGTGGTGCCGACAGTGTGGGGGCGAGGGCGTCGTACGTGACACGGTGGTCAGGCGCTTGGCTCACGTACCCTACGGGTGGCACCCCACCATGTTGCACGTGAGCGTGCGCCGCTACCGCTGCCCAGAGTGTGCTCACGTGTGGCGTCAAAACATGAGTGCAGCGGCCGACCCGCGCGCGAAGCTCTCGCGTGCAGCGGTGCGCTGGGCGCTGGTAGGCCTGGTGGTCCACCATCTGACGGTGGCGCGCGTCGCCGACGTATTGGCCGTGTCGTGGAACACTGCCAATACCGCGATCTTAGGTGAAGGCCAGCGCATACTCATCAATGATCCTGATCGTTTCGAGGGGGTGTGCGTCATTGGCGTGGATGAACACGTGTGGCGACACACCCCATACGGGGACAAATACGTCACCGTCATCTTGGACTTGACTCCTATACGAGACCGTCGTGGTCCCTCCCGGCTCCTGGATATGATTCCGGGCCGATCCAAGCGGGTCTTCAAAACCTGGCTGGCCTCCCAGCCCGATACGTGGCGCGAACGCATCGAGATCGTCGCAATGGATGGATTCACCGGCTTTAAGAGCGCCGCCGCCGAAGAGCTCCCAGACGCGAGGGCGGTCATGGACCCCTTCCACGTCGTACACCTCGCCGGTGATGCTCTCGATGAGTGCCGCAGGCGCATCCAGCAAGAACTCCACCATCGGCGCGGGCGTGCCACGGATCCCCTGTACAAGGCCCGCAGGATGTTACACACCAGATCCTGCCTGCTCACCCCACGCCAGCAACACCAGATCCTCGACCTGTTCGCCAGCGATTGCCACGTCGCACTCGAAGTCACCTGGAGCGTGTACCAGAGTATTATCGACGCCTACCGCGATCCCAACAAAATCCGCGGCAAGGCCCTGATGCAAGCCGAAATCAACACACTGACCTCCACGCGCGTACCGAGGGGCCTGACCGAGCTCATCACGCTGGGCAGAACGCTCAAACGCCGAGCCGGAGACATCTTGGCTTACTTCGATCATCCCCACACCAGCAACGGTCCTACCGAAGCCATCAACGGCCGCCTCGAACACCTACGCGGATCCGCACTCGGATTCCGAAACCTCACCCACTACATCACGCGAGCACTCCTCGAAACCGGAGGATTCAAACCCCAACTACACCCTCAATTATGAAGAGCCCTTTATCTGCAGCCTCGGAGAAGCTATCTACCAACTTGGTACCCATTACATCGTCACAGGAATCCTCATAGTCACCGGTCTACTCTGTTTTCTTATCGGCGCCATCTACCATTTCTTCCCCTTACCAGTTCCCCGATGGGCCGACGCGCACTACCAGTACATGAAGCGCCACAATCTGCTGGACCAAAACGGCGACCCGCTCCCGCAGTCGCAGTGGCCCGACAGCGAAATCACCCCCGCGGACGACCCGGAGGAAACGTCGCTATGAGCCTGGCATCCTACTGGTTGATGCCCCCGGGATGGACGTCCTGCGCGCGCGAGGACATCCCCGGGGTCCTGGCGCTCGCCTTCCGTGTCGACGCAAACGGAGACACACGGGAACACCGCCCCTCGCCCGCCTCGTCCCCCTCGGGCGGGGAGGTGATCGCCCTGGCCACCGGCCCCACCGATGCCACCTACGACTTCACCCCCACCATCCTGCTCCTCGCATCCCCCATCCCATCGGATACCACACCCGTACAAGCCGTCACAGAATCAGCAGTTGCCCTCTCCCATCAAGTCCCGGGATTTCGCATGCTGGAGGACTGCCCCTGGCCCGCAACGCCAGAATCCGCACGGCTTCGCACGGGGATCTACATTCAGGGCCGGGTACCGATCACCGCCAGCCAATGGGCTTGGTCTCACACCAAGGGTGAGGGCAGCTTCCTCCTCACGGCAACCGCAACGATGACGACCCCTACTTTCGGCGACCTGCACGAAGACGTCCTCGCGATCATCATGAGCCTGGAGGTGCGCAATGTCTGACCGCCCTCACATGGTCATTCCGGGCGACGTCACCTCACGCTTCGCTACCTTTGAGGAGCTCACCGGTGACGCGCTGCATCTCGCGACCCTCATGCGCACGTCTCGCTCACGACTAATCATCGCAACCACGTCTCCGGACACTTCCCAGTGCCATCAGGCTTTCATCTGGATGCAGCCGGGCACCTGCGTTGTCACCCGGACGGCCACCGCCCCCACCGGCGACATTGAGACCCACATTTATCAGATCGACAACGAGGAAATTCCCCACGTCGTGGCAGCGATGTCTCCGCTCGCACCTAACCCCGCCGTCTTCGACGGACCTGCCTCACTGCCGACAGCAATCGTGTACGCCGCGCAGCAGGGCAGCGTCGACCAAGCAGCCCAGCTCCTCGCGACTTTCTCGTCCTACGGCCCCGACGATTCCGCGTTCGCCGCATCTCTCGTCACCCAGCGGTGGGCCTACACCACGTGGATCCGAGAGGACTGCGCAGACGAGGATTCCTTCGTTCCAACAACCATCCTGTCGACCCTCATCACTCCAGCCGCCTCCTACAGAGTCGAGGCCCCATTGCTCGCGCCCAGCACCGGACCTCACATCCCCATCCAGCCCATCTACAACACGCAGTTGTGGGGCCTGATCACGCACTTCTTCGCCCTGTCACCCGAGAGGAATCAGCCATGACCTACGTCAATATCCAATGGGACTACACCGAAGTTGAGTCCATCATCTCCACCGTCGACCATGCCGGCACCCGACTCAAGAACGTTCCCATCCCGCGCTTTCCCTCCACCGGAAGCGCCCACCACGCCCTCCTGACCAGCCACCTCACCGCCCTGAGCAACACGATCAGTCAGGTCGCCTGGATCGCCAACGGCATCAGCCTGGGCCTGGGGGCAGCCACGCACGACTTCATGTGCACGGACGACGCGGCCGCCGACGTCCTCCGTGAAATCCAGCGATACAACGACCTGTACAACAACAGGTATCCGGTCCGTCCCACCACCTGAGGACACCTCGCCACCCCTGGAGCGCCACCCCGGCCGCGGCCTCGTAGGCGCGCGAGACACCACAGCGACACTCCGGGCGGCGGGCGCTACCCTGGTGCCTGTAGGCGGGGCCGTCGGCCTCGTCCCTTGACCCACGCCGAGCAGGAGGAGCCCATGGCGATTGAGCCCGTGTTCGAGGCCATCAACTGGAACAAGATCCAAGACGAGAAGGACCTTGAGGTCTGGGACCGCCTGACGGGTAACTTCTGGCTGCCGGAGAAGGTCCCGCTGTCCAACGACCTGCCGAGCTGGAAGACGCTCAACAAGGACGAGCAGCTCATGACGAACCGCGTGTTCACGGGCCTGACGCTCCTGGACACCCTGCAGGGCACGGTCGGGGCGGTCTCTCTGATCCCGGACGCGCGCACCCCCCACGAGGAGGCCGTCTACACGAACATCGCGTTCATGGAGTCGGTGCACGCCAAGTCCTACTCCTCGATCTTTTCGACGCTGCTGTCCACGGAGGAGATCAACGAGTCCTTCCGCTGGTCGAACGAGAACGCGGCGCTGCAGAAGAAGGCCGAGATCATCAAGTCCTACTACGACGGGGACGACGCGGAGAAGCGCAAGGTCGCCTCCACGATGCTCGAGTCCTTCCTCTTCTACTCGGGCTTCTACGCTCCCATGTACTGGAGCGCGCACGCCAAGCTGACGAACACGGCCGACCTGATTCGCCTGATCATCCGCGACGAGGCGGTCCACGGCTACTACATCGGCTACAAGTACCAGCTCGCGGTGAACGAGTCCCCGCAGGAACGCCAGGACGATCTGCGCGACTACACGTACTCGCTGCTGTACGAGCTCTACGAGAACGAGGAGCAGTACACGGAGGACCTGTACGATCCGCTGGGCCTGACCGAGGACGTCAAGAAGTTCCTGCGTTACAACGCGAACAAGGCACTCATGAACCTCGGGTACGAGGCCCTCTTCCCCCGCGACGCCACCGACGTCAACCCGGCGATCCTCGCCGCGCTGAGCCCGAACGCGGACGAGAATCACGATTTCTTCTCCGGTTCCGGCTCCTCCTACGTGATGGGCGAGGTCGTCGACACCGAGGACGAGGACTGGGACTTCTAGGGCTGCCCTGTCGGCAACGGCTTTCGTGGGCGTTCCCGCCGTGGCGGGGGTGCCCACGAGCGCTCGCTCGATCTCGTGCGCTGTCTGCTCGCACACACTTCCTGCCACATATGCAACAATTGCACCAAACGCCACAGGCGCATCGTTACGGGGTATTCCCCGCCACGACGCGCCTGACACGCGGGGACGAGGGTCGCATCTCATCGCTAACACCCACGCAGATAGAGCCACACCCCTTCCCGCGGCGGCTAGACTGTGACTGGGAGCGGCCTCGCTGCCACCACACCGTACGTCGCGCGCACCGCGCGGGGGAATGAGGAGAGCACGACTATGAGCATCTTCGACCGCTTCGAGAGCGCCGTCGAGAGAGGCGTCAACGGCGCCTTCTCGCGCGTGTTCCGGTCGGGGATCAAGCCCGTGGACATCACCACGGCGATCCGCCGCGCCATGGACGAGTCCGTCCAGGAAGTCTCCGCCTCACGCATCATCGCCGCGAACCACTTCACCGTCTACGCCTCGCGCACCGACCTCTCCTCCCTCGAAGCCTCCCTCGACGTCCTCGCCGACGAGTTCGCCCAGCAGGCCACCGAACACGCCTCGTCAAACGACTACTCGCTCCTCGGGCCCGTCACCGTTGAATTCGTCGCCGAAGCCCTCGAACCCAGCGGCACCCTCAAGGTGGACGCCGAGAATCGCAGGGGTCCGGCCGCCCCGGCCACCGCCTCGTCCGCATCCCCCGAGCACCCCATCATCGACATCGACGGGGACAAGTGGCTCCTGACCGAGCCCGTCACCGTCATCGGTCGCGGCTCCGAGGCCGACATCGTCGTCAACGACTCGGGCGTCTCACGTCGCCACCTGGAGCTGCGCATCACCCCCTCGGGCGTCATCGCCACCGACCTGGGATCCACCAACGGAACGTTCGTCGAGGGCCACAGGATCGATGCCGCAACACTGCTCGACGGTAACCAGATCGTCATCGGACGCACCAAGATTCTCTTCTGGACCCATCCAGACCAGAGCGGAGTTTAATGAAGTGACCACAGACCTCGCATTCACTGTCTTCCGCATCGGTTTCCTGGTGCTGCTCTGGCTCCTCGTACTCGCCGCCGTCAACACGCTGCGACGCGACATCTTCGGAACCGTCGTGACCCCGCGCGGAAAGGGACGCGACAAGGCAGCATCGCGGCGAAAGGCCTCACGCGAGAAGCGCAAGGAGAAGAAGCGCACGTCCACCAACCCGCTCGCCCCCAAGGACCTCCTGGTGACCGGCGGCCCGCTGGTCGGCACCATGCTGCCCCTGGGCGAGGCCCCCATCGTCATCGGCCGATCCCCCGCCTGCACCCTCGTCCTCGAAGACGAGTACGCCTCGAGCCGCCACGCTGCCCTCACCCCCCAGTCCGACGGCTGGTGGATCGAAGACCTCTCCAGCCGAAACGGCACCTTCATCGACGACGAACGGCTGGCCACCCCGCGCCAGCTCAAGATCGGTGACGTCATCCGTATCGGCCAGACGACCCTCGAGTTGGTGGGCTGAAGCATGTCAGGAAACGCCGTTCAATTTCACTACGCTGCCCGCTCCGACGTGGGCCTCGTGCGCTCCAATAACCAGGACTCCGGCTACGCCGGCGCCAACCTCCTCGTTCTCGCCGACGGCATGGGCGGACCCGCGGGCGGCGACATCGCCTCCTCGGTGGCCCTCGCGCACCTGGTTCCCCTCGACACGGACTCGCACCCCGCGGACTCGATGCTGCCCCTCCTGCGCGAGGCGCTCCTGGACGCGCACGAAGAGCTCACCGACCGCTCCAGCCGGGATCGCGACCTGGAGGGGTTGGGAACCACCTGCATCGCGCTCATGCGCAGCGGCAACCGCCTGGCGATGGTCCACATCGGCGACTCGCGCGCCTACGTGCTGCGCGGCGACACCCTCACCCAGGTCACCACCGACCACTCCTTCGTCCAGTACCTGGTCGACACCGGCCAAATCACGCCCGAGGAGGCGGAGCACCACCCCAACCGCAACGTCGTCCTGAAGATCCTGGGCGACGCGCAGGCCGACGTGGCCCCCGACGAGACGATCCGCGAGGCGGTCGTCGGCGACCGATGGATGCTGTGCTCCGACGGCCTCTCGGGCCTCGTCTCCCCCGAGACCATCGGCCAGGTAATGGCTGACTTTGCGGATCCGGGCGAATGCGCCGAGGAACTCATCCGCCTGGCGCTACTGGGCGGTGGCCCCGACAACATCACGTGCGTCATTGCAGACATCGTTCCCGCGGGCACCTACCCGCCGGCCCCGCCG
>ERZ773005.1430-NODE-1430-length-12451-cov-2.825750_pt1 | contig 12451 bp, 9 predicted proteins | sample MGYA00580666_ERZ773005 | MGnify/ENA primary metagenome ERZ773005 (study PRJEB29015, sample SAMEA2737999) | human oral metagenome | biome: human oral; feature: human-associated habitat; material: dental | place: China | collected 2061 ... | reverse complement strand
GGGCCTCGGGGGCTTCGGTCTCTGGGGAGTCTTGGGGGGCGGGGGCTTCTTCGGCAGCGGAATCGGAGGGCACGAGGGCGGAGATGTCTTCACCGGCTTCACCGAGGATGATGAGCGGGTCCTTGACGGGGACTTCGTCGCCTTCGGCCCACAGGAGCTTCAAGACGGTTCCAGCGTCGGTGCTGGGAACCTCCATGGTGGATTTGTCTGTTTCGATCGAGCACAGCGTCTGATCGACGGCGACCGTGTCACCTTCGGAGACGAGCCATTCGACGATAATGCATGACTCTACAGAGTTGCCCAGCTGGGGCATCACCACGATGGTGGCCATGTGTTTCCTCCTAGACGATGCGCAATTGCGTGCGCTCGCTCAGTTCCTTTTGTGGTTCTTCAGTAAGGGCGTCGTCGGTGATGATTCCGCTGACGTCCTCGACTCCCATGAAGCTGACGAAGCCGGCTCGCCCGTATTTCGACGAGTCGCTCAGCAGCCAGGTTTCCTCGGTCCTTTTGCTCATGAGGGCACCGATGTGGCCGCCCTCGACGAGCTGGGTCGTCAAACCCCGTTCAACGGAGAAACCATCGGTGCCGAGGAAGACGAGGCGTGCGTTGAAGTCCGTGATGGACTTTTCTGCGACCGGCCCAACGAGGGATTCGGTTTCAGGGTGGAAGCGCCCGCCCGTAAGGGTCACGGTGATGTGAGGGTTCGGGCGAGCGTTTTGAAAGACGAGGAGAGAGTTCGTCACGACCTGGATCCCACGTTTGCCGGTGAGGTACTTGACCACGAGGGAGCAGGTCGTCCCCGCTTCGATCATGATGCGGTCGTCGTCACGGATCATGGCGGCGGCGGCGCGCGCAATCCGTTCTTTCTCCTTGATGCGGTCGTTCTGGCGCAGGTGGATATTACGGTAGGCGGTCGGCCTGGCTCCTCCGTGCGTGCGAACGAGGTAGCCCTCGTCTTCGAGTTCTTTCAAGGTGGTGCGGATGGTGACGAGCGAGACGTCAAGATCCTCGGCGAGGGCACTGACGCTGACCTCGCCGTTCATGGCGAGGCGATCGAGGATGTAGCTCGTGCGCTCTGGACGCCCCACACCCATCACCTCTTCGTGAACCTTCGAAAAACTATCGCTTTGCTTCCGCTACAGCGAGTTTAGCCAAGAAATCGAAAGTGCACAAGCGCACATTTCCCCTCAAATCCACCTGCCTCAGATGAAGGGCGAAGAACCTGCTCCACATCATTTTTTCGGCTTTATTGCACGGTTTTCTCAGGAATGAGAGCACCCCCTTCGGGGCGAAACCTATCCGAAGGGGGTGATCCTGAAAAAGAAAAGCAAGCGAAAGCTTTTCCTTCCCTATGATGAGTGAGAAGCAGGCCGACAGAGCTCACTGTCCAGGCATGCGAACTCCCACAGTGAGCAGCAGATTGCCGTAGAGACGCTGCTCACCGGTCGCGACAATAATGCCGACGTCCTCACTGCGGGCGGCATCATAGAAATCAAAACGGGACAGTTCAGCGAACTCGGTGTCGGGCAGCTGGGCCTTGAACTCCTCATGGATCGGGATCTCAACCTGGGGAGCATCGGGAGCCGGAACCATGATCTCGGCCTTTTCGATCGGGCACACCTGTTTCAGAACTTCGAGAATCTGGACGACATCAAGCATGCCGGGGGCGAAGTTTAAAGAAACGAGTTCACACCGCGGGGAAACCCCGGTCGTATGGGGATAGTTCGCGTCCGCGAGCAGGATCTTCGAACCGTGTCCGGCGGCGGCGAGTGCGCGCAGCAGCTGGGGATGGGTCATTGCGCCGTAGATCATGGCGGGCCTTTCTCCTGAGGGGGATTCTTGTTCAGTTACACAAGGGGTCTTAGAGAGTCGAACTCGCCCGGATCACGAGTTCTGGATCAATGGTGACATCCTCAGCCCTGCCGCCCTCCATGAGTGAACGCACAAGACGCACTCCAGTGCGCCCCAAGCGGTCGAAGGGCTGACGGATCGTCGTCAGGGGCGGCGTATAGCAGTCGGCGCCATCAACATCATCGAAACCGACGACGCGCACATCCTCGGGGACTTTGGCACCGCGCTCATGAATGAGGCGCATCGCTCCCAAAGCGAGTTGATCGTTCGCACATTGAAGCGCTTGAGGCAGATGCGAAAGGGAGCGCATCGCGTCATAGCCATCGTGAGCGTTCCACGAGAAGGACTCGATTACCTGGCCCTCCACGCCGGCCTCTTCGCAGGCCTGCGTAAAGCCCTGGCGCCGCATCACCGCATCCGACCAGTTCCGAGGTCCGGCGATATGCACGATATCGGACACCCCCTGACGCAAGAGATGCTCAGCTGCTAGCCTCGAGCCTCGAACATTGTCAATGGACGCCGTCGAAATCCCCTCGAGATTCTTCTCCGAGGACAAGAGCAGGCAGGTGGGAATCCTCTTACCGATCTCAATGGCAAGTTCAACACTCGGATCCTGGCCGGCCAGAATCACGACCCCGTCCACGTCAAAGGGGGCGACCTGCGTGTGCAGCGCACCATCGGGACGGTATGCGTTCGACAAGGAGACGTGATACCCGGCTTCAGAACCTGCATTGAGGACGGAGAGCAGGACCCTGCCGTGTCCGTGGAACATCGGCGCGGCAAGGAGAACGTGCAAGACCCCCGTCTTCTTCGATGCGAGTGCCCGGGCCGCATAATTTGGCCGATATCCCATCTCATCGAGGAGAGCGGAGATCCTCGCCCTCGTCGCATCCGCGACTTCCGGGTCTCCTCGAACAACGCGCGAAACTGTGTTCGTGGAGACTCCGGCGTTGGCCGCAACGTCAGCGAGAGAGACCTTCTTAGGGCTTGGAGGGCGCGTGGACATGGGTCTTCGCTGTTTTCGCAATGAATGCGCTGCGCTGGGCGGGATCGAGATGCCCGAGGGTTTCAAGCTGGGCGATGAGCGAACCAAGAGTGGAGGCCTCGATCGGGCCACGGATCACGGTCACGCCGGAAATACTCGCGGTCAGATCGCACAAGAGACGGTTGCGGGCCCCGCCGCCAACGAGATTGAGCTGTTCAGGGCGAGTGCCCGTCACCTTGGAAAGCTCATCAATTGCTCTGGCGTAGCGTCGGGCGAAGGATTCGATAATGAGGCGCACATATTCAGGCATTGAGGAAGGATGAGGGGCTCCTTGCTCGTCAAGCGCAGAATCGATCTTCTCTCGCATCTCCCCCGGTTCGGCGAAACGTGGATCATCAGGGTCGAAGAATGCCGTGCAAGGCGCGCATTCTCGAGCCTGGGCGACAAGTTCATCCGTGTCGGTGGGAGTGCCTTCGCGCTCCCATTGACGCTGAATCTCCTGGAGGATCCACATGCCGGTGATATTGAACAGAGGACGCACTCCCCCATCGGTGCGAGACTCGTTCGTCACGCCGAGCTCATAAGCAGCATCGCTGACGAGCGCATGATCCTCGAGTGCACCAAGAACGGACCAGGATCCGCACGAGAGGAAGTAGGCGCGAACGCCCTCGTCAATGGGCAGGCCGTGGACGGCGCAGGCCGAGTCATGGGCTCCACCGCGGACGACGCTGAGCCCCTCAAGACCCGGGACGGTGCAGGGCCCGACAATGCTCAAATCATCGTTGAGCTCGCCGAACCAAGAGCGCGGGATCCCCAATCGCGCGAACATGTCATCGTTGAAGCGCGAGGCTCCGGGAACGCACAGGCCCGAGGTCGAAGCGATCGAACGCGACCATCCCTTCACGCCGGTGAGTTTCCAGGCGAAGTAGTCAGGCAGGAATAGAACACTTTCCGTCCGCTCGGCCAGTTCAGGATCTTCGATGGTGAAGGCGAAAAGCTGATTCGCAGTGTTAATCGTCGCAGGCTGGTTCCCCGACATCTCGAAGAAAGAACGGTCATCAATGCGGGAACGGAACGCCTTGAGGGTGCGGGTGGTGCGCTCATCACGATAGGCGCGGGCAGCACCGCATCTTTCCCCCTTCGCATCAAGGGGCACGAAGTCCACGCCCCAGGTGTCAACGGAAACGCAGACTGCGTCGGGGAAGCGAGCGACCGCCTTCTTCAATCCCTCGAGCGTCTGCTCCCACATCGTGTCGACATCCCAGATCAAGGAGCCAGAATCATCACGAGTCGCCTGGTGCTTGAAACGGTGAATCTCCTCCACCTCGAGGCGGCCGTCAAGGATCGTACCCGCGATCACGCGGCCCGAAGCCGAGCCGAGATCGACTGCGAGTGCAGTGGTCATGTGTCTCTTGCCTTTCGATGTCGAGATGGGGCGTTTCTTCTCACCCGGGAGCGTGAAACACTGGGCTCCAGGCTTCAGTATCCGAGCTAGGCGCTGCACCTCAGGTAGATGCTCTGTCCGACTGGGCGGTGCGCCCAAGGTAGGCGCTTCTTTGCGCCGGGGGTGATTCGTCTTCGAATCGATCCGAGGGTGGGTGGGCCCCTCGGCGGGGCCCACCCACCAATCATGAATCAGCGGTAGAGCGGACCGAACTCCGCGCAGGCACGGTAGTCGGCACCCTCCGGATCGGCAGTGCCGAACAGAGACCAGGCGCGCGGACGGAAGACCTGATCCTCAGGGACATTGTGCATATTGACCGGGATGCGCAGCATCGATGCGAGGGTGATGAGCCTCGAACCGATGTGTCCGTAGGAGATCGCACCATGGTTCGCGCTCCAGTTGTTCATCACGTCGTAGACGCTCTTGAAAGCGCCCTCACCTGTGAGGTTCGGAACGAACCAGGTCGTGGGCCACTCGATGTTCGTCCGTTCTTCGATCGTGGTCGCAACCTCATCGGGCAGCTCAACCGTCCACCCTTCGGCGATCTGGAGGTAGGGCTTTCCGTTCACGAGGTTGATGCGCACCATAGTGACGGGCATTTCACCGGATGTGCGGAAGTGGGTCGAGAAACCGCCACCGCGGAAGTAGCCAGTCGAAGCCGGATGGAAGGTTGTGGCCTCGAGAGTCGCCTTCTGGTCATCTTCGGTGATCTCCCACCAGGGTTTGATGACGTTCTTGCCATCACGGGTCGCCTTGCCAGCCCCATCCAGGGTCGTCGAGCCCGAGTTGCGCAGGTCGAGGAAGCCGACCGCAGCGCGGCCTTCGGGCTTCCAGCCGGTGACGCGCTCAACGGCTTCCGGGCTCCAGTAGGTGCGAACATCGGAGAAGATCTGAGGCGTATTGGTCAGCAGGTAGTTAAAGAGCATCGACACACCGTTGAGCGAGTCGTTCTCGGTGGCGAGGACATTGGGCTGACGCGGCCCGTTCCAATCGAAGTTGGTGTTGAGCAAAGTCTCCATGACATCGCCATTGGGGAAGTGATCGGTCCACTGGCGCTGCCCCTGGAAGCCCGCGGCGATTGCGCCGTGGCCACCGGCCTCTTCTTCGAAACCGAGTTCGGCGAGGCGAGGGTTGCCCTGCATGAGATCACGGCCAATGAGCGTCATCTTCGTGACGAACTTCCACCAGTCCTCGAATTGCTCAGGCTTCTGCCATTCTTCGGGGTTCCAGTCCTTGCCGAGGGTGAGGTTCTCACGAATCCACGCGTATGCCTTCTCGTACTCCTCCGGATCGTAGATACCCTCTTCGATGCGGCGAGTGAACTCGGACATGTCAATGTACTCATTGCGCATGCCGAGGTAGGGGCCGAAGAACGAGGGATCAACCATGGAGCCCGCAATACCCATGGCGACACCGCCCATGGACAGGTAGGACTTGCCCTTCATCTGAGCAACGGCGAGGCCTGCGGTTGCATAGTCAAGGAGACGAGCGCGAACGTCCTCGGGAATGGAATTGTCGTCGCCGTCTTGCACATCCTTGCCGTAGATGCCAAAAGCGGGGATGCCCATTTGCGCGTATCCGGCCAAAGCTGCGGCAAGGTAGACGGCACCGGGACGCTCCGTACCGTTAAAGCCCCAGATGGCGTGCGGCATTGCGGGATCCATGTCGGTGGTTTCGGTGCCGTAGCACCAACAGGGAGTGACGGTGATGGTCAGACCGACATCGTTTTTGCGGAACTTGTCAGCGCAGGCTTGGGCTTCATGGACGCGGCCGATCGTCGTGTCGGCGATGACACATTCAACCGGGGTGCCGTCGGTGTAGCGCAGGTTAGCAGTGTAGAGCTCGGCGACAGCCTTCGCCATATTCATGGTCTGCTCTTCGAGCGCCTCGCGCACGCCCTGACGACGTCCGTCAATTGCGGGGCGGATTCCGATACGGGGGTGATCAGTCATTGTCTGTGTTTCCTTAATCAGTTCTTCTTTAGACAGCGGGGTGGCCACACCCCTCGGATTCCAGATGCGAGTGGCAGAGGCGGGCCTCCGAAGCGGCCCGCCCCTTGAGCGTCACTCGTAGAGGTTCGGCTTGATCTCGTCCGAATCGATGTTGGACTTGTCGTACCAGTAGAAGCCGGAGTCAATGGTCTTCGGCAGCGCGATTCCGTTGATCGCCTGAATGGCGGCGGTCACGGTCTTGTAGCCCATGAGCTTGGGAGCCTGGGTCACAGCACCCGCCTGAGAGCCGTCCTTGATCGCGTTGATCTGGGTCTTGCCGGAGTCGAAGCCGACGACGACGAGCTTCTTACCGGACTCGGTGGCACCCTGGATCGCACCGGAGGCTGCGGCCTCGTTCGAGCCGTACATGCCGACGATGTCGGAGTTCGCCTGGATGATGGCCTTCGAGGTATCGGCGGCCTTGCCGACCTCGCCTGCGATCTGCTCATCGAGGAGCTTGAGGCCGGAGGGAGCGTTCTTCTCGAAGTAGTTCTTGAAGCCCTCGCAGCGCTGCTTGCCGGTGGTGGAGGTCGCATCGTGGCAGACGAGGCCAACGGTGCCCTGTTGCCCTTCGAGGAGCTCAATCATGTGCTTCGCGGCCTCTTCAGCGGCTGCGTAGTTGTCGGTCGAAACCGTGGTGAGCGGAAGGTCGGAGTCGACACCGGAGTCGAACGCAACGAGAGGAATCCCGGCAGATTCAATCTGGGTGAGGAGAGGGCCCGCAGCGCCGGAGTCGAGGGCCGCGAGGCCAATGGCTGCAGGCTTCGTGTCGAGGGCGGCCTGGAGCTGGTCGAGCTGCTGGGTCACCTTCGTTTCATCGTCAGGGCCGACGAACTGGATCTTGTAGTTGAACTCGGCGCCGGCCTGTTCGGCACCCTCCTTCACTGCCTGCCAGAAGCGGTGCTGGAAGCCCTTGGAGACGAGGTAGATGGTCTGGGAACCATCGCCCTTGGGCACCTCAGTCGATTCCGTGACGGTCTCAGAAGTACCACTCTTGTCTGCGGCGGCGGTGTCGCTGGCAGCCGAGTCGGTGGAGGTCGAGCAGGCGGCGAGGCCGAAGGCCATGGAACCGGCGGCGGCGACGGCGACGATACGTCCGATGGGGCGCATGTGTATTCCTTTCATGGGGGCGGTCAGACCTTTGTCTGCCCTGTGTTGTGTGGACGGCGATGTCCGTTGTTGTGTGGACGACGATGTCCCTTGGGAAAGATCTCGAGGATCAGGCGGCGTTTTCGCGGGCTCGACGGATGTTGTCGATGAAGACTGCGAGGAGGACGACGACACCGGTGACGACCAGCTGCCATTCGGAGGCGACGCCCATCATCGTCAGGCCCTTCTTCAGGGTCTCCATGATGAGCGCACCGAGGAGGGCACCGGGGATTGAGGCGCGACCGCCGGAGAGCGAGGTGCCGCCGATGACGGTTGCTGCGATGACGTTGAGTTCGAAGCCAACGCCTTCAGCGGGCTGGACGAATCCGAAGCGCGCGGAGTAGAGGATCGCACCGATCGCCATGAAGACACCGGCGACAACGTAGATGATGACCTTCCACAGGCGCACGTTCACGCCCGAAAGACGCGTCGCCTCTTCATTGGAGCCGATTGCGAGGGCGTAGCGGCCCAGGAGCGTCTTGGACAGGAGGAAGGCGGCGAGGATGGTGAGCAGGACGAAGATGAGGGCGGCATTCGTCAATGTGGCGCCCCCAACGGTCGGGAAAAGGCTGCCGGTCGACAGGGCGATGTAATCCTTATTCGCGATCGAGATCGTGGACTTGTCGGAGATGATGAGCGCGAGGCCGCGGGCGACCATCATCATCGCGAGTGTGGCGATGAAGGGAGGCAGGCCGAGGATCGAGATGTTCACACCGTTGATGAGGCCGACGAAGGCACCGAAGAGGAGAACGAGGATCAGGCCGACTCCCAGGGGGAGGTTCATCCAATCGGCTGACAAGAAGACGCCCGCCATGACTGCGACGAGAGTCATGCCGGTGCCGACGGACAGATCAATACCGGCGGTTGCGATGACGAAGGTCGCGCCGAGAGCCATGACGCCGATGTATGCGGCCTGCAAGAGGATGTCGGTGAAGATCTTCGCCTGAGCGAAGTTCGGGGCTGCGAACATGAAGTACGCATAGATGATCACCAGTGCGATGAGGACCATCACGAGCTGCATGTTGGACTTGATGAAGGCGGCCACCGGGTTGGTGGGCTGCTGCGCCTTGACGGTAGCGGTGGTCACGCGACTACTCCATTCGCTTCTTCCTGACCGACGGTGGCCAGTTCCATGATGTTTTCCTGGGTGGCGACCTCAGTGTCGAGGGTGCCAATGATGCGCCCGTGGGCCATGACTGCAATTCGATTCGCGAGGCGGAGAACCTCTGGCAATTCGGATGAAATTACGATGATCGCTTTGCCCTGCTTGGCGAGTTCCTCGAGGAGGGTGTAGATCTCATCCTTAGCGCCAACGTCAATGCCTCGAGTCGGTTCATCGAAGATCAGGACGTCGGAGTCGCGCACGAGCCACTTCGCGATGACGACTTTCTGCTGGTTGCCGCCAGACAGGGAGCGGAGTTCGGCTTCGACGCTCGGTGTCCGGGTGCGGAGCTTCTTGACGTAATCTCGCGCAACCTTCGTGATCTTCCTACCGTTGATAACGCCGCCCGTAGTGAACTGGTCCATCGCGGCGAGCGCGGTGTTGAATGCGATCGATTTATCAAGGAGGAGGCCATACTGCTTACGGTCTTCGGAGAGATAGCCGATTCCGTGCTTCACACCGTCTGCGGCGTTGCGAATCGAGACTTTCTTACCGTTGATCGTGATCTCGCCTGCGGTGTGCGGATCGGCTCCCGACAGAGCACGGGCGACCTCGGTGCGGCCTGCGCCGACGAGGCCGGCAAAGCCGAAGATCTCGCCCTTCTTCACTTCGAAGGAGACGTCGTGGACGGCTTTTTTCGTGGAAAGGTGCTCGACTTTGAGGACTGCTTCATCGGAGAGGGGGCGGGTTGTGGGACGAGCGTCGGCGGGGACCTCGCGCCCGACCATGAGGCGAATGACCTCGGACAAGGGGGTCGTTTCGGTTTCGACAGTTCCCACGTATTGGCCGTCGCGGAGCACGGAAATGCGGTTGGTGAGTTCCTTAAGCTCGGGCATGCGGTGGGTGATGAAGATGAGGCCGGTTTCGGGGGTGATGAAGTTACGAACGAGTTCGAAGAGGGACTCCGTCTCGGTGGTCGTGAGCGGCGCAGTAGGCTCGTCCATGACGAGGATCTTCGTTTCCTCGTAGGAGAGGGCTCGGGCGATCTCAAGCATCTGCAGGCGAGCAACGGTGAGGTCACGGCACACGTCGTTCGGGTTGAGATCCATGTTCAGGCGCTCGAAAAGGGCCTTGGCATCCCTTACCATCTTACGGTCGTTGATATAGCCACCCTGGTGGGAGCCTGCGCGACCGATATAAAGGTTCTGAGCGACCGTGAGGTCGGGAATGATATTGAGCTCCTGATGGATAATGCTCAGCCCGAGGTCACGCGCGTGGTTCGGCCCCTTGAGATTCACCTTCTCACCCTGCAGCCAGATCTCACCTCCCGGATCTGCCTTGTGAATACCGGTGAGTACCTTCATGAGCGTCGATTTACCGGCGCCATTCTCACCGCAGAGTCCCAGGATCTCGCCGGCACGAAGGTCGAGGTCCACATCGGACAACGCCTTCACACCGGGGAAGGTCTTGGAGATCCCCTTCAACTCAAGCAAGTTCGTCACTTTTCACCCCTCGGGTACCGGCCACGGCAATGTGTCCGGAGTTTTGTAAGCCACAACTCGTTAACGCTAACGAAACGGGTTACGACGATCACCTTCATTGGTGCGGCACAAGCTTACGACACCTGGAAGCATCAACAAAATCAAGGACGGCAACTCGTTACCCAATCGTTACCGCTAACGATTTGTGGTGGAGCACACGGCATTGCAGGCTCAGACACACCCCTCGTCGGACACAACCCCCATACAACAGGCCCCGCAGGCTCAGAGACGCCCACAAGTCGGACACAGGCCACGCATAACAGGCAGATTTCCGACCTCGACCTGGGGTTTCTTCTCCACTCCGGGCTATCAGGTTCGACTTGTGGATCGCTGACATAGGAAAGAGGCTCCTAGGCGGTGGTTCCGGCACCTCAAAGCCGCTAATTCACCTACTCCAACCCCGCGCTCGTGAACTGGAGGCACGAAGTGGCTCACCCCCTATCTCCTCGACCACTCCAAACCCGCCCCCAGCGGGGATTGAGGCTTGGGGGCTGTCGTGATGGAGCTTGCCGTCCCAGCCCCTACCCTCCAGGGACTGGGAGGAACCCCCCACCAGCGTCTGCAGAACGGTCCCCCAACCCCCAGCCTCCGGGGACTGGGGCTCGCGGGAGCTCATCACAGTCCTCGGGTGTCTATTTCCCTCCAGCGCCCAGGGGGAAGGAGGCGCTCATGATGTTCTGGACGCTCATCCCAGCGACTTCTCCCCCGCTCCTCTGGGGGAGAAAGCAAACTCCGATGCTGTGTAACGCGACGGGAACACTTCTCCCCGCCCCCTCACAGGGGGAGAAGTCCCGATATCGACGAGAGACGCGGGGATCTGCACACTTCTCCCCGCCCCTCAGGGGGAGAAGTCTTCTCCGCGAGCATCCCCTGCCAAGGTCTATGCCGCCCCAATCAGTGCGCCGCAACGGAAAATGCCACACACCTCTGCGGCCTGCATCCCAATAGATCTCGACACGTCAACGGGGAAAACACGAATTGAGCCCGGCCATCTGTGATGACCGGGCTCTTTACGCTCCCGCGACTGGATTCGAACCAGTAACCGTCCGATTAACAGTCGGATGCTCTGCCGTTGAGCTACGCGGGATTGCGACCTGACAAGTATGGCCGAGCAGCCTCGATCTTGGCAAATCTGGCGAAGGTGGTTCACGCCACGCCTACTATCCAATCGGTACCGCCCCTCCCGAAGGGCGATGCTCGAAGCGTTCCAAGCGGATCCCATCGATTCCCTGTTCTCAGTATTATTCTCCCCCGCCCTCTCCTTTCAGGCACCAACACAGATGCTTGACCGCCCCTAAGTGCTCTCCGCCGGGCTCAGCCACCCTCAAGCAGCATTCGCCTTGTTCGCGTACCCCGATTGTGCTTTCGACAGAATTGGAAGGTGACGCGCACCGCCGAAACCCCCTTAAGGGGCCAGCAACCCAGCCTCCAATCGCGCACAACAACCCCGATTGTGCTCTCGGCGGAGGTGAGTCGGAAAGGAGAACGTTGAGATCATGACTGGGGTCGACCAAGGGCCCCGCACCCAGTTTTGCTCCTCACAGTGTCGTAGTGAGTCTTCGGGGTGGGGTTTGGGCGCTGTCCGTGAAAAAGATGGAGACCCCGCAACAAGCAGGCACAGCACTCCCCTTTTCAAGCCCGAGCGACACGCCAGAGAATGCTTCTTCAGTCAAGCGGTAGCCTGGCCGCTAGCGCAGCGGGCAGAAGCACTTATGATCCCGTTCTTCGCCAAAGCAAGTCCCCTGCCCCTAGCACGCCGAGCAGAAGCGCCCGTGATCCCGCTCTTCGCCAAGGCAAGTCCCCTGGCCCTAGTGCACCGAGAAGAAACCCTTATGATCCCGCTCTTCGCCAAAGCAAGTCCCCTGGCCCTAGCGCGCCGAGCAGAGGCTAGGAAGGTCGGAACGGCAGGGACGTGAGCTTCCCTTGCCCATTAGCGCAGTGGGCACAAGGTGTTCCATGCGTTGACATAGGTCTTTGAATGCACCCATGCCCCCAGCGCACCAGGCACAAGCCCGCAAGAAGAAGCGGCTCGCAAGCTCGGCAGAGGTCTCCTTGAACCCTTCGCTCCACAGCAAAACGAGACTCCCGCCTACACTGAACTCGCGTTTCCCCCTAGACGCTACTAAGCCCGTCAGGTACTACCGCACTTCCGCCTACGCATTGAACCCGCTTCCACTTGGATGCTGCGGAACTGAGCCGCGTCACTGGGTACTGAACCGGTGGATAGTTCATTTCCCCTGGCGGCTGCGGAGCCTTAACAGAAGAAACAGCGCACATAAGACAGTGCCCCAGGAGGATGAACTCCTCCCGGGGCACCGAAGACGATGAATCGTCGAAAACCTTCCCTCTGTGAAAATCTCAGAGCCTCACAGAGGGAGCAGGATCACT
>ERZ773005.1428-NODE-1428-length-12456-cov-4.814934_pt1 | contig 12456 bp, 9 predicted proteins | sample MGYA00580666_ERZ773005 | MGnify/ENA primary metagenome ERZ773005 (study PRJEB29015, sample SAMEA2737999) | human oral metagenome | biome: human oral; feature: human-associated habitat; material: dental | place: China | collected 2061 ... | reverse complement strand
GACATCTGGAAAGAATTACCAGGCAATGCCAATAAGACACCTGACGATTACGTGAAGTCCCTCAAGGGCGATAAAGGTGATGCTGGTAAGTCAGCTTACGACATCTGGAAAGAATTACCAGGTAATGCCAATAAGACCCCTGACGATTACGTGAAGTCCCTCAAAGGAGATAAGGGTGATAAGGGTGACGCAGGAAAAGACGGTAAGTCAGCCTACGACATCTGGAAAGAATTACCGGGTAATGCCAATAAGACACCTGACGATTACGTGAAGTCTCTCAAGGGTGACAAGGGCGATAAAGGTGATAAGGGTGACGCAGGTAAAGATGGTAAAGATGGCAATACACATCAAGGCGGTAAGTCTAATCCAGATGGTAATACACATCAAACTGACCAGAATATCCAAAACGGAAATAATAATCAGGTCGGAAACAAGAAATCAAATACATTTGCCTCTGTTCAAAATTCAGTGGCTCCAACTAATTACAGATCAAAAGTTCCGTTTTCAAATGTTCAATCAGTGGGATCTAAGTTTACCTCTGTTGGAACTGCGAATACTAAATTACCAAAAACAGGCACTAAAGAATTTCCATTCTTGCCTTTAATAGGCTTAGTCGGTCTAGCGTCTTCAGCTACTTTAATTGGTAAGTCATGGAAGAGAAAGGAAGAATAAAATGTAAATGTATTGTTAAGTTATCTCCTTTAGAAATGGGATGGGAATACTCCCATCTCATTTTCTTTTATAAATAGACAGGGTAAGGGTGTTCTATTTTATAAGATTTTAGAATTATAAAAGTATAAATTCTATTTTCAAATGGTCACTCGGAAATTTTAAAATTTACCTCTGTTAGTTTAACTATCTTAACTGCCATGATTGGCAATTATGGAAAAGAATGACTCTATGTATTGATAGTTTTTTAGTGAGTGGGATAAAAACATTTTTGTTCAGCTCACTCATTTTTATAAAAATTTGTTTAAATATGATTGTTAAAAATGAAGCTCATATTATAAAAGAGACCTTAGATAATATTTGCCAATATATTCCACTGGATTATTGGGTTATTAGTGATACGGGTTCCACTGACAATACTATTTCTGAAATACAAGAGTTTTTTCAAGAGAAAGAGATTCCTGGTGAATTATATCAGGATGATTGGGAAAATTTTGCTGTTAATCGTACACTGGCCTTGAGGCATGCAGACGGTAAAAGCGATTATATTTTTGTCTTTGACGCAGACGATCGTTTTGAAGGTGAAATTCATTTGCCTGATCTGGTAGCAGATGGATATTCTTTTAGGTTAAAAGATGATAATGGTGCAGTATATGACCGTTTACTCTTATTTAAGAATAATCCAGAGTTTCATTGGAGAAGTGTTGTTCATGAGTATATTGTGACAGGTGATAAAAATTGGCATGTAAAGATTGACGGTGATTATAATGTATTATCCGGTCGATTTGGGGGACGTAGTCAGAATCCTAATAAATACTATGATGATGCACAAGTGCTGGTTGCTGCATTTTACAATCCAAATAAAGATGTAGATTTGAAACCACGCTATGCTTTTTATGCTGGTCAATCCTTTATGGCAGCAGGAATGATCCAAGAGGCAAGTGAATGGTATTTAAAATTTATAGAAATTGGTTATTGGGATCAAGAAATATCATCTGCTTATGCACGTGTGGGATGTTGTTTTGAACAATTGGGAGACGAAGCTAAAGCTATGTATTATTGGTTAAAAGGGTATGAATATTATCCTCAGAGATTAGAAAGTTTATATGAAGCTATTCGTTATTCGCGTGAACATGGGAATTATCACTTGGCATATGTATTTGCTAAAGCTGCTAAAGATGCTCATATCCCAGAAAAGGAAGCCATTGTAATACATCTGCCAATTTATCAATTTTTGTTGCATTATGAGTTAGCAATGATTTCCTACCATGTGGGAGAATTGAAACAAGGATGGGAAAGTGCTAAACGTGTATTGTTTAGCAAAGAGGCTTTCCATTGGACAAAATATCAAGTATCAGAAATTTTGCTCAACTATTTACCTGTTTTTAAAGCAGATAGTTGGAATAATCGTCAGGCAGTGATAGAGATTCTTGAGAATTTTGAATGTGAAGGAGCTTCTGTTTCAGAAGTGCTCGCAGAATTACGTCAGTTGAATACTTTTTAATTTGTTTTCTAAAAAATCAAGTTAAAATGAGAGCTTTTATTCTGCTATTTAGATTAAAGTTAATAATTTTTAAGGAATATAAATATGGAATTATCGAAAAAGTTGATTGGATATTCACCAGCTAAGGTTAGAAAAGAGCTATCAATATTAGAAAAAAGGACGGAAGACCTTCAAATACTTTTACAAGAAAAAAACAAACAGAACCAAGATTTAAAGCGTGATTTAGAATACTTTAAGAGTCGAGAAGACTTATTTAAGCCAATTCTAAATCAGGCAACTGATTTATCAGAAGAACTGATTTCACGGGGAGAAGGAGAGGCTGAAGCTATTATTGAAACGACAAGACAAGAACTGTTATCAAAACGAGCAGAGCAGATATTTTTAGACGATGATATTAAAGCAAAAAAACAAATGATTCTAGAACAAGAGGTATTAATTAAAAACGACATACGAACCAAATTAATGCAATTGTTAGAATATTTAAGGTCTTCAGATTCTCGTCTCTTGGATTCTAATATAAAGACAGCAACCTCCGTTATAGATGAACTAGGTACAAGATTGATGACTTTGACTCAATCATTAGAAAGAGATAAGGCAGAAATCCGTTGGAAAGAAAGCGAGGGAGAATCTGTACCTGAATTTTCAATTGAAACGAATATAAGGGGTAACAAGAAATGAAAAAAAATTTGTTTTCGAAATCTATTTTTGGATATGATGTTGATAAAGTTGAGACAGAGATTGAGAAATTAAATGAACAAATTCGTCAATTGAATGTTGAAATTACATTAGCAGAAAATGTTGAGCGAGAGTTAGCTGAACAAGTAAGACAGTATAAAGAAAACGAGTCTCAGCTTATCGAAATTCCAATGCAAGCTCAAAATAGTACTAAAGAAATGATAGCTAGTGCCAATAAAAATTCGGTTGAAATGAAAGATAAATATAACATCCAGTGTGAAGAATGGCTCATAAGCAATAAAGAAGAGTATGATTATTTAAATGAAATGTTAAAACAGATTTTAAATCGTCGTGATACTATGATGACGACATTAGAAAAGCTATTAGAACATTACATTGCTGATTTAGATAGTATACATCTTTCTTTAGATAAAGAATATAAACTTCAAGAATTGGATTTGCTTAAAGAAGAAGCTAAAAAAGATGAAGAAAAGAACATTATTAACTTTCCTTTACAAGAAGATGATCAGAACGATATTCCACTATTAACTATCAGAAAGGTAAAATAGAGCATGGAAGAGTTAGAAAAACTAAATCAAGATTTTCAACAACTTTTAGTCCAGAATGATTTTCCAATGAAAGTGAGTTTTAATGATAATCAATGGCTTTATCAAGGGAAATTAGAAATATCAGACTATCATATTCTGGATTTTGCAATTTCATTTAGAAAAATTGGAATGCTAGAAGGAGCGATTTGCCAAATTATATTTAATAATGTAGGCTTTTGTAAATCCTATGAAAAAAGAGGTGAATGGTTAGAATTTCTGAACCAATTGAACGTCGAAATGGGACTTTATTATTATTTAGGTTTAGAAAATGACGGGCGCATCTTTGCGCGACACATTACGAAAGTTCATCATGATGTCCAGATGATTTATGATCTATTAAATGAAGGGGCGAATGTTATGGTGTATGTTATTGAACAAATGGAAGAAAAATTTGGTCCAATTGTGAGTTTTTAATGAAATAGTACGAAATATTGTTATTACATTGAAAGACAATTTTTCTTATTCATAAGTAAGGGTAACGTAGGATGTTTTAGAAATTGAAAAATAATGGAATTAAACATAAGAAAATTATTTAGTAAAAACCTCTTAGAATTGCACAAATATCGTAAATTAGCGAGTAGTATTGAGCAACTTCAAAATAATTATAAAAATTATTCAGAAAGTGACTTTAAAAAAGAAACTTTGTGGTTTAGAGAACGTCTTGTTAAAGGAGAAACTTTAGATCATATTCTCCCTGAAGCTTATGCTTTAGCCTGCGAAGCTATACATCGTTTATTTGGTTTTAGACTTCATACAGTTCAAATTATGGGAGCAATTTCTTTACATGGTGGTAATATTGCTGAGATGAAAACCGGTGAAGGAAAGACTGTGACAGCAGTATTACCAGTATATTTAAATGCTTTGAGTGGTGATGGCGTTCATGTTGTGACAGTTAATGATTATTTAGTCAAACGAGATGCCGAAGAAATGAAGCCGGTATATACTTTGCTAGGACTGAGCGTTGGTATTAATGGAAGTAATTCTAAATTATCTAAATCTGATAAAAGAGCAGCCTATAATTGTGATGTTACTTATACGACAAGTAGTGAATTGGGATTTGATTATTTAAGAGATAACTTAGAAACAGATATTTCTGATCGTGTTCAGCGAACATTGAATTATGCTGTGATTGACGAAGTGGATTCGGTTTTATTGGATGAGGCAAAAACCCCATTGATTATATCAGGCGGTTCATTAAAATCTGGAAATTTGTATTTTCAAGCTGATTATTTTGTTAAGAGTTTACATGAAGATACTGATTATATGATTGATATTCCGACTAAAGCGATTGCTTTGACGGAATTAGGGATTAAAAAAGCAGAATCTATTTTTAAGATTCGTAATTTGTATTCTAACCATAATATAAAATTAGTTCATCATATAGACCAAGCATTAAAAGCAAATTATACGATGGAGAAAAATATTGATTATGTAGTAAATGATGACGAAGTTCAACTTGTTGATAGTTTTACAGGACGTATTTTGATTGGGCGGCGTTTTTCTCATGGTTTACATCAAGCATTAGAAGCTAAAGAGAATGTTACTATAAAAGATGAAAATAAAACTCTTGCAACAATAACATTTCAAAATTTTTTTAGAATGTATAGCAAATTATCTGGAATGACAGGAACTGGAAAGACGGAAGAATTAGAATTTCAAGAAGTGTATAATATGACTGTTCATGTTATTCCGACAAATAAACCTATTTTAAGATTTGATGATCAAGATTTGATTTTTGCTACATTAGATAGTAAGTTTCATGCTGTTGTGAAAGAAATTCAAAAACGCTATGCAATTGGTCAACCTGTGTTAGTTGGAACAGTATCTATTGAAAGCTCAGAACGTCTATCAAGAATGTTGACAAATGTTCTGATTCCTCATCATGTTTTGAATGCTAAAAGTAACCAAGCAGAAGCTGAAATCATAAAATTAGCTGGTCAAAAATATGCAGTGACGGTAGCGACCAATATGGCTGGTCGAGGAACAGATATTAAATTGACTCAGGAAGTTCGTGATTTAGGTGGTCTTTGTGTGATTGGCACGGAAAGGCATGACAACCGTCGAATTGATAATCAGCTTAGAGGAAGATCGGGGCGCCAGGGAGAGCCGGGATATTCACGATTTTATATTTCTTTAGAAGATGAGCTACTTGTTCGACGTGGAGGAGAACAAATTAAAAAGCTTTTGAAAAAACTAAAAGTAGATGCTGCTCCTATAGAAAGTAAAATGCTCAGTCGTTATATAGAATCTGCGCAATTACAAGTTGAAGGAAATAACTATGATGACCGACTTAAAGTTTTGCAATATGATAATGTCATAGCAGAGCAAAGACGCATTATATATAACGAGCGCACTCGATTATTAAAGATGAATGGTGGCTTATCAAGATATTTTGAACAGATTATCCGTCGAACACTTAATAAAACTATAAATGATTATTGGCAAGGTTCTAGTAGTGAAAAGATATATGAGTTATTAGACAATTTACAGGATTTTTCCTTAGTATTATCAAGCGATCAAGTGCATAACTTGGAATCTAAAACACAATCATTCATAGAACGATTTTTAGCAGAGCAGGTTTTACTTTTTTATCGAGTAAAAAAAGCACAATTAGGTGAAGCTTTTTCTGAAGATAATATCAAATTAATACTTTTAAGCATTATTGATGAAGAGTGGACAGCACATATTGATTTAATGGAAATAACCCGTCAAAGTATTGGAATGCGTGCTTATGCTCAAAATATTCCATTGATTGAATATCAGCGAGTAGCTTTTGAGCAATTTAAGACAATGATTCAGCAAATTGAAACAAAATTAACTTTGTTTTTATTGCAAACTTATTGAAAAAGTTGCTGTGATTTAACTTTGCTGAGAATGAATGTCAGTTAAAAGCATTTCATGTCATGATAACTTCCTAGTCTTAATTTGTTCAAGAAGTCTATATTGGTATTTTTAAGGCTATCATTAATGTGTCATCTGCACTTAATAAATTTTAAAGAATAGGGTAATGATTTTAGTACGTACTTCAAAATAAATCGATTGAGATTTTACTCAACCGATTTATTTTTTTATTTATCATGTTCTCTTACAAGATATTTAATGACTTTTTCTATCCTTTTTCTTTGTTTTTTGGGGTCGTCCAGAGGATCGTCTAAACAAGTATATAGATGCTTTGTTATCACCAATTCCATGATGCTGTTAATACTTGATCGTACTGCAGTTAGTTGTACAATAATATCCATACAGTCTCGTTCGTCTTCTAGCATCTTTTGTATTCCTCTAAGTTGTCCTTCAGAGCGTTTCAAACGCATAATAAGTTTCTCTTGTTCCATATTTCGTGTAGTCTCCAGCATATGTTTTTAATTATTCTATATTAAAATTTTCTAATAGTCAAATATGGGACTTGCTATAAAACACTTACTATGATATATTATATATACTATATACCACTACGGGGTATGAAAGAGGTGAAATATAGAAAATTAAGATATTGTTTTTGAGCAGTCCGTGCGTTTATAGAGACATAAGAAAGGAGAATAGAGAATCAGTGTCAATGAAAAAACAGTTATTATTTGGGTATTCTAAATCAAAAACGGATGATTATATTGTCTCTCTTTTAGAGGAGAAAGAAGGAATTCAGAAAAAGCTAAATTACTATATGGATATTAGTGAGTCCTTAAAAGAGCAAGTGAAAGTTTACCAATCTAGAGAAGAGGAAATCACGCAGATTTTGGTAGAGGCTCGGAAAAGTGCGGATAAGATTATTCTTGACGCAAAAGAAGAGGCTGATAAATTGATGAGAGGTGTGGAAGATGATGTTCAGCAACGCTTAGAGGTTGCTGAGAAAGATATTCGTTTGCTTTCGGATCTAAAGCAACAAATCTTGGTACAAGAGCAAAGTATGAAGCATTCTGTTGAGAAGTTGTTAAATGATTATTTAAATGCGGTGATGTCAATCGATGTTCGCTTGTTATCAGAGCAGGAAGAGGAAGTATCTGACAAAATAGAAGAAAGTCAAGAAACAATTCAAAAAAATAGAAAGATTATTTCCTTTGCAAAAAAATACAATAATATAGAGAAAGAGAGTATTCCAATCTATAATTTTGATTGATGAATAAGGAGGTAAATGTGGATCAAATAAATGATAAATTTCAACAGTTCTTATCTGGGAAAAACTTCGTTTTAAAGAAACAGGAAACAGATCATTCGTGGATCTATCAAGGGAAGTTACAAATAACTGAATTTCACATGGTGGATTTTGCTATTCAGTTAGATAAAGAGGATAAAGAAGCGATTTACCAAATTGTTTTTACAAATATTGCTTATTGTAGGAATCTTGAGGAATATTCTGAGTGGGTAACTTTAATAAATGAGCTGAATGTTGAACAAGCAGGAAGCTATTATTTTTGTATAGATAATGATGGAAAAGTTTTTTTGCGTCATATCGGGATTGTGAAAGATGATTTAGAGCAGCTGTTCAGAATATTGACTTCTGCTGGAGAGGTTATTCGCCAAGCCTCTCAAAAAATTGAACATCAATTTGGTGTGACAGTTATTTTATAGAAAGAGTAAAGAATGTTATATTTTGTAGATATTGGAATGATTTCTGGAGTTCCGTTTGGAATTGAAAAAGCACAAATTCGAAGGCAACGTTTTTTAGACGAACTATCAATTCCATATCGTTATATTGCTTTAAAACACAATCCAAATGTTAATCAGCTTCAAGATTACAAAGAGAATGGTTATGACATAAATAATGTTCAATTGATGTTACAAGTATTTACGGATTTACCTTTTGATGATTATTCTTATGATAAAAAGAAGTTTTTAGAAGAGTTACCTGCGAGTCCTTTATCCATTGAAGAAAATGAAGAAACAAATGAATTGATTGTGACTATGGAGAGTGGTGATATATACAGGTGCCTCTTGTTTGGTGACCGGAAACGAATTTTTCTTGTGAAGCATTATGAAAAGAATAGTCTAAAGGAAGTTGATTATTATTCGACTCAAAAATACCTTAGCATTATTTATAAAGATATTGAGCAAGATGGAGTTCATTTTTTAGAAAATTCAGAATACAATTATTATAATTCAAAAGGTGAAATTGTTCTCAAGAAAATAATTGATACTTATACTTCGGAAAAATATGTATATAATGGGAAAACGTTTGACCTCAGTCAACTATTAGAGATTTATTTTCAGAAGCAGGGCATTATCAATAAAGATGTAATTGTTTTTGAAAGAATTGAGCCTAAATTATATCCGTTCATTTTAAATCATCAGACAGCTCGCATAGCCTACTATCTTCATGAGACGATAGAGAACTATGATGGAGAAGTCTTTGGTTTTATAGCTGATAATTTATCCTTAATTGGTCGTGGGATTGACTTTATTTTATCGACAGAGATTGGTCAGCCTGATAAAGTAAGAAATTATGTACATCAGCACTTTAATCAAAAGGCTAGAGTTTATTTTGTCCCGGTTATGCATGTGGAAGAGCATGCTATCCGTAAAATTCGGAAAAGAAATAGTTTTTTAAGCGTTTCAAATCTTGTACCAGGTAAAGGTATTAAAGCTGCAATTGAAGCCATTGTACGAGCTAGGAAAATTATTTCAGATATAAGCTACGACATATACGGAGACGGAATATTATATCATGAGTTGCAAGAGTTGATTGATCAGCATGAGGCAAATGATTATATTCAGTTAAAAGGTTTTCACAAGAATATCATGACTAAATATTCTGATTATGAAGCGTATCTTGCTTCATCGTATTCAGAAGCATTTGCAACGACATTGGTGGAAGCTATGAACCAAGGAGTCGCTTTGATTGCGAGAGGCAATGTTGCGATTCATCAAGCTTATGTAGATGAGAATAAAAATGGTTATTTGATTAATAATAAAGACTATGTCAATGGATTAGCTGAAAAGATTGTCCGGTATTGTCGTTTGTTAGAGAAGGATTCGTTTGCTCAGGCAGCTTACGATAAGTCTCTTGAGTTATTTTCATATAAAATGGTTCAAAATGCTTGGAAAAAAGTGATCGTTCAAGAACAAATAGAATCCATATAATAAAAAAGAAGAAAGAAGGAAATATTATGGAATGGGAAAAAAGACAGAAATTTTCAATTAGAAAATTAGCAGTAGGGGTAGCCTCGGTGTTAGTTGGTCAATTATTTGTAGGTGCTACTTTGCAGGATCAGGTTGCTGAGGCAGATAGCCATAGCGCAAGTACAACTGAAGTGCTGACAGAAAAAGAAGCCACTACTTCTACAAATGCGGATAGCGCCTTGTCAACAAAAAACAATCAAGAAATCTTGACTACTTCAGCTGCACCTTCAAAAACAGGAACTACTTCAACAGAAAATCAAGTAGTTGCAGAAACAGCAAGAGATTCTGCAACCTCGGAAAATTCTGTAAGTAGTACAAATGAGGATAAAGCAGTTGAACAACCAGCCACAGCTGAATCATCGCAATCACCAAATGCTCCTGTGACTGCTGTTGAGAAAGAGAGCACATCTGTTGCAAATAAGGAAGCTCAACCACAACCTAAAAACCTTGAAATGGTTTCTCGGTCGCCAAAGGCGCCCGTTGAAAACGAGAAAAATAATCCATCATCTGGAGTTAATATTTCACCAACAGGGTCTGATCTAATCCCGCCGAGCACATATGATCTTGATATTCGTTCACAGACTGAAAACGAAAATACTAAGAAAACAAATCAAATAGCTGAAAAGTTACTTTCTTTGGCAAAAGAACATCAACCAGAGGTTGAAAAAAAGAAAAGTGTGACACACCGGATCACATCTTCAAATGATAACAAGTATGATTATGGCTATACTGTCATAGAGGATGTGGATGGGAAATTAAAGTATAGAGCAGGTATTCTGGGATTGGAAAAACCTGCAGATTATACTAATAGGAATGATAAAGGGCCTTTTTCGAAGGAGTTGACAGATGCGGAGGAAGCAAAAGCGAATGGCTATTCTTTTTATAATAATAAAGAGTTTCAAGAAGTCACTCCAGAAGTAGCTAAAAAGTTGGCAAAAAGCAATGCGAAACTCTATATGATCACCAAAGAGCAAGTTCAAAAATATATTGACGGAGATAAAAAATATACACGAACTTATACATTTGGAGAGTTATATGAGATTAAGGAAGAGGACGATGATTCTAATAAAGATTTACTCCTTGAAAGCAAAACAAAGGGAGATAAGTCAGGGATTGCATTTAATTTCAAAAGTGAAAGTCTAAAAGAAACAGAAACGAAACCAGCTGAAGTTGCCAAGAAAATATGGAGTGGTGTTCAGAATAATCCCACAGCAAAAATCCGACCTGTTGTGACTAAAGGACATGGTGATGAAGATAAATACGAAGCATTCACATTTGAAACTTGGGATAAGAAATCTTACGCTTTAGATTTGTTACAAGATAATTCCAAAAATAAAATCGAGTATGGTCATTTAGGCTATGAAAAAGTGGACTATGATACACGCAGAGAAGATGGAACATTGGCAACGGTGTACTATAGAGTGTATCGCCGGAATATTAAAAATGAACTGGAAGGAAAACGAACAAAGACCGTTGAAGATAATGGACCTTATAACAAGAAAGATACATATTCTGTATTACAGAAAGATGAACGCCATTTTATCACCTATAAGTTGGAATGGGTAGGTGAAAAACCGAATCCTTTAATGGCGAAAGGAGAGACGAAGACTTATCAATATAAAATTGTTGCCTATTATGATGGAACACAAAAAGTTTATGAGACAGAAGTCAAAACTGTCACGCTCCAAGGCTGGGATATGATTTCAAAGGATAGCCAAAGTCATCAATATACAGGAACAACTCATAAGCAAGTTTACGATGGATGGGAAGATGGAGACAAAAAGAACTATTCTATAGGTCATTCTCTAAATGTTGTAACTCAGGCGAATGGTGTGATTGAAGGAGGAATAGGTGGTAGATGGAATTCAAGTGGTAGATGGGATAAAATTGAGAGAGATTCATCGTCTAGTTTGTTGGCTCGTGCAGGCTTCCAAATAGACCAAGATGCCCAAAGTTTTAAAGATTATCGTGGAGAAAGCTATGAACTAACCAATAAGGATAAACAACCGTATGCTTATGAAGCGATTGTCCGGCAAGTTCCTTTTGAAACAGAAATCCGTGAAAATAAAAATCTTCCAAAAGGGACGCGAAATATCATCAAATTTGGTGAGACGGGAGAAGATAATGTCACCTATGCTTATGATAAAGACCATGCCTATTACGGTAAGGAGCATTTTTTTGAGTATTTCGCTAAAGAAATAAGTCGTAAGCGTCTGAAAGACCCTGTCAAAGCGATTGTTGAAGTTGGGACACAAGAAGTAACGATTGAAAAAGAAACCGTCACGACAAAAATCCCTTACACAACAGAGTACGAATTTGACTATAATTTGCCATATGGTACACAAACCGAGACACAAAAAGGTGAAGATGGCGAACGGACGATTGTGTATAACAAACGGATAGTGAATGGGAAATTAGAAGGACGCTATGAAATTTCTAACTCAGTCACTAGAGAAGCGAAGCCGCGAAAAATAAAAGTTGGAATGAAAGTTACTGTTAATGCCACTCATAGTGGATTGACCGATCCGCAGCCAACATTAGGTGTAGATGGAGATACTTATATCAACTTAAGCACAAAGGATCTATTCAAACGAGAAAATGGAGTATGGGTCAAGAAAGGCAATTTCAAAGGAGAAACAGGCAAAGATGGACAAGCCGGCAAAGATGGACAAGCAGGTAAAGACGGTAAGTCAGCCTATGACATCTGGAAAGAACAGCCAGGCAATGCCAACAAGACACCTGACGATTACGTGAAATCCCTCAAAGGCGATAAAGGTGACAAGGGCGACCCTGGCAAAGATGGACAAGCAGGTAAAGATGGTAAGTCAGCTTATGACATCTGGAAAGAATTACCAGGCAATGCCAATAAGACACCTGACGATTACGTGA
>ERZ773005.1424-NODE-1424-length-12509-cov-2.646620_pt1 | contig 12509 bp, 13 predicted proteins | sample MGYA00580666_ERZ773005 | MGnify/ENA primary metagenome ERZ773005 (study PRJEB29015, sample SAMEA2737999) | human oral metagenome | biome: human oral; feature: human-associated habitat; material: dental | place: China | collected 2061 ... | reverse complement strand
TACTGGCTGGCATCCACCAGCTCGAGCACGCTCGCAGGGAAGCGCGCAACCGCCTCGGACGGCAGCTGGGGCACATAGCCCACGCGCTGCCAGTCACGAAAGCGCAGGGGGTTCTGCCCGAAGAGCTCCACCGTGCCCTCATCAGGCACGAGCTCCCCCACCACCAGGCGCGCGATGGTGGACTTGCCGGCGCCGTTGTCGCCCACAAGGGCGCACACCTCCCCCGCGCCAACGCTCGCGCTGGCACCTCGCAGGACCTCCGTCCCTCGGTACGAGAAGCGAACGTCGTGCAAGGCCACGGGCGTTCCATCCGATGCGTGCGTGTGCCGCGCGCCCTCCCGCTTGGCTGCCATCAGGCAAGGGCCTCCTCGATCTTCCGTAGGTTCTCGCGCATCACGGAGAAGTAGTCCTCGCCTGCCGCCAGCTCCTCGTCGGAGAGACCCTCGAGTGGGTTGAGCTCCTCCACGGTGGCTCCCGTGGCGTCTGCGATGGACTGGGCCACCTTGGGACTCACCAGCTCCTCACTGAAGATGGTGCGCACGTTGTTCTCGCGCACGAAGTCCACGATCTTGGACATCTGCTGGGCGTCCGGCTCCGCATCCGCCTCGATGCCCTCGATGGGCAGCTGCGTGAGGCCAGCGTCTCGACAGAGGTAGCCAAAGGCCTCATGGCTCACCACGATGGTCTTGTTCGCGAGGCCCGAGAGGCCATCCGTGAACTCCTGCATCAGCTTGTCGCACTCGGCCGCCCACGTCTCGGCATTGGCGTGATAGACGTCCGCGCCGTCCGGTTCCGCCTGGGAGAGGCCATCGGCGATGCGCGCCAGCTCCTGCTTGGCAACGAGGGGAGAGAGCCAGCAGTGGGGGTCGGTGTCGGACACCTCGCTGGGGTCCTCGCCCGCCTCCTCATGCTCCTTGCGCTCCTCCTCGAGCGCGTCATCGGAGAGCTTGAGGAGGTCAGCCCCCTCGCTCGCCTCCACGACCGTGAGCGTGCCGGCATCAAGGCTCGCAAGCGTATCGGCGACCCAGTGCTCCATGCCCGCACCGTTGTACACCAGAACCTGCGCGTTGGCGATGGTGCGCAGATCCGCCGTGGACGGTTCCCAGTCGTGGGGCTCTGTTCCCGCGGGCACCAGGCAGGTCACATCCACACGGTCGCCACCCACCTTCTGGGCGAAGTCGTACATGGGGTAGAAGCTTGCGGCCACGCGCAGCTTGCCCGAGGCGTCGGTTGACGCGTCCGGCCCCTTACCACAGGCCGCCAGACACGCGGCCGCGGAGAGGATGGAAAGGCCCAGAAAGTGGCGGCGCGAGATGACGCCCGTACGATATGTCATGCTTGCTCCCGTCTGTCAGGAATCTCGTCTGGGCTTGTGACACCAGGTGCCTGCCACCCACGGCGCCGCCCCCAGAGGGTGGATGAGCCGATGGCTAGCCACGGGCCCGCTCCTCGCATGTGCCACAGGTTCCATAGAGCACCGTGCGGGAGAGCTCGATGGAAAAGCCGTGCTCGCTGTGGACGTGCTCCGCCAGCTCGTGCAGGTGGCCGCAGTCCAGCGCGACGACCCTGCCGCAGGAGAGGCACACCATCTGCCCCTCGCCCGCATGGGCGACATCGATGAGGCGATAGAGGGCCTCGCCCCTGCCCGGTGAGATGACCTTGGCAACGGTTCCGGCGCCAACGAGCGCCTCGAGCGTGCGGTATGTCGTCGTGCGGCCCACGGTCGTGCCTGCGGCACGCATGCGGCCAAAGACGTCATCAACGCTCAGGTAGCGGTCGCTGTGCGCCGCCATGAAGCCCTGGATGGCCTGCCGCTGTCGCGTGTTGTACGTACGTCGCCCCGTCATGCGTCACCCTCCCCCATGGCATCAGATTTGAAAACGAAATTCAATTTTAGAAAAGAGGGGGAGCTTGTCAAGCGACATCCGCATCGTGAGCTCGTACCGCCCATCGAACGGGGGCGGGGCGCAGCCCCTATGCGCTCTTCATGATGACGGTACGTACCACACCCGCGGCGGCGTCGCAGGCGTCGAGCGCGCCCTCCATGCGGTCGAACACGCGCATCCAGCCCACCACGTGGCCACGTCGTGCCTCATCGAGCGAGTCATCGTGATACAGGCGGTAGATGGCCTGGTCGTACACATCGTCCCCCTCGTCCTCTATCTCGCCGACGGCGAGGGCCCTCTCGCGCACGAGGGGATCCCTCTTGTAGTCTGCCAGGTGCTCGAACATCTCGTTGAGTGCCACGATGGCGAGCTGCGTAAGCCCCGCGAGCTCACGGGCCTCGCGACGCGTCGCGCTCATGTTGAAGAGGTCGAGGCCGGTGCAGACCCGCTCCATGTAGTCCATGATGTCGTCCATGCGCAGCGCGAGGCTGCTGATGTCATCGCGATCGAACGGCGTGATGAACGAGGTGTAGAGCTCCTTCATGATGGTGCGCACATGCGCATCACAGCGGCCCTCATAGAGCTTCATGGTGGAGATCATCGTGACGGTGCCGGGATAGCCATCCACGAAGCGCACATAGTCGTTGGCGGCCTTCACGAGGTCTGCCGAGAACTTGCGAAGCAGACCATAGAACGGGTCTTCCTTCTTGACGTGAGCCATATGGGTCCCCTTTCCATGCATGCGGACGAAGTGCCTAGAACCAGATGAGGAAGAGCCTGGCCAGCACGAAGCCGATGATGCCGCAACCCGGGAACGTGAAGACCCAAGTGAGCACCATGTCCCTTGCGATGGCCCAGTTGACCGAGCGTACGTTCTCCGCCGCGCCGGCGCCCATGATGGCTGCCGTCTTGGTGTGCGTGGTGGAGACGGGCAGGCCCGTGAGCGTGGCGACGAGCAGCGAGACCGTCGCACTCACGGATGCGGCAAAGCCCTGGTACTTGTCAAGCTGCACCATGCTCATGCCCACGGTCTTGATGATCTTCTTGCCGCCCACGGCCGTGCCCAGCGCCATGACGCCTGCACAGAGCACCATGATCCACAGGGGGAACTTGACGCCTGCCATGCTGGAGGAGCCCGAGGCAAGCACGATGGCCATCATCGCCGTGGACATGAACTTCTGACCATCCTGTGCGCCATGCATGAGGGCGACGCCCGCCGCACCCAGCACCTGCATGCGACCGAAGAAGTCGTTCGCGTGCCGTCGATCAACCTGGCGGCAGGCGCGCGGTATGACCTTGGAGATGACCCACCCGGCAGCGTACCCCAGCACCGTGGAGAGCACCAGGCCGTAGATGACCTTCACCCACTCCGCCCCATTGACGCCGCCCAAGCCCCCGTGCACGGCGAGCGCCGCGCCGGTGAGACCCGCGATGAGGGCATGGCTCTCCGACGTGGGGATGCCAAAGATCCAGGCGCCCACGCCCCACCCAACGATGCCCACGGTGGCGGCGGCCAATGCAATGAGCGCGGCGTGCGTGTCCCCGCCAAAGTCGACCATGCCGCTCATGGTGTCCGCCACGGCCGTGGAGACGAGCGTCATGCCCACCAGGCCAACGAAGTTGCAGATGACGCTCATGACGATGGCCTGGTTGACGCCAATGGAGCGCGTGCCCACGGGCTCGGCGATGGCATTGGCGGCATCCGTGGAGCCATTCACGAAGATGGATCCCAGAATGAGCGTCATGACGACGAGCAGAAAGGGGTTGGAGACGAGGATCTCCATGAACTGACCGATGGTGACCATGGTGGCCCTTCTCGAGGATGTCCCATGCATGCGGGGGCACGTGCAGTGGGTCCTATTCTACATGAGCGAAGGGCAGGGGAAACCGGGCGCCCGTAAGGCTAGAGCAGGCAGACGAGGTTTCCCACCAGCAGCGTGGAGGCGGCGGAAAGCGCCACGAGCGCGCGACCCGTCCTGCGTCCCCAGGGCGCAGGCGGCGCATGATCACGAACGCCAGCGTTCGGAATCGCTGACGGCACCCCTGCCGTGGCTGGCACCTAGAATGGGTATTCGTATGACATGTGCCAGGACATGGTCCGGGCGTCGGATGTGACAAGGAGGAGTCGTGCAGATCCAGCAGTTGCGTTACCTGGTGGCCGCGGCGGAGCATGGCTCCTTCAGGGCGGCGGCCCAGCACCTCTTCGTCTCGCAGTCGAGCCTGTCCGTGGCCATCGGCGACCTCGAGCGCGAGTGCGGGACCACGGCGTTCAGCCGCACGACCAGGGGCATCACGCTCACGAGCGAGGGCGTGGAGCTTGTGAGCTATGCCCGGCAGGTGCTGGAGCAGGTCGACCTCATGGAGCGCCGCTACGCGCGCGACCGCGTACGGGAGACGCGCCTCTGCGTGTCATCGCAGCATTACTACTTTGTGGTGGAGGCATTCGGCGACTTCGTCGATGCGCACGGCGGCGAGGGCGCCTGTGACTTCTCGCTGCGCGAGACCTACACCAACCAGGTCATCAAGGACGTGCAGGACTCCCGCAGCGACCTGGGCGTCATCTACCTGAGCAACTACAACGACCGCGTCATCAGGCGCGTGCTGGAGGCCGGGGACCTGCGCTTCATGTCGCTCTTCGTGGCGCAGCCGCACGTGTTCGTGAGCGCGCACAACCCGCTGGCCGAGCGCGACTCCATCGCGCCGGAGGAGCTCACGGGGCTCTTCCGCTACGTGCAGGAGCAGGGCATCCAGAGCTCGTCGTACTTCGCCGAGGAGCCGCTGGCCACCATACCCAACGCACGACGTATCACCGTGGGCGACAACGGGACGCTGGCGCGGCTGCTCGCGCGCGGGGAAGGCTATACCATCGCCACGGGCGTCTTTCCCGAGAACGAGGGGCTTGTCTCCGTCCCACTCGAAACCGACGAGGTCATGAACGTGGGCTACATCGCGCATGCCGACAGGGGGCCGAACCCCCTGCAGGACGAGTTCCTGGGGTTCCTGATGCGTCGCATCATGGACTACAGCGGCACCGTGGAGCCGTCCTCCCTCGTCTTTGACCGCCTGCGACAGGCGGATCCGCCGGCGGGCGACGGGCGCTAGTACAGCACGCAGGTGAAGCTCACGACGCCACCCTTCCAGGAGGCCTTGATGGAGCCGTTGCTCTCCTCGCAGATGTGCTGTGCGATGGACAGGCCAATGCCGTAACCCGACTGGTTGCCATGTGAGGTATCGCCCCGATAGAAACGATCGAAGAGGCGGTTGAAGTCGATCGAGGTGCCGTCCGCATAGGTGTTGGACACCACGATGCGCGCGCCCCGGCGCCAGAACCCCAGCACGCGCGAGCGTTTGAGCGGGGAGACCTTCACGAGGATGCTGCCGTTCTCATCGCAGTACTTGCAGGCGTTGTCCACGAGCAGGCGCAGCAGCTGGCTGACCGTCTCCCGCGACGACGCCACGGTGACGCCGGAGCTGGGCGTGCTCGCGAGCGTCAGGCCACGTTGCTGCGTGACGGCCTGATAGGTCTCGACGACCTCGGCGGCAACCTGGGCGACGTCCACCTCTGCCAGCTCCTGGTCAGCCGGCACCTCTTCCGCGCGAGCGAACTCCACGAGGTTCTTCACGAGGCCATCGAGGTAGTCAACCTGTCGGAGCGTCGATTGGCTCCACTCGGACTCCCCCTGCAGGGCCTCTTCGACCTCGGTGTTCGCGCGTATCACCGCCAAGGGCGTCTTGAGCTCGTGGCTGGCGTTGGTGATGAACTCCTGCTGTCGCTTGGCCGCCTCGATCTCGGGCTCGATGGCGCGGCGCGAGAGGAACCACACGAGCACGAACGCCACGGCAAGGCCCGCGCCAAGGAAGACGAGGGTCATGGAGCGAACCCTGCGGCCCTCCCCCAGCTCCACGGTGCCGTTCACGAAGGCGATGGCCTTGCCGCCGTCGGGTGCGTCCACCACCTTGTAGTAGTAGTCGCCGATGGAGCCCGAGCCAAAGAGGGAGCCCCTCACCTGCTGGGCGAGGTCTACGGCCATCGCGCGATCCATGTCGGCGTCGGCATCCAAGCCGACGTCCAGCACGTTGCCACGGCTGTCCAGGACAACCATGAAGTACTGGACGTCGTGCCTGGCGGTGATGCTCAGGCTGTCGCGGGCGTTCTCGGGCAGGACGCCGTCATTGGTGATGATCGAATCCAGGATGCCATCCATCCGTGACTGGGCTGCATTGACATAGGCGCCGTTCACGGCCACGGCGATGAGGACCATGATGGCCAAGAACGCCATGAGCATGATGGCGATGATCTTCGTGCGCAGGTGGCGGATGGCCTTCTCTCCCATGCGAACCCCCTCGAATATGGCGGGCTAGCCGTGGCGCGACACGTCCAGCGTCACGCCGCTGTCAGCCCCCTCCGCGATGACAAGCGCCGATCCCACGGCAGCGAGCTTGTCCCTGAGGTACGAGAGGTACAGCACGAGGCCCTCGTCCGTAGCGGTGGAATCGTCCCCCCACACATGCCCCAGGATGAAGGCGCGCGAAAGCGGACGGCCCACATTGCGCATGAGCAGCTGCAGGAGCTCGGCCTCGCGCGACGAGAGGCACACGGAGTTCTCGGCCGAGAGCTCGGACGTACCCATCCTGAGGGTGGTGCCGCCAACCGAGAGTGGGGCATCGTCGGTGGTGGTCTGCCGACACATGGCGCGCACGCGCGCGAGCAGCTCGCGCATGGCAAAGGGCTTGGGCAGGTAGTCGTTGGCGCCAGCGTCCAGGCCGGCCACGCGGTCGTCGACCTCCGCCTTGGCCGTCAACAGCAGCACGGGCGTCTTGACGCCACGGTCGCGCATCTTTCGCAGGGCCTCGATGCCGTCCATCCGCGGCATCATGATGTCCAGGATGATGCCGTCAAATGTCTCGGCCATCACGTGGTCGAGCGCCTCCTGGCCATCATACGTGCAGGTGACCTCGTAGCCGCTCTTCTCCAGAATCGCCTGGAGCGCCCGATTGAGGTCGAGGGTGTCCTCTGCGATCAGCAGCCTCATGAGGCCTCGCCACCCCCCATCATGGTCGTGGTGTCGCTTGCGTCACTGGCGCGGATCATGTTCCGGATCGTCTGCATCGAGAGGTCCGTGGAGGCCAGCTCGTCGGCACAGCGCTTGAGCTCCGACGTTATGAGGGCGAGGTTGCCGCCCACGTCGTGCTTGTACTTGATCTGATGCTCGAGGGCCGCCCAGGTGTCCTGTGATATGGTGCGAATCTGGAACTCGGCACAGAGATCCCCCTCCACGCGCACCACCATATGGTAGCTGCGATACCCATTGGGCTTCACGTGGCGGATGTAGTCCTTCTCCTGCACCACCTCGATGCCGGGGAGCGCAGCCACGCGGTCACGCATGAGGTAGACGTCATCGAGGAACGTGCAGACCAGGCGGATGCCCACGATGTCGTAGACGTTCCGGAGCACGACCTCTCCCATAGGGGGCATGCCCTTGCGCGCGCACTTCTCCCGGATGCTCTGGACGCTCTTGATCCTGCCCAGGCAATGCTCGATGGGATCCTCGCCCTGCTCGCGCTCGAGGTTGGCACGCAGCTGCTCGACGCCTGCCAGGAGACGGTCCCTCAGGGCCATGAGGTCGGCGAGCCTGCCCCCGTAGATGGGATCCTCGTTCGCGCCAGCAGTGGCTTCCGTCATGTCGTCGTCTCCTCCAGATGCGCCGGTATCCCTCTAGTCTTGCCCAAAGTGGCGGCACTCTACACCATCCATGCGTGGGAAGACAACAATCGGCATACCCCGACACACAGGAGCTTGCGCCTCATGCCAGGGCGTCAAGGGCAAGCTGGCGCATTCCCACGCCACCCATGGCGTCGTGCGCAAGGATGTTGACGTGCGTGAAGCCGGACGTGATGGCCGCACCGACGGCCACATCAAAGCCCCCGTCCAAAAGCTCGCGCTGGTGCGCGTCCGAGTTGATGAGGATCTCGCCGCCAAAGCCGTGCAGCGCGCGCAGGAGCTCGCGGCGCGGATAGAGCTCCTCCTTGCGGCCGCGGTTGTAGGCACCGCAGTTGATCTCAAACGGAACTCCCTGTCTCACCAGGTGCTCCATGGCCTCCAGGGCCGGCGTCAGGTAGCGTGGGTCCGTCTCGTCAAAGGCGCGCATCTGGTCGTTGAAGCGGGTCACGAGGTCAAAGTGACCCACGAAGCTGCAGTTCGTACGGTCGTGCACCTGTGCCTCGAAGTCGTAGTACGACCGCACGAGCGCATACCAGTCCCCGTCATAGAACTCGCGGCAGAGCGTCTCGAGCATACCGGGCGTGTTGTCCACGCTCATGGGGACCTCGGTCTCGACGGGCAGGAAGTGCGTGGAGCCAATGACGTACTCCGCACCGGGACAGCAGGCGGGGTCGTAGGCATTGTCCAGCTCAACGCCCATGAGGATGTCCAGGCGGTCACCGTAGCGCGCCTTCATGCGGTCCATCTCCGCAACATAGGACGGCCAGTCCATATGGATGTCCGGGTCCATGTGCCCCGAGAAGCCCAGGTGCTCAAAGCCCAGGTCAAGGGCCTGCCGAACCATCTCCTCGGCGGTGTCGGTACCATCACAGAGCACGGTGTGCGTATGGTAGTTGGCTTTGAGCATGGCCTCTCCCGTCACATAGGGGTCGATACCCAGATGGTACCGTCCAAAGCGTACATACGGTGCGCCTCGCGTGACGTCTGCCCAGTTGGCATTTGCAAAAACGCATTCAACGCACACGTCGAGCGGCGCCCACACCGCACGTGGCGGCGCTCACGACCAACGAGCCTACTGCTTCGGCAGCCTCCCCGACTCCTGGGCGCGCCTGATGGCCATCTCCATGTTGGCAAACATCGGGGCCGTGGAGGCATCGGGCAGCCCCTCGCCCTCGTAGCTGCCGCCAAAGAGGACGCCCAGCATGTCTGGCAGCGGGCTCCTGTAGCCGGAGTCCTCGGGCACATACCCAATGACGTCATAGCCCGATGCCATCAGGGCCATCGAGACCACGGAGAACTCGACGCCGAGCCCCTCCGCAATCTCGGGCAGCGCCCTGTCGGCAGGGAGGTCCTCAAAGCCGAGCTCATCAAGAATGCCCTTCAGGCCGGGGTTCTCCCCCACGAGCTCTCCCACCGGCCGGCTCACGTCCAGCGTCCGTACCTCGTTTGGCATGCCCTCTCCCCTCGTTGCCTACTACTGCCGATAGTACCCCAGAAACTCCTCGAGCTTGTCCATGGCCTCGTGCAGGGTGTGCTTGCGTGGCAGATAGACGATACGGAAGTAGCCCTGGGTCATCCAATTGAACCCCTTGCCGCCCACGACGAGCACGTGCTGGTCCTTGAGCAGGTCAAGGGCAAACTGGTCGTCATCGCTGATATTGAACTTCTTGGGATCGAGTCGGGGGAAGATGTAGAATGCCGCCTTGGGCCTCATCACCGAGACCCCGTCGATGGCCGACAGTCGTTCGTAGACGTAGTTGCGCTGCTCAAAGACGCGCCCGCCCGGCACGAGGAGCCGCTGGGAGGCCTGCGTGCCGCCCAGGCAGGTCTGCACCACGGACTGCGCGGGCACGTTGGAGCACAGGCGCATGTTGGACAGCATGTTGATGCCCTCGATGTAGTCCATGGCCAGGCGCTTGTTGCCCGAGAGGCTCATCCAGCCGATGCGGTAGCCCGCGATCATGTGGCTTTTGGAGAGCCCGTTGAACGTCACGCAGAACAGGTCGGGCGCCAGGCTGGCGATGGAGGTGTGCCGCAGGCCATCCATCACCAGGCGGTCGTAGATCTCGTCCGCGAAGATGACCAACTGGTGCTCGCGTGCGATCTGGACGATGCCCTCCAGCAGCTCACGCGGATAGAGCGCGCCCGTGGGGTTGTTGGGGTTGATGACGACGATGCCCTTGGTGCGCGGCGTGACCTTGGCACGGATGTCATCGAGGTCGGGGCACCAATCCTGCTGCTCGTCGGACAGGTAGTGCACCACATGGCCACCGGCGAGCGTGGCGCAGGCCGTCCACAGCGGGTAGTCGGGGCTGGGGATGAGGATCTCGTCGCCATCGTCCAGGAAGGCCGACATGGCGAGGTTGATGAGCTCGGAGGCGCCATTGCCGGTGTAGATGTCCTCGACGTCCACGTTGGGGATGTCCTTGAGCTGGTCGTACTGCATGATGGCCTTGCGTGCGGAGAAGAGGCCGCGGCTGTCAGAGTAGCCCTCGCACTCGGTGAGCTGATCCTGCATGTCCTTCACGACCTCGTCGGGCGTACGGAAGCCAAAGGGGGCGGGGTTGCCGATGTTGAGCTTGAGGACGTGCGTGCCCTGGTCCTCCATGCGCATGGCCTCGTCGAGCACCGGACCACGCACGTCGTAGAGCACATCGTTAAGCTTGGTGGACTTCTTGAACCTTCTGACGGTCATGGGCAGTTCCTCCTGGGGTGACGACGCTGAAATTGAACTTTTTTGAGTGGGCTGTGTGCCATCGAGCTGGCTAACGGGAACGTCGAGAAGCGTGGCCAGCATGGCAAGCATGCCCGCACGGGGCACGGTCTTGCCGCTCAGATACTGGGAGAGCTGACTTTTTCCCAGCTTGCGGCCCTGCTCGTGGGCCAGGCGGACAAGGTCGGACTGCTTGAGGCCCCGTTCTCTCAGCGCCGAGGCAAGACGTTCCGCGAAGGTGTCCGCTGCCATATGCCCTCCTTCGGAAGTTAAGTTCAAAACCAGAGTTCAATCAATTGGACATGATGATACTAGTTCACTTCCTACAGGCTACAGTGAGTTCAATATTTGGTTCAATTTATGGATAAGCCGTGGTGACGCAGCTGTCAGCATCGAGACGACCCCGCATGGATCTGCGTGCCGTCGATGGTACGGGGCCCTCCCGGCGTGTGGGTGCCATATGCTCCGTGTGGGTGCCTTTCTCCCGGATGACACAGTCACGACCTGCAGATTCGTTGGCCTCTCTCGGGAGATTGGCACCCACATGGCGCGAAAGGCACCCACACGAGGCGCATCGGGGGCAACGCCGGGGCACGATGCGACCCAGGGGCGGGCCTAGCCGTGGGTCGCATCTCCCATCACCACATCAACGAGGGCGTCGATGTGCAGCTGCAGCACATCGATGGCAGGAATGGGCAGCTCGCAGCGATGCGCCAGCATGGGCAGCTCCGTGCAGCCAAGGATGACGGCCTGTGCACCCTCGCCAGCCCCCTGCTCCACGATGGAGCGGAAGCGTGCCACGCTCTCGTCGCGCACGACGCCATGCTCGAGCTCGTTGGAGATGATGTCCCACAGCCAGGTCCTCTCCTCGGCGTTGGGAGAGACCACGGGCACGTGCGAGAGGATGATGGGCTGCTTGAGGAAGGGCTGCTCCATGGTCGCCCTGGTGCCCAGCAGGAGCACCGCACGATAGCCCCGACGAACGATCTCGTCGCGTATCACGTCCACGATGCTCACGAGCGGAATGGGCGAGCGATCCACAAGTTGCTCGAACACGATGTGTCCCGTCACACAGCAAAGCGCAGCCACGTCACAGCCCGCCGATGCCAGATGTTCGATGCCGCCCATGAAGTAGTCCGTCAGCTCGTCCAGGCGCCTCTCGGCCGCCAGGGGCATGACATCGTAACAACTCATGCTCTCGATGGTCAGAGGAGGAAAGTAGTCTCTGCCCACACGCCTGCGGACACCCTGGGTGATACCCAGGTAGTAGTCAATCGTGGATTCGGGACCCACGCCTCCGATGAGACCAAGCTTGTGCATATGCCCCTCCTGTCGCCAGCCGTGGGAACGAGGCCCGTTCCCGTTCGGCCTATCATAGTGGAATGCAACCGGTGACACTTTGAGAGGGGCACCCATGGACGCAGGCTCGCGGACCGCGCTGGGGCTCTTGGCCGAGATGAACGTGCGGTACCTGGTGCCGGCGTACCAGCGGCCCTACTCGTGGGACGAGGCCCGTGCCTGCGCTCGCCCGTGGACAACCTGGAACGCCCCGATACGCCGGTCCAGGAGACGTCCGCGCGCATCATGGGCAGCCTGGCGCTCTTCGAGCGCCGTGTCTCCACGCTCCAAGACCTTGGGGCGCTCTGACGGGTCCCCCGGCGCCTGGAGGTGATCTCCATCGAGCTCACGTAGGACCGCGACCAGCCACAGCTCATCTTCGAGTCCATGAACTCCACGGGCAAGGGCCTGAGCTGCGCCGACCTCGTGCGCAACTTCGTGCTCATGGACTTCCCCATCACCGAGCAGCGGGAGGTTCACCACAGCTACTGGCGCCAGCTCGAGGTCGTCCTCGCGCGCGTCAAGCAGCATGGCACCGTCAGGGGAGCGACGTGTTCGCAGGCTTCACGCGCTGCTACCTCACCGAGGTGGAGGCACGGCAGGGCTTTGCTGCCATCGACGCCTGCCAAGCACTCAAGGCCCATGCCTGGCAGACGGGCTACAAGGGGCAGGGGCGCATGCGCTTCTTCTGTCTCGACCTGCGTGACCATGCCAACACCTATGCGTCCGCCCTCCCAGGCGAGCATCACGACGCCGCAACGCACAGCGTGGAGCGCATCTCCCCGGCCACGGGGACTGGGCAACCTGGAGACGCTCGGAGCCTCGGGCGAGGGCGCGGACGGCTGGATGC
>ERZ773005.1417-NODE-1417-length-12573-cov-104.921313_pt1 | contig 12573 bp, 12 predicted proteins | sample MGYA00580666_ERZ773005 | MGnify/ENA primary metagenome ERZ773005 (study PRJEB29015, sample SAMEA2737999) | human oral metagenome | biome: human oral; feature: human-associated habitat; material: dental | place: China | collected 2061 ... | reverse complement strand
CTATCGACTCACGGGAAGAAAAACTCCCCCAGTCCGAGAAACACCACGCACTCCACAGGGCCACGATCAGGCACCAGATACGGTTCTGGGCGAACCCCTGCAAGGGAAAGCGGTCAAGCCCGGTGTCCTTGGCACAGCGGATGCGGTCCCCTGGCAGCGGGCTCGTAGCCGGTGGCGGACCTCGAGGTCGGCGAGCTGGCCCACTTTTGTGTTGGTGGCGAAGGCGGTCAGTCGGTAGCCGCCCACGTCCTCGAAGCGCAGCTGGGCTCCCTGGTGGGGCCGCTCTCGGCGCACGGTTGACCCACATCCCCTTGGGCCAAGCGGTCAGGTCCACCAGGTCAGTGATCTCAGCGACGTCCGCACCCTGCCTGGGCTGGCCGTCAGCGTTGTAGGCCGGGGCCCAGGCAGTCTCGGGGATGGTGTCGTAGATCTGCGCCGTGTCGTCCGGCAGCGTGAACCCCACGCTGTAGGACACCCGGGCGGCGGGCCAGGAACTCAGGTGGTCTCCTTCGTTCCTCCGGCCCCGTCGATGCGCACCAGCACCTTTCTACCGGGTCTGGGGCCGAGCCCGGCCTGGTCCAGTGCCCGGCGGATGATCTCGACATGGTCGGCGGCAGTATTCGAGCCGGCGTTACCGGGCCGCAGCACGAGCGCCGCGCACTCACCGGCCCCCTGGCCGGTTCCGTGGTCGAACCATGCGGTCAGGGGGTGGTAGCCGAACCCCTTCTTGAAGGTCGGGGCCGCCCCCCTCTTTGTCTTAAGTGGACGCCCACCAGGGTGGCGTCGATGTCGATCACCAACGGACGCTCAGCGCTGATTCCAGCCGTTGGTGAGTGCTCGCCGGCCAGGTCCCACACCCGATGCCGCGCTGTCCTGCGGGCCCGGCCTCGGCGGCCTCGACAGCCTCGACGTGGTCGGCCAGGGCCCCTACAAGTCGCGAGACCGTCGGGTCAGAGGCAACAGGCCCGAAGACCTCCTTCTCGCGCCGCAGCAGCGAAAGGTCCGACAGGCACCGACCTCCCAGGGCCACGCACACCGCCAGATCCGCCATGACCTTGCCCGGGTCGTGCACCGCCCACGACCGCCGCCACGCAGACAGGACCTGCGAGAGCTCGTCGCCCAGGCCCGTGACCCCGCTCGTCTCGGTCAGCAGCCTCGCCCCGGCCAGCCCCACCGCAGGAACATCCCCGGACTCCACACCCACAACCGGATACAACCCGCTATTCTTCACCACGAAGGTGTCCTTCCCCTGGAGTTCTCGGATCTCAGCAACCCGCATTATTCCAGGCGAAGCGACACCTTCACCCCACTTTCACCACCTCAACGATGAAAACTCGAGGCTAGATGGGTAAGTCCAAGGGGGGTTAGTGGTCGTAGGGGGTGGGGGTTCGTAGGACGGGCGCGTTGGTGAGGCTGTTGTGCTAGATAGCGGCTGTCAGGGCCAGGGTTCGTTGGGTGATGCGTGAGCAGACTCCGGCGGGGGTGCGGGCGCCGTGGTCCTCGAGGTCGAGCTGTCCTTTGAGGGTGTCGTTGACGGACTCGATGATCTGGCGCAGGGGCCGCAGGAACCGTTGGCCGCTGCGAGGGCGCTCGCCCTTGCGTCTGGGACGGATCAACGTGATACCGCCCTTGGCGAGCTCGGCCTCGAAAGCGGCACCGTAGTAGTTCTTGTCGGCGATGACCACCTGACCGTCCTGGGCGGGCTGGTCCATGGTGGCCAGTACCGCGAGCAGGGTCTCGCGCTCGTCGGCCTTGGCTCCGGTCAGGGCCCAGCCCACAGGAAGACCGTGAACGGTGCACACCAGGTGCAGGCGCAGGCCCCAGAAGAAGCGTGAGTGGGAGGCGCTAGTCACCCGTAGCCGGCCCATCCCGCCAGGGCTGAGCGCATCACGGTGGGTCGTGAGCGGGCGCACTCGATGGGAGTGGAGTCGACCAGCCAGACGGTGTCGTCGTGAACGCGCGAGCCCCGACGCAGGGCGGCGCATACCCAGGTCATGGTGGCAGTCAGTGAGTGGACGCGCTTGTTGTAGCCGGACTGGCCCGGCACTCGGGGGAACATGGCGCGCAGGTCGGTATCGGTCCTGAGGCGGCGTATCCAGCGGGTCTTGCTGGTGTAGCCCAGCAGGGCCTGCACGACCGCCAGCGTGATGATCTCGGCGTCGCTGGTCACCGCAGTGATACCGACTTGTGGGCGTGGTGGCAGGACCTCGGGATGGTCCTTCAGCAGGTCATCGACAGTGACGTACAGTGCGGTGGCGAGGGCCTCCAGGCCGGTGTCCATGAGCGAGCCGTCCTTCCCAGCAGAAGCGGTGAGATCTGGTGTAACACCACCGATCCTGCGAGGCCCTCGCCCCATTACCCAGCACCCACGCCGACCCACACCCCTTGGACTTACTCATCTAGGCCTTGTCATCACCGGGCACGGCGTAGGACCGAGTCCCCTGCCGGGGAGCGTCACTGATGAGGCCCGGGCCACCCGTACGAACACGTTAGACCGTTACCGCGGCTACACCATGGGGCTCCCAACCCGCCTCCCACAGACCGTTCATCTCATCGTTTCGTAACCTTCAGTAATCGCTGACCTCAGACAGCCTTGACGACACATCATCTCATTGACATAATACCGTCTAGGTCGGCGTCGTGGGGGGTGCGCTCAGCGTCGTGGGGGGTGCGCTCAGCCGAGCCCTCTAGCGCTGCCCTTGATTGGACGCGTCACACCGACAGGGAACAAGGGAACACATGAAGCTTCTTTCGCTCGCCTTGGGAATGTTCGCAGTTGGCGTCGACGGATTCGTCGTCGCGGGGATTCTTAGACCGATTTCTAGCGACCTTGGCGTATCTGTAGCGTCTGCGGGACTGCTCGAAACGTCGTTCGCTTTGAGCATTGCAGTACTCGCTCCTCTCCTGGTCACAGCTCTCGGTTCGGTCCCCCCGCGGCTGACACTTACCGCAAGCCTGGCCGCGTTCACCGTTTTCAACATCCTTGCAGCGGTCTCGCCGTGGTTCTGGCTTCTCCTGGTGGCGAGGGTGCTAGCGGGACTATCCGTAGGTGTCTTCCAAGCCGTTGCCCCGATGGTGGCGTCAATGACGGCCCCGAAGGACGGTCAGGGCAGTGCACTTGCCGTCGTCACTTCGGGGATGACTGCAGGCATCGTCCTTGGAGTTCCGATCGGGATCTTCGTGACCAACCAGTTCGATTGGAGGTTTAGCTTCTGGCTAGTGGCCCTGCTCGGTGCTGTCGCGGCTATCGCTTGTTCGACCCAGTTCGCAGAGGTCCCTGGGCCTCCTCCGACCCCCCTGCGGGAGCGTGTATCGGTAGCGGCTCACCCCTCCGTACTCCTCATGCTCGGCAGCATCACGGTGTGGATGCTAGGCGGATACGTTCTTTACGTATTCATGGGGCCAATGCTCCAGGGCGTTGCCAACGTCTCGGGCTCGGCTCTCCCATGGATTTTCTTTGGCTTCGGCGTGGCCTCGGTAGTTGGAAACCTGGCAGGTGGGCGCGCACTCGACCGATGGGGAGCAGCGGCCGCCCTCATCATCGGCCTCACTGGAGGGGGCCTAGGGCTTTTCCTCACATCCCTGCTACACACCTCTCAGACTGGCGTCATTCTGGCGGTCCTTCTCTGGTCAACAGCGGGCTGGATGCTAACCCCACCCCAGCAGGCCAGACTCCTCCGACTCGGCCCACACCTAGCCCCTGTACTCATGTCCCTAAATGCGTCGGCAATGTACCTCGGCATGGGCCTGGGTGGATTGGTAGGCGGGCTCGTCCTGCGCACCGGCGCACTACACGACCTCGGCTGGGTTGGCGGGATTTTCGAAGTCATCGCAATCGTGATGGTCGTGATTCAGCACCGTCGCAGAATGACGCAGCCGCTTACTCCCCGCAGTCCAGTCACGCCTACTCAGGAGTAGTTTGATGAGAGTCCAGAAAGACCCAACAGTCAGCGTCCATGCTTGGTTTTCCGCGCGAGACCTCACGGACACCGATCTGATCGATCGTCTCGGTCACTCGCAGTTCACCGGTGCGATCCTCAGTCCCGACGAGGCGGTGGAGTACGACCAGCGTCTCTCACCCTCACTGTTGCGGGTCGTTCAGCTTCACGCTGACGAAACGGACGAGTTTCTCGATGAGTGGGACGACGCGAACCGTCTCGTCATCCTAAGCGATTGCGCAGAGGTCCTCGAGGTGGCGCGTCAGCGGGGGATCCATACGTGCCTGGACGCGAGCATCACAGACGGCGAATCACTCCACGCGGCCATCGACAATGCCCGGGCTAACCGTTTTGTGCTTCTTCGCTTTGCGGATCCCACGAACATTCCGATGGAGCTCGTCATTGCAGAGCTTCAGAATTCTCAGACAATCGTGCTGAAAAACATTCCCAAGGAGGACGGAGTCGAGGCAGCTCGCATCTCACTGGGTGTCATGGAAAACGGGAGCGATGGAGTCGTCTTCACGCCATCCTCGCACGCGGCCATGGACTCCTTTATGGAGGTCATTGAGGCGGTCGCTTCGCGCACACTAACGCTTCAGACGGCTCGCATCACCCAGAGCAGGGCGGTCGGCATGGGCCAACGCAGCTGTATCGACACAGCCACTTTGTTCAGCGAGTCCGAGGGGATGATAGTCGGATCAACATCGCAGGGCGGTTTCCTTTGTTGCTCCGAGGTGTTTTTCCTCCCCTACATGGAGAAGCGACCCTTCCGCGTCAACGCAGGCGGTATTCATAGTTATGTTTATTCCTCCGATGGGCGAACGCAGTACATGTCGGAGCTTAGGGCAGGCGCCTCAGTCTCTGTAGTCAGTACTGAAGGCGTCTCTCGGAACGTCCCCGTCGGGCGTGTAAAGACGGAGGTTAGGCCGCTTCGGCTACTGGAGGCTGAGTTCGAGAGCGGCGAACGCATCAACGTCCTCATGCAAGACGACTGGCATGTCCGCATCTTTGGAGCGGATGGGTCGGTTCGGAACATCACAGAGCTCAAGCCCGGAGACGAGGTGCTCGCTCATCTAGCGGAGCCAGGGCGGCACGTGGGAATCGCAATCTCTGAGACCATCGAGGAACGGTAAGGGGGCTCTTCGTGTTTGAGGGTGTTGTAGCTGGAGCCTATTGAAGTTCATAGGTGGGGTGGGTGCGTCGTTGCTTGGGTGGGGATCGAGGTCCCCCGATGTTGGGAGTTGCTACACACGCCACCTGAGAGACCTTGACGTGCCTGAGACTACCTTCACCGACCCTGATCTGACGACCTTCCTGGGCCTGGATGCCCTGGGACTGACCGCTGTGGGCCAGCACCTCACAGCCAAGCGCGCGGTGATCGAGTGCCGTATGCCGATCGGGTTTGAGGACCCGTTTTGTAAGGCCTGCGGGGCCCAGGGAGTATCCCGTGGGACGGTGGCCCGGCGCCTGGCCCATGTGCCAGTGGGGTGGAGGCCCACGCACCTGGTGGTACGCCTGCGGCGCTTCGCCTGCACCGGCTGCCGCCGAGTGTGGAGACAGGACACGAGCGGCCTGGCTGAGCCCAGGGCGCGGCTGACCCGCTCGGCGGTGGAGTGGGGGCTGCGGGCCCTTGCCCTGGAGGCCATGTCGGTCTCCCGTGTAGCAGCCGCCCTGGGGATCTCCTGGCACACCGCCAACAACGCAGTCCTGACCCGGGCCGAGCAGACCATCACCGGCAACCCTGATCGCTTCGACGGTGTGGAGGTTCTCGGGGTCGATGAGCATGTGTGGCGCCACACCAGGCGGGGCGACCGCTATGTCACCGTGGTCACTGACCTGACCCCCGTACGCGACCGCAGTGGTCCGGCCCGGCTTCTGGACGTGGTTCCGGGCCGGTCCAAGAAGGTCTTCAAGACCTGGCTCTCCCAGCGCGACCAGGACTGGCGTGGGCGGGTTGAGGTGGTGGCCATGGACGGGTTCACCGGGTCCCGAGAGTGCCGCTGGCGAGGAGCTGCCCAAGGCCCGGGCGGTCATGGACCCCCTTTTCACGTCGTGTCCCTAGCAGGAGACAAGCTCGATGAGTGCCGCCGCCGCATCCAGCGGGCGATCACGGGCCGGCGGGGCCGGGCAGGTGACCGGCTCTACCGGGCCAGGCGCACCCTACTGACCGGGGCCGGCCTGCTCACCGATGCTCAGGCCGAGCGTCTCGAGGCCCTGTTCGCTGATGATCGCCACGCTGCGGTCCAGGCCGCCTGGGGCGTCTACCAGCGTCTCATCCAGGCCTACCGCACCGAGGAGGCGGGTCTGGGGAAGTACCTGATGCGCAGGCTCATCGACTCCCTGAGGCAGGCCGTCCCCGACGGGCTGGAGGAGATCCAGGCACTGGCCAGGACCCTGACCAGCCGCAGCCAGGACATTCTGGCCTACTTCGACCAGCCCCGTACCTCCAACGGCCCACGCCAGGCGATCAACGGGCGCCTGGAGCACCAACGCGGCATCGCCCTGGGATTTGCGCAACCTGGCCAACTACACCATCCGCAGCCTCATCCACACCGGACGCCTCAAAGACCACCTGACAACAACCACCTAAACCAGCCGATAAGCCCCACCTACCACACCCCCAAACACGAAGAGCCGGTGATGGACATGAGCATGGACCCCACCAGCCGCAGCCGCGGGCTCTTCTTGAGCAGCGTCATGAGCAGAACCGCCGACACGTTACCGCCGAAGGCCAGCGGCAGTGCCAGGGAGGAGATCGTCACGCCGGTCGGGTCCTCGCTCGTCATCGGGGCGACGTCCTCATAGGTGACGTGCTGACCGGTGGCCTCCAGGCCGGTACCGATCCCCTTGAGCAGCTGGCTGTAAGGCGTGCCCGCACCGGAGGCGGTGATGACGGTGACGCCCTCGGTGCCCATGGTGACGGCGCCGATGGCCTTGCGGTCCTTGACCGCCTGGCGGGCCTGGTCGGGCTGGTCGTAGGTCGTCGTCTCGAAGGATCCGGGGGCCTTGGCCTCCAGTGCGCTCGTGATCTGGGTGGTGACCTGCGGAGGACCGGCAACCGCCAGCGGCAGGTCCTTGGCGCCGGAGTTGAGCGACGGCGTCAGGAAGCACAGGAGCATGACGATGAGAACCGCGGGGACACCGACGAGCACGGTCAGCAGACGCAGCCCCGGACGCTCGGGCTTGTCCTGCCCGGTCTCGTCCTGGGCGGCTCCGTCCGGTGCGCTCTTGTCGTCGTGTGCCCGGACCTCGGTCGTGGACGACTCCGTAAGGTCCTGGCCCTCGGCGGCGTCGGGTGTGAGGTCTGAGGCGGTGGTTGTGGACTTCATGGTTCCCCTCCAATACGAAGCAAAGTGTTCCGTTTACGAAACGGAGCATATTGCTTCGGATATGCTGGGGGCAAGTCCACCCAGTGAGAGGAGCGCCTCATGCGCACCGACGCCGCCACCAACCAGCGCCAGCTGCTCGATTCGGCCGCCCAGCTACTGTCCGAGCAGGGACCTCAGGTCTCCCTGCGCACCATCGCCAAGCACGCCGGGGTCGGGGTCGCCACCCTCTACCGCCACTTCCCGACCCGCGAGTCCCTGGAGGAGGCGCTGGTTCTCAACATCATGACCCAGGTCACCGACGCCGCCCGCTGGTTCCGCGGCGGCCCAGCGACGCCGAAACGCTGGCGAGAGCTCGCCGAGCACCTCGGCGGCCTCCGCATCGGTGCGCTCGCCGACCACTTCGCCGACGAGGTTCGCCGGCTCGCGGAGTCCTCCACCATCCAGGAGCGACGCACGCAGGCACTCCAGGAGGTCGAGTCCGCTTTGGCCCACGCACGCGCCGCAGGACTCATCCGCGACGACGTCCCGGCAGTGCGCTTCGCCATGGGGATCGCCGTCATCTCCCGCCCGCTACCGGCCCAGGCCGCCGATACGGTTCCCGACCAGACCGAATGGCTCATGGAGACCTACCTGGCCGGACTCGCGCCGCACTGAGCGGCGGGGAGGATGCCCTCCTTTCCTGACCCGAGCCCCTGCCGGAGGTCGCCGCTGTGTAGCGTGTCGTCATGCGCGAGCACTCACCTGACGGGCTCATGTCGCCGGGCCTCGCCCACCTGGGCGCCCCGGCCGCCGACGACGTACCGACGGGTCAACCGCTTGACGTGCCCGCCGCCGACTTGGCATTGCGAGCCACCCGGTACCTGCGCACCCGTTTTCGCGAGCGTGTCACCGTCGGGGATCTCTCCGCGCACCTCGCCTACAGTCCCTCCCACCTCACCCGGGTCTTCACGTCCGTTGTCGGCACCTCGCCCATGGACTACCTGGCCGCCTGGAGACTGCACGAGGCCAAGCACCTCCTCATCAGCCACCGACTGGGCGTGGCCGAGACCTGCCACGAAGTCGGCTACAGCTCAGTGGGCACCTTCAGCCGCCGTTTCCTGCGCGACGTCGGAACCCCACCCGGTTCTCTGCGCCGCATCGCCGACCGGATTGCCGAGCGGACCCTGCCGGCCGTGAGCCTCCTGGTCCCGGCAGCGGGAAGAATCCGCATCCGCCTTGATATCCCTGAAGAGATGCGCCGCACGCTCGGGCCGGCCCCCTATCAGTGGGTTGGCACCTTTGCCCGCCCGGTCCCCAGTGGGCTGCCAACCAGCGGCACTCTGCGCCGACATATCGACGAGATCGAGCTGCCCGTGGTCCCAGGCTCCCCCTGGCTCCTCGCCACCGTCTTCCCCGACGGCGCCGACGTTCACGAGCAGCTCGCCCCCACAAGTCCCCTCGTCGCGCGCCTGCGTGTCCCTGACGAGCCCGTCCCCGGCCCCGTCACCCTGCCGGTGCGCGCCGCTCTCCCCTGGGATCCGGCGGTTCTCGTGGCGCTGGCGGCGATGGTGGTCTGATGGTCGTCTGAGATGGTTTGAAAAGGGGGCCGCTCAAAAGAGCAGGATCGGAGTCGTTCGCGGCGAGCCTGCCGCCTATGGTCGTGGAGCGTCAAGATGTCCCTCGACATGCAGCTGGATACGCAAAGGAGCCACTGATGACCGACGCCACCGCCAATGCCCAGCCCGCCGAGCGCCTTGCCGGCTTCCCCTGCTGGATCGAGCTCTACTCCCCGGACATCGACGCCTCGGCCGCCTTCTACCGGGACCTTCTCGGCTGGGAGATCACCCGTGCCGAACCGGGTGAGCCGCTGACCACCGAGGTGCATCACGGTGGTCGGCTCATCGGCTCCTTCGAGCCCGCCGAGGACGCGCCCGGGGACCCTGGCTGGAGGGTGAGCTTCCTGGTCGACGACGTCCGCACCGCAGCCGAAGCCGCTGAGCGGAACGGTGGAAGCGTTGTTGTGGAGCCCACTGGCGTCTCGGAGACCATGGCCTACGCCCTCGCCGCAGACCCCGACGGCAACGTCGTCGGGCTCCTGGAGGATGAGGACTGCGAGGGGCCCTACCCCTACCAGGCCGGGATGCCGGTGTGGTTCGACGTCCTGGTCAGTGACCTGGAGCCAGCCGAGCGCTTCTACCGGGAGGCCGCCGGGTGGCCCACCCGCCGGTTGACCATCGCCGACCAGGAACAGGACTTCTACACGAGCGTCGTCGGGGACAGGTCCGTGAGCGGTGTCGGTCGGGCCGGCTACTTCGGGGGAGAGGAGGTCCCCTCGCGCTGGCGCATCTACTTCGGGGTTGAGGACGCCGACGCCGCAGCCCAGCGCGTGCACGAGCTCGGAGGAACTGTCATCGTCGAGCCCTTCGACTTCACGTTCGGGCGCATGGTGGAGGTGGCAGATCCGCACGGTGCGCGCTTCCTGCTCACCACCTTCTGATCCTCACGCGATAGCCGGGCGGGGCCACAGGTGGTCCCGCCCGACTGCGTCCGATAGTTTACAAGCGAAATTAACGATACCGAATCGACGGATATGGAACGATCCTGTCATGCTGCTTGAGCTCCTCTTTCCTGACGAAAATCAGCTTGTCGCAGGTTGTGTTGCGTTGGCGGATCCCTATATGACGCTGTTGACTTTCGTGTAAGTCGACTGTAATAATTTAGATATGCGAGATGCATTAGGTGATGATTTAGGGCGTAGCGGTCTTCCTAAAGTTGGCGGATGGGTGTTTCTAGTTGTCCTTCCGTTGGTTGTTGTCTTCGCCCTAGTGGCGATGCTGGCGCCCCTGGGTTCGGGTGGCAGGCGAGTGTTCTCTATTGTTTCGCAGATCGCGAGCGCGAGGTCTGAACTGCTTCCCATTCTGACTGGTTCTCAGCTTGGGGTGTCAGCGTTGGTTGTCGCTATGGCGCAGTTTCAGCCTGAGCGGTGGCGTCGAACTCCGAAGGAGTTGGGTGACTGCTGGCTAAGTGAAGTAAGGCTGGTTGCATCTCAAGAAAACCGTTATATCGCGTCTATGATCGGGTTGATCGGCATTTCGGGAGTTATTGTGTTTGGGGTTGCTGCTTGCATTTTCCGGGGGTTAGATGCGGGGGGAATCTTGCTTCTGGTGGTTGTCTGGGGGATTCACGCCGTTTCCTCTGCTGCGTTAATCATGGTGCCTGCGACAGGGGTTGCTGCTGTCGATGATTACTGGAGGTCGCTGGCTCGATTGTTTTATATTGCCGAGAAATGGCCGGAAGGCATAAGAAATGCCGTGAGTGAGGCCGAGGTGAAGCGACTTCCTTTGAGTGTTAGGGCGAGGAGATTGAGGGTTGTTATTTCATTACTGTTATTTGCGCTGATCTTAGTGGTAATGGTTGTTTTGGAAAAATACTGCTCAGGTGGCCATTTGGGGTTGCGTCGACAGTGTGTTGCGGGTTGTTTGGTGGTGATTGCGACACTGGGGGCAATCGGGAGTGGGTACTATCGTTGGGGGAGTGGGATTATTTCTTCTGTCCCGCTCTATTTTTCGGCTCTCCTTGTGCTTGTCCAAGGTTTTTTGGTAGAGGTTGAATCCATTGTGGTTGTGACGAATTCTTCATTGTGGAGAAATTTAGGTTTCATTTTTGCTGTGATCGCGACATCAATATTGGCTGTGTTGCTGTCGGTGGTTGCGTCAGGTGCTCGATTTTTGTGGGGAAGGTTTGACTGTCTCAAATCAATTCTGGCTCCGATCTGGGTTCATGAGTTAAAACTCCAGAGCCGATATGGAGATAGGTGTTCTGTTGATGAGCGGAGGGCTATTGAGAGATCCTTCGTCAAATTGGCGAAGAAAAGAAAGAAAGGTCTGGCTGAAACTGTTAAAGAATCGGTCCTGTTGCCCTTTGTGACTAAGTGACGATGTAGCGAGCGAGAGAAAATAGTGTGCCGGGCGGGGCCATCAGTGGTTCCGCCCGACTGCGTCCGGGAAGCGAAGGCGCTGGGAGAAATGTGAAGGCAGAAGGAAGCACCCTCATGGCCGGACACGGCTCAGGTTACTCCGCCTGCCGACCCTCGGCGTCCCCGTCCGCGTCGGAGACCGCCTCCGCCGTGACCTCCGCGGGGCCCAGCAGCGCCAGGATCCGCTCGGTCTGCCACGGCAGAATCCCACCCTTACCGAAGACCAGGTCGGCCTCATCGGGGTCCTTAACGACGACGTCGGCCAGGAGCCCCAGCAGGTGCGCCAGCGGCATGCGCCGCCCCTCCAGCAGGTCGAGCAGGTGCGCCAGGACCCGGTTGCTGCTGTGATCCAGGTTCGCCACCTGGTGCTCACCCACCCCCACGGGCAGGTCCCACCAGATGAGGCGGCGCTCAGCGAGGTCGATGACGAAAGGCGTCGCGTTGAACGCGGGAGAGACCAGATCGAGGCGCTGCATGACAGCGGAGGCCTCGAAGACCTCCCCGCCCTGCGGGTCCGCGCCGCGGGCCATCGCCCCCGCCCAGCACTCGGGCACCTCACTGAGCCGGTGGTGGGAGAAGGAATGGACCGTCATGACGACATAGCGCCACCCCTGGCGCAGCGCGTCAGCCAGGGTAACGTCAATGAACTCGGCCGCCCCGTCGGGCGCCGAAGTGAGGTCGCCGGAGTGCACGGCCGCCGTCGAGCGCAGGTTGTAGTAGGCGATCTGCTCGGTGCGTGCGAGGTCCTCGGAGACGAAGAAGGCCGACAGGTCCAGATCCACGCGGGTGTCTCGGCCATCCTCGGCGGCAGCAGGTCCGGCAGGCCCCGGGGTCTCGGGTGGGGCCTCGGGCAGGTCGCGCCAGTGCAGGAAGAAGCGGATCGTCTCGCCCTCGGGCAGCGGCAGACGGGTGCCGCGCCCCGCCGTGCGCAGGCCCGGTGAGGCCGAGCGCTGCCCCAACGGCACCGTGTAGCCCTCGTAAAGCTGCTGGTCGACGGTGATCCGCCCGAGGCTCGCCCGCATGCGCAGGGCCTCCTCGACGGTGCGAACCACCGCGGCGTCGGCGTGGCCGGAGTGGCGGGTGGACGGGATGAGCGTCGTCTTGATGCTCGTGCCCGACTTGATGGTGACGACCCGCCAGGGCAGCGTGTCCGGCCCGGGGGAGGAGAAGTACTCCCACAGGCGGATCAGCACGGGAAGGGAGACCTTGGGCGCGATTCGCGCGAACTCGGCGACCACGCGCTCGCGGGTGGCGTCGTCCCTGCACAGCCGCAGCAGGTGGTTGAGGCGGCGGGCGAAGACCCCGGGGCGAGTGACCAGCAGGTGGAGGGTGCCCTCGACGTCGCGGCGTG
>ERZ773005.1409-NODE-1409-length-12635-cov-2.321145_pt1 | contig 12635 bp, 13 predicted proteins | sample MGYA00580666_ERZ773005 | MGnify/ENA primary metagenome ERZ773005 (study PRJEB29015, sample SAMEA2737999) | human oral metagenome | biome: human oral; feature: human-associated habitat; material: dental | place: China | collected 2061 ... | reverse complement strand
AGCGCTCGGCTTTCCCTGCCAGTACCTGAGCGCTGACGAACTGCGCGAATTTGAACCGGCGCTTGCACGCCAACACGGCGGCATCCACTACCAGCGCTCGGCGACGGCTCGCAATACGGCGTACGCATCGCCTATTCCCCTGAAAAAGCAGGCGGCTTGGAAACCGCAGGCGGCATTGCCACTGCCCTACCCCTGCTTGGCGACGCACCATTCCTCGTTGTCAATGGCGACGTGCTAACCGACATCGACTTTTCAAAAGCCCGACAGGCCGCCGAAGCATTGCCCCATTCAGACAAACTCGCCTGCCTATGGCTGGTTGACAACCCGCCGCACAATCCCAACGGAGACTTCGCCCTGCTTACCAACGGTCTAGCCTCTTCAGACAAATCAGCAGGCGAAGCCTTGACTTTCAGCGGCGTAGGCGTTTACCGCCCCGAACTATTCCGCGATACACCGCCGCACCAGCCGGCCAAACTCGCCCCCCTCCTGCGCCAAGCAATGAACGAAGAAAAGGTTGGCGCGCAAAAACACAACGGTCTTTGGTTGGATGTCGGAACGGTAGAGCGGCTGAACGAAGCAACCCAAATCGTACAAAACTGGTAATCCTCCATCTTGATTTAAAAATAAAAAGGTCGTCTGAAACCCGTTTCCAAGTTTTCAAACGACCTTTTATTGTCCTTTATCTTTTATCGACTGCTTTCTGTCTTGCCTTGATCCACCCGTTTGCCATCATCATGCACAACCCCGACCAAATCAAACCATAGCTGATTAAAGCCCCGGGCTGCAAAGGCTCTCCCAAAAACGTTACCGATACGGCAAACAGCAAAACAGGCTCCAAATAACTCATCATGCCGAAGACAGCGACCGGCAATAATTGATTTGCCTTCAGGTTCAAATGCATGGCTACCGCGCTGTTTATTCCCAGCAATACCACAAACCCCGCCAATACCGGCATATCGGCAATCAAACCTAACGTATCCGTAAAAAATACGATATACACCAGCGCACACGGCACAATCACCATCAAATCCAGCGTCAGCCCGACCAAGGGCGGCACGCCCAACCTTCGCCGCAGCAGGTAATACACAGGATAAGTGCCGAACACCCACACCGTTGCCCACGAAAACGCCCCCATCCGCAGCCATTCCCACGCCACGCCGGCACACGCCAGCATGACCGCCGCCGTTTGCAGGCGGTTGAGGCGTTCTTTAAACCAAATCCGCCCGCACAACATCATAGCCAGCGGAAACAGAAAATAGCCCATCGCCACATTCACGCCCTCTCCATTGACAGGCGACCAGACAAACAGCCACAACTGGCTCGCAAAAACAGGGGTGGGCAGGAAAATCAGCAGCCAGCGTTTCCAATCCCGGCCGACGCCACGTATAAATCTGTCTGCCGCCTGCCAGCCGCCCACCATCCCCATCAGGACGAACAAAGCCGCCAGCATCGCCACCATACGCCAAGCGAAGACTTCCGTCCCCGTCATCGGCTTCATCCAAATTCCGTATAGAACAGCACGACAAACAAAATATTGGACAACGCCGCCGCAATCAGACCTTTCGACAAATCCGTCATTTCAGACGACCTTACGCAATGAATAAAAAATGTATTGTAGAATAACCTTATAGGAACTTCCCGTATTTATCTTGTCCTCGTATTTTATTTTTAGTTTTGAAATATCTTTTTCCACTTAAACAAACCGACAGCGGAATATCACGCACCCAAACCTAAAGGTCGTCTGAAATCCGGTTTTCCGTTTTCAGACGACCTTTTTCCAAGATAACGTTTAAGCGTTCAGCAAACTTTCATCCAGCGTCAGCTCTTCGTTTTTATTCACCGCCACTTTGCGCGTCAGGACGTTTTGCGCGATTTCCTGCGCTTCGGCAAGTGAGTGCATCAGATAGGTGCCACATTGGTATTCGTTCAACTCGGGGATTTTGCTTTGGTCTTTGACATTGACCACATCCTGCATTGAAGCGAGCCATGCGTCGGCAACCTGCTGCTCGTCGGGCGTGCCGATAAGGCTCATGTAGAAACCAGTGCGGCAGCCCATCGGGGAAATATCGATGATTTCGACACTGTTGCCGTTCAAGTGGTCGCGCATAAAGCCTGCGAACAAATGCTCCAGCGTGTGGATGCCTTTTTCGGACAGGATTTCTTTGTTGGGAACGCAAAAGCGCAGGTCGAATACGGTAATGGTGTCGCCTTTGGGCGTGGTCATGGTTTTCGCCACACGCACGGCAGGGGCGTGCATACGGGTGTGGTCGACTTTAAAACTGTCTAACAGGGGCATTGGATTATCCTTTTGAGTAAATATTTTGGGTGTGAGATGGGCTTCTGAGTCCGATCACAATTCGTCAATCTTTACCGCTTCGCCCGAAGCCGCGCTCAGCGCTTCGTTCAAAACATCATAAAAATCGCGGCTGTCGCGTGTTGCCAGCCATTTGCCGTTTTGCTCGGCGAAATGGTAGCCGCCGCTTTTTGCGGCAATCCATAATTCCTGATTGGGCGTGTGGCGGTTGACGATGATTTGGGTGCCGTCTCCGGCTTCGATGGTCAGCACGTTTCCGGCAAACTGGCAGTCGAAATCCCAGCCGTTTTCGTCGATTTGGTCTTCGATGTGTTCAAATAATGCTTCGCTTATGCGGATGAATTCGCTTTCGGTCATCATGGCTTTTTGTGTGTTTTTTGTTTAAGATACCGAATCTTGCCACATTCGCGCTTATGAAGGAAGTTTACCGATGAAATACGGCGTATTTTTTGCACGTTTTGTTTAATAGTGTTCTCAAGTTGAATTACGATATCACTAATATCAGTCCCAACTTCACGACTATTAAGTTCATCATCAATAGTCTTGATATACTCTCTAGAAGTGAATAGTTGTCCATTAGATATGAGTTCAATAACATCATATTGATAACGTGGAATTGACTTTAATCCTGGAAGTATTTTGTTGTCCAACGTGTCAGAATAAGCTAATTGAAGGCTATGTGTATATTGATCTATAATACGATTAGCGTCTTCAACTATATCTTGCAAATACACAATAAGGTCATCTAACCGTTTCATGTTATCTGACCCTACGTATGTTGGACGGTGTCTGCGTAATGCAGGTATAATAGTTACAAACTCTTCTAAAAAGTTCATACACACCTCTTAGTTGATAGCGGTTGGGCTACCTTTAATAGTTAATGCACCTGCGGATTTAATTGTTGTACCAGACTTACTGTCATAAGTAGAAGAATCACCTTTGAGTGCTAGTGCTGATGTTGCCTCAATGGTGATATTGTTAGGTGCTTTAAGATTGATATGACGACCAGCCTTTAACGTAATATCACGGGCGGCAGTCATCAGAATATCGCCTTCTTTATTAAGAATAACTTTAGATCCACTACTATGGGTTACTTCAATGTACTGTTGTTTCTTGTTAATCCGCCAACCTGTACCTTGTTCATCAACTGCCCCATAAGTGTCAGGGTAGTCTTCATTCATTTTGTCATTCTTAGTTATTTCAGATGGCATCCAACCACTATATTGAATAGTATATTGGTCTATTACTTTAACAGTAATGCGAGCACCAATATTAGGCACACTCATTTGTTGAGCATTTGCATTACCACCTAAACTAATAGGCATGATAGGTGTAGCCCAAGGCAGTACAGGATTAGGACCGTCAATAAGACCCGGGATACGAACTTGAACGCACCCTACTTTCTTAGGATCTTTATTATTTACTACGATAGCTATATGCGTACCTGCAAAACGTTTCTGTGGTTTTTCTGTTGTTGCGAATGATACAAAACTCATATGTTATCCTTTTAATACGCTTGACTCGCGACACATTTCTACTAATGTACGAATAGTATTATTGACTAAACGTCTTGACACTTTAGTAACGATATAAAGTCCACTATTCTGTTCTGTCGATTGCAAAATTTGATTGTGGTCATCTAATACACGTTCAAAGAACATAACAGTATCAAGCGGGTGTATGGCTTTAATACAGTCTGAAAACAGTATCGTTGTTTTCATTGTACTTAGGTATTTTAGAAATAGTGTATTGTGGTCGTAACATTTACCCCAGTTGCTATGAACATTCCGGGATTGGAATACAGTAGGGTTATAGTTTTTAGGTTGCTGACCGCTAACATTATCCCGAGGTGTTTGTACTAATTTTAAGGCTCTGTCATGTGTTTCTTTTGCCAGTTTACCTTTATCAGTATGATAGATATTTCTATCCATACCTTTTGCACCAAGTGTATTAACCATCGCCGTGCGGGTTTCAACTTCATATAAAGGTTCATAAATAATTTTACTAGGGTTAGGTACACCTTGATAGTTAGCCTCCCAACGAGGTCCACTTTTAACAAGTATATCCATATCATACATACGGAAACCTGCGTGAGTAGCGGCGCACAGTAAAGCTGAAGGCATTAAATCTGCGTGTAACCAAATGTCTTGAATATACTGGCAGAGTGTTTGTCCATTAGCGATCCAGTGCATAGTATCAGGTGGATCGCTAGGCCACATTAAATCAACACCACCAAAAACACCTACTTTACTAATAAGCATCTTCTTACTGTTTAGTGGCGGTATTTGAATACCATGTTGAGGCTTAATCCATTGAGGGTGGCATTTATGAATACCAACTAAACGTACTCGCCACATATTGTGTCCGTTATATGAAATGGATGGGTTTAATAAGAAGAATGTTTCTTCTAATGTATAACCAGAATTATATTCACCATCTGTTTCTAACGAAACCTTAAGTTCACTACCTTCGTGAAGAAGAGCAATAATGTCTTGCTTAACACAGTCAAATATGAGTTCCATAGTAGGGAGGCGGAGACCCGCCTCTTCAATTATGGATAAGTCAATAATCTTAATGTCATTAGCATCGGCAAACTCTTGACCTGCAATAGTCAAAAGAAGTTTGTAATAATCTTTTACAATGATCATTGATTACCTGCCTTACTTTTTAAGCTAAAATAGAGTGTTTCTAATGCGGTAATAGACGGGTAATAAAGTATAGTACCTAAACTTAATTGGTGCAAGCTAGCGATATTGTTGTATCGTAGTAGTAACTGCCAATATTTATCAGTACCATATATGTCCCGGCTATATACATCAGGTCGTGCTTCTATGTCAGTTATTTCATATGAACCCGCAGATGGTAATTTGCTTAGTTCTTCTAAGAAATAAGAAGTCATATCATCATATAGACCTTCTTCAAACTTACAGAACTTACGAATATTATATCTATTAGAAGATTCAACTTTCACGTCTATATAGAACATGGCTAACCCCCAAAGTAATCATTAAGAGACTTAGCGCCTTGGTCAACGTAGTCACGAGCACTCTTAACGGCGTTAATAGCACTCTTACCAAGATCTGTACTAGAGATGTAGTTGGTTGCTTTATTTAATAGACCACCACCCGCATTGTTTACCGCACCTGTAACAGCATTTTGAACAGCACCTAATAAGCCAGATAAACCACCACCAGTTAAGAAGTATTGTTGGAATTCTGCTTGCGTACATAATCGCCAAGGTGTTAGTGTTACTGTTACTACGGCCCAGAGTGCGTGTCCGTTTGGCATACGTTCTTTAGACAGTTCAATAGATGCGTCTTGTAGTATAAGACCAGTAGCTCTAAACCATGTACCTATTTCTAACATATAAGTACCTTTAGCAGTTGCACCCATTGGAGCAAAGCCACCTGGAGCTACTAATTCTTGTCGCATAAAGGACGCTTCTTTAGACAGTCCATTATTTTGTTTAATAGACCCGCCGAATACGTTACTAACAGATTCGATTGCACCACCAATAGCATTAGCGGCACTATCAGTGATACCTTGTAGTAGACCCATTTGGTTAGATGGATATACCATTGAAACAAGTTTAACAGCCTTAGCTTGAACGTTGTCTTTATATGATGTAGCAACAAAGGTAATCGGGATACTAAACACAGGCTTTTCAGTACCAGACCAAACTGATACAGAGTCTAACAATGTTTTCATTGAGGCTACTGGAATAGAACCAGCATCAATACCTAAACGTGATGTTAGGTTCTGCCATACTTGTTGAGCTCCCATTAACTTGTCATGTAATCCTTGTTTATTATCAGCAAAAGGACTACTATATTGAGATGATGCTTGAACACTGAAATCGGCTGAAATAGGCCCCGACCAAGATTGTCCTGAATCGGGGTGTGTCAGCTTAATCATATACGTTCTATTTGCCATTAAAGCATCTAACGATAGATTAGGCATACAATCTCCTAGTTAAATAATTGAGTAGATGCGATTAATAATTGAGGATCATCAATCGAAGTTTTCGGTTGCTGTTGTCCAATATCAGCAGGCTTGCTAGGTGGAATAACTATTGGCATAGCCGTGTTATTAGCGTTAGCAATATTAGCACCTTGCGATTCACCTTTAAGTCTTGATTGAGTTTCAAGAGCATACTTAGGACTAGGTAAAGGTTGAGGTGCAACTAACATTGTTGCAGAAGCTGTATCAGTTAATGGTGCTTGTCCATCTGGCATTGTTGCTGCCGCACGTAGTGGAACACCTGAACCAGATACAACTGCTTTACTACCTAACGCATAGTATTGAGATATACTTGTACCAAGACCATCTTTCGAGTCTGCACCAGTAGTCTTATACTTGATTGCGTTACCAACACCTTTCAAGTGAGCGCCTAGCAACATACCAGATAAGTCCGCAGATGAACTGAACTGAATACCTTTACGTTCCATAGTGGCTTTGTTCTTATTCATCATGGTAGCTAATGCACGATCTTGCATTGACTTATCCATTAAGAAAGCCTCTTTACCACCTGGGATTGTCCAGTTAGACGGATTAGCTAGGAACGCTTTATGGGCTTTGGCGTCTGAACCATTAGCAATACCTGGGTTTTGTTTAACAGCGGCGTCAAACTTATTACGGTCAATTAAACCAACTTCAGTTAATGCTGCGGCACCAAACTGATAAAGACCTAAGTATCCCCATTTGTTCTCAATGAACTGATTACCACCAGATTCACGTTGAGCAAGCGTAGAAGCTAAACTCGACATCTCTTGTTGGTTAAGACCATTGATGTTACCACTGAAATCACCACTACCTTGACGTATGTATTTGTCAAGAGCACCACTATAAACTGATTGACCTACTGATTGAGCAACAGCTTGTTCACCTTGTGCTTGCGGAGCAACTGGTACACCACCTGAACCATTAAATGCAAAGCCTGGACTTGAACCCATACCTGCACTACTGTTTAGATCTGCTGTACCATAACCACCTGGAGCTGATGTAACAGACGCAACCGCTGTTGATGTACTACCAGATTCAGTTAAGCGTTTACCTGCATAGAAGAAGCGTTTGTATGAACCACCCAACTTCATTCTATTAACACCTTTACGACCGCTACAATGTAAGATTTCATCATTACCAATATAGAACCCAACGTGTGAAATACCTATTGGTCTATTCTTAGCGAAAGCAGCCGGGTGATTGAAGAACATTAAGTCGCCAGGTTTCAATTCATCATACTTAACTACTCGTCCTTTTTTCCAAGTAAATTGAGCTTCTGAGTTTCCAGGTACACCTTTAACACCCCAAGCATCTTCAAGACATACTTTAACGAATGAACTACAATCCGCTGACCCTTTCTTAGGATCTCGAGGTCCTGTTTGGCTATATTCAACTTTTCCAATGAATTGCATACCATATTCAATAAGTGCCTTAACGTCACCGAAACGACCTAAAGCTCTCATGTTAGATTTATCAATATCACCATCGCCAATAGCAGAACCACCACCTTGCATACTAGCAGTAGGGCTACCACCAATACCACCCCAACCAGTAGATCCACCACCAAGTGCAGTAGACGCAAAGCCCATTGTAGCACCAAGACCTGGAGGTGCATTAACACCTTTAGAACCATTAGGGTCATTAGCAACCATATCTTCAAATGAAATACCACTGTCATTTTCACGAGAGTTATCTACATTAACAGTTGCATTTAAACCTATTAGTGGAATAACTGCCTGTGGTAACTGATTACCTAACCATGTACCAATCTTACTGCTTAAAGCTAGTGCTTGAGCCCCGATTGATTTCTTGTTAGCAGTGTCTGCCATTTTCTCAAGTTGGTCAATGTCTTGTTTTGCAAGGTCAGTTTGTTGAGCAGTAGCAATTTTGTCAATACCTTTAATTGTATTCACATCTGCGGCTGTAGCTTTAACAGTACCATCTTCATTAAAGACTTTCTCTTTTGTTTCTTTAATGTCGAGTGTTGAAATAGCATTACCTTGATTAAGTGCAAGGAAGTCTGATAAGGATAATCCACGTTGGTTATCAAGTTGTGTCTGAGCCGCTTTAAGGTCAGCCGCACTAGCACCATTTTTCTTCAAGACTTCAAGACCCTTAGCACCTTGTTCTGCAATAAGATTACTAAACTTAACGTTCTTAGTTGTTTCATCATAGGCAGATACAAGTGCAATATCTTCAGCTTTATATTGTCTATTAGGGAAACCAGTTGTTTGATAACCCCAATATGTAGGTTGTTTACTTTGTTCAACAATCTCGTTTGCGGCATCCATTCGAGCTTTGTGTTCTGTCTCTGATACAGTTGTTTTCTTAGGATCAACAAGTTGATGAACAACATCAGAGAACTTAGCCACAACATCATCTGGTAAACCGAAACCTTTAACGACTGATTGTAACCCATCCAAGTATGAGGCGACAAATGCTTCTGCTTTCATATCAGCAGGTATAGCTTTAAAGGCTGGATCGGCCATCGCCTTTTCAAGAGTTGGTTTAATAGCAGTAGGTGTAATTAAACCGTTGAGATAGGTCTGAAGTTTTGCTTTATCTTCGTCATCAGTTATTGGACTATCAGTACGGTTAAGCAATTCCATACCTGCAAAGTATTCAAGTAGCGGACCACCTTTCTTAGCCTCGTCAGGAATATAGTCTTCTGGATTCATAAATAAACCAGATATCTTTTCACCTAACCAAGAACCGCCCAATGCACCCGCAATAGAACCACCAATACCACCAATGATACCACCGACAGCAGTACCTGCACCTGGAATAATACTACCAATAGCGGCGCCAGTAGCGGCACCTGCTTTAGCACCTGCCCATGCACCAACAGCAGAAGTAGCTATATTAGTACCTGCTTCTTTACGTTCAGCAGTGCTTTCAGCAGTTATGAAATCATAAGCATCTAAACCCCAGGCGGCAATATTACCTAATACTGGTACAGCACGACCTGCACCCTTCGCTATTGATTTAACACCTGCTTTAAGAGTGCCTTTCTCAGCGGCTACCATATGACTTGCATTAGTACCTAATTTAGCAGTATTAGGTGCAACACTATTTGCGTTCTCTAACGCTAGTTTTGTTGTTGGCTGAGGTGCTAAGTCTGCAACAGGTACACTAGGTTTGTTCATCATAACTTTTGCACCTAAAGCAGTTGCACCAATAGCGGCTACACCACCAGTTGCCATCGCAACTTTCTGCTCAGTAGATAAACCTTGTTGTTCAACACCGCCATTAAAGTTCACACCTTTAGCTAGTGTTTCATTAAGTTGGTCTATACTGTTAGCAAGGTCAAGCATAGTTGCAGGCAAGTCTTCCTGTGAAAGGTCTTCACCGTTTTGAACAGCTTCTATACGTGCTTGACGGCGATCACTAAGTTCATCAGCTAATGCAGTACCTGCCATACCCAAACCAACAGCACCTGCAATAAAACCAAAGGCTTTCATGTACTTGTTGCCTTTCATACCATGTAGGTGTGGTGTTTTGGTTTTATGTACGCCTATCTTATCGGCTTTGATACCTTGATCTACGATTGAACCAGGTTCTAATTTAATTGGTTTCGTTGTTTTAACAGGAGCTTTACTTTCAACAGTAGGTGCTTTGGTTTCTACTGGTTTTAAATCTGTAGGCTGTACTGTTTTAGTAGCTAATTTACCATCTACAGGTTTAGCTGTGGTTTTAGTTTCAGTACCTTTGACTTTACTTTTTTCAGGTATATCGCCAGTTGCCATAGTTTTACCTTTAGCACCCGGACTATTATTACCAACACCACCTGCACCAAAACCTGCGGCTGATTTAGCAGCCTTAGCCGCTGATTTAGCAACTTTAGCAGTAGAACTAACAGCTTTACCAATTAGTTTCTTAGCACCCATTAGTGCCGCACCAATAGATGCCATAGCCACACCAAGGTTATCAGCAATAAAATCTGATACACCAAGTAGAGAGTCAAAGTCGCCAAGACCTAACATTTGCATTAAACCAGATAATAAGTTTGAAAATAAACCTTTACCTTTTGATACAAGTTCAGGGTTCATCTCAAATTTCTTACCTAGTTGTTTCTCTTTTAAGGCATCTTCAAGCTGTTCCGTATTAAGGATAGCTCTGTCAAATTGATGACTTAACGTGTTTAAGGTATGTAATGTTTTGGTCTCAACTGTTTCATCTGCTACACGGCGAAGTACTTGTCGCATCGCACTCATTTCTTCTTCGTTATCACCGATACCCTTAACGAGTTTCTCTGATAACCATGCTTGCTCAGCCTCTAATGATTTAATACCTGTCATTAGAGATACTAAGTTTTCTAATCGTTGGTGAGTACCACTGTCTGATAAGTCAGCGTCTTCTAGAGATTCAACTATATCATTGATGTTTGATTCTGTTTTAATCTGAGCTAAAACTTCATCTAATACATCAGTCAGTGGTTTGATCTCACTGTAATCCACACGATCATCACGTTTAAGAATGTTATCAATGCGGTCTAAGAGTTCCTTGTTACCAAGTTTCTCTTCTTGTAGGAATTCTTGCAAGTCAGACAACACTTCATGACGGTACTTACCGTCTAAGCGAGTATCTTTTAATGTCTCTTGCATTTGTTTAATAATCACTTCCGGACTAATGTGTTTACTATCTGCTAAGTCAGTAGTTAGTTTAGCCATCTGTTTACTGTATTCAATAACACGGCGTGCCTCTTCTCTAGTAACTTTGCGGCGTTTAAACACTTTATCAAATAAGTCTTTACGATCTTTATTGTCCTGAAGTTCTAATAATTGTTCTAATGTTTGAACAATCTTCTTATTGGCATCTTGTTGTTTCTCATCTGAATCACCAAGACTTTTATAATACTCTTGTTGAGCTTTTTGTAATGTTTCGATGTTTACTTCAAGCGATGCCATTGTATTAGTTGCACGGCTAAGAATAGAAGTCAAGCTATTGTGCAAGTCTTCATATTCATTACCCCGAACAACTTTTCGTATTTTATCGTCAGCATAGTTCATAGCGTGTCTGGCTAACTGACCTATGCGACTACCTACACGAACTTCGTTATCCATAATTATTACCTACGGGATTTGGCTTTAGCAACAGCTTCTTCATGTGCTTTATTTTCAGCAGTGATCTGTGCTATAAGCCGTTCATTCTGATATAAGACGTGTGCTATATCCATGTCATATATAGAACCTGAGTCGCACACGTTTTTATACGCCAAAGCGAATTGGATTTCTCTTAAGGTCGTCAGGTCCACAGTAGGGAAATATCAGTGTCATTGGATCGTCCAGAGCGACTTTCTCATGTACTATTTCACCTTTGTAGTTGTATGAAACGCTAAGAGGTAACGTACTATGGTAGAGTAGTTTATCCACTTCATTTAAAATTACTAAGTCTTGACCTACTGCGTTATTAACCAGATTGTATGCGGTGTTAAAGTCCATGTTAGATATTTGAGCCGCTAAGCAAGCACGTTCATAGTCTTTATGTCCCGGCATGATTTCTTTTGACAATAACTCTAGGAATTGGCCTATCGTTAATGGGTTGAAATGGCACTCAACGCCAGATACTTCTGCAATAACTGGTAACATAGGAACTTGTAAGTCATCGAATTCAATGTTTTCAAAAGAGAAACTAACTGATGTTACGAAGTCCGGACGTTCAATTTTAATTTGGAAACGTGTAGTACCTAGTGAACTAATACGGCGATATAATGCGATGAATAAAAAATCACCTAGTGTGATATTCTCTTTAAGCATACCGCGTGTTTTAATACCTTCAAGGATAAAACGAAGACGTGCCAGTAAATCAACATTTGAATCGTTAAAATCATCAAGGTCTTTATATGTATAAGGACGATAATAGATTTTAGCGTTATCCGGATATGGAATAAACTTAGATGGTAAATCAGTTACTTCTGTTGTAGCACGGTCAATGCTATTTCCAAACTGAATACCTGGAGTTGGTTTATACTGCTCCATAATTTGTTGAGCTTCGTTAAGTTTATTTTCAGGTGGAAACTCAGGTGCTTGTTGAGCTTGTTGAGCTTGTTCACCTGCAATACTGTTAGCGATATCACTAAGATTGATTGGCTCTATATGTGGCATATATTATCCTATTGTTAAAGTTTATGATATTTTGAACCCATGTTCGCTATACTACTTAATGAATTGTTTACCGCATTATAACTGTCATTAAACGATGTTCCCAGATTATTTGCTTTATCGAGAGCATTAAACGCATCGGTTACATTTCGTATATCACGAACACTTTGTACTACTTCTTTTACATCAGAAATAGTGTTCTTAATGGTATCATAATC
>ERZ773005.1404-NODE-1404-length-12669-cov-12.244570_pt1 | contig 12669 bp, 15 predicted proteins | sample MGYA00580666_ERZ773005 | MGnify/ENA primary metagenome ERZ773005 (study PRJEB29015, sample SAMEA2737999) | human oral metagenome | biome: human oral; feature: human-associated habitat; material: dental | place: China | collected 2061 ... | reverse complement strand
CAGCACTGCCAACGGCGCAACCAGCGCACCCGCGCCCGGCGCTCCCGCCACCGGGACCCACGGAGCTGGCGCAACCAGCGCTCCCTCAGGTGGCTCGCATGGGGCGGCTTCCGGCCACAGCCCCGCTGGCGGCTCCCCTGCTACTCCCGTGCGCAACGAGGGTGTGGGTGAGCGCGTTGCTACGGGTGATGTCATTCCTCCGAAGAAGCCCACTGATTCTTACCGTGTTGGCCATGATCGTTCCATAACACCTGACGAGGTCGGGTCGCAGTCTGCCGCTGCAACTGACGGCAAGCCTCCGCGCAAGCCCAACAATTCGTGGACGGATTCCGATGGTTTCTCAACGAACCGGGACGATTTCGATCGTGTCGGCACTGATCGTTTCGGCACTGAGAACAGGATGAATTCTTCCTACCTGGATGACAGCTCGACCCACGCTAATGGTCAGACGCGCGGTGCCGATGAGCTTGTCGGTGCGGGCGTTGGCCGTCGCGAGGCCAGCGTGGGCGCTCAGGGATCCTACGAGCGCGCCGGCACCTTCGGCGGCAGCGATCCGAGCCGTGTCAGCCACGGAGCGGACGGCTTCGGCGGCACCGCCGATTTCGGAGCAAACGCAGGGCACAGAGCTCATGGCGCGAACGGTGTCACCAATTCCGCTGATGTCGGTGGCGGCATAGGCGACGCCTCGCGTGGCACGCACGCTACTGGTGCCCCCACGGGCCACGGCGGCGGTCATGTTGGTGCTGATTCTGGTACCCACGGTGGTTCGTCGACCCCTGCGCAGGGTCCGCACCGTGCCGATCCGGGCATGTCCACCGGTGATACGCACGGCGTTTCGCGCGCTGATTCCACCCCCGGCCACGGCGACACCCCCCGGACAGGACAAGGTGGAGACGGCACCCCCGACGCGCCCACCACCCCCAAGAAGGAAACTCCTGCCGGGGACACCCTGGGTGGCGACAAGCAGCCACATAGTGGAAAGCCTGCAGCAGACACGCCTGCCACCCACGCGGACGAGGCCGCCGACGCCAGCAAGGCTGGCCACGGCTCCGGCGACGCAAATGGCTCCGGTAAGGCCGATGCCGACACCAAGCAGGGCCACGACTCCGTCGAACATGCGGACACTGACCCCAAGGCGAAGGACCACTCCGCCAACGGAAAGGCCGACGACGCTGCCGATTCGACGCACCGCGGCGACAAGACCGAGGCAGACAAGCCCACGTCGGACAAGTCCCACAAGGAAGACGACGCCGCACACCACGACGGCGACGAACACGCCAAGGACACCGACGACAAGCACACCACCAAAACCGACGACGCCGACACCAATCCCACCAAGGACGAGGCACACACGCACAAGTCCAACAAGGACAGCGACACCAAGTCCACCAAGGATGAGGCCAACGGCAAGTCCGACAAGGACAGCGACGGCAAGTCCAGCAAGGATTCCGGCGAGCGCGCGGACGCTGACCCGAAGGCGAAGGACCACTCCGCCAACGGTAAGGCCGACGACAAGTCCGACAAGGACAAAGACCACCACGAGTCGGAGAACGACGAAGATGGATCGGGAACTGTACGAGATGGAACCGATTCATCGGCTAATTCAGTCGAGGATCAACCGCACATTAATCCGGAAAGTCTCGCTGTTTTCCCGAAGGATTACCCGACACTCAACCATATCGACTCCGCGCCTCTGAATATGCGTCCGATCGATGATATCCCTGAACTTCTAGAGCATCCAGAACGCATGGAGCCTCCGACAACCATTGAAGAACTAGTTGAGCGATCACCGCATCGGCCAGAGGAACCCGAATGGGACAACCATGAACTAATGGACGTGGGACTCGGAAATAAGTACAAGACGGCTGCCGATATCACGGTCAATCCACGGGGCCAGCTATCAGATGGAACTCATCCCGAAATGAAATCAACCGCAGACTGGACCAGGTCGCGCTATTACGATCCCGAATCAGGTCGCTCGGTCTGGCGAACTGATACTGACTTTGGTGCCGTTCCAGGAACGAAGAGGGCCTACACGGATATTGAGGCACTACGACGCGACTTCAGGATTGACGGCCTTGACAGAACCAGTCATGTTGGCGGCAGTTATATGGCACCAATTATCGACGACGTCATTATTCCCAACGAGTATAGAGGAACACCAATTACTTCCATTCACGAGCCGTATCGTCAATACGACTTCAATGTGGATGCGCTGCCTGACGGATATAAAGTAGAGATTTCAATTGCCGCACCCGAACAAGGGTCGCTCGGCGGCACACCACAGATCCAGGTCATGCAAATCAACCGCGACGGAACATGGAAGCCGATGAGCATAGTAGATATGCTCAATGCAAAAATTATCAAAGGAGTGACAGAACATGTTGGAACACCACAAATCCCTGATTTCGAGGCTATTAAGAAACTCTTCGATCACAAGAACTGAGTTCAACCAGGGCTGGTCTTTTACGAATGACGGCACCCTCTATTTCTCCGTCTGGGAGAAGGACGGAAGGATGTTCTTCTCGTGGTCGGAGAGACAGCCATCGACTGGTTTCGATCTTGATACTGATTGCGATTCTGTCGCCGCCTACGTATTAACGACGCAGCTGGGAGCAAAGCGTGCCATGGCACTGCATTTCGACGTGCCGAGATTCCCCCAAAGGCTCGATCAGCTTCACCCCTCATGGGCAGCCGACAAGACCCCATGGCCACCCACCTTCCTGTACCACCGCATTGAGGATCCCAGTGTCCGCTTTTACTCGAACACTCCATCCATTGCCATACCCACCACTTACGCGATGGAATACGACCTCGAAGACCTCCTGAAGAAATACATGGCCTAAGCCAACGTCCAAGAGCCCGCACGCCCCGGCCTGGTCCCCACAAGCGGCGAGGCGGCGAGAGCTTCACGCTCCCGCCGCCTCGCCGCAGGCACGACTCGCGGCCCGTGTAGGACTCAGCCACTTAATACACAACCGACGACGCGACGAGGAAGTCAGTACCGGTGTCTACCGTGACCCTTCATTCTTCTCAACGAACACGAAGCCTAAAGTGGCAGAGGGGTTCATGGAGAGGCTCAAACCCGAACCTGGGGAAGCACGAGTCCTGTTTGAGATTGAAAACGCGTCTGGTTCAAACATCCGCCCGATGTCTATGTATGCCACACAAGATGAAATCCTGTTTAAGTCCGGAGTTGAGTTCGACGTTATTGACCATCAAAGACATCCTGATGGAAGTTACACCATCAAACTCAGGCAGAGAAAGTAGGATGCAGCTATGCCCGTCGCTGTGAATGGAAACGTTAACGGAGCACAGTTGTGGATTGCCGACCATCATTGGTGGGATTACCCAACGATCTGGAAGCTCCCCAAGCGCCCTGAAGACGGCCAGCTCGACTGGGAGCGCCTCTTCCCCCACCAACGCGACGTCATCCGTCGTTTTTCAGCCACGCTCCGCACATTATCGGGCCTGCCCGAGGCGTTGCCTTCAATCCCCTACCAGCCTTTCGGGACCCCGAGCCCACAGGGCTGGGTGATGCCTATCAGGTCCGGTACGCCCAGTGAGCTTCGGCACGGCATACGCAACTCTGGAGGCTCTATTGTCTCCCATCACCCCATTCGCGGAACTGACACGTTCGCACTCCTCGTGGACCTAGGCTGGGGCAATCCCTGGTTTGTCATCCGTGCAGACGGACACCCCTGGCACGCCAATCCTTGGGCAAACAACACGCGAGTGGGGTCCATCTGGGTGCGAGTTCTTGCCTGGGAGCATACCTCTTCTGACATTCTGCCATTCACCGAGATAGCCCTGCCGCCGCGGACCGTGCCTGCGCAGCTGCGCACAATCTACGTGGATCGATACCCCGACGATCCTGACCTGTACGGCTCGCTCACACAGCTACCAACCCCGGTAGAAGAACGCATCGAGGTTCAAGATGTCCCCGTGTGGTGGAAAGAACCAGAATACCTCCTGCGGAAGCGCTTCCTTCAGCCTGACCCACAAAATCCGAACTCCTATCGGAACGGTCCTAACACTCTCGACGAGCACACCGCTTATACGTGCATCGTCCAATACGCGCACCTGCTCCGCAATTGGACATCACCCTACGTCCCCTCCCCCCGCTTCATTGCCCGTTTTGATTGGAAACCACAGGAGGAATCATGAACGAAGACAGCATCAAAAGTCTCTTGACTCTTCTCGAGTCACTACCCCCGACCCCGTCGGTGACCTTCCGAGGATACGTCGACACTTCCATTACGGAGCCGCGTGCGATTGTTTCTCCCGTGCTCACGGCGACATCGCATAACATTTCGATTGCGACAAACAACCTGGCGGTTCCGCAGGTCGCTATTTTTATCGGCCAGAATGGACGAGACCTCAGCAGACTTATGATGGGTGCCCCCTCTTTCAATCTCGAAGAGGTCACCTACATGCCCGGCTCCTACTTCTACGTGCATGCACCTCAGGAGCTTCTCGGAGTGACTATCCAGCTGTACGAGGAAATGCGTCTGACCGAAGAAGGAAAGAGCCTCACTCCCACCCGCGTTCTCGACTCGTGGACGCCCATTCTCATGGAGTTCGAGCCCGCACTCCACGCTGCTCGCAGCCAGCGCGTCGACCTGCCCGAAGGCGCATCAGAACGTTTCCTCATTCCTGTGGGCTAACGCTTCAACACGAAGGATACCGGCGCTGACAAACCGTAAGCTGGTGGGGTAACGATGTCATCATCGACGTCACCACCCGGCGATTGACCAGACGGAACGTCAGCCAACACGGCTGCCCTGCTGGTCGCCAAGGCAGACAGTCAGAGCACACTCAGCTCGTAGCAGCTGAGCGACTCGATCCATCGAGTCACATGGCGAGCACTCTCCGCACGCAACGGACAGCATGCATTCCCGACAGCACCGGCCTGAACACACCGGGTGTCCAACGAGAGAAACATTGGAGGATAGGACGACGCTCCTATACTGGAGACACAGGCATGTCACCCACGGGGAGGCGTCATCATGGATGTGCTCGAGCAGCTGATCAAACGGGCAAAGAGCGTCGGTGTCTCTGCCGACCTCATCGGAGACAACGACTGTGTCTTCGGATACGAGGCGTCAATGAGTTATCACTTTTGGGTTGACGATGGGCAGTATTTCTTTGGCTCCGACGAAAGAGCAACCACCTACTCCTCAAACATGTGGACACCTTCTCCTGACATCGCATCCCTGACCCTCATCGATCTCGTCGGCTCCTTCTACCGAATGGCTGCAGGTTACCGGCGGATCGACATGGAATACGGGTGGCACTCCTTCCCCGTTGGTTGGACGATCCAACGAGTGGCGGGAAGCCATGACATGCGCGTCGCTTCCAAGGCCTAATTCCCGTTCAGTTGAACTGCGGAATCTCATGATTACTATCGTCCCCCTAAGACGAAATAGACAACGCGACTCACAGGTCACCAAACATGCTACGGTTACACACTGACCCTTTGAAACGAGGCTTTAATTGGTAGACAATCCTCCTCCCCCCCCCCAATGCCGGTCGCCCACTTGATCCTGGAACCCGTTTCTTCCCAGTGCGGGCACCGGGACCGGGCGATGCCCTCATGCATGCCTTCAGCGGGCTGGGGAGTCGCTACCGGATCGGCAAAGATGTTGCTCTTGACCTCAAGGGCCAGTTCGCGCACGGCACGCATCCGGAGATGCGCTCGACGGCTGATTGGATGCGTTCACAGTATTCCGTTCCGGGCAGCATTTCTCCGACATGGCGTGACGATACTGATCACGGGGCCATCGCTGGATCAGACCGCTACTACTCCGACAAAGAGAGCTTCATCGAGGACTTTCACATCACGGGGTTCGATCACATCGGGCACGTCGGAGCTTTTCCCTCACCCCAATCATCGACAACGGCATCATTCCCGCAGATTGCAGGTCAGCTCCGCCCGCACAGTTGAACGAGCTGTACCACCAATATCAATTCACCGCTGACCCGCTACCGGAGGGTGTTTTCATCGAGATTTGCCTCCTCGCTGAAGATCACGGCTCTCCTGGTTATGCGCCGCAGGTTCGTTTCCTGGAGCGTGTCACATTCAATAATCTCTCTCCGCTATCGATAGACGAGCTCGTGACTCAACACATCATTGAAGGAGTTTCTACCCATGTTGGAGACGTTAAAGCCCCTGATTGGGAAGCTCTGTTCGGGTACTTCCGTAACGCCCGAGAACTTTGAGAACGGCTACGCCTTCTCGAGTTACAACACCGACTTCTTTGCGGTCTGGACCATCGAAGACAGGTTTTGCTTTAGTTGGTCCGAACGCCACCCAAACACCGCATTCTGCATCGACACACAGAGCACGACGATAGCCTCGTACATCGTCATCGCTGCGGTTGGAGCCCTGCGCCGCGCTTCGACAGCTGCAGTTTGCCGTACAGTTTTCGGTCGAGGACCACCTCAACTCGTACCTCAACGCCGACGCAGGCCCAGCCCTCGCCTCACTCAGAACTTCATTCGAGCCGTATCTACGCCAGCTCAGCGACGCAGGCGTCGACACCTCGCGGATAATTCCACCGACATCCAGCCGATAGGAAGGCTTCTGAGGGCCGAGGCCGTGGGTCCGCACCGTGCGCAGATCGGCATTTCCACCGGCGACACGCACGGCGTTTCGCGCGCTGATTCCACCCCCGGCCACGGTGATACCCCCCCCCGGGCAGGACACGGTGGGGACGGCACCCCCGACGCGCCCACCACACCCAGGAAGGAACAAACCTTCGAAGAAGCCCTAGGCGGCGGCGACAAGCAGCCACACAGTGGAAAGCCTGCAGCAGACACACCCGCCACCCACGCGGACGAGGCAACCGACACCACGAAGGCTGGCCACGGCTTCAGCGACGCAAATGGCTCCGGTAAGGCCGATGCCGACGCCAAGCAGGGGCACGACTCCGTCGAACATGCGGACGCTGACCCGAAGGCGAAGGACCACTCCGCCAACGGCGAAGCCGACGACGCTGCTGATTCGGCGCGCCACGATGACAAGACCGAGGCTGACAAGGCAGAGGCAGATAAGCCCACCTCGGATAAGTCCCACGAGGAAGACGATGCCGCACACCACGACGACGCCGAGCACCCCAAGGACACCGACGATACGCACAAGTCCGACCAGGACGAAAAGTACGAGGATCTCTACGATCACTCACACGATAAAGACGGTCCAGATTCCTCTTACAATCCAGAAACAGATCCTCACAGTAAGCCGGACCCTAACTATGACAGCCTGCCGGATTCGTCAATTAATCAGTCTGAAGGTTTTCCAGAAGGAGTCGACCCTTACACCACGCCACCCCGGACACGCCGCCAGCTTCAGGAGGCGCTGGAGGCCTGGCCAGAATACATGAAGAAAGAACTCCCACAAGACGCAAAGGAATGGCACACGGGCAGGTTCGGCTTCGATGACATGGTCAATCCCGAGCGCGCACTTGGCTTCAATCCCGACGGTTCTCCACGGTCGATGAAGGACTTCATGGATACCTTCTTCGACAAGGAGAAGGGCCAACCCGTGTGGCCCTTCGATGTCGCTGGTAAACGAAAGAATGGCGCACTCCTCAATGCGGGCTACCATGAGTACGACTCTATTCAACCTTTCATTGACAAGCACGGGTCAGACCTGTGCCGACTCGGAGACCCCGGCGGTAAGTTCGCGGCCGCAATGCACAAGGACGGCACGCTTCCATCGTTTGGCGAGCGAGGATTGTTCCAGCCCTTCTCGCTGGGCGCACCGGATATGCGCGCACGCCTGACCGGAGAACTTCCCGAGGGACACATCGTCAAATACGGCCAGGTCGCCCCCGCTTTTGGTCAACCCGGAGGAGCTATACAGTTACAAATTTGGGGTCCAGACTTGGAAACGGGTACAATTAGAGAGTTGAAACTGAAAGAGTGGGAAACGCGAGGTATCATTCGCTATGTTAAGAGAGATTGACGAAGATGAGTTCATCCGCACTTTCGTTGCCTTGCTTAAGCGAGAGCTTTTTGTCGTCAGTGAGGATCACGTGCAGTTTTCGACCAATGATCCCGCCATCATGACCCACGTGTGGCGCAGAGGCGACTTCTACTTGGGCGGATCAAGCGAACGCACCCCTGACCCCGGCACCTACGTGCGGTCAGGCTCTCTTACCCCGGTGAAGCAGTGGCTCGTCATGGACAACTTCGACCTACTACGGATCCGCCTTGGCCTCAAGGACTTTGGTATCACTTATCGGCACGTGCTGATCGCACCGAACTGGTCCCACAGGCCCGGCCCCAATCAATACTCCCTTGAGCTGTGCCACAACGCTCAGCCCACCGGCACCATCGTTGGCAAATGGTCCGACGAAGCCACCAAGCTGACCTGGTTCCTGAACCACACGCCCGAACGCCTCCTCGACATCGCACACATCGAGGACGTCGAGGAAGCCTGCCAGGCCCTCTTCGGAACCACACACATCCCCTTCAACAAAAAAGACGACTGACACCGGATAGCCCTGCTACCAATTCAGAGAAGCAGACGCCCCCGGGACCGTTAACTATGCCGAACACGATTAGCAAAGATGAGTTCATCCGGACCCTCATTACCTTGCTTAAGCGAGAGCTCTTTGGGCTCTTCATAATTGGGGGTGTAGTTGGGGTTTGAATCCTCCTGTTTCGAGGAGTGCTCGGGTGGTGTAGTGGGTGAGGTTTCGCAAGTCCGAGTGCGGATCCGCGTAGGTGTTCGAGGTGGCCGTTGATGGCTTCGGTGGGGCCATTGCTGGTGTCGGGGTGGTCGAAGTAGGCCAGGATGTCCCCGGATCGGTGTTTGAGTGTCCTGCCCGGTGTGACGATCTCTGTGAGGGAGCGAGGGACGCCCGCGTCGCTGAGACGGTCTATGTCGGTTTGCATCAGGGCCTTACCGTAGATTTTGTTGGGATCGCGGTAGGCGCCAGGTAATGTTCTGGTAGACGCTCCAGGTGACCTCGAGGGCGACGCGGCAATCGCTGGTGAACAGGTCGAGGATCCGCTGTTGTTTGCGTGGGGTGAGCAGGCAGGATCTGGTGTGGAGTATGCGGCGGGCATTGTAGAGGGGGTCTGTGGCCCGGCCGCGCCGATGGTGGAGTTCTTGCTGGATGCGCCTGCGACACTCATCGAGAGCATCACCGGCGAGGTGTACGACGTGGAAGGGGTCCATGACCGCGGTTGCATCTGGGAGCTCGTCAGCGGCTGCGTTTCCCGCCCAGGATTCACCAGGGCAGTAGAATCGAGGCAGTCGATACCTCGCCTCGAGGAGGAGCAACCGTCACATGAACGAAGAACTCGCCGCATACATCACTCACCTGTGCGAACTCTCCGGACACACAACGCGGATCGACGATGATTTGATCCTGATCGAGCCGGATCATGGCTTTATCTACGACGCATTCACCATGCGGCGGGAGTACTACGCCTACGGCCAGGTCGATAAGTACTCATTCTCCGGGGCACGCTTCAGCTCGGTCTCCTTGGAGATCTTCAAGAAGTTCGCGATCATGCACTTCGCCGCCGACATTCGTGCAGCGCACCAGCTCCCACCTCTCGCTATCCCAGCAGTGACCGACGTTCACCCCAGTTTTTCCATCGAATTCCTCGAACCGATTAGCTACTTCCTGACAAGCAAAGCCTCCCCCATTCCCAAAACATACACAAACGTCTCACCCAAGGCCTTGGTCTCTCTGTCGTACCTGATGGGCACGCCAAGCGAGGACTTGCTCTCCCTGGTCCTCGAACCGTCGGGCGCCGGATACGCCGCGCTGTACCAGCAGAGCTGACACTCCCCTCTCCCGGCGCTAGCTCACGGAGCATAGGACGAGAGCGTCGCTCACACCTCCTCCCCTCGTAGGACGGGAGGAGGTGTGCCATTTCGCGCTCGCCCGTCAGTTACGATGTCCGCAGAGGCAACGACCCGAAGGAGTGAGTGCCCATGCTGAAAGAATTCAACGATCTCATATCCACGCTCTGCGCGAACTCTTCAGTCGTGCGCAAGGAACGAGACGGCAGGCTGTTCTTCACTGTCGATGGAATTCTCTTTGATTCTTTCTGGTACTCGACAGACAACTACCGCTTCGGCACGAGCGAACGCCCAAGCCGTGTCGGCGCAACGCTGCGAACCCCGAGTTCGACAGTTGCGAGATATGAGTTGGTGCGCCTTCTGGGCGGCTACAACCGATGGTCGCATGGGCGGCAGGCAGTCGAGCTAGCGACTGACCCGGATTCCCTCCAAGCAAGCTGGACGATAAGCCCCGGACAACTGTTCGGCGAGCAGATCCTGTCAATGCGCAGTTGCCCCGACGTAGAGTTCACCTCGTTCGACGAGCAACGCGCGTACAAGCTCGCACATCTCATGCAGTATCCCTTTGAGGACGCACTACAGCTGTATCTGGGTGAGTAGAACCAACGCACCTAACAGAGTTTACGCGCGCGGCTTCATAGTCGATCACTCTCACAGCCACCGCGTCAGAACGCTGCGCGTAGGTAGGATGGGGATAGCCTGCCTCGATGGCACAATCGGCGCAGGCCCCAACCTAGCGAAGGGAGCCAGTCATGTGGGAAGAGTTTCGAAGCCTCGCGCTCCCACTCCTCGGCGAGCACTTTCCCCCGAATCTCGTCAAAGATAACGGTGACCGTCTCGTCTTTATCGATAGGCGTAGTCTGGCAAGCTTTTTCGTCACCGAGAACGCACGAGGACTTACCATCGGCCGCTACGAAGAACGCAATACCGTCGGTACGTTCTTCACGAGCCCTTCCATTGAGTTGGCGACCATAGCACTGACACTCCTCGCACGCGAGGGGCTCGGCAAGCTCATCGATATCGAATATGCTTCCGACGAGCTTCTAGGCCCCGTGCCGGGCACCGACTACAGCATCGCTGATGAAGGTACCGATGGTTATTATCTGACGCACAAAACTGACAGCACACTGAGCGCAGATTGCGACTATTTTACATACGCCCGCGCAATTGCACTCGCAGCTTCGGCACGCGGTGCGTAGGTAGGATGGGGGTGGCCTGCCTCGATGACGCAATCGGTGCAGGCCCCAACCTATCGAAGAGAGCCAGTCGTGTGGGAAGAGTTTCGAAGCCTCGCGCTCCCACTCCTCGGCCAGCACTTTCCCCCTGAACTCATCGAAGACAACGGTGACAGTCTCGTCTTTACTGATAGGCATAGTTGGGCAAGCTACCTCATCACAGAGAACGCACGAGGCATCACCATCGGAAGGTACGGTGAACGCGATATCATCGACCCGATCTTCACGAGCCCTTCCTTAGACCTAGCCACCGTGGGTCTTACCCTCCTCGTACGCGAGGGGCTCGGCAAGCTCGTCGATATGCACTATGTTCCGGACGAGCTTCTAGGCCCCGTGCCGGGCACCGACTACAGCATCGCTGATGAAGATACCGATGGTTTTTATCTGACACACATAACTGACAGCACACTGAGCGCAAGATGCGCATATTTTACATACGCCCGTGCTCTCGCCGAGGCCTCGGCCCCCTCCCCGGATTCACCGCGGCCGTAGAATCGAGGCAGTCGATTCTGCGCCCCGAGGAGGAGCAACCATCGCATGAACGAAGAACTCGCCGCATACATCACGCGCCTGTGTGAACTCTCCGGGCACACAACCCGGATTAAGAATGACTTGGTCAAGGTCGAGCCGGGTGAAGACCTTGTCTACGACGCATTCACCATGGTCAAGGAATACTACGCTTACGGCCACGTCGAAAGATACTCATTCAGCGGGGAAGACTTCGGGTCCGCGTCCTTCGAGATCTTCAAGAAGTTCGCGATCATGCACTTCGCCGCCGACATTCGCGCAGCACGCCATCTCCCACCCCTCAACGTCCCAGCAGTGACCGACGTTCACCCCAGCTTTTCCATCGAATTCCTCGAACCAATCGCGTACCTGCTAACAAGCAAAACCTCCCCCATTCCCACGACATACACAAGCTTCTCGCCAACTGCGCTGCTCTCATTGTCGTACCTGATGGGCACGCCAAGCGAGGACTTGCTCTCCCTTGTCCTCGAACCGTCCGGGGATGGATACGTTGCTCTCTTTCAGCGGTAACCCACATACTGTCTCACCGTTACCAAACGTTTATGCCCGAAGAATGGATCTCCCAATGCTAGAACAGTTGCAATCCCTGACGCAGGGGATCTCGCACGCAGACTTGAGCGTACAAAACATCGGAAATTGTGATTACGTACTTGACGCGCCTTACGCGCGGTACTACCGCTTCCGATTCGCTGATGGATTCTACGAAGTAGGTTCATATGAGCGACACGCTCCCGATAGCTTCAGTTTTCAGACGCGCAATGAAACTATTGCCCTCTATCAATTCACACGAATCATTGGAGGATTGTACCGAAGCGCCCAGAGTTACAAACAACTGGCCACACCGTCCGGCTGGGCTGCCCTTCAGCTGGGGTGGGCTGTTGAGCGGCCAGACAAAGCATTTAGGTATTTCGACGTTACAGAAGATAATGATCCGTCAATGCACTTTTCTACCTCTGAACCAGAATCCCACATTATTTTGACGTATTTCATGTCTTTTCCTCTCGATCCACTGATCGATATTTTCCGGCTCATCCCAAACGAGGGTGGGTGGCGGGGGTGGCGCGTCGGTCTCGGGGTAGG
>ERZ773005.1403-NODE-1403-length-12687-cov-6.716434_pt1 | contig 12687 bp, 5 predicted proteins | sample MGYA00580666_ERZ773005 | MGnify/ENA primary metagenome ERZ773005 (study PRJEB29015, sample SAMEA2737999) | human oral metagenome | biome: human oral; feature: human-associated habitat; material: dental | place: China | collected 2061 ... | reverse complement strand
CCGAGCGCGACGGCCTGTTCGGTGAGCAGATCTTCGGTCCCACGCGCGACTGGGAGTGCGCGTGCGGAAAATACAAGCGTGTCCGTTACAAGGGCATCGTGTGTGAAAAGTGCGGAGTTGAGGTCACCCGCTCCAAGGTGCGCCGCGAACGCATGGGGCACATCGACCTGGCCGCGCCCGTTACGCACATCTGGTATTTCAAGGGCGTGCCCTCGCGCCTCGGCTACGTCCTCGACCTCGCTCCGAAGGACCTGGAAAAGGTCATCTACTTCGCCGCGTACATGGTCACGGAGATTGACGAGAAGGGCCGCGATGAGGATCTTGCTGATCTTCGTCAAGAGCTCGAAGTCCAAAAGAAGCAGATGGAGAACCAACGCGACTCCGCGATCAACGATTATGCGGAGAAAGCGGAGGCCGACCTGGCCGCCCTCGAAGCCGATGGTGCTTCCGCGGCTGAGCGTGAGAAGCTGCGCAAGAATGTCGACAAGGAGATGGCTCGCATCCGCAAGCGCTTCGACGGCGACATTGAGGGCCTCGAGGTCGTGTGGGAGAACTTCAAGAACCTGAAAGTCGGTGCCCTCATCGGCGACGAGCGTCTCTACCGTGCGATGCTCGCCCGCTACGGCACCTACTTCAAGGGCGATATGGGCGCTGCTGCGATCCAGAAGCGCCTGGAGACCTTCGACCTGCAGGCTGAGCTTGACAAGCTGCGCCAGACGATCGCTTCGGATTCGGGCCCGAGGAAGGCCCGCGCCATTAAGCGCCTGAAGGTCATCAACGCTTTCATTGTGACCGGTAATTCCCCGGCCTCGATGGTGCTGACGAAGATCCCCGTGATCCCGCCGGATCTGCGCCCCATGGTTCAGCTGGACGGTGGCCGCTTCGCGACCTCGGATCTCAACGACTTGTACCGTCGCGTGATCAACAGGAACACCCGCCTCAAGCGCCTGCTTGAGCTGGGTGCACCCGAGATCATTGTGAACAACGAGAAGCGTATGCTCCAGGAGTCCGTGGACGCCCTCTTCGACAATGGTCGACGAGGCCGCCCGGTCGCGGGCCCCGGTAACCGTCCCCTCAAGTCCATTTCGGACATGCTCAAGGGCAAGCAGGGACGTTTCCGTCAAAACCTCCTCGGTAAGCGCGTCGACTATTCGGGCCGCTCCGTTATCGTCGTCGGCCCTCAGCTCAAGCTCCACCAGTGCGGCCTTCCCAAGCAGATGGCGCTCGAGCTGTTCAAGCCCTTCGTTATGAAGCGCCTCGTCGAGAAGAACTACGCGCAGAATGTGAAGGCCGCGAAGCGCAAGGTCGAGCGTCAGCGCCCCGAAGTGTGGGACGTCCTCGACGATGTGATCCGTGAGCACCCGGTTCTTCTTAACCGTGCGCCCACGCTTCACCGTCTCGGCATCCAGGCCTTCGAGCCGCAGCTCATTGAGGGCAAGGCGATTCAGCTCCACCCGCTCGCCTGCGGCGCGTTCAACGCCGACTTCGATGGCGACCAGATGGCTGTTCACCTGCCGCTCGGCGCGGAGGCGCAGGCTGAGGCGCGCATCCTCATGCTCTCGACGAATAACATTCTCAAGCCCTCCGATGGTCGCCCCGTGGCGATGCCGTCGCAGGACATGATCATTGGCCTCTTCCACCTCACATCGGATCCTGATCCGGCGGTCGAGGTCGAAAAGGATGCCGAGGGCAAGGAAATCCTGCCCGCGTTCTCTTCCGCCGCCGAAGCCCAGATGGCTTTCGACAATGGCAACCTGGATCTGAACGCGAAGGCGCTGATCCGTTTCGAGGGAATCGTGCCTCCGCTCGACTGGCAGGCGCCGGAGGGTTGGGAGCCGGGCGACGATGTTCTCCTGGAGACGACCCTGGGGCGCGCGATCTTCAATGAGCAGCTCCCCGTCGACTACCCCTACGTCAACGGCGTGGTCGGCAAGAAGCAGCTCGGCCAGATCGTCAACAACCTGACCCAGCGTTACCCGAACGTCCTCGTCGCCGAGTGCCTTGATGCCCTCAAGTCCTCCGGTTTCCACTGGTCGACCTGGTCGGGCATCACGATCGCTTTCTCCGACATTCAGGCTTCGCCGCGCAAGGAGTCGATCCTCGCTGATTACGAGGCCCGTGCGGCTGCGATCCAGGATCAGTACGAGACGGGCATCATCACCGAGGACAACCGCTACGAAGAACTCGTGAAGCTGTGGCTCGAGTGCACGGAGAAGGTCGCTGAGGATATGCGCACCAACTTCGACGAGCGCAACACCGTGTACCGCATGGTGAACTCGGGTGCTCGTGGCAACTGGTCGCAGGTCCAGCAGATCGCCGGTATGCGCGGCCTCGTGTCCGACCCGAAGCAGAAGCTCATTGAACGTCCGATCAAGGCGAACTACCGCGAGGGCCTCACCGTTCTCGAGTACTTCATCGCGACTCACGGCGCCCGTAAGGGCCTGGCGGATACGGCTTTGCGTACCGCCGAGTCCGGCTATCTGACGCGTCGACTCGTTGACGTCTCTCAGGATGTCATTGTTCGCGAGGCCGATTGCGCTACTCGCCAGGGCGTGAAGATCACGATCGCGCGCAAGAACGAGGCCGGTGAGTGGGAGGCGCTCGAGACCATCGACACGACCGCTTACGCGCGTAATCTCGCTCGCGACGCCGTGAACGAGGCGGGCGAGGTCATCATGACCGCGGGTTCGGACCTGGGTGATGATGAGCTGGCGATGCTGGTGAAGGCCGGTGTTGAGCAGGTCGTGTGCCGTTCGGTCCTGACCTGTGAGTCCGCGGTCGGCACCTGCGCCGCCTGCTACGGACGCTCCCTTGCGACCGGTAAGCAGGTCGATATTGGCGAGGCCGTCGGCATCATCGCCGCCCAGTCGATTGGTGAGCCCGGTACTCAGCTCACGATGCGTACCTTCCACACGGGTGGTGCAGCTTCGGCTTCCGATATCACGCAGGGTCTTCCCCGCGTTCAGGAGCTCTTCGAGGCGCGCACCCCGAAGGCTGAGGCGAAGATGGCCGAGGCTGCGGGTCGTGTGCACATTGACGACGAGGACGCTTCCGTGCGCAGGATCGTCGTCACTCGTGATGACGCCAAGGAAGACGATGTGATCGAAGTGTCGCGCCGTCAAAAGCTCTTGGTCGTCGAGGACGAGCATGTCGAAGCGGGTCAGCAGCTCACCGAGGGTCAGCTCGACCCGAAGGAGGTTGTGCGCATCATGGGCCGCACCGTGGCCCAGAAGCAGCTCGTTGACGAGGTCCAGAAGGTCTACCGAGACCAGGGTGTGGGTATTCACTCCAAGCACATCGAGGTGATTGTGCGGCAGATGCTTCGCCGCGTGACGATTCTCGAGCCGGGGGATACGACCTTCATGCCCGGTGAGCTCGTCGACCGCATGGCGTATCTTGCTCAGAACCGTAAGGTTGCTGCCGAGGGCGGTCAGCCGGCCTCGGGCCGTCAGATGCTCATGGGCATCACGAAGGCCTCTCTTGCGACGGATTCGTGGCTTTCGGCTGCGTCCTTCCAGGAGACGACGAAGGTTCTGACTGAGGCTGCGATGAACGGCAAGTCTGATGCTTTGGTCGGTCTGAAGGAGAACGTCATCCTCGGTAAGCTCATCCCGGCTGGTACTGGCTTGTCGCGCTACAACCGTGTGAGTGTTGAACCGACTGCGGAGGCTCTGGCCAATTCCAATTATTCGGAGATGGATTTCCAGGATGGCACCGTTTCGGACGATTTCCTCAACGCTCTTGGTTCGATCGACTTCGGTATGACCTTCCAGGAGTGAGCGACTCTGAGGGGGCTCGTGGTTCTGGGGAGTTTGGCGGCTCATTGAGGCGATTCGCTTATTAAAGCGATTCCCTTCCGTGGGGCTTTTCGCTCCCGTGGGGCGTTCTGCTCCTGTGGGGCGTTCTGCTCCTGTGGGGCGTTCTGCTCCTGTGGGGTCTGTTGCTCCCCAGAGCTGTTGAAACGGCTACGAGCCTGTTGAACGTGGGTGGGCCCGGTGATTCTTCAATCCCCGGGCCCACCCCTTGCGTTCTCTTTGACAGGGGGCATTCTCTTGGGGGAGCTCTTCTCTCAAGTGGGGGCACTTTCTCGAGTGGGGGACTCTTACGAGTGGGGGACTTCTCTGAGCGGGCTGCTATTCCGAGGGGGGTGCTCTTCTTCAATGGGGGACTCTTCTAAGCACAATGCCCTTCTTGAGGAGGGGGCTTTTCCGAGCGGGGTGTTCTTCTTGAGGAGGGGCCTTTTCGAGCGGGGTGTTCTTCTTGAGCGGGGGACCTTTTCGAGTAGGCACTTCTCTTGAGAAGGGCGCTCGCTGAAGCAGGCAGTTTTGTTGGATGCGTATCTTTGCCGAGGCGCCCTGCAGTGTGGATAAGTTCTTTAATGGGGCACTCACTGGAGCAGACGGTCTTGTTGGGCAGTCGTTTAGGGGACGCTCATCGTACGAGCCGTGGTTTTGAGCATGCCTGAAACAGCATGCCTGAAACAATGAATCTGCTCTTCTTGATCCTTAGCTTCGAATGCCTGCTCGTGTGAGATCGTGGTGGTGTGCTCGTGCGAGGCCGCGCTCAGCCAAAGCCCTATTCGATTGAGACTGTGTTCGTCCGAGATTGTGTTCATCCAAGACCGTGTTGGTCGGAGGCTGTGGTCGCGCGAAAGGGTGGTCGTGTGCTCGTTGAAGTTGTGGTCCGCGATTCTATTGCCCCGTATTCCCCAGCCACGCAGTATTTTCTGTAGCCGAACGCAGTGGCGCATCGCGTCGTCGTGCGAACACGAGAGTGAAGGGGAAAGCCCCCGGAAGCTCTCCAAGCAAGCAACAGTGGCTACTCCTCACTTCGGATTCACCTCCCCTCATGCTGATACGCGGAGCGGTGATGCGAATCATGCCCTCTGTTGTTGCTCCGACGGTGCCTTTAACTCGCCCACCCGATGGTTGTTCTAGCTCCTCTTTATATGTTCGGCACCCTCGGCACGAGGTCGGGGCGAGCGAGATTGTGTGTGGGGTTGTGTGAGGCCCGTGTGCGGGGGATAGGTGGTGCGTGTGGCGACCCTGCTTATGTTTTCGGCACCCTTGGGAGAAGCCGGAGTATTCGAAACTATGTGCAGGGTTGTATCGGGGGTGCGCGTGGTGTGTGTGGCGACCCTGCTTATGTTTTCGCCGCCTTCTTCACGAGGTTGGGGTGCTCGAGATTGTGTGTGGGGTTGTGTGACGCCCGTCTGCGGGGTGTGGGTGGCGCGTGTAGTGACCCTCCTTATGTTTTCGGCACCCTTGGGACGAGGTCGGAGTGTTCGAGATTATGTGCAGGGTTATGTGAGGCCTGCGTGCGAGCTGTGGATGTCGCGTGTGGTGTCCCCTCGTTATGTTTTCGGCGCCCCGGGCACGATGCCGGGGCACTCGAGATTGCGCGTGGGGTTGTGTGAGGCCTGCGTGCGAGCTGTGGATGTCGCGTGTGGTGTCCCCTCGTTATGTGTTCGGCACCCCAGGCACGATGCCGGGGCATTCGAGATTGCGCGTGGGGTTATCTGTGGCCTGCGTGCGAGGTGTAGGCGCGCGTGTGGGGACCCTCGTTGTGCTTCTGCATGACTTGAGAGCTTGTCACAGTGCTTATGCCAGTGGGCTGGTAAGTCAGGGGGGTTGGAGAGAGACGGCCCCGTACTTTAACCTTCAGGCGCCAAATTGCCACTTCCCTGCGCACCCCCTGGTCAGCTGTGCCTTTGGAGTAGTGTTTGGGTCCTCTTTGCCTACTGTTTACCTACTCCGCCCCTATGAAACTCCACCTCGAACAGGGTACTTCGCGGAGTACTTCAGCTTTCCTCTGAAGTGGCAGGCCGCTTCTTCTATCTGTTGAATGATTGATTCTGGTTTAAACAAGTCTGCCCAGCTGAAACGGATGACGTACCATCCGCGAACTTCGAGTTGCTTCTGCCTTTGAATCTGCTCTCGGAGGACATTGAGCTGTTCTTCGGAATCTTTGCCGTACTTCAAACGTCCATCGAACTCGAGGGCGATCTTCAAGTGCGGTATTGCAAGATCAATGAAGTAGTGGACAAACGAGTCCTCGACCTCGAATTGGGGGACGATTCCTGCAAGGCCTCGCGATCGCAGAATCCACAGAAGGCGGGCCTCCCCGATTGATTCGCAGCCTGCGCTTGCATGGCGGATGATCCATTCTGCTCGGCGTAGGTTGCGAGTGCCCGAAGGTAGCGTGAATAGCTTCCTCAGGAGATGACGACGAATTGAAGCCTCCTGATGCTCCCATCCGCTCAGACGCCGAGTGGAAGAGGGCGTGAGCATCCTTAACGCTTGGCAGGTGAAGACGAAGGCTTCTTCGCCCGGGTCGATGAGTGTCCATTGGATGACGAGGCCGATCACTTCTTCAGCTGAGGGCGACAGTGCTTGTGGTGAGGCTCGGTCAGGTGACAGAGCAGAGGATGAGGGGCTCGGCGTGAGAACTCTGGACGAGAACTCCGTATCCTGCGCAGACAAGGTGGCTTCGTGCAGATGCACGTGGCAGCGCGCCTCCCCGAGGACGGGGACGTCGTCAAGGGTGACTGCGGGAAGCGCTGAATCCGTTGTGCTTTTGCATTCGACTTGAGGAATATGGATATGGATACTCGGGTTGGTGTCAAAGATGTCAAATCCGCGAAGCAAAGCTGCGCTTCTTGCGACGGGTTGGGCATGCTGCCTTCGATGCAGCACAGCGAGTGTCCGGGCGATTGAAATGGCTCGCCGTTGCTCCCACGGTGTTTTCAGGTCGTGGAGGAAAGTCGAAGGGAGATGGACTCCCCGATGAATCTTCACGGTGTCGCGCTCACCGAGTGGCATGCGCCGTTTTCTGGTCGTGATGATGAGCGCCTTGTGAACCTGGTTGACGAATTCCGTGTTCATTCCACATCCTCGCTTGGTAGTCCCCCTCTTGGTGTGGGAACACGCATGTCCGTGCCCTGGTCGAAGCGGTTGCCCGGAGTCCCCCTCTTGGTGTGGGAACACGATCGACCGGAGTTAAAGGAGGCAAAATCACCTCCTCCCTTGGTAATCGAGTCTCCTTGTGCAGGGCCCGTCAGTGAAGATGCGGCTCTTCGCTGTGGATAAGTCTGTTGAAAAGTGGGCGCTTTCGCTTGAGTTTTACTCATTTGAGGCTGTATTGCACAGTGTTCCTTGTCGTTTCACCCTGCGGCCGTAGTCGTTGCTTCGCAGTCGCCGCGCCTGAGAGGCATGCGGTCGACAAGACTAGGAGTTGACTCCACAGTGAGCATTCGGCGTGCGTGAGAATACTTGGACCCTTGAACTCGCAGATGAGGGGCTCTTTCCGAGTGGCATTGCTTCGATGGGGCGCGGAAGGATCACGGTACGTCGCCGCTTGAGTCGAAAGTATGGCTTCGCCTGACATAACGCCTGAGACGGTATTTCGTCATCACACTGGATTCCGTCGATAATGTGGCTTCGCCCGGCGTGACACCTGAGGGCATTGGTGGTGCGGCGGTCCTCAATGCCGACTCAGGCCGAGCTTGAATCGGCACGTAACTGGGAGGCCTCTGCCACCTTCCGCCTGCCATCGTTGAACTCGCGTACTCCCTGTTTGCGTCGGGTTGGGGACGAGGTCGGAGTGTTCGAGATTGTGTGTGGGGTTATGTAAGGACTGTGTGCGGGGTGTGGGTGGCGCGTGTGGCGACCCTTGTGATGTTTTCGGTGCCCTCGGCACGAGGTCGGGGCGAGCGAGATTATGTGCAGGGTTGTGTGAGGCCTGTGTGCGGGGTGTGGATGGTGCTTGTGGCGACCCTTGTGATGTTTTCGGTGCCTTTGGGGCGAGGTCGGGGCGAGCGAGATTATGTGCAGGGGTGTGTGACGCCCGTGTTCGGGGAGTGGGTGGCGCCTGTGGCTGGCCTCGTTATGTTTTCGGTGTCCTCGGCATGAGGTCGGGGCGAGCGAGATTGTGTGCAGGGTTGTGTGAGGAGCGTGTGCGGGGGATAGGTGACGCTTGTGGTGGCCCTCCTTATGTTTTCGGTGTCCTCGGCATGAGGTCGGGGCGAGCGAGATTGTGTGTGGGGTTGTGGGAGGCCTGTGTGCGGGGATGGGTGGCGCGTGTGGTGGCCCTCCTTATGTATTCGCCACCCTCGGCATGAGGCCGGGGTGCCCGAGATTGTGTTTCGGGCTCGAAAAGCCTCAGTTCACCCGGTTGCCCAACTTCGCGCCGATGGGGAAGAGACGACTGAGGTGGGGCGGAAGAACCCGGCGGCCCTCTTCACGCCGCCGGGAAAACGACCAAACAGCGCCGAGGGCGTGGCAGCTCTCCTGGGCCCAGCCGCACTCTTACAGCCGCACACTTAGAGGAAAGAAGAGCGCGCCTCATGCGCCGCACCTCACTGTCGGCCCCTTTGACCCTGAGTTGATCCGCCCCGTAGACTGGCTGGCGGTTCCCGTGTATTCGCGGGTCTCCTTCGCCGGTTCTTCCGGCGCGTCGGACTTGTTCCGACAGCGGGCTCCCTCCGTCGGAGCTCCGGGCGCTATTCTCTGGCCCCGCCACTACCGGGCGAACACCTCGAAAGGGTGAATCTCCCGAAGCGCAGCCCTTGGGCGCGCTAAGTGGGGACATCATGGTGCACCGGCCCCTCGACGGATCGCCCTGCGTCCGAAAGGGGATTCGTGAAGTCGCGGAAGACTCACCATAAGGGCCCTGCGCTTAAAGCAAAGGGCCGCCGACGGAAAGAAACTGGAGAACCAGTGCCTACCATTCAGCAGCTCGTCCGCAAGGGACGCAGCTCTAAGCGCAGCAAGGTGAAGACCCCTGCGCTCAAGGGCTCGCCCCAGCGTCGCGGCGTGTGCACCCGTGTGTACACCACCACCCCGAAGAAGCCGAACTCGGCTCTCCGTAAGGTCGCGCGTGTTCGTCTCTCCTCCGGCATTGAGGTCACGGCCTACATCCCCGGCGAAGGCCACAACCTGCAGGAGCACTCGATCGTGCTCGTTCGTGGCGGTCGTGTGAAGGACCTCCCGGGTGTCCGCTACCGCATCGTGCGCGGCTCCCTCGACACGCAGGGCGTCCGCAACCGCAAGCAGGCTCGTTCCCGCTACGGCGCTAAGAAGGAGAAGAAGTAATGCCTCGTAAGGGCCCCGCTCCCAAGCGTCCGCTCGTTGACGATCCGGTTTACGGTTCGAAGGTCGTCACCCAGCTCGTCAACCGTGTCCTCCTCGACGGCAAGAAGACCGTCGCCGAGCGAATCGTCTACGGCGCTCTGGAGACCGTGCGCGAGCGCACCGAGCAGGAACCGGTTTCGGTTCTCAAGCGCGCTCTTGACAATATTCGTCCGGCTCTTGAGGTTCGTTCCCGCCGTGTTGGCGGCGCGACCTACCAGGTTCCGGTCGAGGTCCGCCCGGCGCGCGCAACCACGCTCGCTTTGCGCTGGCTCGTTGACTTCTCCCGTCAGCGTCGTGAAAAGACGATGACCGAGCGTCTCGCGAACGAGATCCTCGATGCGTCGAACGGTCTTGGCGCCGCTGTCAAGCGTCGCGAGGACATGCACAAGATGGCCGAGTCGAACCGCGCGTTCGCTCACTACCGCTGGTGATTCACTCCCATCGACGAGGACGAGCCCTTCGCCCTCGTCGATGGAATCTGAACCCGCTCACTCCATAATCAATCCGAGCGAAGGAACCCACTCGTGGCACTTGAGGTGCTTACGGATCTCAACAAGGTCCGCAACATCGGCATCATGGCTCACATCGATGCCGGCAAGACGACCGTGACGGAACGAATCCTGTTCTACACGGGCATCAACTACAAGCTCGGCGAGACGCATGATGGCGCCTCGACGACCGACTGGATGGAGCAGGAGAAGGAGCGCGGCATCACGATCACCTCTGCCGCCGTCACCTCCTTCTGGAACGGCAACCAGATCAACATCATCGACACCCCCGGCCACGTCGACTTCACGGTCGAGGTGGAGCGCTCCCTGCGCGTCCTGGACGGCGCCGTCGCGGTCTTCGACGGCAAGGAGGGCGTGGAGCCCCAGTCCGAGACCGTGTGGCGCCAGGCCGACAAGTACGAGGTCCCCCGTATCTGCTTCATCAACAAGATGGACAAGATGGGCGCCGACTTCTACTTCTCGGTCTCCACCATCAAGGACCGCCTCCACGCGACCCCCATCGTCATGCAGCTGCCCATGGGCGCCGAGTCCGATTTCGTCGGGAACATCGACCTCGTCACCATGGAGGCCCTGACCTACCCGGCCAAGGACGACAAGGGCAATGACACCCTCGGCGCCCTGGTCGTGCGCGGCCCGATCCCCGAGGAGTACCAGGAGAAGGCGGAGGAGTACCGCGAGGCGCTCGTCGAGGCCGCCGCCGAGGGCACTGACGAGCTCACCGAGCTCTACCTGGAGAACGGCGAGCTGACCGTCGAGCAGATCAAGGAGGGCATCCGCGCCCTGACGGTCGCCGGCCGGGCCTTCCCCGTCTACTGCGGCACGGCGCTGCGCAACATGGGCGTCCAGCCCGTGCTCGACGCGGTCATCGACTTCCTGCCGTCCCCGCTCGACATCGGCGAGGTCCGCGGCTTCAAGCCCGGAAGCGACACCGAGGAGGAGACGGAGTCCCGCAAGCCCTCCGAGTCCGAGCCCTTCGCGGCCCTGGCCTTCAAGATCGCGGCCCACCCGTTCTACGGCAAGCTCACCTTCGTGCGCGTCTACTCGGGCAAGGTCGACGCCGGCGCCCAGGTGATGAACTCGACGAAGGGCAAGAAGGAGCGCATCGGGAAGATCTTCCAGATGCACTCCAACAAGGAGAACCCCGTCGACCAGGCGCACGCCGGCCACATCTACGCCGTCATCGGCCTCAAGGACACGACGACCGGCGACACGCTGTGCGCCATGGACAAGCCGATCGTCCTGGAGTCCATGACCTTCCCGGCCCCCGTCATCCAGGTCGCCGTCGAGCCCAAGTCGAAGGCCGACCAGGAGAAGATGGGCGTGGCCATCCAGAAGCTCGCCGAGGAGGACCCGACCTTCACCGTCGAGTTGGACCCGGAGACCGGCCAGACCATCATCGGCGGCATGGGCGAGCTGCACCTCGACATCATCGTGGACCGCATGCGCCGCGAGTTCAAGGTCGAGGCGAACGTCGGCAACCCGATGGTCGCCTACCGCGAGACCATCCGCAAGAAGGTCGACAAGTACGAGTACACGCACAAGAAGCAGACCGGCGGCTCCGGTCAGTTCGCGCGCGTCATCATCGCGCTCGAACCGCTTCCGGCGGGTTCCGAGGAGGAGTACGAGTTCGAGGACAAGGTCACCGGTGGCCGCGTCCCCCGCGAGTACATCCCGTCGGTCGACCACGGCATCCGCGATGCCATGCAGTCGGGCGTGCTCGCGGGCTACCCGATGGTGGACATCAAGGCCACGCTGCTCGACGGCGCCTACCACGAGGTCGACTCCTCTGAGATGGCGTTCAAGGTGGCCGGCTCCATGGCCCTGAAGGAGGCCGCCAAGAAGGCGAGCCCCACGCTGCTCGAGCCGATCATGGCCGTCGAGGTCCGCACGCCCGAGGAGTACATGGGCGACGTCATCGGCGACCTCAACTCCCGCCGCGGCGCGATCTCGTCGATGGACGAGCAGCACGGCGTCCGCGTCGTCAAGGCGCAGGTGCCGCTGTCCGAGATGTTCGGCTACGTCGGCGACCTGCGCTCCAAGACGCAGGGCCGTGCCGTCTACTCCATGGAGTTCGACAGCTACGCCGAGGTCCCGCGCGCTGTCGCGGAAGAGGTCATCGGCAAATCTCGGGGCAACTGAGTCCCACCGGGGGCCGCTTCGGGCTGGGCGCGCACAGTGACCCAGCCCAAGCGAGCCGCCTCACACACAAGTAAAACCCAGTAGGTCTCATGCCCCCTTGGTGTTAGAGTGACACCTAGCCGTAGGCTGAGAACATCTACCCGAGTCCAGGAGGACACAAGTGGCGAAGGCCAAGTTTGAGCGCACCAAGCCGCACGTCAACATCGGCACGATTGGTCACGTTGACCACGGCAAGACGACGCTGACGGCAGCAATCACCAAGGTGCTGCACGACAAGTACCCCGATCTCAACGAGTTCACCCCCTTCGATCAGGTCGACAACGCTCCCGAGGAGCGCGACCGTGGCATCACGATCAACGTCTCCCACGTTGAGTACCAGACCGAGGCGCGTCACTACGCGCACGTTGACGCCCCCGGCCACGCCGACTACGTCAAGAACATGATCACCGGCGCTGCCCAGATGGACGGCGCGATCCTCGTGGTCGCCGCCACCGACGGCCCCATGGCTCAGACCCGCGAGCACGTCCTGCTCGCCCGCCAGGTTGGCGTTCCCACGATCCTCATCGCCCTCAACAAGGCCGACATGGTCGACGACGAGGAAATGATGGAGCTGGTTGAGGAAGAGTGCCGCGATCTGCTGGAGTCCCAGGACTTCGATCGCGACGCCCCGATCATCCAGGTGTCCGCTCTGAAGGCCCTCGAGGGCGACCCGGAGTGGGTTGCCAAGATCGAGGAGCTCATGGACGCGGTGGATTCCTACATCCCCACCCCCGAGCGCGACATGGACAAGCCCTTCCTCATGCCCATTGAGGACGTCTTCACGATCACCGGTCGTGGCACGGTCGTCACCGGCCGTGTTGAGCGTGGCAAGCTGCCCATCAACTCCGAGGTCGAGATCCTCGGTATCC
>ERZ773005.1401-NODE-1401-length-12691-cov-31.561570_pt1 | contig 12691 bp, 12 predicted proteins | sample MGYA00580666_ERZ773005 | MGnify/ENA primary metagenome ERZ773005 (study PRJEB29015, sample SAMEA2737999) | human oral metagenome | biome: human oral; feature: human-associated habitat; material: dental | place: China | collected 2061 ... | reverse complement strand
TTGTGGTGACTGCGGTGCGCTGGGATATCCTTGCTGCGGAGGGTGGTCGGTCATGATTGGAGTGCTCGTTTCGGGGTATTGCTGAGATTCGGTTGACGACGATACCGTGCGGAGAGACGTGTGGATTGTGCCGACGGTGCCGTTGGTCTTGGTGCCATCGAGGGGGGCGGCCCCGCCGTGGCAGTAGGGGCGTGGGGTCGGGCCGCTGCCGACGCCTGACGATGTCTCGGCATGGGATGATCGGCGGCTGGCGTCGAATCGCGACGCGATTTTTCCACAGGATTCCTCCCATGGGTGTAGGTATTATGAGGTGTGGGTCACCCGGACCCGCCCCTACTGAGGAGTCCCTCCATGCCATCAGTCAGTCTTCAGCACCTGCTCGACGCCTGCCGCCCGGGAGGCGCCAGTGTCCTCACCTCCGTCACACCGCTGGAGCCCGCGGCCGGTCCCCATGCGTCGGTCGCCCCGGCCAAGTTCGTCGAGGGCAGCAGGTCGGTGTTCGCCTACGAGCGGCGATTCTGGGCGGGTGAGGCGGTCACGGCCGTCGTCATCGACTCCAAGCAGTCCCAGAACAACCGGCTCGAGGCGGTGGTCTCATCGGCGATCGCGGATGACGACCCCGTTTTGACGAGTCTTCCGCGGATCGAGCTGCGCTTTGCCGACGGCCAGGTCTACAACGACTTCGACCTGCCTCACCGTGCCTTCGACGGCCAGATCAGGGCCGGCACGATCAGCGGGGAGCCGGCGACCGACGCCGGGGAGTACCGCCGGCTGCGCGATGCGACCGTCCTCCACGCGCGCCCGCTGCTGGAGCGCAGCCCGATGACACTGCTGCTCGGCGGATGGGACGCCAGCCGCAAGAGCCACCAGGGTCGTTACCGCAGCATTCTCGTCGGCGAGGTCATCGGGATCCTCGCGGACCAGACCGGGGGGCCCGAGGCCAATCAGTCCAAGCGCGGGGGCGCGCGAATCGATCCGGTGGGCATGCGAATCGATCTTCCGGACAAGGATCGCAAGGCCATTGCCGATGCTCAGAAGAACGAGTTGTCCGAAGGCACCTACAAGAGCGCTTCCGGGAGAAACGGGAAGGCCTCTGTCCTTGGACTCGGAGGCGTCCCGCCGTCGTTGGAGCAGCTTGGTGGTGTGACCTGTCGGGGGATCATCCGTTCCCACGTACTCAGCTTCGCCGCCCTGCGCGCCCTGCGCTTCGACTGCACGACGCAGGAGGGAGACGTCGCCTGCCGCGCTCTTCTCGCTGCGCTCGCCCTGAACGGCCTGGCGCGTTCCGATGCCGAGCTCCTGCTGCGAGCCAACTGCGATCTCGTGGAGGCGGGCCCGGCGGTTGTGACGTTGGACAGGCGTTACGGGAAGAAGGAGACTTTCGAGCCGTTGTCCATCGACCAGGCGCAGGAGCTTCTGTCCGCCGCGATTGAGAACGCCGAGAGCCGGGCCGACCTGACGTGGAACGGCTCCGTCCTGGTCGTCGACGGGAGCCCGGCGATCCTCTCCGCCGCCGGTGATGAGGCGCAGGACGACTGATGGCCCCCGTCGGTATTACCGCGCGGTTCCCGCTCGGCGTCTACCACGGGCACGCCTCGGACGGCAGTCCCGATCCGCTGCCCTCGCCTGCGCGGTTGCTGTCCGCGTTGGTGAGCGCGGCCCACACAGGTACCACGGCTCGCAGTGACGGGGAGATGGACGCCCGGGTCACTGCGGCGCTCGAGTGGTTGGAGCAGCACCCGCCGAGCGGGATCCGTGTGCCCGCCACCATGAGGGCCGGCGTGAGTTCACGTCGTGTATTCATGCACCGGAGAACCGGCACGATAGAGAAGGACAAGAACAAGACCGAGACGAGAACCGTCTCCGATGGCTACGCCCTCGGCGGGGCGGTCGGTTGGACATGGGATGATATGCCCGACGAGGTCCGTGACGTGCTGGATCGGCTGTGCGAGGACACGCCCTGCCTGGGTGAGACGGACAGTCTTGTGGTCCTGCGGATCAACGATGTGGAACCCAATTGGATCCTCGACACCACCGCTACCGCGTTCACGCCGGGAGGCTTGCGCATGCAGGTCGCCGCGCCGGGAAGGATCGCGATTCTCGAAGACCTGTATGCACGGGCCCATCCTGGCAGGGCTCCGGTTGCGGCGGATGATCGTTTCCGACCCGCTAGCGACGCGGTCAGGACCTTTCCGATCTCCGAGGAGTGCCTGCGAACAGAGCGGTACGCTCCCGCCGAGTCGGACCGCCATGAGGACGAGCAGAGATCGCCGTGGCTTGACGTCCTGGTCTTCCCGGCCGATGACGGCACGGGGCAGGAGATCGTTCCGGAGCGTCGCCTGGGTTGGTGCGTGGCTTTCCATCGCGCTCTCGTGTCCCGGATCGGCGACGGCGCACCCGCTGTCGTCACGGGCCGCTACCCGGCGGGAATGCCGGTTCCCGCCAATCGCATGGCGATCCAGTACGCCCCCGCATCGGTCCTGGCCCAGTCCGCGGTGACGGGAATGCCCTCCTCTCCCGGGGCCTTCATGGTCATGCTGCCCTCCGGCATCGGTGGCGACGAGACCACTGTCATCCTTCGGGCTCTGGCGGGCATGACTCGTCTGCGTTCCAGATGGGGCGAGATGCGTCTGCGTCCAATGGACGAGATCATCAGCACTCGTGCATTCTGGCGTTCCCCCGCCACCGGCATTGTACGGCTATGGTCTCCCACACCCGTGGCAGTACCGGAGGTCACTCGGCAGCGCGGTTCCTGGGCGTTCGAGGACGCGATCCTCCTGTCCCTGGGATTCGTCTGGCGCGACGAGCTCCGACCCGTACCACGAGGAGTGCAGGGCTACCGCTCCCTGGTGGCACAGGTCCGCGAGCACAATGCCGGGGTCATGTGGTACCGGCGATTCACAAGGAATCCGAGTGCTTACGCCCACAAGATGCCCGAGGGCATGGTCGCCCAGCCCTATACCGCGCTCATCAGCATCGGGGAACTGTCTTCGGACACGGCACTCGTCTCCGTCGGCCAGAGCAGGCACCTGGGCGGCGGCTTGCTGGTGCCGGCCGACCTTCCCGCCGAACTGGTGCAGAGTGCTGTGAGGAGGAAGCACGGTGATTGAGATCGGCGAGTTCTCGGACTTCTTCGAGGCGGTCCATGGTCCGGGGTCTCGGCCCTTCTCGTGGCAGAGCGATCTACTCGAGCATCTGGTGGACACTGGCTGCTGGCCCGAGCAGATCGCCGCGCCGACCGGGGCGGGCAAGTCCTCCGTGGTGGAGGTGCACGTCTTCGCGACGGCCCTGTCCGCGGTCGGCGCCGCTCGACGTGTGCCCCGCAGACTGGCGGTGGTCGTCAATCGCAGAGCGCTGACCGATTCCCATGCCGATCGGGCGACGAGGATTCAGCGTCTTCTGGCCGAGGAGCCTGAGGACGGCGGGATTCTCGCCCGTGTGCGCGACGCGCTCGTCAGCGTGCGCGTTCATGACGCCGAGGACCGTTCACCGCTGATCGTGACGACCATGCGCGGCGCAGCTGTCACGGATAGGGCGTGGCTCAACGCTCCCGAGGCCTGTGCGGTGCTCTGCATGACCCCCGCCATGTGGGCCTCCAGTCTCCTGTTCCGCTCCTACGGCGCTCCTCAACTGGCTCGTCCTAGACTGGCGGGAATGCTCGCGCTCGACGCCGCGGTAGTCCTGGATGAGGCTCATCTGAGTCGGCAGGTCCTGGTCACCGCGCGGCGCGTGGCTGATCTGTGCACCCCGAGTGCAGAGCAGATCGGCGTGCCCGCGCTCCAGGTCGTTGAGATGACGGCGACGCCCTCGGACGACGCTCGGACGGTCATCGCCGTGACCAGAGAGTCAGTCGAACAGGATTCGCGTCTGGCGGCGCGCGTGCAGGCCGCCAAGGCCGTCGACTACGTGCCGGCACCCTCTTGGCCCACTAATGGGAGGATGACGGCCGCTTATCGGGACGAGGTCGTGGCCCGGGTGCTCGCAGCCGTTCGAGACGCGCGTGAGCTCATCCCCGACGGGCCGCGCACCGTCGGCTGCGTCCTCAATCGAGTGGACAGCGCCGTTCGGGTTGCCGAGGCCCTCAGGAGACATGGGCTCAGTTGCCGTCTACGGGTGGGGAGGATGCGTCCGTGGGACTTGGAGCGCCTCGAGCAGGAGGAGCCGGGACTCTTCGATCCGACTGGGACTGAGGGGGTCGATGTCCTCGTGGCCACCCAGACCATCGAGGTCGGGGTGGACCTGGATCTGGTCGGCATGGTGACTGAACTCGCCTCGGGCAGCGCCCTGGCGCAGCGCGCGGGTCGGGTCAATCGACTGGGGCTGCGGAATCAAGGGCGTTTCACCGTCGTCGGTCCGCCGCAGGACCAGCCATTGATCAAGGATGTGCTTCCGTACCAGGCCAATGACCTGGTGGAGGGTCGCGAGTGGATTCTGGCCCGAGCTGCCGATAACGATCTGTCGCCCTTGGCGGTCAGTGAAGCGCCGCCACCTGTGGAGTCTCCGCGCCGGTCGCTGTGGCAGCGGCCCGAACCTTGGGACATCGTCCTATGGTCGAAGACCTCCATGAATCTGGTCGTCGAACCGGAGCTCGATCTGTGGATTCGCGATGATCTCGAGCATGATGTGGAAACGGTGGGCATCGTCCTGCGTGATCTGGCAGGCCTGCCCGATGCCACAGCTTGCGAGGCCCTTATCACCGCAGTGCCGCCGCGGGACTGCGAGGTGTTCCCCGTGACCATTGCGAGCGCGCGGAGGGTTGTCGATCGCCTCGCCAAGGCTGACGGGGGTCCGTTGGAAACCTCAGTACTGTGGCGGGATGGACAGGTCCTGGCTGACTGGCAGGCGACTGTCATAGGAGAAGCGGATGCGTCCCGAACTCTCCGCCCCGGTGATCTGTTGGTCATGGACTCGTCTGTGCCGTTGCTGACGGTTGGGGTCGTGACGGAGGACGGTAAGGAACGGGAACTGCCGGTACCGTACGGGCAACTCGGCTGTGTCGCAGTCGTCACCGATTCCGAGGAGTTGCGCAGATTGGCCATTCTGGAATCGGATGAATTGTCCGCCATGTTTCCGGATGAGAGCGTGGAATGGCCGCCGGGCTGGAATCAGGACGGGACCGGGGCGCCCGCATGGATGGTGCGGCGCAGCATCGTTGCACCGGACGACGAGTCCGATGAGCGCTCCGCCTGGTCTGTGAGTCAGCGGGTGCCCCTCGCCGACCACAATGCGGCAGTGGCGGACCGAGCCGGACAACTGGCGCGAGGAATCGGCCTGGAAGCAACACCTGCGAGCGCCCTCGAGGAAGCCGGGAGCTGGCACGACGTCGGCAAGGAGGACGCTCGTTTCCAGAGACTTCTGTGGCGCCGCGACCCTCGAGGCGGAGAGCTGCTCGCCAAGAGCGGGGGGAGGACCGGGTCGCTGCGGTCCATCCGCCGCGCTTGGGCCGACGCCGGCCTACCGCCGAGGTGGCGACACGAATTGGCTTCCGCGGCCGCCTACTGGGAACGGACGGCAGCGGGCGGTCCCGAGCAGAATATCCGTGACCTGGTCACGAGACTGGTGGGGACGAGCCACGGTCGTGGCAGGCCATTGTTCGACCATGATCCGGTCACGGCGGGGCCCGACCACAGGAGTGCCCTGGAGTCTCTGGTCGGAGAGGGCGAATGGGAGTCACTCATCGCTCGCACCGATAGGACCTGGGGCCCGTGGGGAACCGCATACTTGGAGGCGCTGCTGCGCGCCGCCGATTGCACGATCTCCGCCGAGGGGAAGTGAGGGACATGATTCTTGGTGGAAGCATCACCAGCGCGCTGACGAGCTTCGCTGGACTCGGCCTGGCACTGATCCTGGAGCGGGACGGGGCGGAATGCGTCCGACTCGGCTGGACCGACGCCAACGAGCCTCGGATGGTGGTGAGCGCTGAAGAATACGATGATGAGGCCATTGCCGCCGCTGTTCACCGGCATGCAATAGTTGGTGCAGCTCCGAATAGTTGGATGCAGGCCGACTTGGCGGCAGCGCGGTGGAACGGAAGGAATGCCGTGTTCAGCCCGAGGGTGAAGACGGCAATCACCGAGAAGCAATGGCATGCCCTCCAGCTTGATCGGCATCGGGGGATCGATCGCGAGACCGAAGACCGTGGTCACGAGATCGATGTGGAGTTGATCGGTGCTCTCGGCGAACCGGCGTACTGGCGTCATGTCGGCAAGAGTCCTAGGCCGGATGAGGGCGCAAACCGCTGGGAGATGAAGACCCGGAATCGTGGTGAGGACTTTGTGCGCAACCGTCTGCGACAGTTGGCAAAAATCGTGGCTGCGCGCGATGCGAGTCTCATCCGTTCCGGGCTCACCGGTGAGAAGCTGGTGGACGAGGCTTACAAGAACAAGCGTTCTGATGATTCCAGAACCGCTACAGGCCTGACCGCGCCCAGGTTCACGGACAGCGCCCTCGCCTGGTGCGCACTATGGGGGATCTCCTCCTTCCCCGTTATTCACAGGCTTGCTGGTCCCTCCGTGACCGCGGGAGCCGTGCCTATCGGTAGATTCGCGCCGGAGAAACTGATTCTTCCGGTTCTCGTGGGAGCATACTCGCTGGAGCGCTGGCGGGCGCTGATCCTCTCCGAGGAGCTTTCCCAGGCAGAGGCGGATGCTGGCGTGGCAGTGCGTGGGTGGCTTGCCTCCCACGGTGTGCGGGCCGTTGTCTCCTTCCGCCTTCACATCAGTGATAACAAGAGCGCTCCCGAGCACTCGTTGGGCGCGGGTCGGGTGAAGGTGCTGGCCTGATTATCAGGTTCGTGGCCTTCGCGTCGTGACGCGAGGGCCACGAACTCTGCTCAGAGTACTCAGGATGCAGACGGGTGCTCGAACCGATGGTGGAGCGAGCGCCCGCGACGCGGCTTTATTCCCTGCCCTGCCATTTTCTAATAATTGACAGCAGGGCTCATTTTGCTGGTGAGGACGATGAGTTCTCGCCGCCGTACCTGTCAAAGGAGACAGTTCATGCACATTGGGACGAGTTCAGATCCGATTCCGATCAGTCTTGTCGTTCACTCGGTATTCTGTCCGAGGCGGGTCTGGCTGGAGTCCGTCGGGGAGAAGACGGACACAATGCAGATGCAGGCCGGGACTGATGCCCATCGGCGTGCGGACAAGGCGACCGAGAGCAGGCCGACAGAGCATCGAGCGGTGAGCGTGCGGTCCGAGCGTTTAGGGTTATCTGGTCGATGTGATGTCGTCGAGGGGGTGGCCGACGGGCCCCTGACGGTGGTGGAGTACAAGGCCACTCCTGTGCGACGCCGTCCTGAGATAACACAAGCCAACCGACTCCAGCTCGCGCTTCAGAGGTTATGCCTGGAGGAGATGGGACATGAAGTATGCGGGACGGAGGTGTACTTCACCGGGCACCGCAGGCGAGTCGAGGTCGAGCTTAGTGATAGCGACTTCGCGCGGGCAGAGGAGGCGGTTGAGCGCACGCGTCGGATCATCGGAGCACCGCGGGCTCCGGAACCTCTTGATGAGGACCGGCGCTGCCAATGGTGCTCGCACGAGTCCGTGTGCCTGCCTGCTGAGCACAAGTACGAGGCTTCCCGAAGGCGCGTCATCGCAGCGGCGCCCGACGCCCAGATCGTTCATGTTGCGACGGCAGGTGCTCGGGCGTCGCTGAGTAAGGGGCGCGTTGAAGTGACGAAATTTGGGGAGAAGTTGCTGAACGTACCGATTGAACGAGTGCTCGGCCTGGTGGTCCATGGCAATGCTGATGTCTCTTCGGCTTTGCTCCGAGAGTTGTGCTGGCGCGACCGGTGCGTAGTATGGTGCTCCTGGTCGGGGCGCGTGATCGGCTGGTCGCAGGGATCCGATTCTCCCAATGGTCTTCAACGAGTGCAGCAGCCCGTGGCGAGTGCCGAGGGGCGGCTGGACATCGCTCAGCAGATGGTCTCTGCGAAGATCGCCAACCAGGCCACGCTGCTGCGGCGCAACGGGCAGGCGCCCGACGCCGTTGATCGCATGCGGTGTCTGCAGCGTGAAGCCCTGTCCACATCATCGTTGACTGATCTTCTTGGAGTCGAGGGAGAGACGGCCAGTCTCTACTTCGACGCCTTTGCGACGATGCTTGAGGGGAGGACAGCTGCATTTGCCGCATCCCGATGGAGAGGTCGGCATCGACGCCCAGCACCGGATCCGGTCAACGCGGCTTTGGATTACACATATGCCCTGCTTCTAGGCGACTGCGTTCGCGCGCTGGTGGCGTGCGGACTCGACCCGCATGCAGGGTTTCTTCATTCCAGTTCGCGGAACAAGCCCGCTTTGGCGCTGGATCTCATGGAGGAGTTCAGGGCTCCTGTGGCGGACTCCGTGGTGGTGCGTGCTCTTCGCAATGGTGAGATGACGGAGGAAGATTTCACAGGTGCAATGGGGGGCTGTCGCTTGAAAGATCGTGGGCGCAAGCAGTTGATCGCCGGATTCGAGCGCCGTATCGAGACGTCATTCAGGCACCCGGTGTTCGGTTATGACGTCACCTGGCGACGTGCTATTGAGGTTCAGGCGCGCTTGGTGCTTGGAGCCATCGATGGGACGCAACAGACTTACAAAGGAGTGAAGGTGCGCTGATGCGTGATGATGTAAGACGTGTTCTTGTTGCATATGACGTTCCGTCCGACCGGCGTCGGTCCAGGGTGGCGAAGAAGCTGTTGAAATACGGTGACCGAATCCAGTACTCGGTGTTCGTGGTAGACGCCGCCCCGGCCAAGCTCATGCGGATGCGTGGTGAGTTGGACGACGTCATCGATCCCGAGGAAGACTCGGTCCTGCTGTGTGACGTGGGATTGCTGTCGTCTGTTGATGCGCAGCGATTCTCCTACGTCGGGCTGACGAGGACCATCACTCCCGACGGGCCACTCGTCGCCTGACGCGAGCGCTCCGGTGCTACGAGAGGCCTGCGGAGCGCTCGCGGGCACGAATCGTTGAGATTGCAGCCATATGGCGCTAGACTAGCGGTCTTGTGAGCGTTCGCCTTGGTCCTCCGGACGGAGCGCTCGCGGAGCCTCCTCAGAGGCCAGGAGATCCGGGCCATACTGAACGGGCAGCTGCAGTTCCTCCGGGAACTGCACTTCATTGAGGCTCGTCCGAGTCCACCAGCTCCCGCGCTAGCACGAGCTGCAGTTCCTCCGGGAACTGCACTTCATTGAGGCACGACATTCCGCGGGAACACCGTCTTGCGCGGATGCTGCAGTTCCTCCGGGAACTGCACTTCATTGAGGCCCAAGCACACGGGCCTCCCGTCGCTCATGGCGACCGGCTGCAGTTCCTCCGGGAACTGCACTTCATTGAGGCCACGAGCCACAGGCGACTCCTCCTCTGTCAGGCTTCTAGCTGCAGTTCCTCCGGGAACTGCACTTCATTGAGGCTGGGTCTGATCATCGAGGATATGAGCGACCACGGGCTGCAGTTCCTCCGGGAACTGCACTTCATTGAGGCAGGCCAGGCCATTGCGCCCACGGCAACCCGTGCCTGGCTGCAGTTCCTCCGGGAACTGCACTTCATTGAGGCAGGGCCTCGATATCCTTCCCGGTCACACCCTCCGGGCTGCAGTTCCTCCGGGAACTGCACTTCATTGAGGCGTCACCGAGTACGGCCCGCCGAAGAAACACGGCTCGCTGCAGTTCCTCCGGGAACTGCACTTCATTGAGGCGACAAGTAGACGCCCCCGCCGGGCGAACCCAGACGGCTGCAGTTCCTCCGGGAACTGCACTTCATTGAGGCGACAAGTAGACGCCCCCGCCGGGCGAACCCAGACGGCTGCAGTTCCTCCGGGAACTGCACTTCATTGAGGCACGATGGCCGGCGGCCCCTACTTCGTCCGTATCGGCTGGCTGCAGTTCCTCTGGGAACTGCACTTCATTGAGGCAATGCGGGTAAGATGCCCGTGTGGGCGCGCCCCGAGGGCTGCAGTTCCTCCGGGAACTGCACTTCATTGAGGCATCCGCGGCCCTGCCGACGCGCCCCTGACCACCCGCGCTGCAGTTCCTCCGGGAACTGCACTTCATTGAGGCCTCACCCTGGCCGCCAGCCCCGACACCGGCCAGGCTGCAGTTCCTCCGGGAGCTGCACTTCATTGAGGCTACGACGAGGACGACGGTGCGTTCGTGTGGTCGGTGCTGCAGTTCCTCCGGGAACTGCACTTCATTGAGGCTGGAGTCATCAAAGGAACACAGGCAGAAAGGAATCGGGCTGCAGTTCCTCCGGGAACTGCACTTCATTGAGGCGGTGATGGTCAGTGCGTCCCACAGGTCGTGGCCGCGCTGCAGTTCCTCCGGGAACTGCACTTCATTGAGGCACCGGGGAGACATATATCGACACGCTCGAAGGGGCGCTGCAGTTCCTCCGGGAACTGCACTTCATTGAGGCCGCTCGATCGCAGGCCAGTCTCCGGAATCGTCGGTGGCTGCAGTTCCTCCGGGAACTGCACTTCATTGAGGCACCCAGTACGGGTTCCCGCCGGTGACGCTGGTGCGGCTGCAGTTCCTCCGGGAACTGCACTTCATTGAGGCACGATGAAGTTGCCGGTGACGACGCCGGCGGGGAGGCTGCAGTTCCTCCGGGAACTGCACTTCATTGAGGCGTGAACATGGACCGGCAGGCGGCGGAGGCCGCCGGCTGCAGTTCCTCCGGGAACTGCACTTCATTGAGGCACGGAGTCGCTGAAGACCGACGAGAAGACCTCGGAGCTGCAGTTCCTCCGGGAACTGCACTTCATTGAGGCCTCGGTGAGGTCGCAGTGGAGCGGCCGCCGACACGCTGCAGTTCCTCCGGGAACTGCACTTCATTGAGGCGACGGGGCCCTGCACGCCTACCCGGTGCGCGACGGCTGCAGTTCCTCCGGGAACTGCACTTCATTGAGGCAACTGGGGCCGGTATCTGTGGACGCCGTGGAGTCGGGCTGCAGTTCCTCCGGGAACTGCACTTCATTGAGATTTTCTCACATGGAGGTGCTGGCGGTCTGAGCGTTGGGGTGATGGGGACGGGCTAATAGAGCAGGGGGTCGGCAAAGTCAGTGGGCGGGGTGCGTGGTGTTTCTCGGACTGGGGGAGTCTTTCTTCCCGTGAGTCGATAAGATGGGATTCATATCCGGACGAAGATATTCTGAGGAGTTCAAGGTCCAGGTGCTGCGTGAGGTGATCGAGAAGGATCGCACGATCGCCTCGTACGATTTTGTGGCATAGAGAAGTGGGCGGCTGGGTCGCCAGGTACAAGTAAGGAGCACGTCACCGGCCAGGACCGCAGGAGAGCATCTGAGTTGGCTGAGATCGCAGAACTGAGGGCGGGGGGGGGTGTGAGTTGCGTCAGGAGAACGAGTTCATGAAAAAAGCCGCCTGACTTGCGAAGGAACGTCCGTGACCGAGCGCCACAGAGGCCGGGGCCGCGAAGAAAACCGTTACCCCGTTTCCTCGATGTGCCGATGGTCCGGGGTATCGAAGTCCGGGTACTACTCCTGGCGCGACCGACCCGAGTCCATGTCCGCCATCAGAAGGAGAGAGCTGGCCGTGATGGTGAAGGATATTTTTGAGGACTCCGATGACACCTACGGGTACCGACGGATTCAGGCGATCCTGAAGAGGCGCGGCGTTCGGGCCGACGGAGCCACGATCCGCTCCATCATGAGGGAACTGGGTCTGCGAGCGGCGCAGCCGCGGGCGAAAGTCCAAACCACCGTCCCGGCCGAGGACCTGGCTGAGCGGCCGGACCTTCTCGAGCGTGACTTCATTGCGAATGAGCCGGGACGCAAATTGTGCGGTGATATGAGTGTATCAGTACGCGGGCGGGATTCGTCTATCTTGCGACCGTTCTGGACTGCTGCACCAAGAAAGTGGTGGGGTATGCTATAGCCGAGCCATGTGCGCACCTCTTTGGTGTGCGAGGCCATTGACACGGCGGTACGCAGGTGCCCGATTGAGAAAAGCGTGACGATCTTCCACTCGGACAGGGGAAGTCAGTACACCTCTCAGAAGTTCCTGGAGCATCTCGAGGCCTACGGAATCCGACCATCGGTGGGACGCACGGGGGCGTGACTGGGTGGATGTGTGGGCAAAGTCCTTCAACGCCACGCTGAAAAATGAGAGGGTCCACAGAATGGTGTATCTCATGAAGGACAAGGCGATTAAAGATATTGCCTCATGGATTTAGCTGCAGATATAATCATATCCACCTTTACTCAGCCCTATAATATCGCAGCTCGAATGAGGCGGAACGCGAACTCCTGGGCCTGACCAAGGCGGCCTGAAGCACAAAACAAGCAGTGTCCGAAAAACACCCAGCAGCCCAGCCGTGGAGTACGCGTTATCGGCTCAATCAGCGCCGCGTCAGTGGCCGCTCGTCGCTGACGGGCTGGTCCGCCGGCTCTCCAGGTGCAGGTGGGACAAGCAAGCCGGCTCGACCAGCCCGCAGCCGCTTGACCTCGTAGGCGTCCCGGTGGTCCTCGACGAACCGGGGCACGGGTTCTACCGGGTCGTCTCAACCGGTGGAACATGCTCGCCCGCCTGCTGGAGGATCCCACCGGCTCCCCGTGCCGGGCTTGACTTTTCTGGGCCTGAAGCCTGGCGTCCTCGACCTCCAGACACGCGACCGCCTCCGAGGCGGGCTCCCGCACCGCGCCACTGGGCCGAGACGCGCCCGGGTGCTGGAGTGCAGCGGGCTGG
>ERZ773005.1399-NODE-1399-length-12712-cov-17.448685_pt1 | contig 12712 bp, 8 predicted proteins | sample MGYA00580666_ERZ773005 | MGnify/ENA primary metagenome ERZ773005 (study PRJEB29015, sample SAMEA2737999) | human oral metagenome | biome: human oral; feature: human-associated habitat; material: dental | place: China | collected 2061 ... | reverse complement strand
CCGCGCCGAGCAGCCCCGCCCGCTGGCCATCGATGTCCTGGTGGAGACCTGCCGGGCGGCGGCCCGCCGCACGAGCCTGCGCCGGCCGGCGGTCAAGACCGGCAGGAGTACTGCCTCACAGTGAGGTGTGGTGTGATGGGACGTGCGTCCGCGCTGCATCACAGAGAGGAACCGGACATGGGAGCTGGTGTGCGAGCTGTTCTGGGTGACGTTTCCGGCGAGGTCGCCGTCTTCGGGTCCCTCAATGCTGACCTGACGGTCCGAACGGAGCGCTTCCCCAAGCCCGGTGAGACGATCAGTGGGGAGGACCTGGTGATCCTGCCGGGAGGCAAGTCCGCGAACCAGGCGGTTCAGGCCGGTCTTCTCGGCGCTCACGTGAGGATGATTGGGGCAGTCGGGGCGGACGGTCACGGCGACCTGCTCATCGAGTCCCTCCAGCGCGCCGGCGTGGACACCTCCGCGGTTCAGCGTGAGGATGTGGCCACCGGCACCGCCATCATCACCGTGGACTCCGCGGGGGACAACACCATCGTGGTGTCTCCCGGTGCAAACGGGACAGTGGATGTCTCGACGGCGCAGCGGCACCGCGACGTCATCGGCGAGGCTCGCGTGCTGGGCTTGTGCATGGAGGTGAGCCCTGGCGCGGTGGAGGCTGCGGCCCGTATCGCCCACGACGCCGGTACCCGCGTGGTCTTCAACAACTCGCCGTTCCACCCGGTGCTGTCCGCTGGGCTCCTGGAGGCCATTGATGTCCTGGTCGTCAATGAGCATGAGCTCGCCGACATGCTGAAGCCGGGTACGAGCGACGCTGCGGCAGAGCCGGAGTGCGGCCGGGCCGACAACGTCACGGACTGGGGCGATTGCGCGAGGCGGTTGGCTGCCATGGGGATCCCCTCCGCGGTGGTGACTCTGGGGGGCCGTGGGTCGATGGTGATCGAGGGAGAGGAGATCACCCCGGTCGATCCCTTCCCGGCGGATGTCATGGACACTACCGGTGCCGGTGACTCCTTCCTGGGCACGCTGTTGGCGGCGCTCGCCGCAGGGGCGGGACTCAAGGAGGCGGCAGGTGTGGCCTCGGCCGTCTCCGCCTTCGCGACGACCTCTGTGGGGGCGCAGGCCTCCTACGGGAACATCGCCGCAGTCGAGCAGCACTTCGGATAAGCGCGGCCCGACGAGCGAGCGAGAGCCGAGGTGGCTCGCAGCCGCCGCGGAGGCCTGTGAGCCTTGGGGAAGCGGTGACAGAAGCCTGCCCCGCCGGCCAGAGCTTCAGTCATCCGTGAACTGCTCGAGGTTCTCGGTGTGCGGGTGGCCGTCATCGGTCGAGCTGAGCCAGAAGACAGGGACGTACTTGGTCTTGCCGTCATCAGTAGGTACCTCGTTCTGGACGAATACTCCAGTGCCTGTCGGTGTGTCCGAGATCCAGGCTAACTTTCCGGAAGCGTCCACTTTTGCGCCAGTGTCGACGTGCAGAAGACTGGATTTCTCGCTAGTCTCGGCATCAGGTTTTGATTCATTCGAAGAGGTGGGCAGTGTTCGTATCCACCCTCCGAACACAATCTCCGTGACGTTGGGGATTGTATTCACTACATGTCCATGGATGTCTAGCTGTGTGACTGTGGTGGTGTTTGGAAATTCTGAGACGCGCCTTTGGACTGCTGTTTCTGAAGACAGCAGTAGTGTTGTCCTGCTGGCGCCGACCAGCCACTGATCGACGGGGATCTCGGCGGCTGGATCAGATTTCTTCTCCAGTGAGAAAACATGAAGTTTACCTCGGCCGGAGCCGCCGGGAAAGAAATCCTGAGCTGTTTCAACGGCGAGAGCGTTGTTCGTTAACGCCTGCCCGAGGACCAGGTCGGGCAACTTCTCCTGGCGAACCACGTCACCCGTTCTGGCGTCAAGAACGACGACGTGAGTGCTTCGACTGAATACAGTGATGTCAGGGTAGTTCGCATTACTTTCATAGAACGCGGTGACGTGAAGAAGTACTGATACATGCCGTCCGTCAGGGCTGGAAACCAGTGTTCCAGAAGTACGAGAATCCATCTGGTTCTCTGGTTCCGTCAAGTAAACTGTGCTGTATGTACGTGAAGGTGTTGAGTGCTGGAACGCCCTCAGTGACTTCGCCCATTGAGGATTCTTAGTCTTCGGGTCGTAACTGATGACAGACAATGCGGAGGCGTCGCCTATGCTGCCGTTGTTGTACTGGTAGAAGGAGGTGTTGATTCCCCCGAAGGCCGTTCGCAGCTCGAACTCGCTGAATCTGTAGTTGTGTTGACTTTCGAGGTCATCGCGTCGAGGTTGGTCCAAGTCAAGGTCGGTTACCGTGACTCGAGGAGCTTCAGGCGCGTACTGAGTATCGGACGGGTAAGGAGTTAATGAGACCGCGACCAGTGATGCTGTGGCAATGATTTGAATGAGCCGACGGCGATTCAGGAGAATGGAGGGTGTCGTGCTGGTATGTCTTTCCATGCTTACTTTCCTGTCACCCCAAAGACTCGGAACGTACTTCCTTGAGTTGGTTTGGGATCAAGGTAGGAAGCGTCGTCAGTTCTGTCAGTGACATTGAGTGCAACAACAGTGGCCCCCGGGGTGTTCACGACAATCCTGTCGGAGGGTGGATGCTCTTCGGTGAACATTTCATGAGGATTGTATTTAAGGCCGTCTACGTAGGAGGATGGGGGTAAGTAGGTGGTGTTCGGGGCAAGTGGGATAGTAGTCTCTGGGCTCCCATCTCCGGGCTGGATGGTGATCGCAGCCATATGTGTACCCTCGTGGACCTTTGATGTGAACCCGATTCGTGCTCCGGCAATCCCGGAGTGGTGAGCAGGATCTGATACTGCCTGTGTGGAGGGGTCAAAGATGGAGGAAACTCTGGCCGCTCCTTCTTTGTTGATCGACGCTTCGAAATCATCAGATGAAGTGACATCGGAGGGTGGGTAGGTGACGATGCATCCCGAGGCTATTGACGCGTAGGAGTTTAGTCCTGAGGTCACTCCGAGGGGAATGGCTGTGTGGGGCGCTGATTCATGTGCGGCTGAATCCAAGGAGATTGCCTCGGCGGATGCCTCGCCATTTGAATTCATGGACTCGGCGTTGTACCTGGCTATCCATCCGTCGATTATAGGAATATAATGTCTGCTGTAGACGGGGTCAACTACGACTTCAGTAACTTCGGACGTGACGCTCGGATCTGTGTCGCGGGCAACTGTCAAAGTTGCGTGAGGGACGTAGTGGTCCCCGGAGTACTCATCGTAAGAGACGCTGAGGATAAAAGTATGATGTCCGGCTGAGCCCCAGTATGTGGGTGTCGTCTTTGAGTCGTCTCCGTCATGAGATGAGAGCGTCCATAGTTTTGATTTGCTGTGTAGTGAGTAGGCCGTATTCCCGTCAAGGAGGGTGGAGTCTGTCATTTGAAGTGTGCCACCGGAGTTGGTTGCCTCCAGGATGATGTCGCCAGTGAGGGCATCGAGTACTAATGTTCTGGATAAGATGCCATCATCGGGGTAGTCCAGAATGGCGCTTGTCTCCATTCTTGCGGCGACATACTTCCGGTCTGGGCTGACAACCAGTCTTCCTTTCTTGTCCCGTATGTTGTCGGCTAAGTAATGGGCTCCCGGGTGTCGGTATGACCAACGGGTCGTGCCGTCGGAAGGATTGAGGGAGGTGATTCCGTCTGCGCTCAGAACAATGGGCCCTCCAGCTCCTCCGACAATGTCCATGATGTTGACGAACTCTGCACTCCAGGCGGCGTCGCTGTTGAGTGATGTTGGCATAGAGGGAGTTTCTATGCTGCCAGGGTTGGCTGTCGTGTGTGATTCTGGTCGATGCAAGGTGGGGACTGTTACGAAGCCGGCGAAGAGCAACGTCGGCAGGATGGCAATACAGAGGTAGGTGCCGCGTTGTTTAGTGCTGATGCTGAGTGGTGCAGTTTTTCTATTCTTCTTCTCCTCGCTGGCTTGACTGCTGGTTGCCGGTTGATGGAGGCGCCCCCAGTAGGTGAGGTCGCACTTGATGCTCGGATTCCGAGGAACGTAGTTTTGTATGTAGTGGAGGCTGGAATTTGCTAGAAGGGCGATGGCGATAGATGCGGGAATGCAGGGAATGATGCTCAGGGTGGGTTGAAAAAAACCGGTGACCCGATAGTCGTACCACCACTTGCTAGCCGTGATGGCTGTTGCCATCAACCCGCCGATGAGGGTGAGCGCTGCAGATATGCCAAGCCACCGGCCAGGGTGGCGTGACTGTCGTGGGCTCAGGAGCCATCCGAATATGGCGACAACTGCGAGAATAATTAAGTAAAATGTGGTTCCGACGCTGCCTACGGGGGTGCGAGGATCCCAGGCGAGCCGAGCTCCCTCAGGCCACAGCAGGTAGATGGCGGCCGTGGAGGCAAATATTGCCAAAACTCCGCCCCAGCGCAGGGCGCGCAGGGTAAGGACACCGCGTGGTGGGAAGGGCTCGCCGTCGGCCTCGCTTTCGCCGTTGTCGGTCGCGGCCTGGGCGGCCTCAACGGCATCACAGTTGGCGCTGCCTTCGGCCTCACCCGTGTCCGGCTCGGTCGAGGCCTCGTCGCTGGAGGCGGCGGTGCCTGGCTGGGTTCCGATCCCCTGGCTGCCGGGATCGGTGCTGTGCTGATCGGTGCCGTGCTCGTCGGCGTCAGGCGTGAGAGGCATGAACCTATTGTGGTGACCCATCCGTGACTATGTCAGGCGTTTGCGAGGCCATCACTCGTTTGAACGGGCCAGGCGGAACACTCCGGTGGATGGGCTTCGGGTGCTGCTCTGGGCGATCCCAGTGCCACCGGTTGAGGCGTCCTGGCCCGCGCCTCAGTTGTTCTTGAACTGCTCGAGGTTCTCGGTGTGGTGGTGACCGTCGTCGGCGGCGCTGAGCCAAAAGCGTGGAGTACCTGCCTCCCGGTATCCCTTGTCGTTGATGACAACCTGGCTGATGAGGAGCCCCGGACCAGTGGGGACTCGTCGCGCCACGGCGCTATCGGTGTCCTCGTTGTAGACCGTTCCCGAGTTGGTGTCGACGACCTCCCAGCGGATTCGGTCCTCATCAGGAAGATAGGTGCACCGCCTGACCCACCCGCCGAGAAGGATCTCGCTGGAATTGGTGAAGGTGGCCAGGTGCTTGCCGTGAAGATCGACCTGCGTCACCGTGGAGGTCGTCGCGCTGTCGTGGGAGTGGGCAGGCTGCGAGGACAGGAGAAGAGAGCTCTTTCCGGAGCCTGCGAGCCACAGGCTTGTGTTGAAAGACGTCGGAGATGATGTTGTGTCCGTCAGTGAGAAGACGCTGATGCGTCCCTTGCCTTTCCTCGCGGGATAGTAGGCGTCAGCGGTCTCGACGGCGAGTGAGTCGCTGGTGAGGGCCTGCCCCAGGACCAGCCCGTCGACCTCCACCGTGCGCACCGGCTTCCCGGAAACTGCGTCAAGAACGACAACGGTCGTCCGCTGCTCGGCGGGGACGGCAGGTGTCTGCCGGGCGTGCTGGGGGCTGTCGCCGGCGATCTCCGGTGGACGCAGCACCAGAGAGAGGTACTTCCCATTCGGGCTCACGGTTGCATACCCTGCGGCGCGGGATCTGAGGACGTCTCCGGCCAGCTCCTGCGCCGACTGAACATCCGCGTCGTTCTCGTCACGTCCGTAGGCCGCAATTCTCGGCGTCAGGGACATCGCCCACTTGGGCTCCTTGTCAGAGGCCTCGTACCGTGCGATGAGTGTTGATTCCTGGTTCTCAGCGTTGAATGACTGGATGACGCAGATGTCCGCTCCCTGCGCGGGAATATAGGAAGGATCCTGAGATTCAGGGTTGCTCATCCAATCGCTTGCCTTGTGTTGGCAGTCCTCCATCTGTTCTGCTGTGAGAGACGTTGGTGACATGGGTGGCGCCGTGCTCGAGGAAGATACACGTGAGTTGGAATGGCAGGCGGTCACCATGAGTGAAAGCACCAGTGGCAGCGTCAGCAGGCGTACTCCGAGACCTCGTCTTTCCAGGTCGCTTATGACATGAGATGCTTGTGCGGTCATGTGTGCTCATCCTGGAATGCCATAGAGCCGAAAGGCTCGTGACGATCGAAGATACTCTGGTAAATTGTTGAGAATGGCGATAGTGGCTCCTGGAGTGCTCAGTACCGAGATGTGTCGTGAGGAGTCCCAGGAGGAGGCGATGTTATCCATGGCGGAGTTGTACTCGCTCGATCGTGGAGAATAGTAGATGGAACCTGGTTCGACGTCGGAGACTGTGGTGATATTCCCGTCTCCCGTTTTGATGGTGATGCGGCCGTCTCCTGTGGTTGTGATATAGCGGCCGTCTTGGGGTTTCTGTGTTGCGGGTGTGCCGCTTTCGAGGCTCATTGCCGTGATCCCTACTGCCGTAACATAGTGTGGAGACTGATCGAGTGGCGCAACCGTCATCGTGGCTGGATTGAAGACCGTGCCGACACTGCTCGAACCCTTCCATATCGAAGAGTCGTCAAGGTTGCTGAGCTTGGTGGGTTGTCCGTCCGGCGTCGTCGCCGGGAAGACGGAGATCGTGCCGGTGGAGAGCGATGCTGGGACGTTGATCCCCAGTGTTGTTCCCAGGTCGAAAGTGCGGGCGTCTGCCTCAGGTGCCTCACTGAGGGCGTCCAGACTGACGGCGTGCGCGCTGCGAGCTTTCGCCTCCTCGTCTAGATGGCCCTGCGGGGCACGGTCGTCGTAGACGCCGATCCACCCCCGGGCGGTGACAACATCTCCCCGTTCCTGCTCGTGAAGAGTTCCTTTGATGCTCCTGGGGTGTGAGGGGTCGGCCTGAGAGATGACTCCCAGAGAGTCACGGCCGCCGTCATACCCGAGAATGAAACTGGAGTGGCCCGCTGTGCCAGCATACTCGTTGGCTACTGGGGGTAAAAAGGTATAATCCAGTTTGAGGTCTTTGAGATCCCACATCCGTGAGCCGTCACTCAGGGAGTAGGCGACGGTGCCGTCAAGAAGAGCTGAATCGCTGAGTTGAAATGTGTCGTCGTAGTCTCCGGCCTTGCGGGGGTGCTCCACAACGATCTTCCCGGTGACGGCGTCGAACACTAAGGTCGTGACCGGAGACTTGCCATCGAGTTCTGGCCATTCTGAGTTCATGGATGTGTAAGTGATGGGACCTGTGGCGATCACTGCCACGTATCGCCCGTTCGGGCTGGTGATAAGACCCTGCTTGCCCGACGCGACGGGATCCGTCTCGAGTCGCCAGATGCGGAACTCGGCGCCGGCACGGCGGTACTGCCAGCGCGCCGATCCGTCAGCGGGGTTGATTCCGGTGACCGTGTCTTTGGTGAGGAGGATGGGGCCCGCGGCGCCGCCGGCGATGTCGAGGAAGCCGTCAACATCCTTCACCCACGCCTTCCGTGCTCCGAAGGATGTGGGGTAGGCGGGGAGCTGGGTGGAATCGACAGCGGGTGCCGTGGTCTGCGTGATCGTGGGGGTATTGGCGTGCGTGCTTCTCAACGTGAAGTAGGGGACGCCGAAGCCGGCCACAAGGCCGATTGCTGGCAGGACTGCGATGGCAGCCGTACTGAGGCGGCGGAAGGGGTGGCCGTGAAGGGCGCGGAGCCACCTCTGCCGTAACCCGGCACCCCGAGGGCGGCTGAACCAGAGATCCAGCTCGTCGGGGGACAACTCGTCGCTGTGCGGCTCCTCAGCGGGGAGGGTGACTGAACGGGCCGCCCAGAGTCCGATGTGCGACATCACGATCAGCCCGAACGCGGCGATGCCCATCGCGAAAGCCAGGAGCTCGCCAAGACGGACACCGAAGGTGGAGGACGTCTCCCTCCACAGATGCAGGACCGGAAGGCAGGCGTAGACGGTGCATGCTGCAACCCCGGCCACGGGCAGGAGCTTGAGGGCTGTGATGACACCGGTCAGGAGCCTGCTCCTCCCGGCAGCACGGTAGTAGGGCGTGGGCCATACGGAGGCGCCCACGAGCCACAGCACCAGCAGCAGTGCGCATCGTTTCCATGACTGGGCGATCGCTACCCGACCCACGCCTTTGATGCCGCTGTTCCACACGAAGAACAGCGCGACTGCCGCGATCAGGGCGATGATGCTGCCGGTGAGCAGGGCGCGCATGCATGCCAGCAGGCGTGGGTGATCGCTGAGCGCGGCATCGTCGTGATCCAGGGGCGCCGGAGATGCCTCGGTGTCAGTGCTGGCGGTCTCCTCGGCCTCAGAAGGTGAGGGCGAGGTGGGCGGAGATGATGTGGATTCCATGATGGTGTGTGGATCGTGGTGATGTCAGTGGACGGAGAACTGCCCGAGGTTCTCGGTGTGGGGGTGACCGTCATCGGTCGAGCTGAGCCAAAAGACGGGCTTGCGCTCCGTTGAGCCCTTCCCGGTGGGGACCTCCTGCTCGACGAGCAGTCCGGGGCCGGTCGGTACACCACGTTCGAAGGTGGACTTTCCGGTGATGTCGATCGTCCGTTTGGTACTGGGATCGACGAGTTGTTCCTCGGCTGCTTCTCGGGAGGGGCTGAGGGACTTGCTCTCGTCATCTGATGCTGCCTTCAGGTGTTGCCGATATTCGCTAGCTGCTTTGGGGTTTGCGAACCTGTGGATCCAGCCGCCGAGGTGGACGCCAATGACGCCGGAGATGCTTCCGGCCGTGCTCCCGTCGGCGTTGACGAGGGAGACGGTCGTGAGCCAGCATCTGTCGCGGCAAAAGTCCGGGAGAAGATTGGGTGCGAGTACGAGGTTCTCCCGGGTGGCACCCACCAGCCACTTGTCAGTGGCGAAGGAGGAGGGTTGAGTACTCCTGTCTGTCAGGGAGAAAGTGCTGATGGTTCCCTTCCCGGAGCCGGCCGGGAAGTAGTTCTGAGCGGTCTCGACAGCGAGGGCACTGTTGGTGAGGGCCTGCCCCAGGACGATCCCGGAGACCGTGGCGTCCCTGATCGTCTTGCCGGTCTTGGTATCAAGGACGACGACATGCGTGCGTAGATCAGCTGCCGTCTCTCCCGCCTGCTGCTCGGCGGGAAGAAGAATCAGCGACAGGTAGCGTCCGTCAGGACTGACGACGGCACTTCCCACGGACGACTGTGCCATGTATTTGTGAAGCGGGTTTTCAGCGCTGTTGCTGTCTTCAGTTCTCTCTCGGTCGGCGACTGCGGGCTTGATGGAAACTGCCCATTGGAACCTATTGGTGGAACGCTCTCGACTCACGACGGTGGTCGTCAGCTTTCCGGCAGTGGAGCCTATCCCCTCATCTACGTATGATGTGCTCATGGTGACGACGCCACTGGCAGTCGACAACGGTTGGTTGTCCATGTCGCTGATTGAATCCTGCGGCTTGACAGCATCTGCTTCCCGCGCGGTGAGGGAGGAGACGACGAGACGATGACTGCCCTCCCCAAGGCTGCATGAACCGATGGTGAGCGCGAGGGTCACGACTGCGGTCATCGCCATCAGGCGCAGGACCATGGAGGACGTGCGGGGAATCGGAGGATGTGCGGCTCTCATTCCTGGCCTCCGGCGACTCCGAAGATCCGATAGGTTTCTCGACATCTCTGATCCTCATTCTTTGAGGCAACATAACAGTCGCCGTAAACTATTCCAGTTGCGTTGAAGGTAACGATGATGGCGCCAGGCGTTCGTACAGCCGTTGTTCGTCTATGGGAGCCGGAGTCTGGGTAGAAGAGTGGTTGGGCCGGTGTGTCGAAGTAGTCCGCCAGCTCTCGGGGTGACTGAAATGTGGAACCAGGTGTGATGGGGATGGAGGTGCCTGCTGAGCCGTCGCCGGGGCGAATGACGAGTGCCGCGGAGGTGGAGCCGTCGTCGGCTGGTATCTCAACGATTCCGGTGCGAGCAGCGGCAAGGCTCCGATCCTGTGACGCGGGGGTGACCGTGCGGGTGGCTGGGTCGAAGACTGCCGCGGCTCGTGCATTCTCGTGGGGGCGCTTGGAAGCCGCGTCCGCAGTGATAACGGGATAGGTGACGATGCTGCCCGAGAGGTGTGACGCCTCCGTGTTGATTCCCGAGGTCGCTCCTAAGGGGAATGCCTTGGCGTCGGCGCCGTTGACCTTGGCCAGTGCGTCCAGACTGATCGCTTCAGCCATGGGGTTACCCGAGGAATCAACCTCACCGGTGTAACGGGCGACCCAGCCTTCGATGAAGGAGCTGAAATTGTTGACGATTCCGTCCTCAAAAGTAAATTCTGACAGGATCTGCTGAACCTCGACCTCGGCGGTGGGATTGTTCTGAGGGAATACCGTGATGGATATAGCCGCCTTCTCCACTCCGGACGGGGTAATGTTGGTGGTGTGGTCCTCGTTGTAGCGCAGGATGAATGAGGCGTGTCCGGCTGGACCGGAGTAGTACACGTTAGAGCTCTCCGAGAGAGTCCACATCTGGGACCCGTCGGCGAGCGAGAAGGCGGCGTCGTCGTCGAGGACTGCGGAGTCGGTCAGCTGAAGCGTGCCGCCGTTACCTTGACGTTCGAAGACGATTTTGCCGGTCAAGGCGTCGAAGACCAGGGTGACGGCGGCGTCGCTTCCCGGGGGAGATGCGACGAACTTGTGTTGCCGGATTCGGGCGGCCACGTACTTGCCGTCGGGACTGGTGATGAGAGCGCGGCCGTTGGGGGCAGAGGAGGCGGGGACGAATGTGGCGTGCTTGCGCTCGTAGCTCCACAGGACGCTGCCGTCCGTGGGGTTGAGTGCCATGACGCCGTCGTCGGTCAGGAGGATGGGGCCGCCCGCGCCAGAGACAGTGCTCAGCTCGGTGGAAGAGATCTCCTTGGTCCACGTGGCCGTTGGTGCCAGTGACGTGGGTGGCGCCAGCGAGGCGTCAGCGGGGCTTGTGGCCGTGACGTGGTGGACCGGGTTGACCAGTGCCCACGTTCCCAGGATGGCGGAACCGAGTGTCAGTGCGGGGGCAATGACCAAGGCCGTGAGGTACCTGCGCGTACGCCCGGGCACCCGAATGCGCTCGTAGCGGGGGCGTCCCTTGTCGGTCTTCTCGCCGGTCCTGCGATGGAGGCGGCGCCAGCGGCTCGGGTCATCGGGAGCGCCGGCACTTGCCATAGTGCTGCGCAGGTGGTGCAGCAGTGGGCTGATGCTCAACGGGAGCGTGATCGCGAGGTTCGTCGCGGCCAAGATCAGGAGGGACAGGACGGAGAACCCGGTGGTCTGGTAGGTGTTCCACCACTCCAGAGTCACCAATGCCGATGCCGTCATCCCCAAGGCCGCCATGATCGTGGTCAGGATCGTCACCAGGGCGGGGCGCTTCTTATCCATGGCTTTGAGAAACAGCCAGACCAGTGCCCCTCCGACGAGGATGGGTCCGGTCGTGAAGATGGCAACTCCAGGTCCAGGACTGCCGTAGTCAAAGAGCCTGCGAAGCAGCACCAGCGTGGCCACCCCGAACACGACGGCGCCGAGGAGTCCGCCCCAGCGCAGGGCGCGCAGGGTGAGGGCGCCGCGTGGTGGGAAGGGCTCGCCCTCGGCCTCAGCTGTATCGCGGCCGGGCCCTCCCTCGGCTTCCCTTGTGTCCAGGTCCGTCGAGGACTCGTCGCCGGAGTCGGCAGCTCCTGGCTGGGTGCCCGGATCGGTGCCGGACTGATCGGTGCTGTTTTCGGCGGCGTCGGGCGTGGTGGGCATGAGCCTATTGTGGTGACCCATCCGTGACTATGTCAGGCGTTTGTAAGGCCATCACTCGGTTGAATGGGCAAGGGAAAGCGCCCCAAGAAGCGGTCTAGCGTTGCTTCGGGCGCTCCCAATGCTTCAGGTCGGGTGCGGTGACGCCCTCAATGGTGCCGAGCTTTCGCCCCCGGGTATCGACGCGGGTGAGCGTCACCGACATGTCGTCGTGCCGTCCGGTGGCCAGCGACTGCGGGGACAGGAGGAGGGCGCCGTCGTCGATCCCGGTGAGCCACTGGTCGGTGGCGAAGGATGCTGGAGCGGCGGACGTGTCGGTCAGGGAGTAGACGGTGACCGTCCCCTTCCCGTCCCCGGCCGGGTAGTAGGTCTGGGCGGTCTCCACGGCCAGGGCGTCGTTGGTCAGCACCTGTCCCAGGACGAGCCCCGAGACCTCCACGGTGCGGACCGTCTCCCCGGTGGCGGCGTCGAGGACGAGGACGTGGGTGCGCTGAGCGGCGACGTCGAGCGGGTTGCGGTCCTCATCCGAGTCATGAAGCACGGGCCTCATCTGCGGTGGACGCAGGACGAGCGAGACATAGTCGCCATCGGGGCTGACGACGGCGTAGCCGGCCGGCCGCCAGACGAGGAGGTCGTGGGCAACGTCCTGGGCAGAGCTGCCGTCGTCGTCGAGCCAGTTGACGACGGCCGGCTTGATCTCACGCGCCCACAGCACCGAGCCGTCTGCGCCGCGGTACCTGGCGACGATGGAGCTGTTCGCCCCCGACCGGTCCCGCCGGTCGCGTTGCGCCTTCTCCTTCTCCGTCAGCTCTGGGGCGGAGACGTGGAGGAAGTCCTCGCCGACGGGTGTGGAGTAGTAGTCGGTGCTGGTGGGAGTCTTCGAGGTGCGCTCCTTGACCTGTGAGGCGCTCAGGGCGGTGGACTCCACCTGCTGCAGCTGCGAGGGGTCTGGGCTGCAGGCGCTCATGGCCCCCGCGAACAGGACTGCCGCAGCCAGGGCTGAGCCGATGATGCGCCGGCGACGGAGGTGAGGGCGTGTGCTGGTCATGACGAGGCTCCTGAGATGCCGAAGATGCGGAAGGAGTGGGAGCCCTT
>ERZ773005.1395-NODE-1395-length-12743-cov-3.337090_pt1 | contig 12743 bp, 9 predicted proteins | sample MGYA00580666_ERZ773005 | MGnify/ENA primary metagenome ERZ773005 (study PRJEB29015, sample SAMEA2737999) | human oral metagenome | biome: human oral; feature: human-associated habitat; material: dental | place: China | collected 2061 ... | reverse complement strand
CTCGCGCAGAGAGTCGAGCGTCACGTCGCGCACGTCGTGACCGTCGATCTCGATCACACCTTCGTTCACCTCGTAGAAACGCGGGATGAGGTTTGCGATCGTCGATTTGCCCGCACCCGAAGGGCCGACGATCGCGAGAGTCTCGCCCTCGTGGAGTTCCAGGTCGATGCCGTGCAGGACGGGGCGTCCTTCGTGATAGGCGTAGGAGACCCCCTCGACGCGGATCGGGCCATCGCCTCGGGCCTGCGGATTCGTTCTCCGGTCGGGCTCAACGAGTTCGACGCCGAAGATCCGTTGAAGCGAGATCCACGCGAATTGGAGCTCGTCAATCCAAAAAGTTGCCTGCCACAGGGGCGTGCGAATCTGGTAGCAGTACATGACGAGTGTCGTCACCGAGCCCGCGGTGAGGACACCCGCCGGCACTAGGACGGCCCCCAGAAGGATCATCGCGGCAATCGGGACGAGAGTCACGGCGACCATCCCCAAGAAGAGGAAGCCCCGCATCCACGCCCCGTAACGTTCAAGGCGCCACATTTGGGCGAGCATCGAGTCAAAGGTTCGGTGTCTTCCCGCTCCGAGTCTCAGGGCGTCAACGGCCTCGGCCTGGGTGACCGTCTCGGACAGGTGGCCGGAGAATACCGCGATCATCGCCGCAGAGGCGCGGTAGGCGGGGATCGTCCTGGGCATGTACCACAGGCTCACGCCAACGACGCCGATGATCTCGATAGGAAGGATCCATGCGAGGCTCGGTGCTGCGGCGAAGGCGGCGACGAGGGTCACTCCGATGGTCATCAGGAGGATGAGGATCGTCGATAGGCCCTGGCGGATTATCATCTGGACGCGGTCGATGTCCGTCGTGGTGCGACTGATGAGGTCTCCGCTTCCCGCAGTCTCAACAGTCGACAGGGGAAGATGGACGACAGAGTCGACGAGACCGTCGCGCAGCCGGGCGAAGACCGTCTCGCCGAGGATTCTCGCCCGGGTCTCGGCCCACCAGGCGAGGATGAAGTTCGCGATGACGAACACGACGGCGAGAAGGAGGCGCTGACGCACCCACGCGCCACCCATTCCCGCGCGGATGCCGTCGATGATGTCGCCGACGATCCAGGGCAGGGCCACGGAGGCCAGTGCGGCGGCGAGTTGGAGGAAGAGAACGAGGGCGACTCCCCCGGCGTGAGCGTGCAGGAGTCCGATGAGGCGTCGCCGTGTGAGGGCCGCCGGGGCGATGGGGAGTCTGCGGCTCATGCGTCTTCTCCTCGTCGGGCGAGGATCTTACGGGCGGCGACCGTCGTCTCCGGCGCGTCAGAGGGGGCCGAGTCGATTGCGTCGGGTGTGGTTTCACCGATCGCATGGCCTTCGGCGTCGAGGACGATGATGCGCTCTGCGGCTCGCGCGAGAATCGGCGACTCCGTGACGAGGACCGTGGTGCGGCCGGCGCGCTCGAGGGGCAGTCGTTCGGCGATGATCGCCTCGGTGTGGGAGTCGAGGGCGGAGGTCGGCTCGACGAGGAGGAGGATGGGGGCGTCTTGAGCGTAGGCTCGGGCCAGCGCGAGGCGCTGGCGCTGGCCTCCTGAAAGGTTGCGGCCCAGTTCGCTGAGTCGGCCGTCAAGGCCCGCATCGAGCGAGTCGATAACATCGGCGGCGGCCGCTGCCTCCAGGGCTGAGAACAGGCGGGCGTCGTATTCCTCGATCCCCTTGTTCTCGCTGCTTTGCTTTAACTCATCACCGAGTTCGGCGTTTTCCAAGACGTTGCGGTAGATGGCTTCGGTGGTCCCGGGGACTCGTTCTTCGGGGGCGCGACTGCCGAGCAGGGCGTCGCGCAGGGTTCCGGCGAAGATCTGCGGGATCTCCTCGGCGAGGAGGATGCTCTCGCGGACCTCGTCAATGGGCAGCTCGGCGAGTGCGATGGTGCCCATTGAGTCGACTAGGAGCCCGTTGTCTTCCGAGTCGTCGATGCGTGCGAGCCGTCGGCAGACACGGAGCGCCGTATCTGGGGCGGGTGCGAGGATCACGCTGATCGCTGCGGGAGTGATGCAAACTTCGCTCACTGGGTCGATGAGTTGGGCGTGGGCCCACTGCGGGCTGGGCTCGTCCTCGTCAGTCGGCGGTGCGTCCCCGCCCTTCACGGGAGTGTCCCGCACCATCGGCTCGATGCCGAGCAGGTCGGCGGCTCGTTCCGCTCCGACCCGGGCTCGCGTCATGTGTTCAACGGATTCGCCGAGGAGCCACACGGGGTGGCGCAGGTAGACCGTGTACCCGTAGAAGGCGAGAAGTTGTCCGACGCTCATCCGTGCCTCGGAAACGAGGACGGCTCCCTGTGCGACGACAAGGACGGAGAAGAGCATCGGCGCGGCAGAGCGGATCGCCGCAAGGAGGGAGACCGTGGGGGCGACGCGGATACCTGCGGCGCGTACCCGCGCGGACTGGGCGCGGTAGGCGCGGGTGTAGGTCGTTTCACCTCCGATGCCTCGGAGGATCCGCAGCCCCTGGACCGCGTCTGTCGAGATGGAGGTGAGTTCTCCTTGTTCAGCGCGAAAGGCGGATTGACGCTGTTCCAAGGGTTTGGCGATGAGGAGGAGAAGCGCGAAGAGGAGCGGCATGCCGATGATGACGATGAGACCGAGACTCACCGAGACTCGCAGCATGAGGACGGCGACGAGGACCACGGCGGCTGCGGAGGCCAGGAGTTCGGGGATCAGCGCGGTCGCTCGTCCGAGGGCGTGCGCGTCGGCGTTGACGGCAGTGAGGATGTCTCCGGCTGATGAGGCGCGTTTGAAGGAGCGGGCTCGGTCCGAGGTTCTTTCACTCAGTGTTCGGGGGGCGCCGACTGCGGATCCCATCCAGGCGCTGATTTCGGTGAGCTGCGCCAAGCTGTCTCCGATGGCGACCAGAAGGATGATGAGGAGGAAGAGGCCCGTCCATTCGGCGAGTTGGAGTGAAAGCCCGAAGGCGAGGGCGGCGTCGAGTGCGTGCCCCATTGCCCAGGAAATGAGGGCCGAGGCGAGGGCTCCCAATCCGGACGTGAGGGTGGCGAGGACGAGGGCACCGCGTCTGCGGGCGAGCAGCATCTTGAGGAAGGGGCCGGGTCTGGCGGGAAGCGGCCATGCCGGTCCTTTGAGGGTGCGAAGGGGGCGGGGCCAGCGGCCGGGCAGGGGCCCTAGAGGGGGTAGGTTCACGCCTGCTCGCGACGCGATCTCCTCGTAGGTCCTCTTCACTGTCCCCTCGTTCCGATCAGTTTCGATTCATGGTGTGCGCCCGATGCCGAGGGGCCTGCGAGGAAGGGCCGCCCCGGGTGTGCGCGTCTTCCACGCACTCCTGAGAACACTCCTTTGACGGCCCTGTGTCCACCCTGGGCGTGCGCGTCTTCCACGCAGGCGCGGGTCTGACCTTCCCCTCGCATCGTGGTCCGCCCGGCTGCGAGTGTCTTCCACGATACGGTGACTCGCTCAGGGCGTCGCGTCATCGCTCCGATCTTGGAGGCATTGTCCCTCCGCTCCGAGCGTTCCCTCCCCCGTCCTTTCGTTCCTTCCCAAGTGGAGGGAATCCCCTCCCGTGCTATCTGGTGATCAAGCGTGAATTCGAGTCCGTGTGCCAAGTGGAGGGGATAACAACGTCTGGAGGGGTTATACCCCCTCCACTTGTCGCCAAACCCTCCACTCGCAATCGTCGGCGAAGGCTCGATGCGCCCAAGTGAAAGGGGTCAGCCCCCCACCGGCGAAGGCTCGATGCGCCCAGGAGAGGGGTCAGCCCCCACCGGCGAAGGCTCAGTGCGCGAAGTGGCGAGTACCCGTGAGGTACATCGTGATCCCCGCCGCTTTCGCGGCTTCAATGGATTCGGCATCGCGGACGGAGCCGCCGGGCTGGACAACGGCCTTCACACCCGCGTCAATGAGAACCTGCAGACCATCAGCGAAGGGGAAGAACGCGTCAGAGGCCGCAACCGCACCGATGGAACGCTGCTCGGGCGCATCCGACACGAGATCCTCACTCCTCGCGCCGCCTGCCGAATCAATCTGCGCCCCCGCTCCCTTCGCCGCGTCGCCCGTCGCGCGACCGCCAAGCGTGTTGGCTCGCTCGACCGCGAGCTTGCACGAATCAACCCGGTTGACCTGGCCCATGCCAACGCCGATCGAAGCCCCATCTTTGACGAGGAGGATCGCATTGGAGCGCACAGCTCGGACCGTCCGCCACGCGAACTCCAGATCGGCGAGGGTCTTCGCGTCGGCGGGCTCACCCGCGGCGAGCGTCCAATTCTCCGGGGAATCACCGGGGGCATCGACCTCGTCGCGGTCCTGAACGAGCAGGCCGCCGGAGATCTGCTTGAATTCGCGGCCGCCACGCTCGGGCGGTAGGACCTCGAGGACGCGGAGGTTCTTCTTCGTGGACAAGACTTCAAGGGCCCCGTCCTCGTAGGCGGGGGCGAGGACGACCTCGGTGAAGATCGGGACGATCTGTTCGGCAAGCTCAAGCGTCACGGGCCGGTTGACTGCGATGACGCCCCCGAAGGCGGAGACGGGATCGCAGGCGTGCGCCTTGCGATGCGCTTGAGCGACATCCTCGGCCACCGCGATACCGCAGGGGTTGGCGTGCTTGATAATCGCGACGCAAGGAAGCTCGTGGTCGTAGGCGGCGCGCAGGGCCGCGTCACCGTCGGTGTAGTTGTTGTAGCTCATCGCCTTGCCGTGAAGCTGGCGGGCGTTCGCGATCCCGGGGAGGAGTTCGACGTCCTCGTCGCCGTCTTCGAACTCTTCCCCAATGTTGATCTCGCGGTAAACGGCAGCTCCCTGATGTGGGTTCTCGCCGTAACGCAGGGCCTCGACGCGCTCGAAGGCATCGGCGGCGTAAACGGGGAAGGCTCCCTCTTCGGCGCCCGATTCGAGGACAGCCTCCGCGTCCTCGGAAAGCTCGAAGCCCAAGGAGGCGAGGAAGGTGGCATCGGAGGCGTCAAGATGGCGCTCGCAGGCCTCGTCAATCTCCTCGCGCAGGTCGTCACGGTCGAGTTGCTCCGCGAACCAGCCGGAGATCGCAAGGTCGTAGGTCGCGGTGTGCACGAAGGCTTCGCCGGCCAGGCCGCGGCGCTCCTCAAGGGTGAATCCCCCACCCTGAGCTGCGGCGATGACTTCGGAGTAGCGTGTGGGCGAAGTGACGACCGCGACGGAGGGGTGGTTCTTCGCGGCGGCGCGGACCATGGAGGGGCCGCCGATGTCGATCTGCTCAACGCACTCGTCGAAGGGCGCACCGGAGGCGACGGTCTCACTGAAGGGGTAGAGATTGCAGACCACGAGGTCGAAAGCACCGACCTGAAGATCAGCGATCTGCTGGCGATGCTCGGATTTGCGCTGGTCAGCGAGGATGCCCGCGTGGATCATCGGGTGAAGGGTCTTGACGCGTCCTTCGAGGACCTCCGGGAAGCCTGTGACATCCTCGACGGGGGTGACTCGAATCCCAGCCTCCGCAATGGTTTTGGCGGTTGAGCCGGTCGAGACGATCTCCACTCCCGCCTGCGACAGGGCACTCGCGAGTTCCACGAGTCCAGTCTTGTCGTAAACGGAGATGAGGGCCCTGTTGAGGGGACGAAGGTCGATGGGTTCAAGGTTGTCCAAGCGAACGGACATGCTTCCTCCGGTAAAGGTCGATCATCATGCCCGGCGCCCAGGCGGGCGGCGCCTCACGGGAACTGCCGGCCGCTCCCCGGTGGTGCCCCACCCTCGCCAGTTGCGACCGCCTCAAGCCTATCCCCCACTCACCCGGGTTCGGCAAGCCCGAGGGCGAGGCTCAGTGTGCCCGAGGGCGGGGCTCAGTGTTCCCGAGGGCGGGGCTCAGTGTTCCCGAGGGCGGGACTCAGTGTTCCCGAGGCTGGAGGCGCGGTGGCCGCGCTGGCGGTGCCGCCATTTACACAACACCCGTGTTCCCGAGGCGGCAGGCGCGGTTCTGGTGCCGCGGGGAGGCGAGGCGTTCCTGAGGTGGAAGGTGCGTTTGCCACGCGGCGACACCTGGAAGAAGCGCGATTCCCAAGGCAGGAAGTGCGGCGACCACACGGCGATACGTGGGGGAGGCGAGGGACTACTCATGGGTGAGAAACTCCTTCAGAGTGAAGGGCGGTGTTCCTCTGGGTGAGGTGCCACTATTCATTTCAGTGACAACCCCAATTCCAGTGTTCCTCTGGGGCAAGAACCGGCAGGTGTTGGTTCAAGCTCCTCAGTGGAACTGTGGAGGCACTTTCAGTCCTCTTCCTCCTGCGTGCCCTCAGCGTGCGCTGATTCAGCGTGCACTGCGCTTCTTGAAAGTTCAGCGATTTCAACCGTTTCGGCAAGCTGTTCGGCCGGTGATTTCACGCTCGGAACAACATGCTGAGTCGTCCCGAGGAGTTCTTCAACGCTCACCGGGACCGGGGCTTTGGGAACCGGACGCTCGGCATGAGAGGAGTCCCCGGACTCAGTTTGGCCTTGTTCGGAGGCTTTCACTTGAGCCCGTACTCGGGATGAGGCCGTGTCATGGCCCTTCCCCGTAGCGTCTTCTGTGCTCTCTGCGCCCGTTGGGCCCTTGACGTGATGCTCGCCCGTGTCAAGGAGGTTCTCGCCAACCTTGCTGCGGTACTCAACGGCCTCACCCTCACCATCGTTCATGCGGTACTCGCCGTCCTTGTCAGCGTAGAAGTCACCGCCCTCGTCAGCCCGGAAGTCACCGTCCCCGCCAGTCCGGAAGTGACCGTCCTCGTCACCGCGCTCCCCGGCGTGATCCGCACAGCCGTGCTGCTCACCAGAGTCGCCGTTGTCCTCACCCGGACTGTCAAGGCCCGCACTATTCTCGTGCACTTCCAGAGCACCCGCCGCGCGTTCCCCGCCCTCCTTCGAGAACCGCCCACCCTCAGCCAGGGGCTCGCCGCCCTCATTCACATGCCCCCCAACCTCGACCAGCGACTCCCCAGCCGCATTCAAGTACTCCTCGCCCTCCCCCAGGCGCCTTTCGGCAAGAGAGCCAGGCTCAGAGTCATCCCCATCTTCGGAAGAGTCCTCCACAGGCCAGTCTCCCACAGTCGACTTCCCCTCAGCCGTCCTCGAAGAAGACGTGGGGGCCCCTTCCTCGTCAATGGGAATCGGGAAAACCGGGGGCTCGGGCACGGGCTGGTTGCGCGAAATCGCCCACTGGGAACGCGCCCACCAAACGCTGCGCGGATGAGCGCCGACCATCCCCGCAAAGAAACCACCCCCGAATTCGAAGATCAGAGTCAGGAGGACCGGGAAAAGCGGAGGGCCGACATGGGTCAAACGAGTATCACCCAGAACCAAGATCGAACTCGCGAACCATACGAAACCCACGAGCGTGAGCACCCCAATTCCCGAAGCGGCGACGTAGCACTGCTCGTGAAGACTTGCGCGAGTGTGCTTCCTCCCCCACCAGGCGCCCACTGCAATACCGATACCAATCGGCGCGAGGATCGTCCAATAGTCCGGCGTCGAAGTCGGCAAAGCCCCTAGAAGGGGGATGGCGGGAATCGGCAGTGTCGGCGCAGAAGCGGGAGAATGCAGGGCATCCACTCCGACGTAGACGCCGGGCCCGAGGATCCACGCCAGACTCCACGCGAGCACGCTCGGGAGATAACAGAGCTGGGCGAGCACCACGAGGATGTTCGCGAAGGTCGAGTCGGCGAGAAGGAGCGCGTGAATCTGGCGGATCTGGTCCCAATGCGTCGCGACGGCGAGCACCGAAAGCAGAACGGACAAGGCAAGAACACAGATGAGGAGCCACGATCCCGCTTTCACGCCTTCGCGGATAACGCTGGGGACGCGCAACGCCTCCCAAGGGTTGTCGCTCGCATCGAAAGCGGCCCAAGCTGCGGCGATCCCGGGAATCAGGAGGGCCCCGGGGGCTGCTTCCCACCAGCGCGCATGCTCAGCGCTCGTCCCCACGATCACGAACGCGGGCAGAGCGAAGGCGGGCACCGCGCACCATTGGGATGCCGCAGGAAATTCGCTGCTGTGACGCAAAAGCAGACGCAGGACGAGGACGAGGAGCACTCCAACAAGGGTCGGTGTCGCCCGGTAGGCTACCCCGCCCAGATGGAGTGGCGCCCCCAGGACGAGGGCGAGAAGGTCTGAGCCCGCATGGAGGGCCTGATCCCAGGTGACCTCGCCCATCCACGGGTTCGAGGCGACCGTCGCGAAGGCGGCGACGGAGGCGGCGGTCGTCACTGCCCACGTCATGAAGATCGTCTCGATCGCACTGAGGCCGACCCGGGCCCACCCGTCGGGTAGTTCCAGGCGGGTCCGTTGTCGCGGGGCCACGTATGTGGTCGTGAGTGTGCGGGGCTGTGGCCTAGGGGAAGGGGTCTCGTTCATATCACCCCCATGGTCGCGTACGCCGAGGGCTGGGCGGAGCGCGCAGCGCCGGGCTTCTTCAGATTGGGGTGAGAAGGGAGAGGAAGGGCTGGGGTGGCCCGGCGGGGGCTGGGCAGGGCCGGAGGTGTGGCGGTCAAGGCCGGACGCGGCTGGCAGGGCCGGAGCGGGCCACAAGTTGGACCTTAAGTGGCCCGGCGGGGCGGGGCTGGCCACAAGTCGGACCTTAGACGGCGTCAAAGCCTCCACAAGGGGCGAATTCCACGTTTCCCCCCGCCCATTGTCCGACTTGTGCCCGACCTGCACTCTCCCAAGCCCCTGGCACTCAGCCCAAGCCAGCCCTAGGCTCCCCAGTCCCTCTCAGCCCTGCAGGATCTGGCGCGCCAGAGCCGCGGTTTGTGAGGGCGTGCGCCCGACCTTCACACCGACGGTCTCGAGAGCTTCTGCTTTCGCCGCAGCTGTTCCTGAAGAACCGGACACGATCGCGCCCGCGTGCCCCATGGTTTTGCCTTCGGGGGCAGTAAACCCGGCGACGTAGCCGACGACGGGCTTCGTCATATGCTCGGCGATCCACGCGGCCGCGCGTTCTTCCGCGTCGCCGCCGATCTCGCCAATCATGACGACGAGTTCGGTGTCAGGATCGGCTTCGAAGGCTTCGAGGGCGTCGATGTGGGTGGTGCCCACGACGGGGTCCCCGCCGATCCCGAGGCAGGTGGTGAAACCGATATCGCGGAGCTCGTACATGAGCTGGTAGGTCAGCGTGCCCGACTTCGACACGAGGCCGATACGACCCGGACCTGTGATGTCCGCTGGCGTAATGCCGACATTGGATTGTCCGGGGCTGATGATTCCGGGGCAATTCGGGCCGATCAGGCGTACGCCCGCTTCAAGAGCACGGTTGACGAAGACGGTCGCATCGGCGACGGGGATTCCCTCGGTGATGACGACGATCGTCTGGATGCCCGCGTTGATCGCTTCGAGGGCGGCGTCTTTCGCGAAAGCCGGTGGCACGAAGATCACGGTGGTGTTCGCGCCGGTTGCGGCCATGCCTTCGGCGACGGTGCCGAATACGGGGACCTCCACGTCCCCGTTTCTCACGCGTTCGGCGGCGGGCCCGTAGCCTTCGACCTCGAAGGTGAGGGTGGTGCCTGCCTTGCGGGGGTTGACTCCGCCGACGATTCGTGTTCCCGCGCTGAGCATGCGGCGGGTGTGTTTGCGTCCTTCAGCACCGGTCATTCCCTGTACGAGGACCAGGGAGTCCGAGTCGAGGAAGATCGTCATTGTTCTTCAGTCCTTCCCAGTCACTTCGCTGCTGCGAGTTCGGCGGCGGTGCGGGCCGCCTCGTCCATCGTCTCGACCATGTGGATGAGCGGGTGATTCGCCGCAGAGATGATCGCTCGTCCCTCTTCGACCTTGTTGCCGTCGAGTCTGACGACGATCGGCTTGGCGGCCTGATCTCCGAGGACTTCGACTGCTTCGAGGATCCCGTTCGCGACGGCGTCGCAGGCGGTGATTCCTCCGAAGACGTTGACGAAGACGGAGCGGACCTGCTCGTCTCCGAGGATCACTTCGAGTCCTTTCGCCATGACTTGCGCTGATGCTCCGCCGCCGATGTCGAGGAAGTTCGCGGGTCTGACGCCTAGGTCTTCACCGGCTATCGCGACGACGTCGAGGGTTGACATGACGAGGCCCGCCCCATTGCCGATGATGCCGACTTCTCCTTCGAGGCGAACGTAATTCAGGCCAGCGGCCTTCGCCGCCGCTTCGCGCGGGTCCTGGGTTTTCACGTCGACGAGGGCGTCGTGGTCGGGGTGGCGGAATCGCGCATTGTCGTCGAGAGTGACTTTCCCGTCGACGGCCCAGATGCGCCCGTCAGTCGCCAGGACGAGGGGGTTTACTTCGACGAGGGTCGCGTCCTCTTGTGTGAAGACCTCCCAGAGTTTCACGAGGACGGGGGCGATCCTGTCTGCACGTTCGGGGGCGAAACCGGCCTCGTGGAGGATTTCGAGGGCGATCGTGTCGTCAATGCCCTTGAGAGGGTCGAGGGAGACTTTTGCGAGCGCTTCGGGGCGTTCCTTCGCGAGGGTTTCAATGTCCATCCCTCCTTCTTTGGAGCACAGCGCGAGATGGCGGCGCTTCGAACGGTCGAGGAGGATTGAGAAGTAGTATTCCTCGGCGATGTCGGCGCCGGAGGCGATGAGGAGAGTTTCGACGATGTGGCCCTTGATGTCTAAGCCGAGGATGGCCTGCGCCTTTTCTGCTGCTTCTTCGGGGGTTCGGGCGAGCTTGACGCCGCCGGCTTTGCCTCGTCCGCCGGTTTTGACTTGGGCTTTGACGACGAGGAGTTCAGCTCCTTCGGCGAGGAGTGCCTGTGCAGCGTCGCGGGCTTCTTCGGTGCTGGTGGCGACGCGGTCGGGTAAGACGGGTACCCCGTGTCGACGGAACAAGTCTCGGGCTTGGTATTCGTACAGATCCACCTCGAGTTTCCTTCCTGATGGTCGGCGCGCGAAGGCCGATTGGGATTTCTCGACGTCGAAAAATCCAGGTTCAGCCTACAAGCATCTAGGCATTACGTCCTATCTTTCATCTTGGGGGATCAAGATCTCCACGAGGACGAGGACGGGGTTCCCCTTGTGAACAGTTGCATTGACACCCATCACCGGGGTGTCTGAACAACCCGGGATCGCGTGAAAGAGGACAGCCTGAGGCATCCATCCACACCTCGCGGATCGCAAGAGAACCCTTGTGATTCCCTGAGGTAGCATCGAGGCGATCTTCGATGAGTTAGGGGCTGAAATGAGCGCAGAGTTGCTCAGTATGTGGACCGATCTTCTTCGGGAGCGCACTCGACTGGTGGATGACGCGTATTCCTCCCTCAAGAGTGTGCGACTCGAGGCCGCCCCGGACTTAGGTCCTTCTTCCTCTCCGGCTCGTGCCGTTCTTCAGGGTCTTGAAAGCGATATTCCTGACTGCGCGCTCGTCGTTGACACGATTGCGAGTTCGATGATCGCGGCAGCGAATTCCTTCGAGGATCTTGAGGAGCAGATCCGGTCGGGAATGGTGTCCGAGTTGACGGCCTTCGATGCGTGAGGGTGTGCGATGAGTGGAATCGTGGATTGTCGTGTGAGGGTAGCGCCGAACTCGCCTACCGCTTGTGCGACTTCACTGAAATCCGAACTGGTGAAGCTTCTTGATGCTCAGGAGTGCCTGAATGCGGTCCTTTCCTCACTTGTTGAGACCTTGAGCGGGGCTACTGTTGCTGCGATTCGCTATTCTGTGCAAGCCCAAACGCAAGTTGTTGAATCGCTTTCTCAACGGATGACGTTGTTCATCATTGGACTTGAGATTTTGGCTGAGGATTTGGCGTTCGTCGAGTTGGGCTTGTATGACGTTCTTGAGGAGGCAGAAGCATGGGAACTACGCGTAATCAATGGGATTGTCCAGTCTCCTTCTTCCTCCGACCTTGATCATGATGTGAAGCGTCGCAAGTTCGATGATTTGTCTGCGCTGGTTGCGGAACTGCGCCGTGCAGAGCAAACAGCACATGCCGAGTTCGCCGAGGCCTGTAAGGACGCGCAGATGCTCCCCACTGAGGCTGGGGAAGCCGCCGAGGAGGTGCAGCGCACCCTCATCGCGGCACGTAGCATAGGGATTGAGGCTGCGTGGGCGACGGCTGCTCTTCCTGGGGTGACGTTCCTGTCGCCTGATACTGTCGCCCGACGGGCCCGTATGCGCGAGATCATCAATCGTTCAGAGCCACCGGAGGACCTGTCCCGTCTCATTGATGAGTTCAAGGCGGCGCGCGCCGCGAATAATTCAACGGCTGTGGGACGCTGGTCATCACGTGTGCGGGAATTGGGCCAAAGGATCGATTTCGCGAACAGAGTCGCGGTTGCTGGGGAGGCTTCTGCTACTGGACGAGCCCTTCGGACGGGGCGGACCGTCCTCAGGGATGCCAGCATCATTGGGGGGATCCTTACTGCCGCCTCCGTTGTCGACAACACTTATGCCCAAGCCCGTGAAGATTCGATCGATCCTGATCTGACCCGTGAGGAGAAGTTCGCGCGCGCCGCCACTCATGGAGCCGTTGAGAGCACCGGACAGATCGGGGGAGAATTCGTAGGAGGAGTTCTTGGCTCCGTTGCGGGGTTCTCCTGCGGTCCCATTGGGGTCGGTGTAGGCCTCGTTCATGGGGCTGAGAAGATCGGAGAAGAGGGAAAGGCCTCCGGGAAAACGCTCGCCAATGAAGTTGACCAATCCATTACTCGTTTTCTCTTCGGCCAAAGAAGGGAGGACTCATGACAGGAACAGAACTGCTCGAAGGAGCGATCTTCACAGCAGCAATATGGCTCATGTGGGCCTTGGCGATGTTCACCGACACCACCCTCGGCCGCACAGTGCTCATGT
>ERZ773005.1392-NODE-1392-length-12758-cov-6.052743_pt1 | contig 12758 bp, 9 predicted proteins | sample MGYA00580666_ERZ773005 | MGnify/ENA primary metagenome ERZ773005 (study PRJEB29015, sample SAMEA2737999) | human oral metagenome | biome: human oral; feature: human-associated habitat; material: dental | place: China | collected 2061 ... | reverse complement strand
GGCGGTCGATTTCGTAAAGCGCCTTGATGCGCGCCTGCCGGACGGCATTGGTGGTGCCGATGGGCTGGCCGCCGCCGCCGATGCAGCCGCCGGGGCAAGCCATGACCTCGATGAAGGTATAGTCGCAGTCGCCGGCTTTGAGCCGTTCCATCATCTGCCGGGCCGCAAGGAGCGTGTGAACGATGGCGACCTTGACCGTTTTATCGCCGATGTCGATGGAGGCTTCCTTGAGATTATCGAAGCCGCGAACCGTCTCAAATTCGAGCGGCTTCGCTTCGTTGCCGGTGAGCTTTTCATACACGGTCCTGAGCGCGGCTTCCATGACGCCGCCGGTCACGCCGAAGATCGCGCCCGCGCCGGAGCCGGTGCCGAGCGGCGAATCAAATGCGCTTTCCGGCAGATTCTCGAAATTCAGGCCGACGTATTTGATGAGCTTTATCAGCTCGCGCGTCGTCAGTACGGCGTCTACGTCTGGATGCCCGTCGCGTCCCATTTCCGGCCGCGCCGCTTCGAATTTTTTCGCGGTGCAGGGCATGATGGAGACGGTAAAGATCCGCTCGACAGGAATGCCCACCGCCTTGGCGTAATAGGTCTTGGCGATGGCGCCGAACATGCTCATCGGCGATTTAGCGGTCGAGAGATGAGAAAGCAGCTCGGGGTAATGTTTTTCGATGAAGTTGATCCAGCCCGGGCTGCACGAGGTCAGCATGGGAAAGACCCCGCCGTTTTGCAGGCGATCAATAAGCTCGGCCCCTTCTTCCATAATGGTGAGGTCGGCGCCGAAGTTCGTGTCAAAAACCCGATCGAAGCCGAGCATGCGGAGCGCCGTGACCATCTGCCCGGTAGCGATCGCGCCGGGGGCGAGGCCAAAAGCGTCGCCGAGGGAAACGCGCACCGCCGGAGCGGTCTGTACGATAACGTGAAGGGTTGGATCCTGTAAAGCGTCGAGTACCTTTTGCGTATCGTCCTTTTCAACGATAGCGCCTACGGGACAGACGAGGCTGCACTGACCGCAGAGGGTGCAGTCCGTTTTTTCCATAGAGAGATGATAGGGCGTTGTGACGATAATCTGATCGCTGCGGTTCGCGAAAGTCAGAGCTTCGATGCCCTGCACGTCTTTACAGGCGCGGATACAGCGGCCGCATTTGATACATTTCGAAGGATCGCGCACGAGGCTTGGGTTGGTATTAGTGACAGGGTGCTTCTTGTTCACGTTCGGCAGATGAGGATCAAGGATGTTAAACCGCGTGCAGAGACGCTGCAGGTCGCAGTTTTCGTTGCGGGGGCAGGTGAGGCAGCTGGCGTTGTGATCTGCCATGATGAGCTGCAAGATGCCAACCTGCGTATCGCGGACGATCTGGGTGTCCGTGAATACCTCCATGCCTTCCCAGACTTCAGTGGAACATGCCGCGAGAAGCTTCTTTTTCCCTACGACCTCCACCGAGCAAAGGCGGCAGCGCGCCTTTACCCGTTGATCGGGATGATAGCAGAGATGAGGAATGTCGATATTGATGAGCTTCGCCGCTTCGATGATCTTCATGCCCTTCGGCGCTTCGAGCGGGATATTGTTTATTTTCAGATGAACCGTTTCCATTAGTAAGTGCCTCCCACCGCAAAGGTATCAGGAAAGATCTGCATGGCGGAGAGAAGCGCCGCCTGCGCCGTCTCGCCGAGTCCGCACAGGGACGAGCGCTCCATGATCTCGCCGATTTTTTTCATCAGGGCGACATCCTCGCGGGTTGCTTCGCCGCGCGCCAGCTTATCGAGGAGTAATTTCTGATGGAGATTCCCCTCGCGGCACGGCGTACATTGGCCGCAGCTTTCGTGAGAAAAGAACGCCTGCGTCATACGGAGAAAATCGAGAACGCTGGTGCGGTCGTCGATAACCAGAATAGCGCCCGAGCCGACGGTCACTCCGGCGGCCTTGAGGTCGTCATACGTGTAGGGGACATCGAGAATCCGCGCGTCGGTAATCTTTCCTGACGCGCCGCCGAACTGGATAAGCCGCAGGGCGTGTCCGCCGGGGATTCCCTGCGCCAGATCGTAGATGATCTCGCGCACCGGTGTACCGAACGGAATCTCGTATACGCCGGGGCGGCGAACGTTGCCGCCGACGCTGACCAGCTTCGTACCGATGGATTCGCCGCTGCCGTGACTCGTATAGACGCCGTCGCTGTCGAGCAGCAGGTGCGGCACGATGGCGAAGCTCTCGACGTTATTGACGCAGGTCGGCAGAGCGAAAGCGCCGCTCACCTTGATGAACGGCGGCTTCATGCGCGGTCGTCCCGCCTTGCCTTCGATGGAGCGAATGAGAGCGGTACCTTCGCCGCAGACATAGGCGCCTGCCCCCGAGTAGAGATGAATGTGGAAATTAAAGCCCGGGATGCCGAGGATGTCGTTACCGAGAAAGCCATGTTCTTCGGCCTGACGGATGGCGTTTCGCAGGCGATCGCGCAGATGGCGGTACTCCTCACGCAGGTAGATGTAGCCGTCCTGCGCCCGAACCGTAAAGCCGCCGATGATCATGGCTTCGATGAGGTTAAAAGGATCGCGGCGGATGATTTCGCGATCCTTGAACGTACATGGCTCGCCTTCGTCGGCGTTGCAGATCGTCAGCTTGTGATCGCCCGGCACGGCGCGCGCCTGCGACCATTTGCGTCCCATGTCGTATGCGGCGCCGCCCCGCCCCTTGACTTTCGCCGCGCCGATCAGGGAGGCGATATCCTCGCCGTCCATCAGAACGGCCTTTTTCAAAGCGGAAAAGCCGCCGATGGCCAGATAGGCGTCGATGGACATGGGGTCGTACTTATCAAAATTTTTCGTGATAAAACGTACTTCGCTGCTCATATCGCGTCGGCTCCTTTTCTAAATAAATTGGGCCAAAAGAGACTGTACTTTTTCCGGACGGTCGAGATGGCCGTAAACCTGCCCGTTAATGCGCACCGCCGGAGCCTGATCGCAGGCGCCGAAGCAGGGGACTTCTTCCAGTGTGAAGCGTCCGTCGTAAGTAACCTCGCCGACCTCGATATTGAGCAGGCGGCGCAAGGTATCGAGCAGCGAATCGCTCTTGTTCACCCGGCAGACGACCGACCGACATACCTGCACCGGGTATTTGGCGCGGGGACGCTCCGACAGACTGGCGTAAAAGGTAAGACAGTCGTAGATGATGGATACTTTAATGGGGAGCTTTTCCGCGATAAAAAACGCGACCTTTTCCGGAATGTATTGCCGTTCGATGAGATCCTGCACGTCCAGCAGAATTCCGACGATCTGCGTGGCGTCGCGATCATGCGCGTCAAGCACCCTCTCAATTTCTTCAGCCAGCGCGCGGGTCAGCTCAAACTCGTCCTGTGGCTCAGTTTGCATAGAAATTCCTCCCACGAATAAATTCGCTACGCGTATAAGACCCATTATAAACAATTTAGTCCCGTTTGCCCATAGTAAAGAAAAAAATTTTCGGAAAATGAAAGCAAATGGGAACGAATCTCAAAATTAGCGGGACGGAATAAAAAAACAGCGGCAGCTTTTGAACTGTCGCTGTTTTTTTATTCCGTCGGAAATATTCGCCTTTCGTCGCCCGAAAAAGCCGTCAGTGAATGGCGACGAGAATTTCATTCAGCTGATCGAGGCGTGCGGTCAATTCATCGTTCATACTTTGAATATGCTGGATGGAATCCCGGGCGGTACGGATCTGCTCGACGTTCTGCGAAACGTTTTGGTGCAGCTCGTCAAACTGGGTATGGAAGGTTTCGTCGGCGCTGCGAATCTTTTCCTCGAAGCCTTTATTATTCGTCAGGATCTCGTCGATAGAGGAAACGTCGCTCAGGAGAGTCTTGATCGCTTCATCAGAAGCGGCCAGGCCTTCCTTGGTATTTTCCGACAGCTTGCGCACTTCGTCGGCAACGACGGAGAAACCGCGCCCCGCTTCACCCGCTCGAGCCGCTTCGATTGCGGCGTTTAAGGCGAGCAGGTTCGTCTGCGAAGCGATTCCCGTGATCATATTCATGATGGACTCAATTTTCTGGGTGCTTTGCGTAAGCAGGCTGATTTTGGGCATGATATCATCATTGCGCTGCAGGAGAGACTGGACGATCTCCTGTTGCCCGTCCACACCGGAGGACACTTTGCCTAGAAGCGCGGCGACCGTTTCTATATTGCCGGAGATGCCGGTAATAGCGTCAATAATTTTAGGAATATTATGCTGATAATTGGCAAAATATTCGATGATTCGGGCCCGCAGCCGGGTGATGCTTTGATAACGGCGAATCTCGCGTTGCAGAAAGAATTGCTGGTAGTCGGCATAGGAGAGAATAAAATTCTTCATATAATCGTCTTCAAAAGCAGCGCCGGACTCCACCCGGTAGAAAAAGAGGGCGGTTAACGTTTCGTTAATATGCAGACCGCTGATTTCGCCGAAGGCGGAAAAGCCGGCCACAGGAATATTGGCGAAATAATCCATACTTCCTATCTCCTGCGGAAAGGTCAGGCGGCGCAGAATGCAGTCGTTCAAAATACCGCCGATGGGCTGAGGCTTGCCGCGGGAGAACGTCGCCCAGTCTGCGGATAGAGTCGTTTTCAGCGAAGTGCGTTTCATCAGGTGGAGCTCTTCGCCAGAAACGACGTCGCAGTAAAAATAGACGCGCTTTTGGGCTTCGTCGACGGATTGTACGGAGCGGATAAAGTAAGTTCCGTTTACCTCGGCGGCGAAGGTATAAGAGGCGAGCGCGTTATTTAGTTCCTCGGGAGAAGCGGCGTTGAAATGACGCTTTAACGTTTCGAGAAAAGAGACCGGATCGCCGTTTTCATCGGCGACGCTTTCCACGTAGCGCTGTGAAGCGCTAGCCCCGATGACTCGGTAGTGCGTGCCGGTATTCTCCGCCGCCTGTGTTTTGAAAATTGAGTAGCGATAGGGCTGCGCCAGCTTGACGAGCAGAATGACAGCGTGATTTTCCCGTACGGCCTGCCCGTCGTAAAGATAGGTATGTAAAAAGTCCAGTTTTCCGCCCGCGCTGCCGCCGATGTATGGGCAGGGGAATTTTTGCGACTGATAGAGCGCCTGCAGCAAAAATGTCTCGCACGCGGAAAGTCCGTCGACGTAAATCAGCGCGAAGGTATCGCGAAAATCGACGGGAAAGGGCAGCGACTGATTTTCCACCTCGCGCCGCAGGCGGGCGATTCGGTCTTCGGCAGATAAGCGCAGTTCCCCGGCGCGCAGATCCTCGTCGGGAAGCGGCACGGTCATCAGATGAGCGTGCGCGATCAGGCGGCGGGAGAAGATTTGCAGGAGAATTTGATTGCGGTTTTCTTCCGCGTCTCGATAATACGTATTGCTTTCCGGCTGGCGGCACAGCTCCCCCGCCGTGGTGAGAAGCAACAGCTTGGTGCCGGATGGCAGAGCCGCGGAAAGCGAGCGGCTGACGGCGGAAAAATCCCCGTCGGGCGATACGAACCCCACGACGACAGCCGGGCCGCCCGGGACATTGAGAGCGTCGCGCAGCTTCGTGCCGGAAAGCTCGGAATGATGGAGATAGACGACGCGCATATCGCTTCCGGCGGCAGCTTCGGCAGGGCGAGGCGGTGGCGTTTGCCGGCCTGTGGCTTTTGGCTTAGGTAACTGCGCCGGGCGCTCAGGCGTATTTTTTTTACTGCGAAAAAGATCCAGCATGATATCCGCTCCTTTTTAGATCAGGAGCCCCGTTGTTGACCAAGGTTCCTAGGATAAATTATATTATTATTATAATACTTTTTTGTCATTTGAGATAGATAATTAACCGCAATAATGGGAATTATTGATAAATGAGTAATAAGTCCTAATGCAAAAGAATAAATTGGCGGAGAAAGATGAGATTTTTATGCTCCCTGAGGATCGGCGGGCATAAAGCATGCGACGCGTTTAGCACAGGGGGAAGACGAATATCCCCTTTATTGTTTACAATTTTACTGCCCTATGTTATAATATGCACGTCGTTTAGATGAATGACGGCCACACTGCCTGGCGAGACTCATTTTTGCCAGCGCACATCTGAGCCTATGCTGAAATGGCCGCTGGGCTCGCTGGGAACAGGCGCTCAATGCCTCGTCGGCGGCGTCTCTTCCCGAAAAATGTGATGGGGGGATATTCATGGCAATCAGGAACGTGGTAATGGACCGGCGTGACAGTGCAGATTATCGCAATCATCTGAAACGAGGAGGGTTCCTGTCGGCGAGTTATTTGTCAATCAGCGGCTTCGACGCGGTTCGACTGAAAAAGCTCGCTCTGCAGGGGAAGCTCGACGCGATCCGTTGCGCTATCGGTAAATCGATCCGGTGGTACTATTCGGAAAAACAGGCGGAGCTGGCGCACCTGCGCGGCGAGGCCTGAGAAAAGTTCGCTGTAATATTTTAGAAGATTTCTGCCGTGCCGTGCTGGCATGGCAGTTTTTTTGCGCTTTTCAGCGGCGTTTCATCTTGACCGGGCAAGATAAATAGCAATTTATTGTAATATGGAAAGCTTTTGGCAAAGGAGGGGAAATGGTGCTGATTTTTTGGCTGATTCTGCTGGCCGTGCTAAGCGCGATCGGCGGCCTCGCCTGGTGGGCGATGGGGGCGGTAGTGCCGGGCGGTCGTTTGACGGCTTACCGCCGCTGGCTCGCTCTGCTCGATGTGGCGTCGCCTCTCGCTCTTGTCGCGGGAATCTGGCTGTTTGCTCTGCCCGACGGAGTGAATCGCGTCTTTTTGATCGTTTTGGCGGCATTTTGGATGATGCAGCTTATCTTCGGCGTTATTGTGGCACTGGTGCGCGGCCTGCGGCGTCTGCTTCTGCGCGCGTCCGCGCGGCCCGTCGATTCTGAGCGCCGCCGCCTTTTAAAAGGAGCGGCGGCTTATCCGCTCTTTGCCGGGATTTGCGGCGTATATGGCGGTACGGAAGGTCGGACGCGCACCGTCGTGCGCGAGATTCCCGTGCCGCTTTCCGGGATCGGAGCAGAATTGGAGGGCTTTCGCATTGCGCAGCTCAGCGATATTCACTTGGGACTGTTCTTTTCCCTGGACGATCTTACGGCGCTTCTGACGAGAACCGCGGCGCTTAAGCCCGACGTATTGGTCATTACCGGGGATCTTTTTGACGACGACCGCTTAAACGTCGAGGCGGTAAAGCGCGTGGACGAATTTTTTGACCGGTTCCCCAAGGGGATCTGGTTTTGCTACGGCAATCACGAATATTTTCGCAATATCGACCGCACGAAAGCGGCGCTGGCGAAAAGCCGTATCCATGTGCTGGCGAACGATCACGCCAGGATCGTGGACGGCAGGCGATCGCTTTACTTCGCGGGCGTCGATTATCCGACACGGCGTGCTGATTTTGAGCGTCTTGAGGCGCAGTATACAAAAGAAGCAATGCAGGGAATCCCGACAGGTGCAGTTACCGTTTTCCTCGCCCATCACCCTGATTTCATTGACGACGCAGCGAATTACGGGGCGGCGTTGGTACTGACGGGTCATACGCACGGCGGACAGTTGGGGCTTTTCAGTGTGCCGCTCGTGCCGCCGGTATTTAAATACATGCGCGGCTTGTATCGCGTTGATGGTACAATAGGCTATGTTCATTGCGGTAACGGGAGCTGGTTCCCGTATCGACTCGGCTGCCCGCCGGAAATCGCCGTGTTTCGCTTAACGGAGAAAGAATAGAAAATAAATGCCGCTTTCGGAAGAAAAGAACCGGAAGCGGTATTTTTTTGCAAAAATGATTTTGTGATAAAAATTTTTTAAAAACGCTTGCTTTTTTGTTTGATATATGATTAAATATTCACATGATAGGTTGAGTTACATTGCAAAATTAAAATTTAAGGGGGCATTACAATGAAAAAGAAGTACAAAATCGAAGTGGACTGCGCGGCTTGCGGACTAAAGATGGAAGAAGCGGCGAAAAATACCGACGGCGTCGCGGCGGCGACCGTAGGCTTCATGGCGCAGAAAATGACGGTAGAATTTGCCGACGGCGCCGATCCGGCGGCGGTCATGCCGAAGGTGCGAGAAGCCTGCAAGAAGGTCGAGCCGGACTGCGAGGTATTTATCTGAGGGAGGCGCGATGCTTGGAGCCGTTTTGGCTCCGGCTGTTATGATTTGGAAAGCCGCCGCCTGCCGACCGGTGAGCGTTAGGAGGAAAGGAAGGGAATGACGATGGAGAAGAAAGAAAAGATTATGCTGGGCAGGATCCTGCTGACGATCATCTTTTTGGTGGGATTGGAGTTCGTGCCGGTCAGCGGCCTTGCGCAAGGGGCGCTTTACGTTATCCCGTATCTTCTTATCGGATATGATATTCTGCGTAAAGCGGGGCTGGGCATCCGCCACGGCGAATTTTTTGACGAGAGCTTTTTGATGGCAATCGCGACATTGGGCGCCATGGGCATGGGCGAGTACCGCGAGGCGGCGGGCGTCATGCTGTTTTATCAGATCGGCGAAATGTTCCAGCGCTATGCGGTGGGAAAGAGCCGGGGAAGTATTTCGGCGCTCATGGATCTGCGCCCGGATTACGCGAATATCGAGCGCGACGGCGAGATCGAGCGGGTGGATCCGGACGACGTCGAGGTGGGCACGGTTATTCTCGTCCAGCCGGGGGAGAAGGTTCCTATCGACGGCGTCATCGTGGACGGCGCATCGACCCTCGATATGCACGCATTGACCGGCGAGAGCCTGCCGCGCGAGACGGCGGTGGGGGATGAAGTACTCTCGGGGAGCATCAATCTCACCGGCGTCTTACGGATCCGCACGACGAAGGAGGCCGACGAATCGACGGCGGCGAAAATCCTCGATCTGGTGGAAAATTCCAGTATGAAAAAATCGCGCTCGGAGAATTTCATCACCCGTTTCGCCCGCGTCTACACGCCCGCGGTCTGCGCCTTTGCCGTGACGCTGGCTCTCGGCGTGCCGCTGGTGCGGATGTTTTTTCTGGGCGTGGAGCCGATGTGGCCGATATGGATCGAGCGGGCGCTCATTCTGCTTGTCATCAGCTGCCCCTGCGCCCTCGTTATCTCCGTGCCGCTGACGTTTTTCGCCGGAATTGGCAGCGCTTCGGCGAGCGGCGTCCTGGTGAAAGGCTCGAATTATCTCGAGGCGCTGGCGAATGTTGACACGATGGTTTTCGATAAGACCGGGACGCTGACGCGAGGCGTGTTTGAAGTTACTGCGGTGCATCCGGAGATCATCGGCGAGGAGGATCTCCTGCATCTGACAGCGCATGTGGAGCGCTATTCGTCGCATCCCATCGCCAATTCTCTGCGGGCGGCCTATCCAAAGGAAAAGGACGACTGCGACGTGGCGGATATCGAGGAGATTGCGGGGCACGGCGTTCAAGCGCGGATCAACGGCAAGATGGTCGCCGTGGGCAACGGCAAGATGATGGAAAGTGTCGGCGCCGCGTGGCATGAGTGCGATCGGGCGGGAACGATCATCCATGTGGCGATCGACGGCCAGTATGTGGGCCACGTTGTAATCGCCGACGTGGAGAAGCCCCACGCCCGCGAAGCGCTGACGGCACTGCGGGCGGCCGGAGTGAAGCGGCTGGTCATGCTCACCGGCGACTCTAAGGCAACGGCGGACGAGGTCGGGCGCAATCTGGGATTGGATCAGGTGTACAGCGAACTTTTGCCGGCGGATAAAGTGGAAAAAGTCGAGGAAATCCTGGCGCAGCATGCTGAGACAGGGCATCGCGTCGCCTTCGTAGGGGACGGGATCAACGACGCGCCGGTACTTTCCCGCGCCGACGTCGGCATCGCGATGGGGGCGCTCGGCTCCGACGCCGCTATCGAGGCGGCGGATGTCGTCCTGATGGAGGACGATCCCCAACAGATCAGTCAGGCGATGTACATCGCCCGCAAGACGATCCGCATCGTCAAACAAAATATCGTTATGGCGGTGGGCGTCAAGGCGGCCTGCCTGCTTCTCGGCGCTTTCGGCATGGCCGACATGTGGTTTGCTATTTTCGCCGATGTTGGCGTCATGGTTCTCGCCGTGCTGAACGCTATGCGGGCGATGATCGTGCCGCGGCGGGCGACGAATGGGCAACGAATCGAAGCGCCGGGCGAGGCTATCCACGCATAGAGGAATGTTTGCTAAAGCATAAATAAAAATATGCCCGTGGACGAAAATCACCACCGCCCCGGGCTTTTTTTCTGGAGGGAAAATAATTTCTGTTTATAAGGATAGTGAAAATTTGCTGGAAAAGTGATTGACAAAGCTTTATATTTCATGATAAGATAATTTATAAATGTGTGTTGATCAAGAAAATATATGAAAAATTCATAATGCGTTATGAGTGCCGGTAAATCTTACCGGGCGATAAGAGGAAAACGGGTGCGATTCCCGTGCTGTCCCGCAGCTGTAAAGGCGAGCTGATTCCATGAGGTCACTGGGAATATTTCCCGGGAAGGCGGAACCGGCGGCGAGCCTGAGCCAGAAAGCCTGCTCATGATATGATTCATCGCTGGACTTACGAGCGATAAGGAGATGGATACGGTTTCTCGCTGGAGGTGTGCCTGCGGCGGATTCTTTAGGGAGCGTGTCGAATCAATTCTCGTAAAAGGCGGATGATGATCCGTCTTTTTTTATATCCGGTGGGCAGGGAACGTGGATCTTGACGGGTCGGCAATATTTACTTAGAAAGGATGATCGTTTTGGGGAAAAAAGAGGTAATGCGCCGTTTATTGCAAATGGTCATTACACTGCTGGGGGTTACAGTCCTGACGTTTGGCCTCACCTATATCGCGCCGGGCGATCCGGTGGAGATGATCCTGGAGGTCGGCGATACGATTGTGCCGCCGGAGATCATCGAGCAGACGCGCCGGGAGATGGGGCTTGACCAGCCTTTTTATGTACAATACTGGCGATGGTTGACGGGAATCCTGCATGGGGATATGGGGCTTTCCTATTCGGCTAAGATGCCGGTCGTTGACCGTATGCTGTTGGGTGCGCCGGGGACGCTGGCTCTCGCCGGATCAGCACTCTTTCTCATGGTGGTAATTTCGGTGCCGCTGGGGATATTGATCGCGATTCATCGCAACCATACGATCGACTACGTCGTTCGCTTTCTCTCCTTTATCGGCGTTTCCATGCCCAGCTTTTGGGTCGGGCTGCTTCTCCTCTATATTTTCGGCCTGAAATTAGGCATGTTCCCCATCGCGGGAGGCGAGGTTTCCTTTGACCGCATGGTACTGCCGGCGGTGACGCTGGCCATCGTCCTCTCCTCGAAGTTCACCCGGCAGGTGCGGACGGCGGTGCTGGAAGAATTGGGGAAGGATTATGTGACCGGAGCGAAGGCGCGGGGTATCCCCATGCGTAAGATCCTCTGGCATCATATTTTGCCGAATGCCTGCCTGCCGCTGGTGACGCTCTTTGGTATGTCTGTGGGGTGGCTCCTTGGCGGCGTCGCCGTCGTCGAGATGGTGTTTTCCTGGCCGGGGCTCGGTGCCATGGCGGTGCGCGCCATCATGATGCGCGATTATCCGCTACTCATGGGTTTCGTCCTCTGGATCGCCACCTTCTACATGGTCATCAACCTCTTGATTGACGCTTCGTACTACGTTCTCAATCCGCGGCTCAGGAAAGGGGGCGAGTGACATGGCGTTTTTCAAAGGAGAGCGGGGGCTGTTCCACTTTTACTCCAGCCTTGTCCTCTTGGTTCTCTTGGTGGCGGCGTTTGGCCCCTTACTCCTCACGGAGGATCCCTACGCCTCCAATATGACAGCGTCGCTTTTGGAGCCGTCCGCCGAGCATTGGTTCGGTACGGATAAGTTGGGACGCGACTGCTTCACGCGGATCGTCTACGGGGCGCGGGTGTCGCTTTCCATGACCATCATGGTTGTCCTTTTGATGAGTACGGTCGGTACGCTGATCGGTATTGTTGCGGGATACTGCGGCGGTCGGATTGATATGCTCCTCATGCGCTTCACCGACATGATGATGGCGTTTCCGGGCATCGTCTTGGCTATCGCCATCGCCGGTGTCATGGGCGGCAGCGTCGTCAATACGGTGCTGGCGCTGGCGACCGTCGGCTGGACGAAATACGCCCGATTGGGGCGCAGTTTGACGCTTAAGCTCACGCAGAGCGAGTTTATGGCGGCCGCCATCACCAATGGGACGAAGCCCTTGGCGCTCCTCTACCGCCACATCCTGCCGAACACCTTTCAGATGGTCATCGTCACGGCGGCCATGGATATCGGCTCCATCATCATGGAGATCGCGGGCCTTTCCTTCCTCGGATTTGGGGCGCAGCCGCCGACGGCGGAGTGGGGCCTTATGCTGAACGAAGGGCGGCAGGTGCTTCAGACCGCGCCTTGGGCGATGATTTTCCCTGGTTTGGCAATCCTTGTAGTAGTCGCCATCTTTAACCTCTGGGGCGACAGCTTGCGCGACCTGATGGATCCCCAGAAGGCGAACTGACGTTAGCCTGATCCGAATGGGTCTCTCATAATTTTACATCATTATAAAAGAAAGAGGGGTATTTATGGTACTTAATTCCAAACTCAAAAAACTCGTCACGGCAGGGTTGGCCGTGGGCATGGCGGCGACTTTCCTAGTCGGCTGCGGCGGTGGCGGCTCCTCCTCTGGTGGCAGCGCCTCGACGCTCAAGGTCGGCGTCACGAACTTTGCCGACACCTTGGAGCCGACGGAGAACTTTTTCGCCTGGGTCGTCATGCGCTACGGCGTCGGGGAGACGCTGGCGAAATTTGACGAGAAGATGCGTACCCAGCCTTGGCTGGCGGAAAGCTGGAAGATCAGCGACG
>ERZ773005.1390-NODE-1390-length-12762-cov-31.328953_pt1 | contig 12762 bp, 7 predicted proteins | sample MGYA00580666_ERZ773005 | MGnify/ENA primary metagenome ERZ773005 (study PRJEB29015, sample SAMEA2737999) | human oral metagenome | biome: human oral; feature: human-associated habitat; material: dental | place: China | collected 2061 ... | reverse complement strand
TCTGGCGCCGCTTCTTTGCGTCCGTGGGAGAGATGCGCACGAGCCGGTGCACCCCCTGCTCGCCCCTGAGCATCCCGTAGGCGTTTCTGCCCGCAACCGTGAAGGTCGCACGGTCGAGGCCGATGGCCTCAGCCACCGGCGCGTCGTTGACCGTAACCTTCCAGCCACGCCGATCGCAGTAGGCGAGATACATACGAAAGAGCATCCCGCACCAATCCTGCGCCTCGAGGCCACCCTGACCGGGCGTGATCGTGACGATGGCGTCACCATGGTCAAGCTCATCGGAAAACCAGCTTGCCAGCTCAAGTTCGGAGAGCTCCCGCCCGAGCGCGGCGACAAGCTCATCCGCCTCGTCGAGCAGTTCCTCCTCGCCCGTCTCCTGGCCGAGGTCGAAGGCGGCCTGGACGTCGTCGAGCCTCTGTCTCGCGGCATCAAACCGGGTGACCTCGTCCTTGGCCTGGGTCAGCTCGGCCATGACCTTGCTCGCCGCCTCCGCGTCGTCCCAGAAGCCGGGCGCGGCACTTGTGGCCTCAAGCTGCGCGACGACCTGGCGCTTCTCATCAAGACGCAGATAGCCCTCCACCTCATCGAGCTGATCTCGAAGGGCCGCTATGTCTGCCTGCGTGATCTCCACCATCTATCGCGTCCCGCCGCCACGGTTCCTACCGTGGCAGTTCTTGAACTTCTTGCCGCTGCCGCAGGGACAGGGGTCGTTGCGCTCGACGTTCGCGTAAGGGTCGGGATCATCGGCCTTGCGGTAGGTGGCAGGCTTGCCCGGGGCGCTTGGGGCGGGGCCGGTGGCCTGCATCTGCGTGGTGCCTGTTCTCCTCGCAGTGAGACGGGCGGATACCTTGCCGGCCCCCTGGTCGCCGTCGACCTCGGAGGGACCGGAATACTTTGCCCCACGCAGGGCGTCGTCGCCCTCGGACCCGAGCGCTCGGGCTTGCACGACGGGAACCAGCTCGATTCTCAGGATGGTACGTAGAAAGTCCTCGTACATGGTATTGACGAGCTCGGCGAAGGCGGCATAGGCCTCGGACTTGTACTCGACGAGGGGGTCGCGCTGGCCAAAGCCCCTGAGCCCGATGCCTGCCTTCAGGTAGTCCATCTCCTGCAGGTAGGTCATCCACCGCGTGTCGATGACCCGCAGCATGACCTGGGCCGAGAGGGCCTGCATCTCGCCATCGGAAAGCTGGTCGGACTTCTCCGAGTAGCAGCTGCTGACAAAGCGATTCACATGGTCGATGACATCAGACTGGTCGAGGTCGTCGATATCGATCGGGTTACGACCCACATCATCGTTAGAAACGACTCCCACAGATTGACTGTGATGGGGTATTCCGCCGCTCTCGCCCGCCGTGCCCATGGCCTTTGCGCTATCCTTTGCCGCGACTGGGGGTTTAACGCTGATGGAAGCCTCATCATCCTTGTCACCAGGGAAGTCGGACGCCCCATCGCCCTTTGCAGTTCTCGAAGCTTGCGACCCAGCATCATCCTCATCAGAGGCGGATATGGAGGGCGGGGTTTCACCGTCTGAATCATCCTCACGCTCTTCGGAGGGACCCAACTTTCGTCCCTCAGAGACGCTCACTACCTCTGATGAAACACCCTCATCGTGGCTTTGCCCCTCATCAACTCGACCCCAGTCACTCCCGAACTCGGGCATGTCCTTGCGACCGGTGAGCCCCTCCACCCACTCTCGAAGTCCCATGAGGTCCCAGTCCTCGGGGTCCTGTCCCTCGGGGCAGAGCTCCTCAACCTTGCGCCGCACGGTGTTGTGGGTCACATCGTGGACGTGGCCCAGGAGGTCCTTTCCGTCCAGGATCTTGTCGCGCTCCTCATAGATGACCCGGCGCTGCTCGTTCATCACGTCGTCGTACTCAAGCACCTGCTTGCGCATGGCGAAGTTTATCTCCTCGACCTTGCGCTGGGCGCCCTCGATGGCCCTGCTGACAAGCCTAGACTGGATGGGCATGTCGGCAGGCATGTCGTAGCGCCCCATCATGTCGGCGATCCTGTCCATGCGCTCGCCCCCGAAGAGACGCATGAGGTCGTCCCCAAGCGAGAGGTAGAACTGCGTCTCGCCGGGGTCCCCCTGGCGGCCGGAGCGGCCGCGCAGCTGGTTGTCGATGCGTCGGCTCTCGTGGCGCTCGGTGCCCATCACACAGAGACCGCCGGCCTTAAGGACGTGCGCCCTCTCGGCCTCGCAGATCTTTCGCGCGGCCTTGCGAGCCTCCTCCCACTCCTCCTCGCTCGGCTCCCTGATCTCCTCCTCCTTCTCGGCAGGACTAAAGTATCCCCTATCGCGCAGCATGTCGTGCGCGATCCCGTCGGGGTTGCCGCCGAGGATGATGTCCGTGCCGCGGCCGGCCATGTTGGTCGCTATCGTGACGGCGCCCTTGCGGCCGGCCTGGGCCACGATCTGGGCCTCGCGCTCGTGGTGCTTGGCGTTCAGGACCTCGTGCGGGACACCGCGCTTGTCAAGGATGCGCGAGAGCCGCTCCGAGCTCTCGATCGAGACGGTGCCCACGAGCACCGGCTGGCCCTTGGCGTGGCGCTCGGCGATGTCCTCTGCGACGGCGGCGAACTTCGCGTCCACGCTCTGGTAGACGAGGTCGGGGTTGTCCGCGCGTATCATGGGCTCGTGGGTCGGGATCGCCTGCACGGGCAAGTTGTAGATCTCCCTGAACTCGCTGTCTTCCGTCACGGCCGTGCCCGTCATGCCCGAGAGCTTGTCGTAGAGGCGGAAGTAGTTCTGCAGGGTGATGGTGGCGAGGGTCTGGTTCTCCTCCTTGACGAACACGCCCTCCTTGGCCTCGATGGCCTGGTGGAGGCCCTCCGAGTAGCGCCTCCCCTCCATGGCACGGCCCGTGAACTCGTCGACTATCTTGACCTCGCCGCCCACGACCATGTACTGCTGGTCGCGGTGGAACAGGTACTGGGCCCTGAGCGCCTGCTGGAGGTGGTTGACCATCTGGCCGGAGAGGTCCGAGTAGAGGTCATCGATGCCCAGCTTCCCCTCTATCTTGCGCAGTCCCACCTCGGTTGCCGCGATGGTGTGCTTCGCCTCATCCATCTCGAAGTCGACGTCGAGGGTAAGACCGCGGACCGCCCGCGCGAAGTCCTTGTATGTGCTCGCGGACTTCGTGCCGACGCCCGAGATGATGAGCGGCGTCCTCGCCTCGTCGATGAGGATGGAGTCAACCTCGTCCACGATCGCGAAGGCGTGACCGCGCTGCACGCGCAGCCCTGCCCGCGCGACCATGTTGTCGCGCAGGTAGTCGAAGCCGAACTCGCTGTTGGTGCCGTAGGTGATATCGGCCGCGTAGGCAGGCCCCTTGAGGTCGAGCCTCATGCCGTTCTGCAGGCAGCCCACGCTCATCCCCAGGCGCTCGTAGATCCCACCCATCCACTCGCTGTCGCGCCTGGCGAGGTAGTCGTTCACGGTGACGACGTGGACACCCCTGCCGGGGATGGCGTTCAGGTAGGCCGCGAGCGGGGCGACGAGGGTCTTGCCCTCGCCGGTCTTCATCTCGGCGATCATGCCCCTGTGCAGGGCGACGCCGCCCATGATCTGCTCGTCGAAGTGGCGCATCCCCAGCACCCGACTCGAGGCCTCCCTCACGGCGGCGAAGGCCTCGGGGAGCAGCTCGTCGAGGGTCTCGCCCCCCTCATAGCGCTCCCTGAAGTGTGCAGTCATGCCGCGTAGCTCCTCGTCCGACATGGCCTCGAAGCGCTCTGAGAGAGCATTGACCTCCTCCGCGATTCCTTCGAGCTCCCTTAATTGTTTATCTGCCCCAAGGGATAGCAGATTTTTGAAGGAGCGAGAGATCATCCTGAGCGGACTTAGGATCACATTGGACAGGCGTACCCATAGCTCATTAGAAGGACCCTGCGCCCTTTCTTTGCCTTTGATGCTTCCCTGCCCGTCATCAGCCTTTCGAACAAGACCAGAGACCTTATCCGCAGGCACGGCACCCTCCTGCCCGTTCTCGACGGTCGACTCGATGGCGTCCGGCCCCTCCCCGGCCTCACCATCATTGGTTACGTCGGGACTTGCGTTCTCCTTAGCCTTCGAAGGTCTCTGCTGCCCGCCCTCACCGGGACCACCCTTTTGGCTGTCCTTATCCCCCTTGGAAGGATCCGACCCCTGGCCCTTGGGCGCATGTGCCGACCCAGCGGAAGCATCACTGCCCCCCTTCTCGCCACCACCCTGCGCCTCGTCCTCATGGTCCGGTGAGTCTTTGGCATCCTCCAGGACAGGGGGAAGGCCTACATTCTTTTTCTGAGGCCTCGACCCATCAGGTAGGATGGACTTTGCGACCTCACGGTCCTTGTTGTCTGCGTCACCACCTGGCTTCTGCTCTTTCGCAGTAACACCCGACATGCATTTTTTGTCAGGACGGGTAGCCTTATTTTTGCTTCCATTTCCTTTCCCCAAAGCGGGCCTACCCATCTATCTAACCTCCTGCTGTCAGTACCAATATAAACAAAGAATTAATTATATGTGTTATGCGATTCTGCCCAAACAGGTTTAATGATAACCGGTCCTTGGGATCACACCTATTTCTCTTCTCGATTTTTCTATTGCACAGCTCTATCTGACATTGAGCATAGGGTCTACGCCATCCTCATTGGCGAGGCCATGCCACCTTCTTGAGATGGGATGTTTTTGCAAGCATCCAGAGATCAAGTCACCGCTCGTTTCGACACGTCCCGCCTCATCTGGGGTTAATTGTCCCATGAAGAACTCATGTCACTAAACTCTACAGGTACATGAATTTTCAGCCGTAGCTTCCACATGTGAGACTCACGCCCGCAGTCCAGCAGAAGACTCGCATCCCAGCATCCCATGGAATTGAGCGTGACCGGGGAGCAGATGAGGATCTGGGCGCGGCTGCCTTTCAACGGGCGCTCATCACACTTGGGTGGCTACTCAAGTGTCCGAGCGCGACAAGTCGCGTCCGCTCCTCCTTGTCACCAGATGACATCTTGACAAAAGCGACCGTGTCCCCAGGTGAAGACCATCCCTCGGACGGACCTCCGAGCGCCCCGTCCCTCTCACCAGGCGGGCCGCAGCCACCAGACGGGCCGTCGTCCCCAAGGGGGACCCGCCCCTCGGACGGGCCTCCGAGCGCCCCGTCCACCTTTGTAGGTGAGGGACAGCAACCAGGCGGGTTGCAGCCACCAAGCAAGCCGCCCTTGAGGGAGGCTTTACCCCGGAAGAGAGACCGGATCCGTCATCCACCCTGACAAGCGAGTCAGAACTGCCAAAGAGGACCCTCATCTCATCGCGCATGTCTTTGGGCACTGCCTTCCAGTTCTCCCTGAACACCTGCTCATCTGAGAGATCCCCACCTCGGCCCTCATCGCTCGCGCCCGGCTCGGATGGGATATTGTGGCCACAGAGGGGCAGCCTGCCCACCATCAGGCGAAATGCCATGGCCCACATGGCGAAGTAATCCAACTGGGAGAGGACCGCACGGGGCTGCTCCCCCTGATCGATAGCCTCCTGGATCGGCCCTTTGGAGGAGGGGTCGATATAGTCGAACATGTGGCTCGACTTCACGTCCTTGCCCAGGACAATCGGTGACACGGGCTCATCGTGACCGTCTGGCAGATAAAGCGTCGCCATGCTGAAGTCAAGCCTTACCTCGTTCGTCTTTGGGTCATAGAAGATGTTCGAGCTGTCGTAACAGCCGTAACGGTAGCCACAGGCATGGAGCAACCTCCATGCCTTCACCAACGACCGCGCCAACGCGATGCGGGAGTCACGCTGATCGGCAGCCTCCCTCCCACGCTTGAGGAGCGACTGTCCATCATCAGGGTTCACCATCAGCTCCGAGAGCGGACGGAACCGCTCGGCGTCAGGCTCAAGAGGAAAGACGAGAAAGCCCTGCTTCTTGTCGCTTGTCATCGCCACGTCGACAGGCCAGGCGAACCTAAGGCGCATCGGGTGCAGCGGCACATCACGCAGCCACCATACTGCGACCATTTTATCATTGCGCATCTTGGGCGCACGCTTCTTTGGATATATGATGATGCTGTTCCAATGCTGCAGGATCTTGCGCCGCTCTTTCCGCTTGAGCTCGCGTTGCCCTTGTTGCTCTCGACTCTCATGCTCCTCTTGGGACCCAGATGTCACGTGCTCCTCTGGGGGAACGTACGGGATGCGAAACAGGGAGTCGATCGGAACAAGGTAGAGACGCTCCCCGGCAAGGGGCGCTCCGATCTGCGGAAGTCTATTAGACTTTTGAACGGCCTCCACAAGCTGGTGCTCGCCACCGAAGGAGGAGACGGTCTTGTTACGCCGCACATAGCTAAGGTGCGGCATGTATGTCACGCTGATAAGGTCATTGCCCCTAGCACCAGAATTAGCAAACACTTCGTTCTCCTTCGTTGGCAGCAAGACAAACACGATACGGCTCAGCTTGGACGGCAGAATGCAAGGCCCATCCTCGTCGGATTGTCTCTTATGACCATAGGTCCGCCCACAGCCTTCCTATATTAGGTCGCCCGCTTAATAGAGTCAACGCTATCCTCTATGGCCCGCCCCCGTTGACGTTGAAGTCATCCTTGACATGCATTGCGCCGGATAATATAGGGCGGCCATGCGGCAGCTGGGGGCCTCATCACCCAGCGGGCCATAGAGATCCCAAAAGCCCCCACACCCATGCGGGCGTCTGTCGATCCACGGCATGCCCGGTGCGTGGGAGGACTCGATCGGGACGCTCGATCCTGACGATGACCTTAGCGTCGGGGCAACGACCTCGCCATGTTGATATACAATGGGGCGCGTAGCGCACGCTCTTTTGCTCTAGGCGCAAGTGGGGAGGACTGTCATGAACGCAAACGCCGACGAGGCCACGGATATCGCCCGAGAGGGGCATCGCGCATATAAGAGGGGAGACTACGCCAAGGCCTGCCGCCGGTTCCAAGAGGCGGCCGACCAAGGTGATGCTTGGGCTCAGAGCTGGCTCGGCTTCATGTACTGGAAGGGTCTCGGGGTGGAGCGACGCGGAGGCCTGTCGCTGGTACCGGAAGGCGGCCGACCAGGGCTACGCTTGGGCGCAGCGACGGCTTGGCAGCATGTATGAGTTCGGCAAGGGTGTTGAGAGAAGCATCCCCAAAGCTTGCCATTTGTACGAGCTGGCCGCCAGTCAGGGGGACACATGGGCCCAGGACGCCCTGCGCTCGATGAGGTGAGGGCGGGGCGGGAGGCGCCTGCCCGGGCTTCGGGAGGGGGCGTGGGCAGCCCCTACCCAGCAACGCGTCACCATGCGTTGTGAAAAGCTGCCGAAAGGCGGACGTCTTGAGCGAGCGGACGTATGGTCCCACGCTCGCGCCATCGGCCTGCCGCCGCGAGGCGGCGCGGCCATCTCCCCTCCTGGTCCTTTCCCGTCCGGGATCGATCGCGGAGGGCGCGCGGCGTCAGGGAAGCCGTGGCGGCAGGACTCGGCGCCGCGGAGGCGTGGGCATCGAGGGTCTCCTGCGACGGCGTTACGCGCCCGCCATGCGCGAGGGCGCCATACCGGCTGGCGGGCCCCGACGGGATCCTGGCCCCCAGGAACCTGTTGCCCCCCTCCCCGATGAGGCGGTCACGGCACGCCAGTCGCTGGACGCAAGACTAGCAGGCCGAGAGCGCGTCCTCGTCTGCGATCACAATGCAGTCCGGGTGCAGCTGCAGCACGGAGGCAGGGCAGGCCGGCGTCACGGGTCCGTGGCACATCGCGCGCACGGCGTCTGCCTTGGCCCTTCCGCTCGCGATCACCAAGACGCGACGCGCGCGCATGATGGCGCCGATGCCGAGGGTGTATGCCTGCCTCGGCACCTCGTCGATGCTCGCGAACAGGCGGCTGTTGGCCTTGATGGTGCTCTCGGTCAGGTCGACGCAGTGCGTGTCAACGACAAACTCGTCACCCGGCTCGTTGAAGCCCACGTGCCCGTTGTTGCCGATGCCCAAAAGCTGCAGGTCGATGCCACCGGCAGCTTCGATCGCCGCGTCGTAGTTCGCGCAGGTAGATGCTGCGTCCTCGTTCGACCCGTCCGGCACGTGCGTCCGCGTCACGTCTATGTCCACCTTCGAGAACAAATTCTCCCACATGAAGTGATGGTAGCTCTGCGGATCGTCGTGCGACAAGCCGCGGTACTCGTCCAAGTTGTAGCTCTGGGCCTGAGCAAAGCTTATTTTGCCCGCAGCACACATCTCGACCAGACGCTCGTAGGCACCCAACGGCGTGCTGCCCGTGGCCAGGCCCAAGGTTGAGCTCGGTTGTAGGGTCAGCTGCGCTGCGATCACGCCTGCGGCATGCTCGCTCATATGGTCATAGTCGCGCGTGCGAATGATTCTCATGGCTCTCATCTCCCATAGTTTGACTCACCTATCCCAAGACGCACACGCGCATGATACTACGAGAAATGCGCGACCTACAGCTTGCTCGCTAGGTCAACAAGCGCATGGCGTCGGTGAGAGATGGAGTTCTTCTCGGCAGGCGTGAGCTCGGCCATGGTCCTCGCTGCGCCTTCCGCCGCACCTTCGTCGAGCACGAACAGGGGGTCGTAGCCAAAGCCGCCCGTGCCCAGGCGCACACGGCCAATCGAGCCTGTGCAGTCGCCCTCGCCCGAGAGGACCCGCTCGCCCTCCCCATCCCTCAGCACGAGCACGACCGCGCTGTGGAAGTGGGCCGTCCGCCTTCCTTCGGGAACATCCGCGAGCTCGGCGAGCAGCTTGTCGTTGTTGGCGTCATCGTCACCGTGTCTGCCTGCCCAGCGCGCGGAGCGGACCCCCGGCGCGCCGCCCAAGGCGTCCACGCACAGGCCCGAGTCATCCGCGACCGCCATGGCAAGCCCCGTCTCGTCGAGCGCCGCACGGGCCTTGATGAGGGCGTTCTCGAGGAAGGTCTGCCCACTCTCAACCGGGTCGGGAAAGTCTCCCAGCTCGCTGAGGGCCACAAAGCGCATGCCCTCCATGATGGGCGAGAGGATGGCCCTCATCTCGTCCAGCTTGTGGGCATTGCCCGTCGCGACGACGACGGTCGCCTTCGGGTCCAGCCCAGTACGTCCCAGCCTGTCCGCATCAGTCACCATAGCCAGCCCTTCATCCTGCCTCCTCGTGGCCCTTGGCCCTCTCGCGCACGCGAGGGACCCGCGCCCCCCAGATCAGCCCGACGGCCTGTGGCCAGAAAACCCCGTCACCTCGCCCTGAAGCTCGATAAGCTGGGCTATGCCTGCCTGTCCTAAGTCAAGCAGGCAGGCGAGCTGCGAGCGGTCGATGGTGGCGCGCTCGGCGGTGCCCTGCACCTCCACGATGCCACCCGTATCGGTGCCCACGAGGTTCATGTCAACCTGGGCATTGGAGTCCTCGGGGTAGTCAAGATCAAGGAGGGGCCGTCCCTCCACCATACCCATGCTGATGGCTGCGACCTGCCCCGTGAGCGGCAGGCGATGGAGCTTGTCTGCCTCCACGTAGCGCATGAGCGCGTCATGCAGCGCCACCCATGCGCCTGTGATGGAGGCCGTGCGCGTTCCGCCGTCGGCCTGGAGCACATCACAGTCGCAGGTCACCGTAAGCTCGCCGAGCCGACGCAGGTCGACCACCGCGCGCAGGCTGCGCCCCACCAAGCGCTCTATCTCCATGGAACGACCCTTGCGCCCCCTGTACTCACGCCTGCTTCGCGTATTTGTGGCAGCCGGGAGCATCGCGTACTCGGCCGTGACCCAGCCCTGGCGAGAGCCCCTGCGCCAGGCAGGCACGCCCTCCTCGATCGTCGCGGCGCAGATCACGCGCGTGTCACCGAACTCGGCAAGGCAGGAGCCGTCGGCGTTCTTCATGACCCCCGGAGTGAGGGTGACGGGACGCAGCTGATCTTCCGCTCGCCCATATGAGCGCGTCGACGCCTGTGAGGACAGCTCGACCCCGCCACTCGCATTGTCCATGAGACTTCTCTCCCGCACCATAAAAACGGACCTCGCATGAGCGAGGCCCGGGACCGTCGTGGTGGGCGATGAGGGATTTGAACCCCCGACCTTGTGCGTGTAAGGCACCTGCGCTAGCCACTGCGCCAATCGCCCCTGCAGAGGCAGTGTAGCACAGGACGCGGCCTCCTTCGCGTCCTTTCACGTGGATACTGCGTTTTTGCCAAGCCGGGCCGTCGTTCCTCTTCCCACAGGCTATACTAGGCTTTATGAATACCACACTCTTGGCATTGGAGCGGCTGCTTTGCGCCAATGCCATCCCGGCGCGCACGGCGCACATCACGAATACGGCGGGCGCCTCTCACCAGGAAGACGTACCCATAGATGGAGCGGACTGCGACTCCCGTCTTGCAATGAGAGACCACCTCTTCATCTGCAAGGGGGCTGCCTTCAAGGCGGCCTACCTGACGGATGCGCTTGCCAAGGGCTGTTGTGCCTACCTTTGTGATAAGAGCCGCGCAGACGAACTGGCGAAGGTCGCACCGGGGGTACCTGCTCTCGTGGTCGCCGACGACGCGCTGCGACAGGCCATGGCACGTGCCTCGGCAGAGGCCTGGGGCCACCCCGACCGCGACGTCAAGATCGTTGGCATCACGGGCACGAAGGGCAAGTCCACCTGCGCCTACATGCTACGCGCAATTCTAGACGCGGGTCACGACGCTGCGCAGGCAGCCATCTTGGGCTCGATAGACACCTTCGACGGCGTCGAGCGCTTCGAGAGCGTCAACACCACACCCGAGGCCCCCGACCTCTGGCGCCACATAGCCAATGTCCGCAGCTCGGGCCTTCCCTACCTCGTGATGGAGGTCTCAAGCCAGGCGCTCAAATACGATCGCGTCGTGGGTCTTGACCTGGACGTAGGCTGCTTTTTGAACATCGGGCGCGACCATATCTCGCCGGCAGAGCACCCCGACTTCGAGGACTACTTCTCAAGCAAGCTGCGCATCTTTGACCAGACTCGCGTAGCTGCGGTGAACCTGGACATGGACCGTGCGGACGAGACGCTCGCTCGCGCGCGGGCCTGCAAGCGCCTGCTAGCCTTCTCGGCAAAGGGTCCCACCACACAGGGCACTCCCGACATCTGGGCACGTGACGTGAGGCCCACAGGCGCTGGCATCCATTTCGTGGCTCACACGCCAAGTTGGGAGGAAGAGCTGTTCCTCTCCATGCCGGGCCTCTTCAACGTGGAGAATGCGCTCGGCGCCATCGCCGCCTGCGAGGCTCTCGGCGTGGAACAAGGGCAGGTGCGCGAGGGCCTCGCGCACACCCGCGTCCCAGGGCGCATGGAGCTTCTTACCACGAGCTCCCCCAAGATCACGGGCATCGTGGACTACGCGCACAACAAGCTCTCGTACCAGCGCTTTTTCTCATCTCTAAGCAAGGAGTTCCCCGACTGCGAGATCATCGCGGTCTTTGGCGCGCCCGGCGGCAAGGCCTTCGAGCGCCGCCAGGAGCTACCACAGGAGGCCTCCAGGTGGGCGGACTACCTGATCTTCACCGAGGAGGACCCCGCACACGAACCGGTTGGGGAGATCTGCGCCCAGATGGCGCGCTCGACGCCCAAGGGACAGCCACACGAGGTCATCCTGGAGCGCCCTCGTGCCATCGAGCGCGCGGTCGAGCTGGGCTTGGCAGCCAAGCGCAACGCCATCGTATGCCTCCTCGCCAAGGGTGACGAGACCCGCCAGCACGAGGGCGACGCCTTCGTGCCCTGTGAGACTGACACTACCCTCTTCTATCGCGCCGTAAGCCGGCAGCTGGGCCAAGCTGAACCCTAGGAACGACCACATCAAAGAGCTCACGGGCACATCGATACAGAGTGAGACCACCGCAGTCCGCGTGCGACCAGACGAAAGGAGTCCCCACCATGCCCGCCCTGTCACTTCCCACCTTCCCCGTTGACGCCTCGACACTACCTGAGCCCATGGCAGAGCAGCTCTCGCGCATCAGACACATCATCTCTGACACGGATGGCACGATGCTGGGCAGCAGCTGCGCACTTACCTCCACAGGCGGCACACCTTCCGTCGAGCTCGCGCAGACCCTCATCGATGCCCGACGCTTTGGCATCGACGTGATTCCCTGCACGGGACGCAACCGGGCGATGGTGCGCGAGGACGCGCGCATCCTGGGGCTGCCCGGCTGGATAGGCGAGATGGGCGGCATCCTCTGCCTCCATGAGGGCAGCACGAGCGACTGGCGCTACTTCACGGCCGACATGCCCTACGACGAGTCGTCCGGCCAAACACCGCACGACCTCATCATGGCGACCGGCGTTATCGAGCACATGCTCGCGCGCTGGTACGACTGCCTGGAGACCTATCATGACAACAACATAGGCTACCAGTACCGCGAGGTCACGGTGGCGCTGCGCGGTGCTGTCATCGAGGACGAGGCCCAGGCGATGCTCGACGAGACGGGTCTGCCCCTCTACCTGGCTGACAACGGCTTCGTGGGCCACATCGCCGGGGCGACCATCCTACCAACCTTCGAGGGCGGCAGGATCGAGGACGTCCACACCTATCACGTCACGCCGCGAGGCCTCAACAAGGGCACGGCAGTGCGCCGCTACATCGAACTCATGGGCTGGGATCCCACCGAGGTCATGGCCTGCGGTGACTCTCCCGCCGACTGCGCGATGGCCCCTGAGGTCGGCACCTTCATGCTCATGAGCAACGGCATCAAAAACCCCAAGGCCCAGGCAGCGCTGGCCACGGCCGGAAACGCCTATGTCTCTGCGGCAGACGCCACGGACGGGTTCTGCCGGGCACTGCGGACGCTCATGGC
>ERZ773005.1389-NODE-1389-length-12766-cov-41.681064_pt1 | contig 12766 bp, 14 predicted proteins | sample MGYA00580666_ERZ773005 | MGnify/ENA primary metagenome ERZ773005 (study PRJEB29015, sample SAMEA2737999) | human oral metagenome | biome: human oral; feature: human-associated habitat; material: dental | place: China | collected 2061 ... | reverse complement strand
ACCCATTCAACACACCGAACCCCTAAACCCCCATACACGCCCCTGAATAACCTTCCTTGTCAAGTTTTTACCCACGCCATCCACCTAGAGCGGAAGTTCACTGGCTCAAGTGGCCGGACTTCTGCCTCCCAGTCAACAAACTCAAAGCGCGCCACGCACTGGAGCTAACCCTCGAGAGAGCAACATATTCCCGAGTCGACATAGCATGCCGCGGGGGTGTGGGACGAACAGGCACCGCACTAGTCTGCATTGCGATACTTGACGGAATGGACCCGGTCAGCGCACTGAATTTCATCCGAGACACATACCACCCACGGGCAGCAGAGACGCCCTGGCAGCGGTGGTACATCTCAAATTTTGCATCTACGCCCTTATAGCAGATAAGTCGCACCGGCCAGATGGAGAACGGCAACAGCAAGAGGAAGCACCACCATTCCCGGCACGCGGTGCACCACACCGATAGCGGCGTCTGCGAGCTGAGCGGCCGCCGCTGCAGCCAGGACGAGCAAGGTCAGCGACTGGGCAGGAGCCAACCAGGCAACGGCAGCGACCAGCAGTCCGAGCGGGATGCTCCGGGCCGCGTACATCGCCGGATAGAAACGCCTTCCGGGCTCGCCGCACCCGGAAGGGGCGAGCGTCTGCGGACGGATCACCGCGACGACACCGAACCCTGCTGAGATGATTCCCAGTGACGAATTCAGCAGCGAGAGCCACCATGGCATGAGGATCACTCCCTCACATCATTCAGAACTGAATCATTCTGTAGTGTACCGTTGACGTCATGGGAAGAGAAGACGGTCGCGCGATCATGTCCTCGACGTGCTTCCAGCTCGGTGTCGCAGGAGCCCAGATCACCCGATCGTTCTCACTGCTTATCCAGCACACCGGCCTGACCCACAAGCAGGTGGGCCTACTCGCCGTCGTCGACGCCGACCAAGCGAGTTCTCAACGAGAGATCGCCTCACAGCTCGATGTCGCCCCGAGTCTGGTGGTGTCACTGGTCGACCAGCTCGCCAGCATCGGCGCTGTGCGCAGGACGCGCAGTCAGACCGACCGTCGGGTACAGGTCGTCGAGATCACAGACGAGGGACGCCAGTTACTGCGGCTCGCCACCGATGCCGCCAAGAAACTCGACGTCGAGCTGCACAAGCACCTCTCCCCCGCTGATCTGCAGGCCTTGGACAGGCTCCTGCCCGCCCTTCTTCGAACTTCTTCGGTTGCAGCCAGCAACAGGCCGTAGCAGCCGGCCTCACCGGCGTCACTGCACCAGGACGATGCGCTTTCCCGCCGACGATAGGCTCTCGGCGTCGCGGTGAGCATCCGCGATCCGGTCAAGCGGATAGGTTGAGGCGATCAGCGGCTTGAGCTCCCCGGAGTTTACCCGCGCAGCGAGCCACACCAGGTCCTTCACGCTCGGTTTTCCCGAAACCATACGGATCATCGGCCCCGGCGAGATCATGGACGTGACAATGTCCCAGAAGGCTCCGGGAGCAATGGCCGTCATGCGTCCTCCGGGCTTGAGCAGTCTTCGGTAGGCGAGCGCATCGGCGCCCGCAGTGTCGATGACGACGTCGTAGCGCCCGGGAATATCCGACGGCTTCAGATCGTGGTAGTTGAAGACCTGCTGCGCTCCAGCGCTGACCGCCACATCGCTGCGGACGCCGACGACGGCATCCACCTCTGCGCCCATGATGCGGGCTACCTGAACCACCGTGGAACCGACGCCACCGTTTCCCCCCACCACCAGCACTCGATTCCCTCGACGGAGCTCAAGGGGGCGGAGCGCCTGCACGGCCGTCAAGCCTGCGAGAGGCAGAGCCGCGGCCTCCGCGAGCGGGACCCCATCAGGAGCAGGGGCGAGGCGGTCGGACCGGACTCGCACGTACTGCGCTCCAGCAGCCGTACGGCCGGGAGGCATCATCCCCAGGTAGCCCCAGACTCGGCGCCCCAGCACCGGCTTCCCGACCTGGTCCCCAACCGCGTGCACGAGCCCTGCGAAATCCACGCCCGTACCTTTTGGGAACCCCATCCCGTCGAGTAGGCGCATCTTTCCCCGCCTGGTCAGAAGGTCAACGGCGTTGACACTGAAGGCGGCGACCTCGACAACGACCTCCTTGGCGCCGGGACTCGGAATCTCGACCGCTCCCACCTCGAGTACCTCCGGAGCACCGTAGGAGCGGAACTGCACCGCCCGCATTGTGTTCTGTGCAACCATGACATCCTCCTCTTCCTGTTGCGCTACGCTACGTAGCGTAGCGCAACAGGAAGAGGAGGACCATAGGCAGATCCGCACCCGGGACTCAGTCTCTCCGAGCGGCTCCCAGAAGCGTCAGAAGGACCTCCGAAAGCTCTTCTCGGAGCAGCTCGGGTCGCACCCGACCGAGAAGGTGCACATGCACGTACGGCACACCGAGCAGCGCCGCATACAGCCCGTCGACGTCGGCACCCGCCCGCACCTCCCCTCGGGAAATCGCACGGTCGACCATGGCCTCGATGTCTGCACGCACAGCGGCGACGACACTCTGCTGCAGCCTTGCAGTCAGGTCGGGATCACCGGCCATGTCGGCCAGCAGTCCTGGAAGCGTGCTCTTACCGGGTTCGGCGGCGATGAGGTCGACCACCCGCCCGGCGAGGGCCTCGACGTCTCCGGTCAGAGACCCGGAGTCGGCGAGCCCCTCTTCATCACGGCGGTGAATGACCAGATCGAATACCATTTCCGCCTTCGACTGCCAGCGCCGGTAGATCGTTGTCTTGGCAACCCCCGACTGTCTGGATACGCCCTCGATCGTCAGCGCCTGGTACCCCAGGGATCCCAGCTGTTCACGTACGGCCTCGGAAAGCCTGGCGTCGATGTGGGCTCGACGCCGCGAGGGGGAACCGCCCTGCTGCTCGGCGTTGGACATGGAGCGCCTCCTTCATCTCACGAGGGGATGCGATCCCCTGCCTCAACGTTAGGGCATCGGGCCCCGTCAGCCCGGTACTGCGCAAGCATGAGGCTCAGGTAGTCGATGAGGTCCTGGCGCAGGCGCCCGGGGGCGATGACGTGGGCGTCTGGACCGAGCCGTAGAAGAATCGTCATGGCGTGCAGGTGGTCCATGAACTCCAGCCGGAGACAGGTCCATCCGTCATCGTCAGGAGGGTCGTCATCCGTGTCGGTCGTCGTTGCGCGCAGCGTCCACTCCCGTACGTCGCTCCACCGCTCGTCCCGCACCCAGGCGGTGGCTGTGATGGCCTCGAACCCCTCAAGAAACCTCTCACGCTGTTTGCGCCACGCCGCGGTCATGTCGAAACCGGCGTCGTCAGGGCACTCCTCGGCGAGGATCTCGGCCGCCTCGATCCGGGAGAGTCTGGTGAAGCGGACCTCGGCGCCGTGCGAGGCGCACAGATACCAGCTGCGACCGGCGGCGACCAGCCCGTGCGGGTCGACATCGCCCTGCGTCGTCGCCCTCGACTTGTGCCGGAACACCATGCGCAGCCGATGGCGTGTGAAAACCGCTTCCTGAACTGCACGGAAGACGGTGTCGGCCCGCTCGCTCTCGGGCAGGGGCAACCAGCCCTGGGGATCAACCACGATGCGCGAGGCCACGTCGATGGACTGGTTCCGATGTCTGTCGGGGACGGCGGCGAGCAGCTTGTGGACAGCCGAGGCGAGGGCTTCGCTGAGGCCGAGGGGCGCAGCGCCCCAGCCGGTGATACCGGCGAAGAGCGCCCGACTCTCCTCATGGTTCAGATCCGTCACGTCCAGGCGGAAGCCGGGATCGATCCTCACTCCCCCGTGGGGGCCCCTTTCGCACCACACCGGCACGCCGGCGGCCGACAGCGCCTCGACATCCCGAAGCACGGTCCGCCGCGAGACCTCCAGCCGCTGCGCCAGCTCGGAAGCAGATAGACGGCCGTGAGCCCGAAGCAGCCAGATCATGGAAAGCAGACGATCGGCACGCACAGATCGATCCTCACACGTACATGACAGGAGATGGCACCAATCATCTCTAGCCTCGTCGTTATCAGCGCATGTCGCGTTCTCACAAGCATGAGGGAGTACTCCATGACTGTCTTCGTTCCCAACAGCGTCATCCTCTACACCTCCGACGTCGAGGCGAGCACCGCCTTCTACCGCGGAATTCTCGGTCATGGACCGATCGAGACCTATCCAGGCTTCAGCGTCTTCAAGTTGTCTGACGACTTGACTCTCGGTCTGCAAGCGGCCGATGAGATTGAGCCGGCTGCTGAGCCATATGTAGGCGGGGGCGAGCTGAGTTTGAACGACGTCGAGCGAGCCGACGTCGACAGTCTTCACGCGCGGTGGAGGGCCCTGGGCATTCCGATGCTCATGGAACCGGCCCTCCTCGAGTTCGGCTACACCTTTGTGGCAACCGACCCCGATGGGCACCGCCTGCGCGTGTGCGCCACCGATACCTCAAGCTTCGCCTGACTCGAGGCCGTCGGAGCCCCGCCCGTCACCGGGTGCGGGCTCCGATGCGCCTCGCCAACGCTCCCAGAGCCCAGTTCACGATGACGTAGGCGACGGCGATGATGACGTAGGTCTGGAAGAAGACGGACAGGTGGGCGTCTATCTTCGCCTGACCGATCATCGTGGAACCGCGGTACATGAGCTCGGGATAGGCGAGCACGTACGCGAGCGTAGTGCCCTTGATGATGGTCACCATCTGTGTGATGAGGGTCGGGAGCATAAGACGCAGTGCCTGCGGCGCCAGGATGAGACGCATCGTGAGAGATCTGCTCATTCCCAGCGCCAGTGCAGCCTCCGTCTGACCTCGGTCCAGGGCCCGGACGCCTGAGCGGAAGACCTCCGCCGTCGTCGCCGAGGTGCACATGATGATGGGCAGCGCCAGCTTCCAGAAGTCCGAGACATCCACGAAACGCGGAACCACTAGCAGGAAGAAGTAGACGAGCAGCAGCATCGGCACCGCTCGCATGGCATCGATCCACAAGCCGACCAACCACCTCACGGGCCGGTTGTCCAACAGGCGGAGCCAGCCCAGGACGATTCCCAGAGGAAAGGTGAGAACGGCTGCGACAGCCCCCAGAGACAGGGTGTTGCCGGCGGCTTCCAGAAGCTGACTGACCACCGAGCGCCCCAGGAAGTAGCGCCACTCGGGATAGTCGAGCTGGCCCGCAAGGTCCAGTCGGTAGAGGACCGCGCCCAGCAGCGCCACGATCCCAAGAACCGCAATAACTGATCCGATGGCGATCATGACGCGCCCCCGCGGCCCCGGCTCATCGAAGAGCAGCGCCGCGTCCGTCGCCCCCGAGCCCTTACCCCGCTGCTTGACGGGACGGTGATCCGTCATGGGCATGATGTCGGAGCTCATGCGCGTTCCTCCTTCCCCATGAATTCGAGGCGTCTCTCAAGACGCCCGCCGAACTTCGTGGCGGCGAAGGCGATGGCCAGGTAGGTGAGCCCCGAGGTGAGGAAGGTGATGACTCCCGCTGCTCGCTCCTGGTTGATTCTCTGCGTAACGGCAGTCAGCTCAACGACGCCGACCGCTGCAGCCAGTGAGGAGCCGATAAGGCAGGCGATGAAGACATTGACCAGTGGCTGGATCGTGCGGGCCAGGGCCTGAGGCAGGACGATACCGCGGATGATGAGCCAGAAGGGCATTCCCAATGCGCGCGCGGCCTCGATCTGTCCCTTCGGCACCGAGTTGATTCCGCTGCGCACCGTCTCGCACACGAATCCGGACGAGGAGAAGACCAGGGCGACGATCACCGACCAGAACAGTGGAATCCTGATGCCGACGTTGGGAAGCGCCAGGCCGACCAGCACCATGAGGCACAGGTTGGGGATGTTGCAGGCCACCGTCACCCACGCCGCGCCCAGTGCCCGCAGAGGAGGGATGGGACCGACCCGGAGGATGGCCATGAGCGATCCCAGGATTAGTCCGCCCGCGTAGGACAGTACGGAGATCACCAGCGTGATGAGCAGGCCGGAGCCAATATCAGCGAGATTGTCGGTGATGGCACTCACGGTCGCCTCCTTGAAGGATTCGGTTCGTCAATCATGACGTGAACGCTGTGGGCTGTCGCGTCGGCGGCCCTGCGGAGGATCCGCTCGGGCCGCGACGACGCAACGAGCCTGACTGGTCAACGAGCTCCGTTCAGGACTCCTGCGGGACCTCGTCACCGCCACCACCCTGCTCAGGCGCCGGCTCGGAGCCGTCCTCAGAAGCGGGAGTGTCCTCGGGAGCGGGAGTCTGCTCTGCGCCACCCGCACCCTCGGCACCGGCGGTCGACGATCCGGGAACCGAGCCGATGACCGGCGGCTGGGGCGCATCGCCACCGAGTGATTTGCCGATCGTCGCTTCCCAGATGGTCTTCCAGGTGCCGTCCGACTCGATCGTCTGCAGGAAAGTGTTGACGAAGGCCTGGGCACCGGAATCCTTGGGGAGTCCGATGCCGTAGGGGTCCTCGGCGAAGGTGTTGCCGACGATCTTGACCTTGTCATTGGACAGGACCTCGCTCTTGAGCAGGGACTGGTCCACGACATAGGCCTTGACCTGCCCGCTCTCGACGGCGGCGACGCACTTGGCCTGGTTGTCGAAGGGCTTGGCCGTGGCATTCGGGGCGTACTTCTTCAGGGCGGAGGCCGATGAGGAGTTGGACTGGACCGCGACGTCGCCGGCCAGGCTGTCGACACCCGTGATGTCCTTGTTGTCGGCCTTGACCAGGATGGCCTGACTGGAGGCGTAGTACGGGCCGGCGAAGTCGATCTTCTCGGCTCGTTCCGGGGTGATCGTGTACGTGGCCACGACGGCGTTGACCGTACCGTTGACCAGAACGGTCTCACGCGTGTCGGAGTTGACCTGCTTGATCTCGAGCAGGGAGCGGGCGTCGTCACCGCCGATGATGTAGCGGGCCAGGACCTGGGCGATAGCCGCATCGAAGCCGGAGATCTTCTTCGTCTTGGAGTCCTCCCAGGAGAACACCTCGGAGGTCTTGGTCCCGCCGGTGACGAGTTTGCCCGCCTTCTTGACGGCGGCGGCCCAGCTGGAGGCGGCTACGACGTCGGCGGTGGCCACCGGCCCGGAGTTGATGGCCTTGTTGTATTCGGCGTCGGCCTTGCCGTCGGTGCCCGTGTCGGCGCAGGCCGCCAGCACGCCGGCAAGGGAAATGGCGCCGGTGGTGGCCAGAAGGCTGCGACGGGAGAAGGTGGTCATGGTGTTCCTTTCGTTCGGACGGGGACGGAACCGTCCCAGGCCCAGGGCCTGCGGTGGCAGCCGCACCCGGGAGAAGGTGCGGTTCGGGGCTCAGTGGCTGAGCACCTTGGACAGGAAGTCGCGGGCGCGCTCGGTGCGCGGGGAGGAGAAGAACTCGGCGGGGCTACCTGATTCCACGATCTGGCCGCCATCCATGAAGACGACGCGGTCGGCGGCGGAGCGAGCGAATCCCATCTCGTGGGTGACGACAAGCATGGTCATGCCGGAGGAAGCCAGATCCTTGATGACGTCCAGGACCTCGTTGATCATCTCCGGGTCCAGAGCGCTGGTGGGTTCGTCGAAGAGCATGACCTTGGGCTCCATGGCCAGGGCGCGGGCGATGGCGACCCGCTGCTGCTGGCCTCCCGAGAGCTGCGCGGGGCGCTTGGAGGCCTGATCCGCCAGCCCGACGCGAGCCAGCAGCTCATGGGCCCGCGTCTCGGCCTGCCGGCGGGGGGTGCCGCGCACCTTGATAGGCGCCAAGGTGATGTTGTCCAGCACCGTTCGGTGCGGGAAGAGGTTGAAGGACTGGAAGACCATTCCCACCTCGGCGCGCAGTTGGGCCAGCGCCCTGCCCTCCTGAGGCAATGGGACGCCGTCGATCTCGATCTCGCCCTTCTGGATCGGCTCGAGGCGGTTGACGGTGCGGCACAGCGTCGATTTACCGGAACCCGAGGCTCCGATGACGGCCACGACCTCACCACGGTGGATGTCGAGTGAAACGTCATCGAGCGCTTTGAAATGGCCGTAGTACTTGGTGACGTGGCTGATGCGCACCAGGGCGTCGTCGGGTTTCCGGTCCGCGCCGGGGTCCCTGGGCTCGCGCTGGGCGCCTTTGACGTCGTCGTCGACGTCGTCAGTCCGGTCTGCGGCTGTTCGATCGGGAGAGGATGCGGATGTGGTCACGAGTACCTCGTCTCAACGTGGATATAGGAGCGGAATCTGCCTCAGCGACAGTGACAGCAACACATCCACATGCGCACCGCATTCCTCCTTGCTCGTATGGCTTCAGACCTTTGGGACCGGTTAGGACCGGTCCAAACTCCCCGTCGGCCCAGATTGCCCATGGTTGTCCACCGTAAGCGCTCATGGATAACGGGTAGCCGCAGTTCCGACTTCTCGTCAGGAAGGGTAGCACCGCCCGCGACCGGAGCGTCAACCGAGTCTCAGAACACGCCTCCTGCTGGGATGATGGTCACACGCCACGCAGGGCGCCTAACCGGCCGAGTCGACCACCCGGCCGTAGTCTCATCCGCATGAGCCCCGCGAATACAACCGATCCGCGTCGCCGACTCCAGCCCGAGCAGCGCCGGGAGGAACTGGTGAGAGTCGGGGTCGAGCTGTTCGCGGAGGGCACCCTCGATCGCACTCACGTCAATGAGATCATCAAGCGGGCCGGCGTTTCGCGCACGCTCTTCTACCACTACTTCCCCTCCAAGGCGGCCTTCGCCCGAGCGATCGTCGAGCATGAGATCCTTCACCTTCACGACCTGGTGGAGCAGCAGATCGAGCCGACACTGGAGGCGGCGATCTCCACTTTCGCGGGCTACGTGAGAGCCAGGCCGGACAGCTTCCGGGCCCTGCACACCGGAGGTCTCGACCAGGACCCGGAGATCGCGGCCGCGCTGAATACCAGCTTCGAGCGCTATGAGCGCCTCGTCCTCATGCTCCTGGGAGTCGTGGAACCCGACGAGCGCGCCATGTTCGCCGCCAAGGTGTGGATCGACACGATGATCGCCCTGTGTCTGGCATGGCTGGATCATCCGGAGATCAGCCAGCGGACCATCACGAACATGTCGGCCCAGACACTGCGGAGTCTGGTCTCTCAGGTGCAGCAGGGCGCCGAAGAGGCCCCGAGCCGCATCTCGATGCCATCGCCCTCCCACGATCCGGCAGGCGATCACTGAGGACACACCCCGAAACACCTTGAGAGCCGCCCAGACCAGGGCACCGCCGCCCCTATCCGCTTTATTCACCTTGCATATATTTTTCCGGCATTCCAACCTCATCGTAAAAACGGCATCCGTGTAAGAATAGACATGCTAACCTCTCCTCCAGTTGCACATGGCGTGCAATAAGAGATGTCGAGGGACTCCGGTGCTTGGCACCCCTCACTCTCAGAAGGAGAGCTGATCATGCCTGAAGGCGCCACTGGAAGCGCGGTGGCCGTGCGCAAGAAAACGTCTCGGCTTCTTTTCGCTCCGGAGACGTTCAACTTCGCTGAAGTGACGCGCGCCATTGAGGTGGCCCGGCGCATGCCCTCGGACGTGGAGTGCGTCTTCGCAGGCTTCTCGCGACGTAACTCCGAGTACATCAGGGCAGCGGGCTTCGAATTCCGTCTACTCACCCCCCACCTGAGCGATGAGGAGGGCCGGCTGGCACTGGCATTCGACCAGGGGCGCAGCCTGCGCCACCCGTTCACGACGCAGATGCTCGCCCAGCGGGTCACGAGCGAGCGGGTGCTGTTGCGCTGCCTGCGTCCGGACGCCGTCGTCATCGGAGTAACTCCTAGCCAGTTTATTTCGGCCCGCGCCGAGTGCGTGCCCCTGGTTTTCGTACGGCCCTTCGCCTACTCGTTGGCCCATCTGGAGGCTGCGCGCAGGGTTGGCGCCACCGGCTTCCTGCCCCGCGCGACTCCTGAGGACTGCCTGGTCGACGCCGCCGCCGCACGCCTGCTCCACACGGTTGGGACCCGGGTGCCCCTGTCACGCTCCTTCCACCAGGTGGCCAAGGCCAACGGCGTCTCTCTGCCCCAGGGGGTGTTCGCCGGACTCACCGCGGACCTCAATCTCATCGCCAGTGCTCCGCACCTGCTGCCCCGGTGGCTGGAGATGCCCGAGGGCCACCAGGTGGTGGGACCGGTGTACGCCCATCTGCCCGGCGAGGTCCCCGAGATCGTCGCCGACCTGGACCTGGCCGCCGGCCCCAAGCCCCTGGTGTACTTCGCCGTGGGCTCATCGGGGAACCGAGACCTCGTCCTCGATGTGCTCAGGGGCCTGGGGCGGGCCGACTGCCAGGTGCTGGCGCCGGTGCGTTCCCACCTCCACCCAGAGGACCTGGAAACCCTGCCCCTCAACGTCCATGTCACCGACTGGATCCCGGCGCACCAGCTGGGCGACGCCGTCGACCTGGCGATCACCCACGGCGGTGAGGGAACGGTACAGACCAGCTGCGCGCAGGGGTGGCCCTTCATCGGGATCCCGTTGCAGTTCGAGCAGCGCTTCAATGTTCAGCGCTGCGCGGCCTTCGGCTCGGCTCGGCTTGTGTCCCAGAAGGAGGCTCGCGCGGCCGACTGGGCCGCACTGGTGCGCCAGGCCCTGGCCGACGAGGTCATGCGTTCGCGAGCTCGGCGCATGGCCGAGCTCATGGAGGGGCTGGACGGACCGGGCCGGGCGGCCGAGGCGATCTGCGAGCTGTTGTGAGTCTGCTGCGGCTCTGCCGCCGAGGCTCTTCCGACCGGTGCCTACGCCTGCGCCCTGGCACTGGCGTAGAGGCATACGGCCGCGGCTGCCGCGACGTTGAGGGACTCCGCCTTGCCGTAGACGGGAATGGAGACGACGGCGTCGGCCCGGCTCAGCGCCTCTGCGGGCAGTCCGCGGGCCTCGTTGCCGAGCAGCCAGGCGCTGGGCGCTTCCAGGAGAGACTCGGCCTCGAAGAGGTCGAAGTCCCCACGCCCGTCGGCCGCTAGGACGGTGAGTCCGGCCTCGTGGAGGGCGCCGACGACGTCGTCCAGGGCTACCCCGGTGACGACGGGCAGGTGGAAGAGGCTTCCGGCGGTGGAGCGCACGACCTTCGGAGCAATGGGATCCACACTCCCCCGCACGAGGACGACGGCGTCGGCTCCGGCGGCATCGGCGGCTCGGATGATGGCGCCGGCGTTTCCGGGGTCCTGGGCCTGGGTGAGGACGGCGACGAGCCTGGCCCCGTCCAGGGCGGCGGCCAGCGCCTCGGAGCCGGTGGCCTCCTCGGTGGCAACAACGGCGAGGACGCCCTGGGCGTCGGGGCTCATGGCGTCCATGACCTGCTCGCTGGTGATGTGCACGTAGAGCTGGGCTGCCACAGCCTCATCCCAGATCTCGGCGTGGCGCTCGACGGCGGCCTCGGTGAGGTAGACGTCGAGGACGCGGTCGGGGACGTGACGGACTGCCTCGCGCGCGCCCTGGGGGCCTTCGACGAGGAAGCGGCGGTGCTTGGTTCGCACGTTGCGGCGGGACAGGCCGGCCACACGGGAGATGCGGGCCGAGCCGGGGTTGTTCAGCACCTCGTGGCCGGCAGCCGACCCCTCACCGACTGTGCGGCGCCGCGGCCCGCGACTCGCGGAAAGCTCAGCGGAGTCACCTAGAAGTTCGTCAGGGTCGGAGGAAGAGAAAAAAACCATGCCAACAGCCTACGGGAACGACAGGCCACAAGAGGAAACCCTGGACGGGCGAGGAGAGAGTCCCTCTTCCACCAGAGCAAGATCCCGGATAAAATCTCTGCTAGGTTGTCTCAACCTCGCTATTCTCGAGACATGAATCAAAGCTCCTTCCACCTCCCTTCCACCAGCAACACTTGGCCAGCACCATCACCCAGCGTTCTCGATATCTTCGTCGTCTGGCACCCAGAAGACGAGGAGGGGGAGAGCATCTGCGACACGTTATTTGAGCATTACCACTCCGATGCCTTCGCTGGACTCGCGGGAAGCGCGGTGGAAGTATACGGAAGATCTCATCCACTTCCCAGAAACAACGAACTCCCCGCTCCCATCGTCACGGCCGACGGGATCATCGGCGACGAAGAGCAGGTCTTAAGCGCTGATGCAGCTCAGTACTCCGTCATTCTGCCGTTCATCGACGAACACCTCGTACGCTCATCTATCGACGAGTCCTCAGAATGGCGCGACTATCTTACCGATATAGTAAAACTACAAAACAAAAGCCGTCAACATAACCGCCACGCCCTAGTTCTTCCCATACTACCCAGAGTAAGCCCAGACTATTCAAACTCCCCAATTATCACTAACCTCATGAGCATACAGGGAGTAAGACAAGGAAATATAGCAAACCTGAGCATCTCGAACAAGAAACAGCCCAACACAACTGAAGGTGAACTAACCAGAGACCTTGGGCAGGCTATCATTCAGACTCTTCTGCGAGACCCTAAGAAGGAAGAACGACTGCGCATATTCATCAGTCACTCAAGATCCGACATCCCCAAGGACGACAAGAACAACATCGACCCAACAGGAGTTGTATCAAAAGTTCGCTCTTGGATAGGAAAAACCAAACTAGCCGAGTTTGTCGACATTCACGACATCCAGCCTGGAGATGACTGGAACAAAAAAATTATAAAGCAAGCGCAGACTGGCGCGTTACTCATGATTCGCACCGACCACTACAGCAGCCGGGAATGGACACAACGAGAGGTCTTAGAAGCCAAAAAAGCAGAGATACCGATAGTCTGCCTCAGCGCCCTCACAGAAGGTGAACAACGAGGCTCTTTCCTTCTCGACCATGAAGGTTATTCAGGGGCGTGTATGGGGGTTTAGGGGTTCGGTGTGTTGAATGGGT
>ERZ773005.1386-NODE-1386-length-12778-cov-35.980901_pt1 | contig 12778 bp, 14 predicted proteins | sample MGYA00580666_ERZ773005 | MGnify/ENA primary metagenome ERZ773005 (study PRJEB29015, sample SAMEA2737999) | human oral metagenome | biome: human oral; feature: human-associated habitat; material: dental | place: China | collected 2061 ... | reverse complement strand
TGCCAAAGTCTGGTCTTTCCCCGTTGCTGGCCCGGACGAGGTCATCCATCACCGTGATACCCGCTTGTTCAGCTCCCATTTCAGCGGCTTTTGACGCAATACGCACCGCTTTGGGAACGTTCTGAATGGAAGTACCTAAACGTGTCAACAACTTTGTACCATTATAAGCCGTACCAACGGGAATCCACATGATAGGGTCTGCCAGCATTCCAGCACCGCCAGCTATCCGGGAAACAACCTGCTTCCACAGACTGTCCGTACCGGCGCGCCAGCGGGCGATATCAGCCTGCCGCCGCTTGTCAACTAAACGTTGATTGACAAGCCAGCGAATTTCCCGAGCGTCGTGACCATGAAGAAGACAGAATTCCTGAGCCTCCACATCCCCTTCTAAGGCCTGCTTCACGTAGGCAACATCTTCATCAGTGACAGGTTCATAGAGGTTGCCAAAGGTGTTGTCCGCGTGAGCAATCTTCCCCCAGAGGGACTGCATGACCATGGCGGGAGCTGAGGTGGTGACACTGTCCAGAAAGTTATCGGCCAGGTGAGTGAAAAATGAGGGAAGTTCTTTCTGCCGACCGAGTTCTTCATAGTCAATTTCATCCGGCATGTCCGGGAGGTCAGCATAGACATAGTTGGTAGCCTTGTCTCCCAACTGTTCCATCATGCTGTGGAAGCTGTTGTTCGCACTATTTTCCGCGTCGTCATTGGTCTGGACATGAAAGTGCATACCGGTCCCGGCGTCGTGCCAGAATCCAGTTAAACCTCGACGTTCCGCCATTTCTTCCAGCATTCCGTCTGGACACTCACAATAAATATCGAGGGCACGTCCGGTGAGGTGTTTAGAGTTTGATACACCGTTCACAGCTTCATTTCGCTCCGGAGAACGCCAGCCACCAGTGATGATGGGGGCATATCCTTGGTCTTGAAGTTCTTTGAACATGTCCCGGGCGGCGGCTACCAGGTTCGGGTCAGTGTGTGTGAGGCCCACATCTTCAATGTCTTCTGTGGGAAGGTCAAACGTATCTTCTTCGTTCAAGGTTCGTCCTCCTTTACGCAATTATTCAGTCGATAAAATCATGAGCGGCTTCTTCGACAGTGGTAGGCAGCATTTCCTGCCAGTGGCGTCTGTTGAGGTCTTCGGCCGTCAGAGAGGTTTCAGTTGGTTTCTCTCCAGACGTATTCCTGCCAGCATTCTCAGCTTCAAACAGCAGCATGGCATTTTGTTGGGCGTCAGCAAGAGTGAGAGGTGGGTTTTCTCCGAAGAGAAACATTTGTGTCTGACGATTATAGCGGCAATACGGATAGTCTCCGGCATATTCTTCCAGTGCTTTATAAAGGTAATACTGCTGGTTTGGCACACGGATACCGGTGAGACAGCCTCTGGGAACAGCGGCCCCCCGCCAGACAAAGAAGTTATCCTTGACACGTTCTCCAGCGATGGAGAGAGCCATATCAGGACTGTAACCCTGGCAGCATAAAGCGGAGGCAGCCACAGCAATGTCCCCTTCGATGTCTGGATTATCAAAGACCGAGAAGGCCTGCTGACCACCGCCTAAAACAGGCATAGCGGGTAGAGTGTACTGCTCACTGTCTATGAGGCCTTCCACCTGTGCTTTATATCCCTTACGGGTATCTTCCGGTGTAGTGTTCCACACAGCAAACTGGGAAAGGCCTGTATCAAAGTCTCCAGATGTATCCGTAAGAAGCTTCAGGACACCGGCCGCTTTGGCCACGTCAGCCCCAAAGAGACCTTCCATGGCATTGGCATTGGCGGCGCAGAAGACCAGCATATCCTTGACGCCGTCGCGAAACACCTGATTTTCTAAGAGGGAAGGAGACACTAACATGAGTTTGGATTTCATGTCAGAACGAATGGTATCTTTGACTTCGGCGGCTCCGGGAAGGGGAATGGACATAAGACGGATAACACCATCCAGGTCTCCAGCATTGATACGGGTGTTTAAGGCTTCCATCATAGGTACGCGAACATCATCAGCTTTAAGGTTGAGGCTTTTGATATAGAAGCCATCCACACTGTCTCCTAAGTTCATCCAGTTATTGATGGCCCGTTGGGCTAAGAGATTAGCGGCGGCGGCTTTATCGGCTTTTTCTTTAGCCTTGAGGTTCGCCTTCATCTGACGCTGGGCTTCCCGCTCCCGGGCTTTTTGGGCTTCCTCAATATGATTTAAGACGTATTTTGTATACTGCTCATAGGTAGGGGCATTGTCAGGGTCTGTTTCTCGCAGTCCAGCAACCATAGCCAGCCAGCCGTCCCCGTCTTCCCGGTGAATGTAGTCCTGAATGGTGGTGTGAAGCTCTTTCGTTAGATACTGGCGGTTGTAGTCAGCGGCCATGGTGGCATAGGTCTGCATGTCGAGGAGTGTATTCGCCTTCACTTCCGTACCATCCATGCGGGTCTGGATGGTAAGGTTGTCCATGAGTTCCGTGAAGTCTTCTTTACTGAGGTGCCCGGTGTGAATCAGTTCTTTCGCCCAGTCTTCTAAGAGCTTCTGCCGGTGTTCCGGGGGTAGCCCCATGAGACGCGGGGTATTCCAGACGGTCTGGGCGGCTTCAATGATTCCGGTCATCCTGCCGTCTGCTTGTGATTTCAAGACCGGGGTATTCTGGGTGATATCCCCCAGTTTACTGGTAGTATCCGCCATGGTAATGACGATATCTTCTTTACGCCGCTTCTGCTGCCAGTCACCCCAAAGTTTATTGATGTTGACGAGGTTGGCTTCGGTAAAGCCATTGTCAAAGGCGTATTGATTCAAGGCTGTATCTTTATAAAGGTCTTTCTTTTCGGTGGCAAACTCGGCGTAGCGTTTGACTTCTTCGTCCATGTTCTTCGCCGGTGCCATGGCGTATTTATCGTCATATTCCTGCTTCATTTTGCTGGCAAGAAAGCTCCCCCGAAGTTTATCAGCATAGGCTCGGAAATACGGATTGGCTGTGTCATCCACAAAGCCGTAAGTCTGGGCAGCGTCTATCACGTTCAGCTTTTCGATGTCTTCTGGGGTGGCACGGTTGAGAAGTCTCTGGGCATTTTCATACCCGGTGGAATCCAGCATTTTCTCATGGTTCACCAGGTAGCCCTGGAGGGCGGAGTTCAGACGGGCCATGTTGTCACCAAGGCTGGTGTCTGTAGAAGCCTTGGCATAACTGAGATTCAATCCCTGATAGCGTCCTACATACCCGGCGTCAGGCTGGGGGGTGAATTGACGGGCGGTGCCGATGGCGTTGGAAATATTCGTAGGCACTTAAATATCACTCCTTTCTCCCTTTAGAAATAACTGGTCATCGTGGTGTTCTTATAGGAAGGCCAGCGGTCAAAGGGGTTTTTATAAGTAAAATCAAACTGCATGGTATCAGGTTTCCCGAACATAGCAGTCCAATCAATCGTATGTACCTTATAAGGCTGTACTGTGCTGTAAGCACTTCCGACACCAGCCTTATTTCGAATAGCTCGGATGGAATCGTCGGTGGTCTTACCTTGATAATAAGCTCCGGCAAGACCGACAAGCGTCCCTAAAAGAGAAGGCTTCTGCACGTCCTGTATACTTTTGATTCCAGACACCGCATTGAGGAGAGCTGCTTCTTTATTGAGGTCAATCTCATTCATTTTCTTGCGGTAGTTGTCCTTGCTGGAGCCTGTAGCTCGGGCCGTATCAGCCGAAGCCCCTCGCTTTAAGAGGTCAGCGGTGCGTCCGCCTCCTTCAAGACCTTCATTTACAGCCGCATTTACCATTCCTTCCATACGATTCCCTTGGAGCTTCGTTTTCTCCAGGTCACTGACGGTGGATTCGAAGGTGTCGAGACGTTCCTGCTCCAGATTTTGAAAGGAGTAGTTCATGGTTTTAAGATAGTTTCGGGCTGTTTGTTGATTGGCACGGCCTTGGGCGATGAGAGCTTGATTGTTCGCGTAGGTCGAAGTTAAAAAACTGGTGATAGAGAGAGCCACACCCAAGAAAATCACACTCCTTTCGATTTTTCCATAAAGCTGCCTTCCCAGAGAAAGCCAATGAGGGACATGGGCAAGGGCAGGTTTGATTCAACGGTCATTTCATAAGCCGTGTTTTCTGCCTGCACTGGAATACGGAAGATACCTGTGGTAAGCTGTAAGGCGTTCAGCTTGGTGGTACCAAGGTTCTTACCCGTCATTGTGTATTGGTAAATATGTCCACGGCTCTTGACATGAACAATAAAACCGCCCGTATTGGCGTAGTTTAGTTTTATGGTGCGGATTTGAAGGCGACCATTGGTGATGGCCCGTAAAGTCCCCGTGTTATCCTGTTTTCGCAGATAAAGAGGAGAGAAGACAATCAGGAATGTGTAGGGAAAGCCCATGATGATAGGTTCGGTGTCGTGCTTACCGGAGAGTTGTATCTTTCCGGCCGTCTTTGCTTCTTCAGCTTTAACTTCTTTATAGGTGCCGTCTGGCAGAAGAAAGCCGGTACAGGCGTGGTCGGCGATAATGAGTGGCCAGAAGTCTTTGACATCCAGCGTTGTCATTTCCGTCACCGGGTCATAAACAGCGGAAGGCACGTATGCCTTACAGTCAAGATAAGCACGATACGGTTCTTTTTCCATATCTTCCGTATCGTAGGTAAAGTTCATTTTCTCTAAAGAAAAGCCTTTCTCCGGGCGGTACAAGACAAGATAAAGAACATTGCTCAGGAATGCTGCCCCTAAGATGTCAGCTCCCATATCCCACTTTGACCATGAGGCCTGCACCCGGTTCTCATTCTGGAAGAGATATTTATAAACATAGATGGCGGAAGATTCTCCATCAGTAAGGCACAGCATGAGATTTTCATTGGTGGAAGGGATGATTTCATAGACGTGGTTGGGGATGTAAGAAGCGACATGGCTGGTGATATCCTGAGCGTTCCGCATGTCGGTAGCAGATGGTACATAGTAGTATTCCTTGATTGTCGTGTATTCAGAACGGGCTGAGGGAAAGTAGAGGTTCTTTCCGCAGACGACAGGACGACAGCCCGGAGCACTGTTAAATCCGGTGGAATTTACAAGCGCTACGTTTTTCGGGGAGAGGGTGGTGTCCGAACGAAGAATAAACTGAGTGCTTTCCGAAAAACAGTAGAGTTCTTCATTGAAGGGGACGGCGTAATTCAGAATGTTAATCCGGTTTGTTGTGGTGGAGACATCGATGGGGTCCGTGTCCTGGACATCATTGGCAGTACTCATCCAAAAGTTAAAGTATTCAGCGGATTCGGACAGGATGACGTTCTCACCGGCCAAGAAGCCCAGACGGTTGCGATAAAAGAAGATGTCGTTTATCGCCTCACCGACAAAGGACGGCAGCGGGTTGCTGTCATTATCGCCAACGCTGCGTTCCCCCCAGGAGGCGCGGCGGAAGGTGAAACTGCCATCTGCCTCTCGTACTAAGACATGAGGCATGGTGGTGGGGTCAAAGGCTGTTTCAATATTGGATCGGCACGTTTCCTTCCAGATTCGATTCTCTTTGTCAAACCGTACATAATAGCTTCCCGCACTATTATTTGGGTCTCCCGTAACACGCACTGTGTAGCCGTCCGGTGCTGTGGCAGGAAGAAGACTAAATTTCTGCACCGTGGTGGTAATGCCTATCATGGCCTGGTTGTTAAAGCCGTCTGAAGTGGCGACACGGAGAGAATTGCCCTGTGCCCGCACCCAGCAGTCACCCACGTCGACCGTGTACCCCTTCGTCTTTAATTGATTTCCCAGTTCTGTGGCGATGACACTGGTGTCGATGGCATGTGTATGTGAGGCTGAGCTGCCGTCAGGGGTGGTGTGAGAGGCGACTAAAACATCATTTATCCACACGGCGTACGTACGGCCGTATTGGCCCTGCTTGACGTGAATGAGAGCTCCCTGGGTGTGAAAGCTGTCGGGGCTTTTAGCACCACTCATCTTTACTTTAACTTTTCGGTTCGTGATAAAGGTGTAGTCAGCTATCGTAATAATACGCAGGTCTCGGTGCGGATTATCCGTCTTTAAGTATTCAGCGTCTTCGGCTATCGTCACCTTGCGGCTTTTTCCCGCCAAGTCCGAAATGTAAAGATTTTCTCCGTTAAAGGCAAAAAGGTATCGTTCCTGCTGGTCCCGATTCACAAAGTGCAGGAGGGGTTTAATACCAGTAACTGTATCAAAATTCAAGAAGCTGACGTGACAAGTAGGCGGGCGCTTTTGCAATCCGGATACTTCCGTAGAAAAACCATTTATCTGCTGGGCTAACTGTTCGGGAAGCCGCAGGATAGGGGGCTGCTGCGAAATACCGGAAACTAAATTTTTGATGGTTTGAGAATAAAGCATGTTTATTTCCTCTCTAAGACATGGGCAATATTGGTGAGCTGGAGCATATTATAATCACCCATGTGAAGGTCGTAGTCAACAAGGTCAGACTGAGCTTCAGCTACTTGGGACTGGAGTACAGCCGAAACGTTTCCATCCGCAAGGTACTGCATTTGAAAATCCAAAGCTGCCTTCAAGGCAATGTAGTTACGAAAACAATCGGGAAGTTCATCAAAGTCCAAGGCCACCGTAACCGTGCAGGATACAGGGCCAGGAAATTCAAAGGTCTGTCCGGTCATATCATAAAGGTAGTCGTCTCGTATAGCGTAGAGACCACCATAAAATTGATAGCTGATGATGGTATTATCCCAACGGATACGGTGCGTATTGGCGTCAGGAGTGAAGGTATAAGTACCGCGGTTAAAGTCCCAGCCCTTCCGCTGCACGTTACGGCTGGTGGTATCCAGCATACGGACGGCATTGGCCACGTCAACGTCAATTTCTGTGTCAAGGCTATCCACCGGGTCAGCCCCGATGGCGGAAAGAAGAATGTTTACCGCTTCAAGTTTCGTTGTCGCTAAGAGCATGGCATAACCTTCCTTTCGTTATGAGTGCTGTAAAATAAAAGATAAGGCCCGCCCGGCACAAGGCGGCGGGCAGGCCCTTCCTTTTCCTTTAGAGTTACTTCTGGTCGTTGCGTATCAGGTATTCTTATTTCGTCTTGATAATGCCCATGAAGGAAGCTTCCGGACGAAGACCGCCAATACCAACAGCCATCTTGGCTACAATCTGGTCAGCCTGATAGTCAATGCGGCGTCCACTCTCCATGGAGAGGTCTTTGAGGCGCAGCACGCCCACGGAGGTCTTGTGGCCAATGAGGATGGGGTGCTTGTCCGCATAAGCGGCAGGGAATTTATGTCCATCAGCATAGAGGGCGTTCGCCGGGTCGGAACCGCCGCGGGTGAGGTGTGGGCACTCGACGATATCGAAGCCAGCCAGACGGATGATGTTGCCCTCCAAGAGCGTCCCGGAAGCACCGTAGTCATGATTCAGAAACTCCAGAGCACTGGCAAGCGCTGCGTGGAAGTCCGGGTCAAGGTAAGCATAGCGCTCGGTGGCCGGGACGTAGTTCTTGCTCATGGCAGATTTAGCCTCAAGAAGCACCTGATAGATGGAGAGGCCCGTCTGTTTATTGATTCCGACAACCGTGCTATCCGTCGTGACTGTGATAACTGCGCCCTTGCCGTTCCCTTTCACGTTCTCGTTGGTGTTGAGGGCTTCTTTTGCCAGTTCTGCCAGCACAGAAGCGTCATGGGAGATAGCTAAGGCGTTTCCCAGCTCCTTCGCATAGGGGCTACGGAAGTCGTAATGAGCGATGAATTCATCGAGGTCGAAGATGAGGGTATCCGCCGTGAGGAGACCGTCGATGGAGATTTTACGCTCTCCCTGCTGGATGTTCTCCCGGATGTCATCCAGGCTCTGACCGGACTTCAGGTAGTGGGCCTGGGTGCGGCCGAACACAGGAAACTGAGCGCTCTTCCCGCTGGTGATGGTACGCGTCAGGGTGCGTCCCTGGGTGACGCTGGTCTGCTGGAAGGCAGTAAGGGTTTCCCCAGAGAAAACCTTCAGGGCAAGGGCGAGTTTGTCGTCCGTCGTGGGATTCGTGGGGAGCTGGCCAATGGCCATAGGCGTGGCAATGTTAACGTTAGGCATGCTTATCAAACTTCCTTTCTGTAATAAATAAAAGAGAACACGGCTTAGAAGAAGTTAGCATTCTTCACTTTTTGGTAGACCTGTTTCGTAAATACCGGGTCAACCTGATAGCGGGGGTCACTCATGTCTTTGGTCATTTCCGTGGGATTCGTGTACCCCATAGCTCCGTTACCTACAGCAGCATTCCCCATGATGGTGGGATTGGCGGTGCCGTAAGTGCGGGCCATTTCAGATTTAATTCCTTCGATAGTCAAACGAATCTGAGCTAAATTCCCACTTTCAATGGCGGCATTGAAGCCTTCAATCATGGCCCGGGGCTGGCTCTGCATGTAGGCACGAAGCTGTTCAAAGCCTTTTTCGCCTCCGGCATAGCTTTGCACGGTGCCTACAAAACGAGCTGTCTTGGCTTCAAGACCTTCGAGATAGGCGTCCACAACAGCTTTGGGATACCCGGCACCAGCCAAGGCTTTCATGCTCTTTTCACTCAGGGTGCCATAGTCAGTGTATTCCTTAGCCAGGGCGTCAAAGTCAAGGCCTTTCTGTGTCAGGTCCTCTTGGATGGCTTTCTCCGTATTCTGTTGGTTCTGCCATTCGTTCTGTACTTCTGCTTCCGGCGGCGTTTCTTGTGCCTGGGACGCCGAAGCAGCCGGGTCGGGTGTATCCGCCAAAGGATTCACCGGTTCAACGTTAGCGGTCAGGGTGTTCCCTGTCTGCGTGACGGTGACATTCGGGGTGGTTACCGCAGCAGAGGTATCAGCCTGTGCCGCATTCGTTACAGAGGCTGCCTGAGGGGTTCCTTCATTGTTTGCCATATCATACTCCTTCCTGTGTGTTCAGCATGGCTTTGGCTGCTTCGGGAGCAGCACTTTGGGCCATCTGCATTTGTATTTGTTGCTCCTGCTCCGCCTGTATCTCTTCATCACTCTTGATGACAGCCGTTGGGTCAAGGGAAAGGGCCGTGGCAATCTGCCTTAAGATTTCCCCCTGTTTGACGGCCGTCTGGAAAGCTTCAGGGAAGACCTGGGCGTAGCGGATAAAGGTGTCTAACTTGGTTAAGTCGTGTCCTCTCCCCAAGGCTTCTATGCCAGTGGTAATGACAGGTTCTACCCCTTGACTTCCTTGCGGCAAGTCAGGGATAGCACCATCCATCGTCATTTGAGACATGAAGCGACGGACGAGCGGAAGCTGAAATTCATGAGAGAGAATGGAATAAATGCTCCCTACGGTATCTTCCAATTCACTTGCTACGTAGCGGATTTCTTCTGCCGTCACACGCTCTGCATTGCGCTGTACAGCAGAGTTAAGAAGAAAAGCATAGGAAAGCCGTCCTTCTATTTCCCGGATGGCGTTTTCGGTGATTTGAAGGTCAGAGGTCTTATTAACCTGCAAGACTTGAATATCCTCTACCCGGCCTTTTACGAAGTCTCCAGATTTGGCCTTGGAAAGTTCAGAGATACGGGTGATGGCGTTGGGGTTTACAAGATAGAGAATGTTGCTGGACACAGCAGCCACTTCTACTACAGCCTTGGAAAGAGCCTCTAAAACCTTGAGGTCACCAAGATATTCGTCAACAAAGGAACGGCCATAAGATTCTCCATCCAGTTTCTTAAGACGAAGGGGTATCCAGGGGCTTTTATCAATGGGATACATTTGCTCACTGCCATCAACAATCTTTCCCTCTACTTCCTGATAGGACTTGTACTGGCCGTCTTCAAGATAGGTATGCGTATAGATATCGTAGGCTTTATCCCCGTCGATGGCTGCTCCGTCAATGCACCTTTGGGCTTCTTCGGGCATAGCCACGAAAGATAGGGTCTCCTTAGCGATGATTTCAATGACGCGGCCAATCCCATCTCTTTGCAGCACATAGGAGTTCAGCCGGTAGAGCCGCATACCCCCTTCTGCTGGTGGGAGGAAGAGAAGAACGTTTCCTGCGATAACTAATTGCAAAAGGGCTTCGTTACAGGACACACGCATTTGGTGTGTTTCCATGTAGTTCATGATACGCCGCTCGATTTTGTTCAGGGCAGCTTCCCACTCCTGCTTCGTGCCTGCGTCATCTTCCATGGCGTTCAGCACGTCATCGCCCAAAGAGAGCCGGAAAAAGGAAGCGTTGGGCGGAAAGAGGGCCAGCATGAGCTTGCTGGTGAGGTTGTTGACACCACGAGCACCTATGCTTTGATAAGGTGTTTCGTAATTCGTAGAGGCGTTATCACTGTCTTTAGGAAAAGCCATGGGAATGGTGTACTGGGCGCATTTCTCAGCCCGGTCCGTATAGGCTTTCCTATCCCCGGAAAGTTTTTGGTAACGAGATTTGGCGGTTTCAACCGTATGGTCAAAGGGTTTAACGGTACTCATACGTTCAGCCCCGTTCCGCCTGTATCCCCAGTGCCCCCGCCTTTAACCTTCAAACTGGCTTTTCCCCTGCCTTTCTTTTTGACGTTGCTGTTCTCTTCGCCGCTGTCATCGGAAAGCACCGGAGCAGGAGAAGCGGGCGGTGCCGGACTTTGATTCAAAAGAGCCTGTTGCTGTGCTTTTTGTTTGGCTTCGGCAACTAACTTCATCCAACCATGCGGCTTTGGCTTTTTTATCTCTGTATATGGACTTACACTTGCCGGGGTTTTTTGTGATTTCATCATCGTACCCATATTTCTCCTCCTTAGAGATTGAGGCCGGTGCCGCTGCCTGTATCTGTGTCTTTGCTTAAAGGGTTCACCAAGAGACCAGCTTTTCCCCGACGTTTCTTTTTCACCTGACTTTCTTCGGTAAGTGCCTTCTGAGCACTGTCTGCCGCAGGAGCGGCGGGCTGGGCCGGAGCCTGTTGGGCAGATGGCTGGTAGACAACACGTGTCCCTCCTCCGCCTCCGAACAGGCTGCCGATGGCTCTGACTATTCCTCCCATGCTATACGCCTCCTTTATAGAGTTTTTCCGAAGGCACTAAGAGGGAGCTCAGGCCTCCTTTTTTCTTTTCATCTGCCCCCATCTGAGGGCTGTCCGGGTCAGCGCTGGCTGTTGACTTCACCAAGTCTCGACCGATAATGGACGGAGCCATCGGTGCAGCCTGGGGGCTGTCCGGACTAAAAATAGTCTTAAAGATTCTTCCAACGAATCCCATTTAATCATCATCATCCTTTCGTGATAAAGCTTCTAAGTCATCAATAATAGCGACAATACCCATCATAAAGCCTACCGATTTCTCAGCATTCCAGTGCTTTCTCTCCGCATGCTCCAGCATAAAGGAGGTATTGTAGCGATTTCGAAAATAGCTCACTAAGGTTTTATCTACGTATGGGAGCACGGTTTGTCACCTCCATCCACAAGTTTGATACACATCGGATTCAAGATAGTAAAGCCGTCTTTACGATAGCCATTCATCACCATCTGAGGCTTTTCCTGAATGAGACACCCAGCGGCAATAAGAGAGCAGCCCAATTCTTTGGCCAAGTGATTGAGGGCCTTGATGGCTTCACGTTGGACACCGGGTAGTGTCCCTACAGAAAGGACAAGCTCTTCAAAGAGCATGGGCTTATCCGACCACCACAGCCCGCCGACAGAAAACATAAGGATACCGGCCAAAACACCATTATCCGTGAAGACCACAACGTCTCCCCGTTGACTTTTGGTGAAGATGTAAAGACGGGTTGGAAAGGAAGCACTCAAAGCCAAGACAGGTGAACCGTGCGTATCCCGTTCGGCGATGAGGGCTTTCATGATGGTGTCAAGCTCCGTATCGGTCAGTGGTCTTTGGGTGGCGTCCATAAGATGACTTCTCCTTTCTCATGGTCATAGTCGGTGTAGCGGAGGATACGGGCAACGCGGGCTTCTCGTAATGCGTCAGCTTCTGACAGGCCGTGCGCTTTGTAGGCTTTCACCACAGTAGCCCATGAGGGGGCACCCCCTAAGAGCTTTTCTGCGGTCTTAGGGCCAACACCGGGACAGCCGTCATAACCGTCTGTTCTATCTCCCGTGAGGACTTGGGTGAGAAAGTGACGGTCAGCTTCTTCCTCAGTGAGAAAGAAAAATTCGTCGTGAAGGAAGTTGTAGTGAAAACCGGGGATACTGAGAAGGTCTTTATCACCGCTGACAATGATGGGAATATCAGGAAGCTTCGGTTTAGTAGCCTTGATACCAATGACATCATCTGCTTCCAAGGCAATACTGCACCATGTGTGATAGTTGTACCACAGCCAATCCATAAGAGCAGTGTAGCCTACTGGTTTTCTCTTCTTAGCTCGGTTGAGCTTGTAGGTAGGAAGCACCTTTTTGCGGAAGTTTTCCTTGTCAGAAAGACAGAAGAGAACACTGTAGTGAATGTTGCTTTTACCAGGATACTTGGTGCAGACGCGCTCGATGACGTAGTCTAACTTGTCGGTAAATTTGGCTTTGGCTTCATCAAGGTTGACGTGAAGCGTCCAGAGGTCATCCCCCCAGTTCGTCTCTGTTTCAGCCGCAGCACAGGCGGCGTAGACGAACATTTCAGCGTCAATCAGTATTTTCAGCTTTTTCGACGTCATCTTCTTCCTCCATCCTCTCTTCTTCAGGAAAATGAAAAGAATAACGAGAGAAGGTTGCTAAGGTACGACCACAGTCAACACACTTTATACAAAAGGTGTCCTCGATATTTTCATTACTTTCAACTATCAATGTGTCATTATTGCATGCACTACAATGGATTCGATATTTCATCATGAGAATTCTTCCTTTCTGTTGTTATCCTTTTGGACATAGAGGCCGCAGCGACACGCATGATACATCCGCATGTAGCGGCACGGG
>ERZ773005.1384-NODE-1384-length-12796-cov-11.134526_pt1 | contig 12796 bp, 9 predicted proteins | sample MGYA00580666_ERZ773005 | MGnify/ENA primary metagenome ERZ773005 (study PRJEB29015, sample SAMEA2737999) | human oral metagenome | biome: human oral; feature: human-associated habitat; material: dental | place: China | collected 2061 ... | reverse complement strand
GGCGGGGGGAAGCGGAGCGCCCGCGACGTATGCCGCCCGCATGGCCGGGACGTCCCATGCGGCGACGAGGGGCCCTATCAGGGGGTTGAAGGATGCTCCGGTGGCGCTCGCCAGCACCAGCGCCTCCCTCAGGAGGCGGTCGGTCTCCTCGCTGACGAGGACGCCGCCCGGGTCCGGGGCGCCGACCACTGATGGTGCGCCGACCACTGATGGGGCGCCGACCACTGATGGGAGATGGGAGGAGTTGATCCTCGATACCTCGGACGTGGCGCGATAGGCGCTCCACAGGTCCTCGTGCCTGGCGACGAGGCCGACGAGGGCGTTGACGATTCCCATGCCGTCCCCGCCCCAGCCGATCAGGTCGACGCGGGTACCCATCGCGGGGAAGGAGGAACGCCACGTGGGCGGGCTTTCAGCCGTCGCTACCCCCGAGGTCGTCGGCCCCCTCCTTGGTGGCGTCGTTCAGGCCGGGGATCTCGATGTCGTCCGCTCCGTCGGGGGATACGCCCTGGGCGGCCGCGATCGCTCGGATCGCCGCCTGCACGAACTGCTGGTGGGCGACGGTCGCGCCCGTGATGACATCGACCTTGGCGGGGTCGCCGACCTTCGTGAGGTTCTCGGAGTACTCCTGGTAGGAGGCGACGGCGGCCTGGGCCTTCTTGTAGTAGTCCTCGTTGAAGACCTCTCCGGCCGAACTCTTCCCGTAGTCGCTTCCCTTGTCCGTGCCGTCCGCGAGCGTCGTCTCGTACGAGGTCGCGGTGATCCGCCCGCCTTCGACGGTGATGGTGATCGTGCCGACGGAGCCCTGGTCGTCGGCGTTGGACTGCGCGGTCCAGGTCCCATCACTCAGTGGCTTGCTCATGTCCAGGCCCGTCGAGGGCTGACAGGCGGCCAGGATCGTGGCGCCGAGGGCGCCGAGGGTCGCGTAGGTGGCCACGCTCCCCCACCGGGGGGAGCCGGAGGGGCTGGAGGGCGTCGATCGACGGTTCATCGTACCTTGTCCTTTCCGCTGCGGGAGGCCTGCGCGTCCGCCGGGACCGCGAGGTCTGAGGTGCGCGAGTCGTGGTCGTGCCACGTCTCTTTCACGACCTTACCGTGGTCGAGACGGATCTCGCGCTGCCCCTGCTCTGCGACGAGCGCGTCGTGCGTGACGACCATGAGCGTCGTGCCGTCGCGGTGGAGCTGGTTGAACAGGTCCAGGACGATCTCCTCGTTGGTTTCGTCGAGGTTGCCGGTGGGCTCGTCGGCGAGGACGAGCTTGGGGTAGTTGATGAGCGCGCGGGCGACGCACACGCGCTGCTGCTCGCCGCCGGAGAGCTGGCGGGGAAGGTGGGTGGCGCGGTCGGCGAGGCCGACGCGGTCCAGGGCCTCCATGGCTTCCTTCTCGTCCGGCATCGAGTGGTAGTACTGGGCAACCATGACGTTCTCGAGGGCGGTGAGGTGGCCGATGAGGTGGAACTGTTGGAACACCAGCCCGATGGTCCGGCAGCGGACCTCGGTGAGTTCGTCGGCCGTCAGGTCGGAGATGTCGTGTCCGTCGAGGGTGACGGTGCCCGTCGTCGCCGTGTCCATGGCGCCGACGATGTTCATGAGGGTTGTCTTTCCGCTGCCCGAGGGGCCGACGATGGAGACCCACTGGCCGCGCGGGATCTCGAGGGAGACGTTGTCCAGGGCGTGCAGGTCGCCGTAGATCTTCGAGACGCCGTCGAGGCGGAGGAGGGGGTGCGCGGGCTTTGCCTGGGGATCGGCGGGGAGTTTCTCTGGGGTGTTCATGGGTCTTCTCATTCTCCGCGCAGGACGAGCGCGGGGTCGACAGCCAGTGCGCGGCGCACGGGCGGGAGGCAGGCGAGGACGGCGATGAGGATCGCGCACGCGACGGTGGCGATCAGGATGAGGGGGTGCAGGGAGATGGTGCGGTGGAACACGGAGGTCGAGATCAGGGTGGCCAGGCCGTATCCGGCGCCCGCCCCCAGGATCCCGCCGATGGCTCCGAGCATGACGCCCTCGCCCATGAACTCCGCGGTGATGGAGCGGGCGGTGGCGCCCAGGGCCTTCCGCAGGCCGATCTCGTTGCGGCGTTCGGTGACGACGGCGATCATCGTCGTGGAGACGCCGATCATGGTGAGGGCCAGGACGATGACGGTGACGACGAGGAGGAGGGAGCGCAGCATGTTGAGAACCCCCGTGTCCGATTGGGCGAGGCGCCGCACCGTTTGAGCGTGAACGTCGGGGTTGGAGGCGTTCATGGCGTCCGCGACCGCGCTCAGCTGCTCGCCCTCGAGGGCGATGGAGTATTCCGCGAGGGAGACCGCTCCCTGGGTTCCGGTGAGCGCGGACATGTCCTGGGCGGACATGTACAGGTAGCCGTCCTCGTTTCCACCGGTCTTGAGGATCCCGGAGACCGTCAGGGTGACGGTGCGTGGTTCCAGGGACAGGGAGGAGGCCTGGGCCGCGTCGGCGCCCGACTGCTGGCCGGATGCCTGGGCGGCCTTGGCGGACGCGTTGCCATCGAGTTGGCTGACCGTGATGGTGTCTCCGGCCTTGACGTCGATCGTGGAGGCGATCTGCTCGCCGACGAGCGTCTGCCCGGGCGCATCCGGCCACGCGCCGTCGACGAACCAGAAGGGGTTCAAGGCGCGCACAGCATCCAGGTCGGTTCCTCCCGCGACATAGGGCTGGTCGTTGACGGTGACCGTCTCGTAGTCGAAGGCTGCGGAGCCGACGAGGGCGCCGACCGGCACGTGTTCGGTGGCGGCGGCCACCGCCTCGTCCGTGATGCTTCCTTCCCCGCTGGGGGTGAGTACGAGGTTGGCGCCGTAGGAGCGGATCTCGCGGGCCATCTGCGCGGGCACGTCGACGGCGATCGTGACGAGGCCGGACAGGGTGGTCGCACCGATGGCGACGGCGAGGACCGCGATGAGGACGCGGGAGCGCCGGCGCAGGATGGAGGAGGTGACCATCCGCCAGAACATTGCTCGTCTGGACATGTGGCTCACCTTCCGTGGAGGACTTCCGCCGCGTTGAGACGCAGCAGATAGCGGATCGCCGGGATGGAGGCTCCCAGGACGACGATGATGACGAGGACGGCGACGAGTCCGACGACGACGGGGGCGAAGGCGATGGCCGAGCCGAAGACCATGTATCCGATGGCCTGGGCGAGGCCGAGCCCCGCTCCGTAGCCGATGACCCCGCCCACGAGTCCGACGACGATCGTCTCGGCGAGGAAGAGGGCGATGATCTGTTTGTCTTTGGCGCCCACGGCCTTCATCAGGCCGATCTCGCTGGAGCGCTCCATGACGCCAGCGGTCACGAGATTCGCGATGGCCAGAGCCGAGGCGATGAGGGCCAGGACGGTGACCAGCACCATGAGGAGCTGCGTCTTCTCCAGGACGGTTCCCTCGGACTGGGCGACCTGGCGGACGGGACGGGCGACCGAGTCCGTCATGACCTCCTCGATCTGGTAGGCGATGGAGGAGACGTAGGCCGTGCAGTACCAGGTCTCCTTCTCGGACACGCTCAGCGAGTTCGGGTTCTTCGCGGCCTTGCGGGCCAAGTCATTGTCGGGGGTGGTCAGGGCCGAGACCTCGACGCTGCTGACGACCCCCTCGCGTTCAATCAGTTCCTGGGCCGCGGGAAGCTGAATGTAGACACCGCGGTCGGCATCGTCCCCGGTGGTCACGACGCCGCGCACCGTGAATTCGCGGCTGATGCCCGCGCGCGTGAGCGTGAAGGAGTCCCCCACGTTCAGGTCGCGCTCGGCGGCGTAGGTTGCACCCACGATGGCGCCGTTCGGATCGTCATCGGTCGGCCACGCGCCCGTGACGCCCCACCATCCGCGCAGCTTGTCCAAGCCGGTGTCGATGCTCTCTCCCGTGGCGAGTTCGAGGTGGTGGCTGAACCAGGTTCCCGTGGTCGCCACGGGGGCGCCCGAGGCATCCGTCGCGGACACATTCAGCAGCGGCGCGAAGTCGAGGATGTTGTAGGTCCAGAAGATCGTCTTGATGTTGCCCAGCTCGTCCTCGCGCAGGTAGGCGTGGGACTCGCTGGCCTCTCCCGTGGAGTACAGGTCGGACAGGACGGCGGCCCCCTGGGCGCGCACGACGATGTTGGCGCCGTAGGACTTGAGTTCCTGGTTGACCTTGTCGCCGACGTTGAACATGACGGAGAGCATGGACGTTGCCACGCCAGCTCCCAGCGCGATAGTCAGGGCGATCATGAGGTGACGATTGCCGCGCCTCGTGAGCGCGCCTCGCAGCATTCGGATAAACAAGCGTCGTGCCCCTCTACTTCGCGAAGATGGGAGCCGAGGCCTCGAGGACCGAGATCGGCACGGTCAGGGTCCCGTTGGAGACCTTGTACTCGATGGGTATCGGGTTACATCCTCCCTTGAAACCGATGGTCGCGATGTTCATCGCCACCTCGCACAGCTTGCAGATGACCTTGCCGTCCTTCTCGTAGTAGCCGGTCGGACCGCAGATCTCGCACGCGTCGAGTCCCACGCCAAACGAGGACCCGGACTTTTGGATGACGATGAAGCGCACCTTGACGCCGGTCGAGGTCGTGTACTCGAAGCGGTGCAGGTGTCCGTCGGAGATGTCGGCCAGGTTGACGCTGACCTGGTCGTCAACGACGCTGTGCGCCTCGGGGGCCGAGAGCTCGACCTCTTGGCTACCGATCGCGACGCCGACGGTGATGAGGAGTGCCCCGCACAGGTATCCGACGGCCGCCGTGCCCGCCATGGACTTGTAGAGGCGAGAGCGGGCCCGGCCCAGGCGTCCCTCGGCGGGATTGGCACCGACGGTCGGGATCGAGCGGGAGGCGTGCCACGTGAGAGCGACGACGACGCCGAGGGCCAGGGCGGCCACGATCGTGAAGACTGCCTCGTTGTTGATGAACCAGGAGATGATATTCCACGCGCCCTTGGATACGGTGATCCAGCGCTTGGCTTTCAGGATGCGCACGAACAGCAGCGAGTGATTGAGGACCAGCGAACACAGGATGCACGCGGCCGGCCACACGCGGTTGTTCCACGCGCACAGGCGGTAGGACACCCAGGCGAGGAAACACACGAGCACCCAGGCGAGCCCGTATCCGACAATGGCGAGAACCGCCTGAGTGGAGTAGATCTCGACGCCGCCCGAGAGCATCATGACTGCCTGGTTGAGCGCCGTGGGAACGGAGCGGAAGAGGGCGAAGGCGATAAAGAGGGCGCCGACGAGGCGCACGAGGGCATCCCCTGGCACCGGCGTTTCCGTCGAGAACTGGGCCCGGGCCTCGGCGTCCCCCGTGGGCAGGAGGGAGCGCACGCGCCGCGAGCGCAGGGCGAGGAGCGAGAGGAAGATGAGGGCGAGGACGACCGCGATCGGCAGCGTGTACAGGCCGACGGTCTGGCGGTTGACCGACTTGGGAGCCTCCACGTTGATGATCGTCAGCGCGACGGAGGCGATCGCGCCCGCAGCGATGCCGAACCACACGGCGAGCTGGCGGGCCTTCTTTCCGCGGCGGCCGTGCCCGGCGGCCGGCATGAAGCGGATGGCGGCGCCGACGGCGAGCATCGTCAGCAGCAACGTCAACGTCGCTTCGCTCATCTGCTGAAGCATTGGTATTCCTCTCCACACAAGACAACCCGAGACCCAACGGTCTCGGTGGTAAAGCGCCCCGAAGGGCGCGGGGCGAGGTGGCCTCCCGGGTGGGAGCCGCCTCGTCCCCGCTTCAAGCGATCGTCACCAGGAGACGGCCGTGGGATCCCACTGCCAGTCCGGGAACTCGGCGACCAGGGGTTCGGTCCAGAAACGTCCCTCGACGCCCGTGGCCTTGTCGGTGTGGAGCATCCAGCCGTTCTTCTCCGGGGATTCGATGGAGAAGGTCACGTCGTAGGTTCCGGCTTCCAGCTTGGGGATGTTCAGGCCGTAGTGGGGGCCGTCGGAGGCGTTCATCGGCATGAAGGTACCGCTCTGGACGGTGTTGCCGGACTTGTCCTTGATGGTGTAGGTGACGGTCAGGGCGGGGACGAAGTCGCCGGCGCCGTAACCGAGCTTGTTGTCGGCGGCCGCGTGAATGTCGGCCTCCATGTGCATGGACGCCTCGGCCGCGGGCACACCCATGGTGGGTTCCATGTCGACGGGCTGGAAGTAGACGCCGCCCACGACGAGCGGGCCGACGTGAACGTCGTCGCCCAGGGGCTGTTCCTCGAAGCCCGCGTCCTCGCCGGGGGCCGCGGCACCCGAGTCGGCGTCGGCCGAGGATCCGGCGGTGGGCTTCGTGTCGTTGGACGAGGCGTTGTTGTTCGAGCAGGCAGCGGGGGTGCCGGCGAGGGCCAGCGTGGCCAGGGCCGCGCCGACGCGGAAGAGTGAGCGCTTCATGCGATGAACTCCTTAGCGTGTTGGTTGGTGATGGGTCAGCGTCGCTCCGATGAGCTCACTTCTGACTGCTTCGAGGCGACGGCTTCGCGAGCGAGGCGCGCCTTTCCGAAGAAGTAGAGCCCAACGATGAGGACGAGAACAAAGGCCTGCGCGGCCAGGTTCTCCACTCGGGGGTAGATCCCCAAGAGGTCAATGGTGGGGAATCCGGACAGAGGCGTCAGCGAGATAACGTCGGCCTCCTGGAGTTCCTTGATGCCCGATCCCGTGAAGGTGAAGGCCATGAGGGCCAGCAGGATCGACGTGATCGTAAAGAAGGGACGCAGCGGGATGCGCAGCGCCGCGAACTGGATGAGTAGGTAGACGACGAGGAGGATGACGGCGCCAACTCCGAGGCCGATCCACACGTAGTGCACGTTGGCGCCCGCGCCGGAGACGATCGGCACGTAGAAGAGGATCGTCTCGGCTCCCTCGCGCAGGACCGCGAGGAACGAGATGAATGCCAGGCCGAGGAGCGAGCCCCGGGTCAGGGACGCGTCCGTCTTGTCCTTGATGTACCTGTCCCAGGCCTCGTTGGACGACTTGTTGATCATCCAATTCGATACCCAGATCAGCATGGCGACGGCGAAGAGGGCGGCAAAGCCCTCAAGGAGCTCCTGGTTCGCGCCCGCGAGCGAGGAGACATAGCTGAACACGACCGCCAATCCGACGGAGAATGCCAGGGCGAGGCCAACGCCGCCCCACACGATGCCGGTCTTGTCCTTGTGCCCGGCCTTCGCCAGGTAGGCCAGGACCGCGGCGACAACGAGGATCGCCTCCATACCCTCACGCAGGATGACGAGGAGGGAGGGGAGGAACTGCGCGAGCCACGGGGAGGATGCGGAGGAGGATTCGGCAGTCTTGCCCGTGTAGCCGTCCAGGGTATTGGCATCCTCGCGAACGAAGTTCGACAGGGTCGCGTAGTGTTCGTCGACGGCGCTGGAGTCGTTGTCGGTCATGGCCTTCTTCAGGAGGGAGAACTCCATCTCCACCTGGGACACGCGCGCCCCGGAGATGCGGCTCATCACCTGCTTCTCCATGCCGGTCGTCTCATAGTTCTTGTAGTAGGCGTCGTTGACCTTGTCCTTACCACCCTTGGCGTCACCGGCCCGAAATGCGGCGACGCCCTCGTCGATGATTCCGTTGATGGTGGTGGCCACGTCGCCCCAGCTTTGGCCCTGGGCGCGCGAGGGTGTTGCCACGATGAGCGCCATGAGCACGGCCATGACGACGGCGACGACGATGCGGACGAAGTGTTGGATGACGTCCTGCGTGCGGATGCGAAGCACTGTCATCACGAACCTCCTGTAGAACCGGCGGATGGGAGGCGCCGGGCTTGTAGGATTCTTACCCAACGAGAGTAACGTCATGCCCGCCTAGCGGAAAGCACTACGTTTAGGATTACCTAAATTGTGACCGCACAGTCGCCGTCCTTAGCGCTCGAAGACCGCTCCGCGCTGGGACCAAGGGCCCGTTTTGCTGACCGCCAGACCGATCCCACCCCCCTTCCGACAGGCGTAGCGCGGCACCTCTCTCTGAGGCTACCACTCGGTCAGACGCTGCGGGTAGCCCACCCACCGGCATCGGCCCACCGCGCCGGACCGATGATCACGAAACGCCCTCGGCTGTCAAGCGGCGGCGTTACCATGGAGAAGTCAGGCTCGTCGAACGATGGGGTTCGCATGTCTCCCACACGCGATAGGGCCGCGTCCCGGCCCGCTCATTCACCCGCTGCCGAAGAACCTGCGCCGCCCACCAGCCCCGCTTCAGCTCCGAGGCGCACCGCTCGCCCAACGCGAGCCGAGTGGGCGCGCATCGCGATCTTCGGCATCCCCTGCGGAGCGTTGTACCCCACGCAGCTCCTGCGCACCCTGGCGCCGGTGGGATCGGAGCACTTCCTGCTCATCCAGGACTGCGTCAACATCGGACTCCTGGTCCTCGCGCTTGCGATCGCCGGGCGCGTTTTCCTCTCGGACTTCTCCTACCTGCGCACTCGCCCCATCCGCAAGGTCGCCGCCCTCCTCGGCCTGTTCGTCCTGACCATGATCGCCCAGAACCTGGCGAACAACGCTCTGTCCACCCCGAGCTCGTTTGGCGACGGTTCCCTCCACTACTTCACGGAGGGCTTCGGCGGGCTCGTGTTCTCCTTCATCGTCGCCCTCGGCGGCCCCCTCATCGAGGAGGTGTTCTTCCGTCACTTCCTCATCGGTACGCTCAGCGCCTACGCCCCCACGTGGCTCGTCGCGACCGTATCGTGCCTGCTCTTTACCCTCATGCACTGCCACGGGTGGCAGGATATCCCCTCCTACATTCCCCTGGCCCTGACCCTTACGCTCGCCTACCTGTGCTCGGGGAAGAACCTGGCCTACGCCTGGCTGTTGCACGCCCTCAACAACTCGCTCGTCGTTGGCGTGGTCTTCCTCTCCCACGTCGGCGCCTAGCCGGACGCACCCTGAGCGCAGCCACCGCCGAAAAGCCACAACCCGTGACACCACTGCTCCGGCCCTACGCCTGCGCACGTTAACCCACCTGGTGGCACGCAGGCAGACCTCCGCACCTGGTGGCACATGGTCACACCCGCCCAGCCTCCAGTAGATGGGTTTAGCTGCGCACAAGTGGGGTCACGCCTCCCGCAGATGCGCACAACCAACACGCGTCCACAAGCACTGAACTAGTTAGGGAGCATTACACCACCTCCCAACTGGTGCAATACCCACCTAAGTGGTGTAACACCACTTAACAACAAGCATTCACGCGAACATGCACCGCTTACACGACGCGCGAGAGGCCAATGCTGCACCAGTTCGGGAGGTAATGCGACACCACAGTCGACCATTCAACCGGCAACACCGCGAGGACGCTGCACCCGTTACGGGGCACTGCACCCGTTACGGGGCACTGCACCCGATCAGAACGGGTGTAATGCCTACGGATCGGGTGCACTGCACGCTCAGACAAGAACAAACGCGGAATCTGAAAGCCCAGACCACACGCGGCACAAGAGAACTGGCGAGAAAAGTCCGCCAACCCCCGGCGCAACAAGCACCGCCCGCAACAACACAACACGGGCCCACACACTAACCCACCTGGTGGCAACGTGGGCCCACCCCTGCGCATGTGAACCCACCTGGCGGCACATGGTCACACCCGCCCAGCCTCCAGTAAATGGGTTTAGCTGTGCACAAGTGGGTTAACACCACCAGTAGATGGGCCGATCTACCACACACTCCCCCGCCCACAGCACCCCACCCACAACGGAACGAGGCCGTGACCGAACCGGTCACGGCCTCGTCGCGCTCAATCAGCGGCGCTCGGCACAACACGGCCGCCGATCAGGCGGTCATGTCCACGTGGTCCTCAACCGCGGCGCGGCCAGCCTCAAGGCGGGCAACGGGGACGCGGAACGGCGAGCAGGACACGTAGTCCAGGCCCACGCCGTGGAAGAAGTGGATCGAGGCCGGGTCGCCACCGTGCTCGCCGCACACGCCGAGCTTGATGTTCGGCTTGGTCGAGCGGGCGCGGCGCACGCCCTCAGAGACCAGGGTGCCCACACCGTGCACGTCGATGGACTCGAAGGGGGAGACGCCGAAGATGCCGGCCTCGATGTACTGCGGGAAGAACACGCCCTCGACGTCGTCGCGCGAGAAGCCCCACACGGTCTGGGTCAGGTCGTTGGTGCCGAAGCTGAAGAAGTCCGCTTCCTCGGCCAGGTCCTCGGCCGTCATGGCGGCGCGCGGCAGCTCAATCATGGCGCCAATCGACACGCCCGACAGGTCGACGCCCCGAGCGGCGGCGACGGAGGCAATGATGCCTTCGCCCTCCTCGCGCACGAGCTGGAGCTCACGCACGGAGCCGACGAGCGGGACCATGATCTCGGGACGCGGGTCGAGGCCGCGGGCAACGAGCTGCGCGGCCGCCTCGCACAGGGCGCGCATCTGCAGGGCGAACAGGCCGGGCAGGTAGATGCCCAGGCGCACACCGCGCAGGCCCAGCATGGGGTTCTCTTCGTGCATGCGGCGAACCTCGAGGAGCATCGCCTCGTCGGCGGGGTCGAGGGTGCCGGTGGCCTTGCCGACGGCAACCTTGGTCTCGAGCTCGATGAGGGCGGGCATGAACTCGTGCAACGGCGGGTCGATGAGGCGCACGGTCATGGCCTTGCCGTCCATCACCTCGAGCATCTCGAGGAAGTCCTGCTTCTGCAGCTTCTCCAGCTCGTTGAAGGCGGCCTGTCGCTCCTCGGACTCGGGGGCGGAGAGGATCGCGCGCTCGACGAGCGGGCGGCGCTCGCCCAGGAACATGTGCTCGGTGCGGCACAGGCCGATGCCCTCGGCGCCGAAGTCGATGGCGCGCTTGGAGTCGAGGGGGGTGTCGGCGTTGGCACGCACGCTCAGGCGGCGGACCTTGTCGGCGTGGGAGAGGAGCTTGTCGACGGCCTCGACGAGCTCTCGGGTCCCCTGGTCCGCGCCGGCCGCGGCGACACCGGCCTCAAGCCCCTCGGCGAGGTAGGTCGTGACGGGCGAGTCGGTGACCGGGACCTCGCCGCGGAAGATTTCGCCGGTCTGGCCGTCGATGGCGATCGTGTCGTCGGCGGTCAGCACGAGGTCGCCGATGGTGACGGTGCCGGCGGTGGCGTCGATGACGAGGGCTTCGGCACCACACACGCAGGTCTTGCCCATGCCGCGGGCGACGACGGCGGCATGGGAGGTCTTGCCGCCACGCGCGGTCAGGACGCCTTCGGCGGCGACCATGCCGGGCAGGTCATCGGGGTTGGTCTCACGACGCACGAGGACGGTCCTGATCCCCTTCGCGGCGGCGGCCTCGGCCTGGGCGTTGTTGAAGGCGATCTTGCCGACGGCGGCGCCCGGGGAGGCCGCCATCCCGCGAGCGATGAGCTCCTTATCGGCCTTGGCGTCGAACTGCGGGAACATCAGCTGGGTGAGCTGGTCGCCGGTGACGCGGCCAAGGGCCTCGTCGCGGGTGATGAGCTTCTCCTCGCGCAGCTGCACGGCGATGCGGAAGGCGGCCGCAGCCGTGCGCTTGCCGACGCGGGTCTGCAGCATCCACAGTTTGCCGCGCTCGATGGTGAACTCGATGTCGCACATGTCGCGGTAGTGGGTCTCGAGTTTGCGCATGATGGAGCGCAGCTCGTCGTACACGGGCTTGTTGATGCGCTCCAAGTCGGCCAGGGCCAGAGTGTTGCGGATTCCTGCGACGACGTCCTCGCCCTGCGCGTTCTCCAGGTAGTCGCCGTAGACGCCGGAGTGGCCCGAGGAGGGGTCGCGGGTGAAGCACACGCCCGTGCCGGAGTTCTCGCCCATATTGCCGAACACCATGGTGCAGATGTTGACGGCGGTGCCCAGGTCGTGGGGGATGCGCTCGCGCCGGCGGTAGATGCGGGCGCGCTCGGTGTTCCAGGAGCGGAACACGGCCTCGATGGCCATGTCCATCTGGGTGCGCGGGTCCTGGGGGAAGTCCTGGCCGGTCTGGTCGCGCACGATCCCCTTGAAGGTGTCGACGAGGCCGCGCAGGTCGTCGGCGGTCAGTTCGGTGTCCCCTTTGACGCCGCGCTCGGCCTTGAGGGAGTCGAGGGCGTCGGAGAAGAGGTCGCCGTCGATGTCGAGCACCGTCTTGCCGAACATCTGGATGAGGCGGCGGTAGGAGTCCCACGCGAAGCGCTCGTTGCCCGACACCTTGGCCAGGCCGATCACGGACTGGTCGTTGAGGCCGATGTTGAGGACGGTCTCCATCATGCCCGGCATGGAGAACTTCGCGCCGGAGCGCACGGAGACCAGCAGGGGGTTGTAGGGGTCGCCGAGGTGGCGCTCCATCTGGTCCTCCACGCCGCGCAGGGCGGTGGTGACCTCGGTGGACAAGGACTCGGGGACGACGGATCCCTGCAGGTAGGCGCGGCACGCCTCCGTGGTGATGGTGAACCCGGGGGGGACCGGCAGGCCGAGCTTCGTCATCTCGGCGAGGTTCGCCCCCTTCCCCCCGAGCAGGTCCTTCATGGACTTGTCGCCCTCGGAGAAGTCGTACACGTACTTGACCATCGTGGTCCTCAGCTTCCGTTCGTCATCGACCGGCCCAGCACTGGGCCGCTGCCGCCGATAAGTGTACATGGGATCAGGGACCAAGGTCACTTCCGGCGGGGCGCCGCGTCGTTGGACGGTGCGGGGGCGGGCCCGGAGGGCCCGCCCCCGCGCTCGAGGGGCTCAGCGGACTCTGAACTCGATGGTGGTGCCCTCGCCGACGTCGATCAGGTCGCCGTCGTTCAGGGCGATCGTCACCATGGGGGTGACGTCCTGGAACGAGCCGTCGGCGTGGCGCAGGACGGTGCCGTTCGCGCTGCCCAGGTCCATGAGGGCCCCGCCGCCCAGGGCCGGGTCGAAGGCCGGCGG
>ERZ773005.1380-NODE-1380-length-12817-cov-3.290550_pt1 | contig 12817 bp, 14 predicted proteins | sample MGYA00580666_ERZ773005 | MGnify/ENA primary metagenome ERZ773005 (study PRJEB29015, sample SAMEA2737999) | human oral metagenome | biome: human oral; feature: human-associated habitat; material: dental | place: China | collected 2061 ... | reverse complement strand
TACCACGGACCCAATCATTATAGCTCTTGGTCTAGGTCTTATCGGAGCCATGTTTGTTCGTTCCATTACTGTTTATCTTGTCCGTAAAGGTACATTGAATGAATATGTTTACTTGGACCATGGGGCTCACTGGGCGATTGGTGCTTTGGCAGTATTGCTGGTAGTCAGCATTGCCATTCCTGTTCCAGAAGTTGTAACAGGTTTAGTAGGTATTGTGCTCATTCTGGCTGCTTTCATCTCGTCAATTGTTCGTAACCGTTCCGAAGCAAAAATTACAGAAACTACTGAATAATCAATTACCTATCCTATTTGTAAAAGGAGTTTAACATGGCACTTTCATTGAGCAAGGGACAGAGCATTTCCTTGGCGAAAAACGATGGTACTACACTGACGCGAGTCCGTTTAGGTTTGGGTTGGGATGAAGTTCAACGTAAAAAGCGTGGATTCTTCCGTTTTGGTGGCAGTGGCGGCGCCGAAATTGATTTGGATGCTTCTGCCATTCTGTTGACTTCAGATTCACGTGCTGAAACAGTTTTCTTCAACCATTTGACATCACAGGACCACTCGGTTAAACACACTGGGGACAACCTCACTGGTGCAGGCGATGGAGATGATGAACAAATTATTGTGGACCTGAATCGGGTTGCTTCCAATGTGAAACATATTGTATTCACAATTAATTCATACAGTGGGCAAACCTTTAATGATGTGGAGAATGTTTTCGCTCGGGTGGTTGATTTGTCAGATGGCGCTGAGAAAGAGATTGTTCGTTACAACCTGGCGGAATCTCATAACACTACTGGGGTGTTCATTGCTCGTCTTTCCCGTGTGGGTTCAGGTTGGGAGTTTGCTGCTATTGGTCAATTCGCTCCTGGACGAACAGTTCAAGACATGGTGAACAAAGCACGTCAACTTGTCGCATGATTTCAAACTAAACAATAACATCAAATACGAAAGGAAAAATCATGGCTATTTCGCTATCTAAAGGTGGCAACATTTCATTGGCAAAAGAAGCTCCCGGATTAACAAAGGTATTGGCAGGATTGGGCTGGGATGTTCGGTCCACATCAGGTGACCAATTTGATTTGGATGCTTCTGCCATCCTACTGGGCTCTAATGGAAAAGTTCGCAGTGACGCAGATTTTGTCTTTTACAATCAAAAGTGTCATGAAAGTGGTTCTGTTGTTCATCAGGGAGACAACCGTACTGGTGAAGGCGATGGGGATGACGAAGTTATTGAGATTGACCTGAGTCGAGTGCCCACAGATGTAGAGCGTATCGTCATTGCTGTATCCATTTACCAAGCTGATGGACGTAGACAAAATTTTGGTATGGTTCGTAACGCTTATGTTCGGCTGTTGGATGCAGTGTCAGGTGCCGAAGTGGTTCGATACGATTTGTCTGAAGACGCGTCTACGGAAACTGCTTTGAATTTTGCTGAATTGTATCGTGACGACAATGGAGTAGGTTGGAAGTTTCGCGCCATTGGTCAGGGGTACAACAGTGGACTGGCAGGTATTGCACGTGACTTTGGGGTAAATGTGTGATTGTGATGAAATAATAAAAGCGGATGGGGTGGAGGAGAGTAAACCCAATTCTACCCCATCCGTTTCAGCATAAAAATCCATAGAACCAAAAGGAACTATCATGACACTCACACCTCCTGAAGAAATTCAACAACCATTACAACTGGAAACAACAAAACCAGTTGAAAAAGTTGCACCTGAAAAAGCTTCTGGTTTGATTCCAGCATTGACACAAACAAGAGAACTGGAAATCAGCAGTCAAGCAAATCAACTAGCGAGTCATGCTATTACCCTCAATCCGCATTCCCCAGAGTTTGGTCAACTGGTCAAAGATGTTCAATCGTTGGGGCATGACCAAGTGGTTAGTTCCTCTGAAGGCCCAAATCGTTTGTTGCAGAGTCGGTCTTCATCAGCGTCAGGTTCACGTAATGCAGGGGATGCCACACAAAAAGTTGCTGGAACACTTGCTGAACTTCGTTCCACCGTTGAGGATTTGACACCAAATGCTGCTGATTTGACCGGTGTTCAAAAATTCTTGGGTTTGTTTCCAGGCGGTAAGAAAATTCGTAAATACTTTCAGAAATACGAAAATGCACAAGGGCAGCTGGACCACATTGTAAAATCTCTTCTAGCAGGTCAGGATGAGTTGATGAAAGACAACGCCTCGCTGGAACAAGAGAAACGCTTATTGTGGAAAAACATGGGTGAACTCAACGAATACATTGTTTTTGCCGAGAAAATGGATAATTCGTTGGTTGAAAAGATAGATGAATTGAAACGAGCTGGACGGATTGATGAGGCGAACGCAGTGGAATCAGATTTGCTGTTTCCGGTTCGTCAGCGGCGTCAGGATTTGATGACCCAATTGGCCGTTGCGGTTCAAGGGTATATGGCGATGGATTTGGTCAAGAAGAACAACGTGGAATTGATTAAAGGGGTGGACCGCGCCAGAACCACGACCATTTTTGCTCTACGGACAGCGGTTATTGTTGCTCAAGCACTGGATGACCAAAAACTAGTGTTGGACCAAATCGATGCAGTCAATACTGTGACAAACAACACCATTGAGCAGACCTCTATTATGTTGCGTCAGAACACTTCTCGTGTACATGAACAAGCTGTGAATTCCGGGGTGGCAGTGGAAACACTAACCAAAGCATTTGACAACATTTATGCCACATTGGATGAAGTGGAGCAGTTCAAACAAAAGGCGAATGAAAGCATGGCACAAACTATTAATGCTCTAGGTAATGAATTGCATAGAGCTGAACCAGTTCTTGCACGTATGAAATCTCAGGAAGATGCTGTTTTGACGGCTCCTGATTCTTCCAGGAAACAGCTTGGTAATTGAATCTATTTGGGATGAGGAGGGGTGGTTCATGTTCGCCCCTCCTTTTCTGGTAAGGCATGGAAATGTTTGATAAACTCTTTCGTAAGAAAAGCCAGCAACCTCTTCCTCCGGTCGCACCACTTGTTGTACCTTTTGTGCAGAAAATGGATGAATGGTTGGATATGCTGGATTGGTATGAACGTGAATGTTCAGCATATGTATCCACAAGAGTTTATTCCCGATTACGTGGAATAAATGATTTGCTACGTAAAACCCGTCCTTTCTTGACAACATACAACATTCGGGCAGAAGAGGAATATTTAATCAAGGCCACTTTAACCAGCTACATTCCTGATGCCTTGAATCTTTTCAATCAATTGCCAGCTGAGGAACGTTGTGATGACAGTGTTGCGGACAAACAATTACTGACTCAATGTGACAATTACGAAAAAAGCATGTTGGAGTTGTTGGAATCCATGAAACAACGAGTGGAACGAGACCTTGATGCGCAAACCGCTTTTGTGGAGGAACGGTTTTCTCAATCACTTTGATGTATGTGCCATATTGTGTGTTTCGTGCTATTATTAGTTTAATCGTTAGAATAAGGAGATACTATGGCCTCATTGCAACCTGGCGCGAATGTATCCATCACACGAGAAAACCCTTTACTGAACGATTTGGTGGTTGGGTTTGGGTGGAATACAATTCAAGGTTCAGGACCACAACTGCAAATCGTTCCAGCAGTTATTCTTGTGGGGGAAGATGGTCACGCTTTGAGTGATGAGCATTTTCTGTTTTTCAACCAATTGTCAACAACTGATGGAGCCGTTCAGTATGTTGAAGGGAATGAGGACAATGACCAAATCGAAATAACGTTGTCAGCAGTGCCGGAAAATGTGTCCAAAATGGCTTTTCTTCTATATGTGGACCCAGAAGTTCGTAATCCTGGTAATTTTGGGGCTGTTCGTCATGCTCATATGCGGATAATGGACCGTGCGCTTTCTGAATTGGTTCGTTTTGAGTTGCCCCAATCCTCATCAGACATCAATGCAGTTCTCATGGGGGAAATTTATCGTCGTAATACTGAGTGGAAGTTCCGTGCTGTAGGTCAAGGATATGCTGGGGGTATTGTTCAAGTGGCCAATGATTTTAAGGTGTCTCTGTAATGAGTGTAAATTTACGTGACCCCAAACCATTCATTACCTACATACGTAGACGATTACGAGCAGGAGAGTTGGTAACTTCGCCACCATCGGTATCAACTTCAATCCAACTTGTTTCCAAAAACGATTCTGAAGAAAACACTACTGTCTCAATTGGTTATGAAGTACCTGTATTGAAACATGATTGGGTGTTTGACTATGACCATCCAGTGGTGCGTTTCAATACACGGCAAACTGCAATTGGTTCACTGGTGGTGACTGGGGTTGCTTATGTGGCCTGGGAGACGCAGAATGGGGCCTCAGGGTTCTTATACGCTCCTGGGGTTACTCCACCGCCTTCCAATGTTATTGATGCCGTTACAGGCGAACTGAGAATACAAGCTCCATTACCGGAACGTGAACCACCCAGATTCGGTAATCGTCCACTGATGGAGTTTCACAAAGGCGCACTGGTGATGTCTTTACGGCACTACAAACAACTACGCCGAATGGTAATAGCTCCCAAAGACAACACAAGCCTGAAATTGGGGACAATTAAGAGTCCAACTGTTTCAATGAATTATCGCCCCAACCAAGTTCTTTACATTTCAACAGTTAATTCAGCACTGGAATTGAGACAAGAACAGTTTCGGCACAGTGTTCACGCAACTTTCAGAATAACTGACAGACCAGCACAAGAAACATCAACTATCAACACTGACAATAACGACAATAGCGTGCAAGCATTTTTCGCACATTTGTGATAGGACTGATTGTGAGACATTTCAATTTTTTACGTAACACTCCAGCTGAAAAAGATTTATTTTATCGCATCCCGGAAAGATTCAACCAATATACTGATAAAAAATTGCTCAGTTATTCTTTGGGAGCAACATTGTATATGCCTGCCACACGTTCTGATTTGTTAGAGGATTTGAAAAAAGCCTATCAGAACGATACCACTTCGGTGGTTCTCTGTTTGGAGGATTCGATACCAGACGAGAAGGTGAAAGAAGCAGAGCACAATTTGTATGAGTTGTTACGCAAATTAGCAGCAATTGGTAATTCTGATTTGCCATTGTTGTTTGTACGTGTTCGCTCACCTGAACATTTAGAACACATTATTGAACAAAACGGTATATTGCTATCAAGTTTGACTGGCTTTGTTTTTCCCAAGTTTGATGATTTGTCTCGTGGTCAAGCATTTGTGGATGTGTTGCAGTGTTACAACAGAACTGCTACGACCAGCTTGTATTACATGCCAGTGATTGAGTCGCCTCGGATTATTCATCAGGACACCCGTCACTATGCTCTATCGCATGTGCAGCGCATTCTGGACCATTCAATGGATTCTTTGTTGGCAGTACGTATCGGAGCCACTGACATGTCTTCTGCGTATGGGTTGCGCCGGTCCCGAGAATTCACTGTTTATGATGTCCATGTTGTTGCTTCTGCCATTTCGGACATTGTGAACATGTTGGGACGAGCAGAAGACAATCGTGTCATCACTGGCGCGGTCTGGGAACATTTTGCGCCTTCTGAACGTACCTTCAAACCATTGTTGCGTGAAAGCATTTTTGCCCATGACAAAACCCTGCGTGCAAAACTGGTGACAGAAGGCAATGACACTTTCATTCGCGAAGTACAATTGGACAAGTTGAACGGGATAACAGGAAAAACAGTCATTCACCCCAGTCATGTTGGCATTGTTCATTCTCTGATGGTTGTTTCACATGAAGAGTATGTTGATGCCATGGACATTTTGAGCAGGGACGACAATGGCGGCGTCATGGCTTCCACATATGGAAACAAAATGAATGAAGTCAAACCTCACACTGCTTGGGCGCGAAACATTCAATTCCGTGCTCGAATGTTTGGAGTAAGTCGTGAACATGTGGGTTTTGCTGATTTCCTGGAACAATACATGGTGTAATCAATGACTGAAACATTACACAACACATGGTCTGGTGATTTTGTCAGCAATGCTTTGAACATTAGACCCAAAAACACTACACAATTTCAATCTTTTCAGTCATTTCTGGGTATGGCATTACGCAAAAACCCGAAAAGAGCGCATTTGTTGGTGTCCAATCTTCTGGGTAAACATGTTCCGCAGAAACCAAGTATAATCAATCATGCAGCCGCAGAACTGGCATGGCAGATACAAGTTCACCACACATCACCCACTGTGGATTCACTCATACTACAGCTGGAATCTGCTCACATGATGCAAAAAGCGTTGAAAAGCCATTACTCATCTTTACCATTATTGCACAAACTGTCAACACCAATAACTGTGTTTGGTTATGCTGAAACTGCCACCAATTTGGGCGCACTGGTGGCGTCACATCTGAGAGCAAGTTATATTCATTCCACCCGTTACCCCATCAGTGAGTATCAGTATTATGGTGGTTTTGAAGAGTCCCATTCTCATGCCAGTTCTCATCACATCACACCAGAAACAACAAACATATTGGATGAACCTGAACGAATCATTGTTTTGGTTGATGATGAACTGACCACAGGGAACACAGTAATGAACACCATTGAACTGTTTGAATCACATCAGCATCACACTCATTATTATGTTGCCACACTCACGGATTTAAGAACTCAAAAAGCACACAATGTTTTCAAACGGTTTGCACACAATCTGGGCATTCAAATCACTGTTGTTTCATTGCTTTCCATGGAGTTGAATGTTCCAAATGATTCAGCGGAAAAAGCGCAACCTTTGTTGAATCAGTTGAAACAATTACCTGAACCTGTAAAAGCTAAACGCAAAACCAAAGTATACAGACATGAAGTCGTCAATAGTGGATACAAACCTCTTTCACAAGGTGTGCAGAATGATGATTTCTGGAATTTGTTTCATTTGGTTGATGAATGGAAACAGAAAACCTCTGTGCGTCCTGATGAGAAGGTTTTGGTGTTGGGAATAGAGGAAGATATGTTCCTGCCCTTCCTGTTGGCTTCTTTGTTGGAAACAGACGGATATGATGTCAATTTTTCGTCCACTACACGGTCGCCGGTTCTCAGTGCTGATAGGGATGATTATACCATCAAAGACCGGATTCGTTATTTGTTGGAATGTGACAATGTGAAACGTTATGCTTACAACATTGGTTGGGATTATGACCATATTGTCATACCTGTTCACAGTCAAATAGGGCATTACAGTATTGAACCATTGTTGAGAATGCTTCAAGGGCGAATCAGTACTATAACAGTTTTGACAATGACGGAAGGACAATCCATATGATTCCAGAAGATGACATGTTACCGGAACCTTTGCATGGTCCTCAGTTCGGTTCATACTGTTTTGATGATGTTGCTTGGTTGTTGAAGGATTTGTCCAGAAGCAAACTGGAAGCATCAGTTGAGGAACGGGAAGAAGCAATACAATCAGGTAGAGCACACTATGCTGAATCCTTGCCTGTGGAATATGTGCCATCTGATGAGTATGTTCAGTTGTTCTTTTCATCTCTTGCCCAAAACAGTGAGAAACTGGCGAAAGCTGTTGGAATGGTAGCTGAACAAATACGGGTTCTACGAGGAGGGAATCCGGTTCTGTTGTCGTTGGCTCGCGCGGGGACACCTGTTGGAATTCTGGTCAAACGTTATTTGGAGCAGCGTTATCAGATACAGGTTCCACACTATGCGGTCAGTATTGTTCGAGGAAAAGGTATTGATTTCAATGCGTTGCGCTATATTGCAAAACATCACAACCCTGACTGCGTTGTTTTCATTGACGGATGGACGGGTAAAGGCGCTATAACAAAAGAACTTTCACAAGCGTTGAAACTTTTTGCAGAACAGGAAGGCGTTGTTTTCAATAGTGAGTTGGCAGTTCTGGCGGACCCTGGTTCTTGCGTTCGTGTTTATGGGACCAGGGAGGATTATCTGATTCCATCAGCATGTTTGAACTCTACTGTGTCGGGTTTGATTTCACGTACTGTTTTAAATCATAGTATTGGGCCAAATGATTACCATGGAGCCAAGTTTTATCGTGAATTCGCTGCTATGGATGTGTCACAGTATTTCATTGATACGGTAACTGAACATTTTGGTTCTGAATTGTTTGATGTTGTTGATGAGGCGTTGAGAGTTCATGAATATGATGAACCATCTTGGATGGGGTGGACCATGGTGGAACAAATCAGTGAGGAATATGGTATTCATGATGTCAACTTGGTGAAACCTGGGGTAGGGGAGACAACGAGAGTTTTGTTGCGACGAGTACCATGGCGGATTCTCATACGACCTGAAGACAAAAACACATTGGCTCATGTTCTACTTTTGGCACATCAACGAAATGTGCCTGTGGAGGAAAGGTCTGATTTGCCGTATGCCTGTGTTGGTTTGATTCATCCTCAATACAGTCGTGGAGCTATTGGACACACTGGAATGGCAGCAATATGAAAACTGTTTTGTTCTCTGATTTGGATGATACTCTTGTCTTTTCACAGCGGGGGTTGTATTCACATGGACAGAAAACAACTGGTCATATGGTGGTTGAGGAACGTAATAATTCCCCAGTAGGTTATATGGCTTGGGAAACATATCAGATTCTACATGACCATGCTGCCAAGGTTTTTGATTTCATTCCAACAACCACACGAACTATGCATCAGTTTCAAAGAATCCAATTCCCACAAATTCAATACAATTGTGCTGTCATTCTCAATGGTGCAAAAATACTCATTGATGGACAGGAAGACATGAACTGGACCCGAATGATGCAAGACTTGGTGCTACAGGAAGAATATTCCCCAAGTCAGGTTTTGCAGCAAGTTGTGAACACTTTTTCCACATTGGATGGGGTCAGAGCAGTTCATGATGCTGATGGGTTTTTCACATATGTAGTCACTGAGTCAGGATATCATCAAAAACTGGAAACAATGATTGCTGCAATGGCTGAAGACTGCAATCAAATGTATTCACGACAAGGACGAAAACATTATTTGATTCCTTATCCAATCAGTAAAGGGCGTGCAGTAGCCGAAATCATTACTCGTTGTAGTTATGGTTATAGTTTTGCTGCTGGAGACAGTATTCTGGATTTGTCCATGTCTGATGAAGTTGCTGAGTTCATTATTCCGTTTCATGGCGTGAATCAAGGAAACAATGCTGGCAACATGAAACGCACTTGTGAAAAAGGTTCGGCAGCTTCAGTAGAAATTGTGCGCACTGTTCGGGACTATGCTGTTTGCTCTGATAGTAACATGACAGAGTAGCTAACATATATTGCTTGGAAGAATTTGGTGGTAAAACTAAAATTCTTGTTCCAGCATTTCAACAAGAATAAAAATACGCAAGGATTCGATTGTGTTTGCTTTTTAGCAGGTTTGGTCAGGGAATGAGTGTGTTCAGTATCATTGGTGGTGACAACTTCAAACTTGTTCAGGGGTGAAGGGGTGTTATCATGTATTCAAGGTTTTGATTGATAGGAGCATGAATGACTGTTTTGGATGAACTCATTGAAGAGAAGCAAATTACAAATGACAACGGAGCACATGATAAATTCGCTCATTATGTGAGAAAAGATGAGCTGGAACGTGCCATTTTTGACGGGATTCCAGTTGTTGCACTGTGTGGGAAGAAGTGGCTACCTTTTGGGGATTACAAAGAATTCCCCATTTGCCCGACCTGCAAAGAAATTTGGTCAACTCTTCCATGAATTAGTGTCATATTTGCGGGAGAACTGGGTTAATGCATCAAGGGGAAATAATGCTGCAACCATACTATTTTTATTCTGATTCACAAATAGGCATTTTGGAACCTGATGAGTTGGATGCTGCCCGAGAAGTGTTTGGAACTCATATGGGAACCATGGTCAGCCAAATTCCTGCTGGCTCCTTGGTGATTCCGCGTTTCCGAGCAATTCCTTTCGGACCAGAGTTGGACAAAGAAGTTCAATTACTGGGAAGCCATCTGGTCAACAGTTATAGTCAACATCGAAACATTGCTGATTTGTTCACATGGGTTCATCTTTTGGATGGGTTGACAGCGAAAGCCTATTCTATGGAAGATATTCCGAAACTCCCTGAAGGAGAATATTTTGTCAAGGGAGAGACCAATTCCATAAAGAACAAATGGTTTGATTCTACTTATGCTGGGACCAAACATGATTTACTGAGGATTGTCAACAATGTTCTCAGTGATACATATGTGGGAAGTCAACGTATTGTAATTCGTCCGTTTCAGCATTTTCGGCTATTGGGGAAAGCAGTCGATTCAAGGCCGATTTTTCATGAAAGGCGTGTATTTGTTCTCGATGGAGAGATACTTTCTGAAGGGTTCTATTGGAGCAATCATGTTGAATACAGTAGTGTGCAACCATTTGATTTCACAAAATATATGACAGCTTTAATGGATGTAATTGACCGGACAAAACATTTGGCAAGGTTTTATGTGATTGATATGGCTGAATACCCTGATGGTAGCTGGGCTGTGGTTGAATTGAATGATGGTTGCATGTCAGGTTTGAGCGACAACGACCCTCAAACGTTATGGACCAATTTTGCGAAAACTGTTCAAAACAATCAACATGGAAACATGCAATAATTGGCATCATGTAATTGTCATTTGTAATATTGTAAACAGATGGAGTTTTCCATGGATGCTTTTGTGAATATTGTTCTCAATGCTACCAGTTGGGACCAATTGGGGTTGGAACGCGATAAAACAGGTCTTAGGAAAGCACAAGTTCGAGTTCATCCGGATGTGTGCAAACACCCTCAGGCCAATCTTGCTTTTACAAAATTGGAATCATTGTTCAATGCGCCAGATGTAAGTCTCCGATTGGCCACAGGTAGATTTTGCGGTGGAAGTATCTATTGGTCTTTTGATGCAGTGAACTCGGATTTGCTGGATAGAGCTGAGAAGGCACAGAATGCCCTCTGGAAGCCTTCTGAGCCAGTTCAGTGGGTTCCTGAGCCGCATCGGAACAAACTAACCCTGGAGAGCCGTTATGGGCCTGGATGGTGGTTGCTAAGTGCATTCGAACAACTGGATGAGAGAACAATTGCCTGGATTTGGCGTCGACTCCTGACAGTGATTCATTTGGCAGAACAGGAGGGTTGGGTTCATGGAGACATCAATGCCAATACAGTAGCGCTTCTTCCTTCTGAGCATGGTTTACGACTGGATGGATGGTGGACTGCTGTTCCTCTTGGTGTATCATTGGAAGTTTCTCCATATGCGTTCACCTTGCCAAGATATCTTTCAGGGAATCCAACTGATACTGAACTGTCTGTGTCCCAGAGTGCTGCTTTATTGCTGGAATCTGGAAAAACTTCGCCAGCGTTGAGGAAGTTTTTGTATGAGATGCGCCTTCGTCCAATACCTGTGGAGAAAGCGGTTCATCGTGGGGAAGCAGCGTTGAAGAAGGATTTTGGTGGGTCGAAATGGCACCCTCTTCCTGCTCCACCTTCTAAAGGCATTTGACATAAGTTATTTTCTGGTTCAAATGGGTACAATGATAGCGTTAAGGGTCAAACTGATATTTAACGCATAGTTGTTCACCACTAGACCAAGGAGAGTGTCATCATGGGTGGAGGAGTTTGGAGTGCTGCCACATATTCAGGTGTTACAAGTAGCAAAATTCGTACTGGTACAACGTTTGGTTACGACCGGTCAGTTCGTAGTTCCGGAGTGTACAAGGCTCATGAGGATTTGAACCCCAAAAAGTTGAACAAAGCAGGGTTGAACGTTAGAGAATCACGAGACTCAACAGAACATCCCAATTCCCTTCCCATTATTGTTGCATTTGATTCCACTGGTTCCATGGGGTCCGTACCAAGAGTGATGCAACAAAAACTGGGAACAGTGTTCAAACTGTTGGTGGATAAAGGATACGCCAAGGACCCACAAGTTGCAGTAGCCACATATGGTGATGCACATTGTGATTCAGTTCCATTACAGTTTGGACAATTCGAATCTGACAACCGAGTGGATGATGCATTGGACAACATGTTCCTAGAAGGTGGTGGTGGAGGAAACAATGGTGAAACCAGCAATCTTCTTCTTTACTATGCTGCAACTCACACTGAGACGGATTCCTGGGAAAAACGGAAACACAAAGGACATCTGTTTTTGATAGCAGATGAGAAACAAGTACCTATTGACAAAGACCATGTACGTGAAGTCATTGGGGACAAACAGCCATTGTTGGATGATTTAAGCAATGAATCAATTGCCAAAGCCGTAACTGAGAAATGGCATGTATGGGTACTACTAATTGACAATTCAGCTGCACGATTCCAACGGTCACATGAATTCTATGCCAATTTGTTTGGGGACAAGCAAGTGTTGATTGTGGAAGACCCCAACAACATTGCAGAAACCATTGCCGCAGTTGTTGGTTTCGCGGAAGGAACCGACCGCACCACTATTGAACGAGATTTGACTGAAACAGCAGGCAAAGAAATAGCACTTCGAGTTGGGAAGACTTTAGCACGTAAAAACGATGCTGGTCCAAAGGTGTTACGATGACTCCCAAAAATCCATCCCGACCCACTGCTGACATTGTGGTGGGTCTGGGATGGGGTGATGAATGCAAAGGCGCAACCACTGATTACCTGGCACATCATCACAAAGCCAAAAGAGTGGTACGTTTCAACGGGGGACAACAAGCTGCACACAATGTACAAGTTGGAAAGCTGTCACATACTTTTTCCAATTACGGTTCTGGGACATTTTCAGAAGTTACAACATGGATTTCAGAATATTGCACCATTGACCCATTGTCAGCATTGCAAGAACAAGTAGCACTGAAAACAGTTTTGACAACAGATACACGATTTATTCATGTGTCA
>ERZ773005.1378-NODE-1378-length-12846-cov-8.255258_pt1 | contig 12846 bp, 12 predicted proteins | sample MGYA00580666_ERZ773005 | MGnify/ENA primary metagenome ERZ773005 (study PRJEB29015, sample SAMEA2737999) | human oral metagenome | biome: human oral; feature: human-associated habitat; material: dental | place: China | collected 2061 ... | reverse complement strand
GAGTAACCAAACTAGATGCTGTCAGGTTATCTCGCTGAGCTTTTGGCAAACGCATAATTTTTTGATATAAATCTTTGGTCAATTGACGCGTAAATCCTACCGCTGCTCTTGAGGAATAATATTGGGCAATAATCGCCACCCCAACACCAAACGATGCTAGGACAACCAATAAAAAGACCATGATATAAAGATGTGTACTATCTTTTTCAGGGATTATTTGGTCAACAATTGTCGCAATCAAAATTGGCACCAGTAATTCAAAACTGGCTTCTAACAATTTAAAAAGCGGTCCTAACAGGGATTCCCTCACATAACCTTTAAAATATTTCAATAAATCTTTCATGAAATCTCTTTTCTCATCTAAAACTAGTTCTATTTTATCATAATCTACCTTGCTCTGCGATTTGTTGGCGGATACAGTCAAATTGCATGCCTTTTATTATGGCAACAGATTTTAATTCTTTCTTTTTTTGAAGCAAATAAAAAGAAGAGAAACGTTTCCATCCTCTTCTTCTACTTTTTTGAACACATTTTTATATGCACGAACGGTCTATTTTCAATCTACATAAGTAGTTTCGTCTTTATTTAAAAAAGCATAGGACAAACCAATCAAAAGCCCTCCACCAATCCAATTAGCTAAAAAAGTAACGCTAAAATGCCTTAAAATATTTAAAAGATTAAAAACCTCTATTTGCCCAGCAATTTTATTAAAAGCTACTAAAGAAAATGATGCAAAATTAGCTGCCAAGTGCTCATTGGTTAAAAAAACAAACATATAAATGGCAGAAATCACAATCAGAATTTTTGTAGTTGAATTTTTCAACAACAAATAAGATAGAATTGCAATATTAACAAAAATATTGGCAACAATCCCCTCAAAAATGACGAGCTGATTAGGACGAGACAATTTATGCTCTGCTATCCCAGCTAGAAAACTCTTTGATGTGAGATGAGTAAATTCACTAGTTTGATTAAAGATAAAACCAATAAAAAGAGCGCCTACTAAATTAAAAAATGTACAATATAGTAAAATGAGCAAAGCTTTTTTCCAATTTATCTTCTTCAAAAAGGTTCCCGCCGTTAAATACATCATATTTGAAGTAGTTAATTCAGCATTTAAAAAGAGAATGTAAACTAATCCCCAAGCAAAAATAAACGGAAAAACAAAACGTCCAGTCCCAGAAGCAAATCCATTCATTAGGTCTGCTACAATAACTCCCGCCGCTGTACTCAATGTTAAAAATGCCCCTGCAAACATCGAACGAATTGCATACTTCGCTTTACTCCTGTTAAATAATTCTTCCTTTTTGTAACACGCATATTCAATTTTTGAAATAAATAACGATTCTGACATTCTCATCTCCCCTTGTTTTTTGTCATAAAAACGATGTGTTCATTATATCACAAACTTTTAGTTATGGGAAACGTTTTCTTTATAGATCCATAAAAATAGGCGAATAAACTAATTTCATCACCGAACAAAAAAGATTGGGATAAAAATCCCAATCTCTCTCATCTAATTACAAATATTATCGACGACGATTCGCCCAAGCAACATCCAAATTTAACACTTCCTGTGTTGTATATTGTTGACGATAAGGATTGTAGACCTTGTTAGATGCTGTAGCGCTAGTTGTTTGCGTACCTGGTACATCGTATTGTGTCAAATTATACTGTTGAATCAAATTATTTAGCTTGACGTTATAGCTTGTATCCGTCGCATAAATCCCTGTCAAAGCTGCTGTCGCATTCATATAACTAGTCGTATTACTCTTCCAAGCATAGGTATAGCGACTATGCTTTAAAATTGCTACATAGTCTTGCAAAGATTCAAAATAACTCGGATACGATCTAAACTCTGCATTGATCTTATAAGTATTTCCTTTCCCATCATCTTCTAGCGTAGGCATTGTAGCAGATTGACCAGCGTATTGACCTTTAATTCCAAATAAATTGTGATGAGGGGCAGCTGATAAAGCAGACCGTCCAGAATTGCTTTCCAAAATGGCCTGTGCAATCATAACGGAAGCATATAAATCGTTTGCTTGACCCAATTGACGAGCAGTTTCACCAATTTGTGAAATAAACACTTCTGTTTGGGTCAAGGGACGTTGGTAAGCCTCATCATTGGCACTAGCTGGGCGAATTTGCTTGGATAAAACTGCACTAACTAATAAAGTAACAGCCACCAAAACCAGAACTGTTAAAACTCTTTTTTTCAATTTTTTCTTTCTCATAGTTCATTTCTCCAGTATAATATATGTTTGATTATAACATAAAATCCTCGTTACTTAGTTACAATTTGGTGACAGATTCATTATAAAGGCGATAGAACAGAACTAAAAGTTTTTACTTTTTCGTTCGTAGTTCCAGTTCCGCGAAAATGATTAGAAACTTTTTGAAGTCTAAAAGACAAACAAAGTTGAGACTTGCTTCGCAAGTCCTATCTGCAACCTCAAAGCAGTGCGTTGAGCAATCAGCTACCGTGTCACGTGTTAAGAGGTATTTCTAACGAAAAAACAAGACCGGGATTTTTTGTCCCAGCCTCCTCTTTTCTTTCATTCCTAAATTTTTTCCAAAATCGCATCCCAAGCCGCATCTAAACCATCTTTGTTTACAGATGAAAAAATAAGAAAATCATCATTTTTATCAAAATCTAACCTTTTTTTAATGACCGATTCGTGCTTGTTCCATTTACTGCGTGGAATTTTGTCTGCTTTTGTAGCTACAACGATGACGGGTATCTCATAGTATTTTAGAAATTCATACATTTGCACATCATCTGCACTTGGCTCATGCCGAAAATCCACTAAACTTACAACTGCTCTGAGATTTCCCCTAGTCGTCAGATACTCCTCAATCATTCTACCCCACTTAGCTCGTTCTGTCTTAGAAACTTTGGCATAGCCATAGCCTGGGACATCTACAAACCGAAGTTGATTGTCAATGTTGAAGAAATTCAGCAGCTGCGTTTTCCCTGGCTTACCAGAAGTTCGCGCTAAGTTTTTTCGATTTAACAATGTATTGATAAAAGAAGATTTTCCAACATTGGATCGCCCAGCAAGAGCAATTTCAGGAATCTCATCCTGAGGATAATGAGATTTGTTGGCTGCACTCAACAAAATTTCCGCATTGTGCGTATTAATTTCCATACAACACCTCGCTTAAGCTGTTTCTAAAATCGGTTTATCTGTTCCATCAACTGCTTCCTTGGTAATCCGCACTAACTTCACATTTTCTTGACTTGGTACTTCAAACATGACATCCATCATGGTTTCTTCGATAATCGAGCGCAAACCACGAGCACCTGTCTTGCGTTCAATAGCTTTGTTAGCAATCTCTTGGAGAGCATCATCATCAAACTCTAATGTAACATCGTCATAAGAAAGAAGCGTTTGATATTGTTTCACTAAAGCATTCTTAGGCTCACGGAGAATTCGCACCAAATCATCAACAGTCAAAGGCTCAAGCGCTGCAAACACAGGCAAACGACCAATCAATTCAGGAATAAGCCCAAATTTTTGAATATCTTCGGAAATAATTTCTTGCATATAAGAACTATTTTCATCAATGGCTTTGTTATTTTGACCAAAACCAATGATCTTTTCACCTAGACGTTGTTTGACGATTTCTTCAATTCCGTCAAAAGCACCGCCAACGATAAAAAGAATATTCTTGGTATCCACTTGAATCATTTCTTGCTGTGGATGTTTGCGACCGCCTTGTGGAGGTACACTAGCTACAGTCCCTTCAATGATTTTAAGCAGAGCTTGCTGAACGCCTTCACCAGAAACATCACGAGTAATAGAGACATTTTCGCTTTTCTTTGCAATTTTGTCAATCTCATCTACATAGATAATGCCACGTTCTGCACGCTCAATATTAAAATCTGCAGCTTGCAAGAGTTTTAAGAGAATGTTTTCAACATCTTCTCCGACATAGCCAGCTTCCGTCAAAGCTGTCGCATCTGCAATCGCAAAGGGAACATTTAGACTTTTCGCTAAAGTTTGAGCAAGAAAAGTCTTACCAGAACCGGTTGGACCAATCATAAGAATATTGGATTTTTGTAATTCGACATCATCCTCTTCTTCACGATTATCGTGAAAATTGATACGTTTATAGTGATTGTATACAGCAACAGCCAGCGCTCGCTTTGCACGATCTTGCCCTATTACATAGTGATTTAAAATGTTAAGCAATTCTTGTGGTTTTGGTACTTCCGACAAGTCTGCCAAGACTTCTTCTGCTAATTCTTCTCTAATAATTTCTTGTGCTAATTCCACACATTCGTTACAAATAAATGCATTGTTTCCTGCAATAATTTTTTGAACTTCTTCTTGACTTTTACCACAAAAAGAACAATAAACCATCATTTCGCTCGTACGATTTGTAGGCATCTTTCACTCCAATCTATTCATTACAATTTCTTTTTCGTTCGTTTAGTTGTTTATTATTTAAATAAGGTCATATAAAAAGCATGAATACTATTCACCAAATTTGTAAAAGCATTCAGCCAAAAGAGAACTGATAATCCATACCGCTTTTTACGAAAAGCCTGTGTAGCCGCCATGACACAAACGACACACAAAAGAGCCGTAAAAAATCCGAAAATACTACGTTCCATTACGACTCCTTTCTCTGGAAGGTTGTTACAGTAAAATCATACTCATTCTTTTCGTCTTTGGCATAAAATTGACGAGAACACTCCTGAAATTTCGTCATATCAAACTCTTTCGGGAAATAGGTATCTCCTTGTAAACTAGCATGAATACGTGTCATAACTAACTCATCAATGAAAGGCCCAAATGCAGAAAAAATTTGACCACCACCAATAATATAAAGCTCTTTTTCCTGCATCTCATACCATTTTAGAACAGAAGTGACATCGTGAAAGATCAATACATGTTCATTTTCTACTTGATACGACTTATCTCTTGTCAAAATAATCGTAGTACGATTAGGCAACACTCTACGGTTCATCCCGTCAAATGTCACCCGACCCATTAAAATAACCTGTCCAGTTGTTGTTTCTTTAAAATGCTTAAGGTCAGCTGGTAAATGCCAAGGCAATCTATTGTTTCGCCCAATCAAGCCATCCTCATCTTGTGCCCAAATAGCTACAATTTTCTTCGTCATTCCCTCATCCTTTGAATTGATAGTTCTATTTTATCAAATTTCAGTAAAAAAGGCTGATTTTAACTATCAAATCACCAGACAATTTATATTTGCCTTTGGAAAATAGTTAAATAAGCCTCTTCGTTTATTAGTTTTTGAAAAAACATAATAAGTCTGGTGAAACTCAGCTTTCTGTGAATTCTTTTTATTTACATTCTGGGAGGCAACTGGAATTGCATAGGAAGCAAAACCAATTTGTATCAAAATAATAAACTTTTTTACATTCAGAGAAATTTTGTTTCATTATCAAATTGCTAAATCAAATTTCAACTGTGGCTTAACAGGGTCATAATTGATCAATTCAAAATCGTCTGCTTTAATATCAAAAAAGTTGGTTCCATCTGGAACATTCAATATCAAGCGAGGTGCACAGTCCGTTGGTTCACGCCGAAGCAATTCTTCTGCTTGCTCAAATTGATTATCATAAATATGTAAATTATTGACAAAATAAAAGAATTTGCCAACTTTCCACCCAAAATGCTTAGCAATCATCATTTGCAATGCGACATACTGCATGGCATTGATATGGTGAGCTACCAACATATCATTTGAACGCTGTGTCAGAGTTGCATCTAGGTAGATTTCACCATCTACACGTCGGACATCAAACATGGTCTGAAAAGCACAAGGCAATAATCCTTCTGTTTCTTCAAAAGCTTCATAGTCCCAAAGTGAGATAATATTTCGACGATTCCAAGGATTCGTCTCCAGCTGTTTTAAAATTTTATTGATAATATCATGTTTTTTAACAACAGCACCATATCGCTCACCAATAGTGCGAGTAGTTCCTACTTCCCAATCATTCCAATAATGAACGTTGTATTTGTTTTCTAAAACTTCTAAGCTATTGGATTGATCTTGATAAATCCAGAGGACTTCTTTAATCGCTGATTTGATAGCAATCGGACGAAGCGTTGTGATAGGGAATTCTCCCTTGCTCAGATCGTACTCAGCAAAAGAACCAGTGATATACTTAGAATTAGCAACTTTCCCGTTTTTATAGCGCGGACGTGCATTTTCAGAAAAAACACCTTCATATAAAATTCTTCGAATATTTTCTTTTAAAATGGTATCTGCTTTTGTCACGACTTCCCTTTTCTAATCTTGCTTTTTCTAGTATAACACAAAATAAAAATCTCCTACAAGTTAAAACCTCATAGAAGATTATTTTTCAATATCGAATTTTTTGGGCTCCATAAATCGAATATTGTCGGTGAAGACTAAATGCCACGACACAGACTAGGAAAAAATATGGAAAATTGCTAAAACCAAACACCTCACAACCAATCAGAATCGGTCCCAAGAAAGTAGAGGTAGCACTTCCGAAAACTGCAGCATAGCCTAGCGCCGCAACCAAGCTAACTGGAAGACCAAATAAACCTGCCAGCAGAACGCCTAGACTTGCCCCAATGGCAAAAAGCGGTGTCACTTCTCCACCTTGAAAACCTGCTGATAAAGTCAAAACTGTTAGAAGTAATTTAAAGAACCAATCATATAAATAAATAGATTGTCCAGCAAAACTAGCCGTAATTAAATTTGTTCCAAGCCCTGAGTATCGACCTTTATCCAACAATAAAAAGACAATACTTAAGACAATTCCCATCACCACGATTCGTTTGTAGGGATTTGGAAAAATAGTTGCCGCTTTCTTTTTACTCCACAAGAGAGCATAAGCAAATACATTGCCACAAAGTCCAAATAAAACTCCAAGGAGCACTAATTTAATAACAAGTATTGGAGATAATCCCAAATGAGCAGAAATTGGTTGCATAAATTTTTCAAGACCTAACGCATGTGATGTCCAAGCAGCAACGAGAGAGGCTATCATGGCAGGATACAAAGCAGTCAGCTGCAAGTTTCCTACAACCAAGACTTCCATCGCAAACAAAACTGCAGCCAGTGGCGTTTGAAATAGCCCAGCAAAACCAGCAGCCATTCCTGTAACTAAAAATACTTTTGAAGTATTAGGAGTAGAAAAGTTCTTGCAAAACCAGTGAGAGACTGTGGCACCTAATTGTACTGCTACTCCTTCTCGACCGGCCGAACCACCAAAAAGATGCGTCAACCAAGTCGTCACTATAACAAGAGGGATTAAGCGCTTGGGAATGTGATTTTCTACACCATGACCAACTTCAAAAATCAAGGTCATTCCTTTGCTACTTTTCCCACCATATTTCTGATAGAGAAATACAATCACTAATCCTGCAAAAGCTAAAAAAGGAATCAAATAAAGGGAATGCAAGATGCGGACTTCACTTAAAAATATAAGCGTTCGCCCAAATATCGTATCAATAGTTCCAATTACTAGTCCCATAAGAATGGACAATACCGTAATAGCTATCACTTGATTTCCGATATTGACCCACTTTAACCTATGAATTTTTTTCATTTTATCATTCCTATATTAGATATGCCGCTCTTGATAAGCACGTGAATGTTTTAAAATATCTGAAAAAGTCTGCACAAGGGTATCTTCATACTGTTTTTCCTGCACACTATTTGCGACTTTCTCTAAAATAATTTGCTCACGCTGAGTATCCAATACTGCTTTCCCAGTCTGACGTTTGTAGAGAGCTACTTGGCTCACTAACGCCATTCTTTTTTCTAACAAGGTAATTAAGTCTACATCTATTTGATCAATTTCTTTTCTAATTTCTGCTAAATCCATAGCTGCCTCCTAATTACTTTCTATCTTATCAAAATCTTTTACAATATGCTAGTGGTCGTCCTATCTCTACCATCTAGCTCAAGCACTTTTTCATATACCTTATCATTCCATTTTACCAGTCCATCGTTTTGATAATCTAAATAATGAATCCTGTTTTTTAAATAATTTGGAATAATACCTTCAAATTCCTTTTTATTTTGACTTGCAATAATGCAGACACAAAGACTGAGATCTAACAATACCTCATCTTTCACTTTTGCTGCATGATAACCATCAAATACATAGCCCTTTTGATTCACAATAGTTTCATACCGGAAATGAAAACTAACACCAGGTATGAAAGCTTCTTCCAGATCGACTTCCGTGGGATTTCTTTCTAGCAATCGTTCCATTGCTAACCTATAACCAGATGTCGTATTAGACCACCCAAACATGACATAGTCAAAATAATCCGCTGGATCACCTGCTGCATTTCGTTTATCGTTCACAAGCTGTTTGCCAGCCAAACCAAAAGCCTTCGTGGCAGACAATAATTTCCCACTTTTCAAAATCTCCTTAGCAGTTTCCACAGTGCAAGTATGACTGAGATAATCTGACATCACACATTCACCATATACATTAAAGGTTCTAGCTTCTTTTCTGTCACGCGGGGTAAACGGATATATTACTTTACTATTATCCAGATACTGACAGACTAGGCTTTGTAGAACAGGATTTTCACACTCTATTTGAGTCTTCCTATTGTACATTTTTTCATACGCCACGAACTTGGCAATTTTTTCCAATTCCCAGCTGTTAATCTCAGGATAATCTACTAAGGCAAAATAGTAAGTGCCATTCCATTAAAGACTAAAATCATTTTTACAAATTTTTAATTTCATAGAATACCTTTTCACATTTATAATTGCTATGCTTATTATACATCTATATACTAAAAAATTGATAAGAGATTTGATTCAATGATTGAAAAACTCATTTTATATCGTAAAATACTAAAATAGAATATGTGTAAATTTTTTCTCAATTGAATTCAAAAATACTTACTTAAAATGAGACAAACCTACTAAAATAGCGCCCTTTTAACCTCAATGACTCCAAACGATACTCATAACGCCCCTTTTCTTTAAAATCTTAGTTGACAAGCCCTTTCCTTGTATGGTAATTTTAAAAAACAGAGGAGAATCGTTTATGTTAGATAAATATTTGGAAGAATCAATTTTAAATAAAGCAACCATTTTACAAATCATTCTAGAATTTCAAACGATTGATATTGAGCAACTAGCACAACTCACTGAATTTAGTGAAAAAATCATCTATCAACATCTAGCAGAATTGAAAGAGGAATTCAATGATTTATTTTATCTGAAAGTTTTTGCGAACACAGTTCACTTAGACCTGATTACAAAAATCAATCCTTCCATCTGTTTTCATCGGATTTATCAAAGTTCAACCTTTCTCCACCTTTTGCGCTACTTCTTACAAGAAGAAAAAGAGAGTTTCATTTGCTTTATCCAAAAAGAGTACATATCCCGTGCAACTGGCTATCGAATACGTGATAAGTGTTTGGACTTTTTGAAAGAAGTTGGGTTATCTTTAGACAGATACCAAGTCATTGGACCAGAATACCGTATTCGTTTCCTTATCGCTTTGCTGGAATATAAATTTGGCATTCATCTGTATGAAATTAAAGAAAAAGAGTTAAAACTCGTTTATCAATGGATTCGTTCTTCCAATGCCCACATCTCACAAGAAGCCTTCGAAGCAGCTACAGAAGAAAGTCGCTTCTTTTCTATTCTCGTGGTGCTAATGTGGAAACGAAAGAATTTTCCTGTGGTTCTACCTGCCTCACAAGAGCTAGAAAAACTAAAAACGCTCCTTGTCTATCCAAAACTGATAACCTTAACCAAGAAAATTTTGGAACCTGCCCTACAAGTGATGTTTACACCGACAGACTACGATTATCTATTTTTAGCCTATTGTACTACCCCTAATCCTTTCTCTAGAGACAAATGGTTGGAACACGATCGCGATACAGCTCTTGATATTATCATGAAACAAGGAATGTTACTGCCGCTCATTCAAAAATTTCGCTTATTATTTGGAGATGAGTTGATCAATTCTCAACCATTTAGGATTGTCATGCTCTTCTTTATGAAGCCTTTTATCTGCAATTTACAAAGTTTGGTTCCCAATTCTTACATTTTCCAATATGACCACCGCGGATTGTTTGACCCCCTCTATCTCCTCTTGAGCCCACTTGTCAAAGAATGGATGAAAGAGGTGGGATTGACAGGTGAAGTATACAAGTACCACATTTATCATGTGACCATTCAACTAAGGGAGTTGATTTATGCCAATATGGCACCTATTTCTTTGTATATTTTTGCAAGTAATAATGCCGACGTAACGACTTTAAAGAATGCTTTTTCAAGAAATATTCCTCCTTCTATTACTCGGATTGTGGTAATTGACTTTTTGAATAGTTCGCTCCATTTACAGGATCACGAAGAAACAAATATAATTGTAGCAGACCAACATATTTCAACTTATATCAAGAGCTTATTTCCAGATAAGGAACACATTCTTATCAACTTCTCGATGAATTTTTATGATATTCATTATCAGCATATCTATGAAGCTATTTATAAGTTGAGAAAAGAACGCTATCAGGAATATATCAATGGGTTGAAAAAGTTACTTTAGTTATAAAACAAAGAGAACATTCAGCCACCACGTTCATATCTTTTTGGTATTATAAAGCGAGGCAAGGGTTACATTTCCCTTGCCTCAGTGTTTATCGTTATCCAAAGTACCCGTTAAATGGATAACTACGATTTATTATTATAACTTCAGAATAAACGTAATGTTCTATTTCCCGTAAAGAAGATGATTTTGACTATTTACTCTAAGCCATACAAGTCCTCCATGTACAAAGTTCACTTGAGCCCATTTATACCCTCCTGAGCCGGTTAAAGGTGCTCCAGTACTGCGAACATTATTAGGATTAATTACAAAATATCCACCTTTTTGTAAAACTTGATCGGCAGTTTTAACACCGTTAGCATCTACTTCGTCGATATCTTCAGCAGCTATTCCATTATCATTCCAATTGAAACCAACAGGAACGAGTTCATTACATCTAACTTGCCAGATTCCATTAACTTTTTGTAAATCATCAACTCGGTAAACTTTTAGATTGGTTGGAGTGGGATTAGGCTGAGGCTGGCTTCCACCATTGTAAACAGGAGCATTTTGGATATACGGAGTAGGATCTATTCTTCCAGAATGTCCATTCTGGAAATTTGGATTTGCTGGTAGCATTTCAAAATGTAGATGAGGACCGGTCACATATCCTGTTGCACCACTATAGCCAATTATTTGGCCTTGTTTAACATGTGTCCCAGCAGATACAGCAACACTTGATAAATGAGCATAACCAGTATGCATACCATCACTGTGTTGTATAAGTATACAATTACCAGCAAGCCAAGTCATCCAAGAATGATTGGCTCCATTTCCAGCAAATTTTACAGTACCATCAGCAACTGCTCGCACTGGTGTCCCAGTTGGAACTGCATAATCCACTCCCACATGGCCAGGATAACCATTTGGATAACCGTCAAAGCCAGTTGTAATATTAGTTTGATCTACTGGGCGAATATAGCTAGCAGCAAAAACATTTTTAGCTCCACTTAAAAAGACCAAAATAAATATAAAAGATAACATAAACTTTAAGAACTGTGTTTTTTTCATATAAGTTACTCCATCATTTAATGTTTAGGAAAGCGCTTTCTTGTTAATTGTATTCTATGCAGATATGAAAGTCAAATTACTTTTTATAATAATACTTATTAAATTATTTAATAGATCTTCTAAGATAGATACAATAGGAGTCTTTATGAGAACTATATGCAAAATGTTTAACTAAAAATTTAGACTATCTGTGAAAATTCTACTGCTCTCAAAGCGATGATAGTATTTTAAGGAGTCTATCTTGATGAATTCAGGATAGTCATTGCCGTATATTATGACAGTGAAGACATTTTTTCACTCTGGATAAGAAAGATTTATACCATTAATTAAGTTTCTTATGTTTAATAAAAAACATAAGATAGTTTTCAATACTCCAAGTAGAAAAAATAGAGGATAATTTAAACCTCACTTAATAAAAAGTTGATGTGGAGGTCTTTATATAGATACAGACCTGTTAAGATTAGATTAACAGTGCTGTAATCTCATAGAAAAGCGTAGGATCAAATTTAATTCGAGATTACTTATGACGAATAATTTATTAAAATACAACAAGAAATTAAAGAGAAACTAAAAATCAGAAGCACACATTAGTGTAATGGAACCTCTGATTTTTTATGTTGAGAATCTTTTTATATCAAACCTCTTCAGTTGCGGAATAATTGTAATAGAATCACAGAAAATTGTTTCAGGTTCTATCTGTTTAAAAAATTTTTAATCATTTGGATAGCTTTATGTTTAAACGGTGAAGGATAATATCTAAAAGTTCCCATTTTTCTAAGAATATAACCATTGAAATTTTGTTTAAAACGAAGTACACCATCAGAACCATTAAAATGACCAGTAATCCCCAAAAGATTATAGCGTGGAATGCCTCGCTTGATTGATTCTCGCATTACATAATCTTGTAAAAGAGCAGGCGCATAAAATTTATTAAACTCAGGATAAGATCCAGAAAAAAGATAGACGGTTTCTTGGGGAGTATATACAAAAAGACTACCAGCTAATGTTATGCTTTTATTTCCATATTTTTCTAATAGCTGATATGCTTCGTTTTTTCGTATTTCAAACGTTTCAAATTGACTAGATAGTTCTCGAAATTGATTCAGTTTTTTTTCAGAGGAATCGTTGTTTTCTTCAAGATAATCTTGTAGTAATTTAATCTTTTTAGATAATTCATCCTGATTATTTTGTAAATGCTCCAGATAATTTTTGAAATTTATGCTCGCTATAATAAATTCTGCATTGCTTCC
>ERZ773005.1377-NODE-1377-length-12846-cov-15.638027_pt1 | contig 12846 bp, 20 predicted proteins | sample MGYA00580666_ERZ773005 | MGnify/ENA primary metagenome ERZ773005 (study PRJEB29015, sample SAMEA2737999) | human oral metagenome | biome: human oral; feature: human-associated habitat; material: dental | place: China | collected 2061 ... | reverse complement strand
TGGACTTTATCGGATCATACGCCTTAACAAATCCCCCTTGCCGTGAGAACCTCGGCCGCCCTTGTGCCACCGGATTCCCGTATACGATTAGCTCTATCTGATTCTCATCCTTGTAATATTTTACCGGCATTTACTCATCTCCCTTGCACACATAGCCGAGAGAGTGTGTTTCGTCATTTTGTAAATAGTTTTTGAGTCCTGCATTATTTACTTCCCCTCTAAATCCGGTAATTTTTCTATCCGGCTTAAGTGTTCGGCTACTTCATCGGCGGTCAAATATCCAATAACATCGCACGTTATGGGTGTGCTGTAGCATAATCCGCCGTCTTTCAGTACCGCCAATTCATAAAGCCCGTCTTCGTGTCCGTAACTGTAGCAATTCTGAACTACACTTGCTCCGTACCCGTTCGAGAACCAATAAAGATGTTGCATGGCAGAGCCGTTATACATATCAGTGGTTGCCGTCTCTAGTTCCGGTTCATACTCGCCGAATTTTATGTATGACATTTGCTTTTTCTCCTCTATAAACTGGTCGATTTCGACTACTTTATCGTCGCAATCCCATAATAATGCAAGTAGGAGCAAACTCTTCTCCGTCATAAATTCTGAGTATATTGTCTTGCACAACATCTAAGTATTCATAATGCGGGGCAGATTTCAAGTTTTGCTCTAGAACGTACATGTGTTTCTCATCGTTTGTACCAAATGTTATTTTTCGCTCAAGCCCTAAAACACCTGTCCGAAGTTCGCCTGTATCTTTAGCTTCTTCTCCGTCAGTAGTGAACAATTCTTCTAGATAATTAATACTTTTTTTGCTAAGTGTACCTAAATTTCTAAAAGGATAAGAATTCTCTTTAGGCACTCTGTATACAACACGTCCATTGGTCCCGATATAGCCAAGTTCAGGATGGTTAAATCCAAAGAATTTATTGGATAACTGATAACGTTCGGCCGTCTCCCACAATTTAAAAATCTCTTTACTGATCTTCAAAATTTGTTTTCCCATTTGTGAATACCTTCCTTTAAACTCCTTCAAGTTTTTTCAAGCTCTTATAAGTAGCTTGAAAGCTCTTTATATAACGCCCTTTCTTTTGGCTTAATTACGCCATTTACACGCTTTCAAGTAACTTTCAACCTGTTCCAATTTGGAACTAGTTCAACCGCTTCACAATGTTCCCTGTTAACTGCTTCAACTTCTCGTTGTTCGGACTTATGCCCAGGACTGCATTATCTCGGTTGTCCTTCTGCCGTTGTGCTGCCAGTTGATACGCCCGTCTGAACTGTGCCCGCAGTGTATTCATCCCGTCGTTCGTAGTCATGCAGATATCTTGCCAACCGATATTATTGACGGCTGTTGTTATGGCTTCGTGGCTGAATTTCGGCTTACCATAATAGCCTACTGACTGTATTGCCTTAATGACCTCGCCCCATGCTTCAGACTCATCAGGGGCAGCTGTACCGCTTATTATCCCCTTGATGCCGTATGCCACTTCCCTAATCTCGGCAATGGACGGCAAGAACTTATTTGTCATGATAAGCTTCTTTACTGACGCTTCAATGATTGACGGCGGTATATCGCTAAGCATTTCCACATAAAGCCGTAAACGGTTGTCATCAAGACTCGCATTGTAAGCCAATTGCAAAGGTGCTACCGCCTTCAAAATGTCTTGCTTATTCATTCTGTCCCCTCGCTTCCTCTTCGTATTCGGCCATAAGCCTGTTAACGGCGTTTATACCTTCCCGCCTTTCCTGCTCGGCCCTGGATAAATTCGATCGCCTATTGTTCTGCTCCGGCTGATTAAGGTATCCCTCAAACTTCGTCCCAAACAATGTCTCGGGTCTCAGGTATTGAGCCATGTCTGTACCTATCCACTCTTTAACCTTTTTATTTACAACCGTTTTGAAGTCATCAGCAGTAAACCCTTCCGCAATTCGTGCAGCGATGAGTTTACGAGTCCTGCTTGTCGTGCTTCTGTAAGAACTGCCAGTTACAGAGTTGAGATGACTTACAATATCTTCTGCTACCGAAGGTAGAGAAGGACTATATATTTTCTTTTCCTTTACTTTACTTTCCTCTACTCTACTTTCCTTTACTTTACTTTGTGCTTGAATGTCGACATTTTCCTCTTTAATGTATACATTTTCTTCGGAAATGCTTACATCGTGTATACATTTCCGAAAAGAAGGTGCACTTGAATAAGCCTGGCTGATTCTCAGGTTTTTGAATTCAGAAGAATCGACCAGTAAATATCTTGCATCTACTTCTACATCTTTTCTTCTGATGCAGGCTTTCAAAAATCTGTCTTGTATGCCGTGAGATGTAAGTATTCCGAACGAGTCAAAAAGGGATTTGTTAAAGAATCCGCGTTTGACCAATTCATGCACGATCTCATTCGCTAAGCAAGGGGAAAATTCTTTTCCCGCGACTTTCGAAAACAAGTATGCTGAATCTTCATCCCACTTTATGAAGTACCCGTTACGATAAATCCGCGTGAGCAGGCGTATCGCACATACTTCTCCTTTTATCCCGAACCTTGCCGAGACAAATTGAACCTTCTCATCATCAAAGAAGTCGACATCCAAGGGAAAGAAATCTAATCCCTTTTTCATGTCATCCGCCTTTCTGGCGATTTATAGATATATCGGCGGAGCCGAATAAAGGTCGGCTCCTGCCGTCTTGCTAACTTTCGTTACATTGAATCTCTAAAACACATATACTTCTGCGCCGGTTTGTTGTTGTACCTGCGCTTTAAACCCCGCTGCATCACTGTTTGAATCACTGAGGTGCAGCAAGTAAATCTGTCTTACTGTCTTCATCGCATTGGCCTTGAGTAGCTGTAGCAGGGTTTCTATACTCATATGAGTCTGTATAACCCGCTCCGCCAAACACGCTGAAACCTTCTTTGCTCTTACCTTATCCATAATGATTTCCTGCTCATAGTTTGCTTCAATGAGTAGGTGTGTTACGCCGGTAAACGTGTAGTCTACATATGCCGTATCGGTAATATAGAGTAACTTCTCTGCCGTTACAGTGGATTTTATTTGATATCCATAACACGGTACATCGTGATGTACGAAAAAGGCGGTAATATCCAGTGTCTGTATATGTAACATACACTGCGTATTTGCCACGGTTACGGTAGGAAACAGCTCCTGCAAATCTTTGGGCCCGTATACCGGTATGCCTCGACGGGATAATTCCGGAATGGCTTTACTATGATCGCCGTGCCGATGTGTAACCAGGCATCCGTCAATATCACCCGTTTTAAAGCGCAGTCCTTGTTGTATACGCTTAAACGGGATACCGGCATCAAGGAGCAGTGCCGTATGTCCGTCACTGATACGATAGCAATTGCCGCTGCTCCCCGTCGCCAATATACGAATATCCATTAGAACTGCGGCCCATCTGAGGGCTGCGGCATCGCTTTTTCAGCCGTTACTTCTTCCGGAGCTTCAAAGAGTTCCGTTAAATCTTCTTCCGGCTTCTGAGATGCGGCTTGAAGAGCTTCCGGGGATTCCAGTTCGGCCTCTTCAAGAGGAATACGGTTAGCCGTTACGTTTATCTCTTGCCGCATTTCATTTGCCGTCTCCTGTAAGCGTTCTTCCTGCTGTTTCATGTACTGATAGGATGCGTCCACTTTACGAGGATCCAGAGGGATGTGTTTGCTACTGTATACCTCTCTGATAAGCGTCTTACGGCACATTTCTTCAAGCCAGCCGTCCACTTCGACTTCCTGCTTCTTGCCGTTTTTCCACTCCGTTTTTGTACCGCCCCAGAAGTTGGCACTAGCATACTGCGGCTTGCGCTTCAGTATGGCGGACATCGGCATAATCACTAATTTATTACGGCTGGCATCGTCATATTCAATATACCCGAACCCGCCTACAATATCCCCGCGATTAAACGGATTGGTGATAACAAATTCATAGCTTTCTACAGGATTGGTCCGGCTTTTCATGAGAGGAGTAAATGTATCCGTGCTGTGCACCAGCTCTATAGTGACTGCTTTCGGTTTTACCAACGCGTAATTTTCAGCAACATATTGAATCCCGGCATAGCCTATCATCAAGGTGATATCGTATAATTGGGTCTTTTTATTCAGGTACGGTATGGGGCTGATATGGTTAGGCTGCATCATATCCAGTCCCAGGCGAGCATAATGCACAACATCTCGGGACAGCTCCGGAAGATTCACATTTGCCCAGGTATACGGCACCGTATTGTCGTAGGTATGATCCTTGTTGTTTGCATTCTTACGCACGCGCTCTTCTTCAGCCGTATTCAAGGCCCTATCAATGCCAATGAAATAGCCTTGAATTAACGACCGCTGGTAGTCCGTAATCTGTAATTCTCCGGATGAACTACCAAACTCTTGCAGTACTTTGGCAGTAAAACGACTACTGAGACTCATTTCATTCGTAACATTTTGCATTTCTTGTTTCTTTGCCATTTCGTAACACTCCTTTAATTTTCTACTCGAATTTGTATATCTTTTTCCGATACGATTAATCGGACCAGTTGTTCTTTTATAGCAATAGGGCGGCTGACACTTTCGGCCCGGTCCATAATAACCGGCAAGTCGGTACCGTAAAACTCATTGAGTACGTCAATAATTTCCAGTTCCGCATTGACTTTATTAGCCGTATTCACGGATTTGTATCGTACCCATTCACCGGCGGCATTCTGTACTGTCGGATCACAAATTTCTTTAAGGCCGCCGTTCACTTGGTCCTCAAAGAGCTGGAAGTGTACGGTCCGGAACCGGCTGTTAACCTTATCCGTAATCATACGGGCCTTAATGCGCGTGTATTCCTCACAAAGATGGATACCATATTCGAGGTGTTCCAGCATAGCTGCTTTCTCTTTCTGCTCGTCTTGCAGCTCTTTAATTCTCTTTTTACCCTCCTTCGCCGCTTCAATCACGCTGAAGCGTGCATTGGCTTCCTGTATCTGCTGCGTAACTTCTTCAATCTGTATGTCCTGCAACCTTACGGCGTCATTCGTAGCATTGGTTCCAGCTTGTAACTGCCGCTGAAATCTTGTAATGGTCTGCTGCATTTCCTTAGCCTCATTCGTATCGTCAAATGCAGGGCGTATGACACGCTGCCCTTTTAACTCTTGCAACTGTTCTACCAATAGCTTCTCCTGTTCCTTGAGCATTGATACCGTATCCATTACCTGATTTTTCTCTCGCTCCAGCTCTGCGATTCGGTCCTGACTGCAAGCTTGTCCACGCTTATTGATTTCTTCTTTACGCATGGACTGATTGAGATTAAACTCCTTACGCATGGCGTCGATTTGCGTAGCCGGCAAGGGTTGTTTACACGTCGGGCACGTTTCTTGATGGCGATCCCACTGCATAGACTGAACTTCAGCATAGTCCTGTAACAGCCGTTCCCGCTGTTCCTTCATCCGGGAAATTTCGTACTCAAACTTACGGACATCTTGTTCCGCCTCCTGCAGGCGACGAGAAATAGTAAGCTGTTCTCGTTGTCCGCACTCGATTTTTTGATTAATCTCTTCATTTGCGGCTTGGCCAGCTTGAATGTATTCGGCTTGCCTGGTAGCGTAGTCGGTTTTGCATTCGGCAATTTTTTGCCGAATCAGGGCCTCGTTACCGCCGTCGGACTGTAGATCATGTTTTTCTCGTTCCAGTTCCGCCTTTTTTTCCTCTAGAGCTTTAATCTCTTTCTTTAAGCCTTGAGCGTCCGGCACATTTTCCGGAATACCTCGGGTTACTTCGTCCATCCTGGCCGGCAGTATTTCCAGGTCTTTGTTGATTTTGCGCCGCTGTTCCACGGCTATTTTCTTGTATTCTTCTGTCGAGTACTGCTGTCCTTTTGTGCCGGGAATCATCAGGTATTCATTAAGGTCCGCCAGTTCAGACCGTTTCATAATTTCTTCTTCTGCCACATCCCCGCATACATCAAAGAGTATGCGGCGGCGCATTTCCGTCGGCAGATCTTCCGTAAAATACCCGTGAATCATGAGCATTTTTACTTTCTCAAGCTCTACTCCGCAAATGGCTTCTACCAGGGCTGTATATTCTTTCTTTTTAGCCGGTACGCCGTTAATGCTGTAGTCGGTCGTATGCCCACTAAATTCTGCCGTAGGAGAGCCTTTTTTCTTCGTCCACACTTCATAATAGTCTTTACCAAGGGTGACGATTTCGCCGTCGTTGTCGATGACTAGTTTTCCCGTGTGATGTACATCATGAACCCCTGTTGTTTTCGGGTCAAAGTCTTTTTCGTCGGTGGCAGCTCTGTCTAACAAGAGCCAGCAAATCGCATTGGCGATTGTCGTCTTCCCCGTTCCGTTAGCTCCGTATATATCCGTGTTTTTTCCATCAAAACGGATAGTCAGCTCCTTGATACTACGGAAGTTTTCAAGTTGTAATTCCAGCAGTTTCATTGTGTTTTTGCTCCATTTCTGCTACAATGTAGCCGTAAATTAAATATTTTATTTTTCACCTTTAGACCGCACCTGTTGCCGCAGATGCGGTCTTTTCTTTGCTGTGTTTTGTATCGTACTCATAAAATGATGATTGCCATCGCAATGATTATGTATACCGTGAAGGCCCCAATGCCAATCTTCAGACCTTCCCGAAGCGTGACTTTAAAATCGTCATCCGCTTCTTCCTCAACAATCGGCCCCGGTTCGGTAGCCTGTATCTCGTAATATCTCCGGTTAATCCATTCAGGCGGCCTCTGTAATGTAGCAGCCTTCATCATTACATCCCTCTCTTTCTAGCGATTAATTCGAAGTGGAACGACATAAGAACGTTACCGGCACGCTGGATGTAATTTCTCCACGTATCCCCAAAGGTTATGATAAGCACCGCTATTTGTCGTTCGGATAACGGATTGCCATCGATGCCACTGTGGCACGCAGCCAGTGCAGAGTCGACGATTTCTCGAGGTCTGAAATGCCTTACTACCTGGATACCTTCCACCTCAGCCGTCGTGCAAATAATCTTCATCATGTGATTTATCATTTGGTCTGCATTCATTGTTATGCTCCTTTCCGTATCTCAATCCATATACACGCTGTAATAACAGCGATTACGATTACACACGTTGCAATTTCGAGTTCAATCATTAACATTTCCTCCCATCGCTTTGCTATCGAGCCATGCTCGAATCTCCCAGCCCGCAAACCGTATTTCTGATTTTTCGGTGAGCTTAATGTGCGGGATTTCGCCTGACTTCACCCACTTATAAATGTTCTGAATGTCGGTGTGCAACAGCCTTGCGATTTCCACTGCCGAGTACATAATGTCGGCGATAATTCGTTGTTCCATTTAAGACTCCTTTCCTTGGTTGCATAAGTTCCTTGCTTCCTATGCGGATTCATACTACTGATAAAAACTTGAGTTAAAATTGATACAGGCAAACAAGATGATGAAATATGCTGACCTATAAGGCGACTTATAGAAGTTCCGGATAAAAAGCCGGCACGATAACATATGTGAGTGATGCGATAGGTAGAACTGGTTTCTTGGAAGCTTGGAAAGTTGCATCTGAAGCAAGCAAAAAGGCTGTAGGCATGGACGTTATAGCCGAACAAGCTGCTCAGATGTCAAGACTTCAAAATGAAATTGCCCATAGTTACACAGGTCTTACGGCAAGTCCTCAAATTAAGAAACTGACGGAATTACAACGTCAAGTTATGAAAGGTGTACATCACGCCCCGTCAGCAGGTGACTGCTGAATGTGAATCGGGTTAATTCAAGGAACCACTCTTGCAGCCAACCTTGAGCCAAGCTACAGCCGCCGTTTAACTGACTGTGGAAGGTGCAACGCATAGTCTGTGAGTTGCGGCAACAATACTCAGACCACGAACGCCCGACATCTTGTTTGCCTTCTTTTAGTAATACTCAACGTGGATTATTAGCTTGTCGTGAGTTTCTTTCGAGTCGCCAAGGATCAGCTTATCGGCTCCTTCCCTGTGGATAAACTCCATGGCCTTAACGATTCGTTGCCATTCGTACCAAGGTAGCTTTTTAGCCTCTCGTAAAATGATTTCCGTCGGACTCATTTCCCAGGACCCCTCTTTTCTCTTGCTAAAGTCATAGGTTATTTAAGATTGTGCTGACTCAGTTTCAGTAGCTCTTCACGAATACCTCTGTCAGCCAAGGAGTATATCAAATTCAAGCGTTCCTGCTCGACATCAATATCACTAAGGTACTTTTGAGTTAATTCCACGATTTCTTCCATGATTCCGATGTACAGACGTAACAATTTCAGGTGTTTCCTGCTGTTAAACGGGGCTTCGTCTATGTGGATATCTACTTTCATTTATATGTCCTCCTTATTTGCAGCTTTTCCTTTAGTTAATTCCACTCGCCATCAATGGCTACATGTGTTTCTGTGGCCACCAGTGTAACGTCTGCGCCTGTGACTATTGCCGTAGTCATGGGCGTTTGACATTTCCTGATATACTCAACTAACGGCCGTGCCGCTTCTGCCAACGCATTTTGCATGATCCTTATTTTTTCCCTGTCCACTCGAAGCTCTTTTTCTTCCATATGTTTTTCTCCTTATTGTGTTTTTCGATATCTTGTATATTTCTTGATTTTTCACGCATTATGCTGTATGGTGTAGATAAGTCTAAGAAAGGAGGTTCTTAAATGCCTAAGAATACCAAACAGACTTCGACAAAAGCGGCGTCGGCAGCATCTAAGGTTCTCCGTGACGGTAGAACTGGCAAAGCTTCAAAAACAGCCGCTGGAAGTGCGTTGTCGCAAACGCCTTCCAAAAAAGGAAAATAAATTCCTTTTTATACAGGGTATCTAGCACATACCCTGTATTTTTTATTGGAAGAATATCTCCAACAGCTCTTCTTTGCTAAGCGGAATAAAATCCGCTATAGCATAAATTTCTGATACCTTGAATTCTCCGCCATCTGACTTAAGCCTTCTAGTGAAGGTATCCCTATTAATCCCTGCAGCTCTTCCTACTTGTTCATAGGTCTTGCCACTTCCCTTGATTAAGGCTTTGAGACGGGCTATATCAAATCTCATCTCTATTCCTCCTTTCTTGAATCTATATACTCTTTTGTTCAATTTATTGAACTTTTATAGCAAAAAAATATTCGCTTGCTTGAGAGAGATTAAGGTTTAATAACGATATGGCTTTGGTAATTTCGGTTTGGGAAAACGGAATTCGGCCATTAAGTTTTAGTGATATTGTACGTTCAGACGTTCCCATAGCATGGGCAAAATTTCGTTGGGAACCGTATATCTCTATAATTCGTCCTTTTAATTTACTGTAATTAAATTTCATCTCTATCACCTCCCTTTGTTCAATTATTTGAACTTTCGGTTTCAGTATAGTCTGTTTTTCGTGTCCTGTCAATAACAAATGTTCATTTTTTTGTACTTGAAGTTAATTTTAATTGAACTTAAATTCAAGCTATGATATAGTGATATTAGATTGGAGGATTCCTTATGATAAGTAATACTGCAGAGCGGCTAAAAAAATTAATGGCATCTCGCAACATTCGTCAGGTGGATATAGTCGAGCGTACCGGAATAGGGAAATCCGCAGTAAGCCAATACGTATCGGGAAAAGTTGTTCCTAAGCAGGACAAGCTATACCTACTCGCTAAAGCCCTCAATGTGTCCCCTACTTGGCTTATGGGGTATGACGTCCCTATGTCTTGGGGCGATAATCGCGAAACCACCACCGACATATATACACCTATATTAAAAAAAGTCCCTATGCTCGGATATGCGGCAGCGGGACAGCCTCTTGAGAATCTTGATGGGCAAGATACCTATTATGTTGAGACGAATTCTAAATATGAAGTTGATTTCTGCATCACAGTTCGCGGTGACTCTATGATAAATGCCGGCATTAACGACGGAGATATCGTCTTTGTCCGTTCTCAACCAGAAGTTGAAAACGGACAAATTGCCTGCATTGAGCTAGATGGTGAAAAAGTATGCATCAAAAGATTTTATAAAAACGCTAACGAAGTAATGTTAGTATCAGAGAATCCTAAATACGCACCACTCTATTTTAATGAAGAAAATTGCTCAAATTTTCGTGTATTAGGATTAGCCGTGATAAAGCAATCGGAAATATACTAAATCTTTAACCGTGGGAGGGGTTACAATGACATTTGAAGACCAAATTCGCTCTTTTGCAACGAGATCTCAAAAATTACAAGAAAGCATTTCCACAGAAGAGGCCACAAAAACATCCTTAATCATGCCGTTTTTTCAAATTCTTGGGTATGATGTTTTTAATCCTGAAGAATTTATTCCCGAATTCACAGCCGATGTGGGTATTAAAAAGGGTGAGAAAGTTGATTACGCAATTTTAATTAATGGAGAACCTGTTATTTTGGTCGAGTGTAAGAGTATTAATGAAGATCTAAAAAAACATGGGTCACAATTATTTCGATATTTCGCAGCGACGCAATCAAAGTTTGGCATACTAACAAACGGCATTATTTATCGCTTTTACACTGATATAGACGAATCCAACAAGATGGATAAAGCCCCTTTTCTTGAAATTAATTTACTCAATATTAAAGACTATCAATTAGTTGAATTACAAAAATTCACAAAAGAAAACTTTGATAAAACAGCTATTTTTGATATTGCTGCTGACCTAAAATACATGAATCAAATTCGTGAAATTGTAAAGGACGAAATCTCAAATCCTAGTGATGACCTTGTACGACTATTACTTAATCGAGACATATACATTGGGGTCAAAACCCAAAGTGTTGTAGAACGATATCAACCGCTTGTAAAACGAGCTATAAATTTAGTTATAACAGAAATGATTAATGACCGGCTAAAAAGTGCCATAAGCAGTAGCGAAACCGACGCCGAAGATATTTCTAATTCTGATCCCATTGAAACAGCTGAATCTGTTTCAAAAATTGTAACTACCCCCGAAGAGCTGTCCTGCTTTTATATAGTTAAGTCTATTTTGCGGACAAAGATCGACTCATGTAGGATCACATATTCCTATAAAGAAACGTATTTCGCAATTAACCTTGATAATAAAACAACAAAGTGGATATGTCGCATCTATATCAAAGACAGGGCTCAATATATCGTAATTAAAGAAAACGGTGAATCTGTACGACATGACCTTAGGTCTATAGACGATATATATCCCCTGTCTCCTCAATTAACGGCACGCCTTGAAGAGTTGTTGTAATCCCTATCCTCGGCAAGGTCATTGAACTGCGGCGATCGTTTTAAGAGCGTTTCTTTTTGTGCTTTATCAAACTTTAACCAACATATATCGCCAAATTCCTTCTATTAACTAAGTTATAATTTTAACCCCCAAAAGGACATACACTATGGAACATACTATTGAATATACTATGGATTATATACTCGGGACTCCTGAAAGCGTATATTTAGATAAAAAAAGTGCACGCATTACTCCTAAAGAAATGGTGCGACATGTCGTCGCCTTTGCGAATGCTAACGGCGGTGTCTTAGCTATCGGTGTGGAAGATGATAATACTCTAACCGGATTCTCCATGCAAAACGCGCACTCTATTGATGAATATAAAGCCGCTATTATAACCTACTGTTGTCCTACTCCTTCGGTCTCATATCAACAAATCACTTACGGCGAACATGAGGGCGACTTCGTTTTGTTAATAATTATTGATGCTTCGAACAATCAGATAGTCAAAAAAACGCCTAACAACGAAGTGTTTTTACGCCTTAACGACACTTCTCAAAAACTAACCCATGAACAAATTTTAAACCTAGAGTATGATAAAGGACAACGCTTTTTTGAAGATATTGAGGTCTCAGACGCCTCTGTTGATGAAGATATTGATATATCCTTAATTGAAACCTATAAAGAGAGAATGAATAGTAATAAAGCTATGTCATGTGAACAAATTCTTCGTTCTAGAAATCTAATTCGTAATAATCATTTAACAAATGCAGCACTTCTTCTATTTGGTAAAAACCCCTCACAATATTTACCACATGCTAGGGTAAAGTTTATTCGTTATAACGGGACCAAACAGTTGACAGGCGAAAGAATCAATATCATTAAAGAAATGACTTTTGACTCATCAATCCCTAGTATTTTGCGAAATATTGCGGAGTTCATTCGTCCTCAAATGCGTGAATTTCAAACAATCGATAAAAGCGGGCAGTTCACTTCTATTCCGGAATATCCCGAATTCGCTTGGTTTGAAGGGATTGTAAATGCACTAACACATAGAGACTATTCAATTACAGGTGATTATATCCGTATTTCCATGTATGATGACCGGTTGGAAATTTTTAGCCCTGGAAAATTGCCTAATATTGTTACACTTGAAAATATGCAGAACACTAGATACTCTAGAAACCCTAGAATAGCAAGAGTTTTGTCAGAGTTTGGTTGGGTAAAAGAATTAAATGAAGGGGTTAAAAGAATTTATGATGAAATGCAAAAATATTTCCTTCATGAGCCCATTTATTCTGAACCCAACAATCGAGCGGTACTTTTAACTTTACAGAACAGTATTACCTCCCGACATATACGTGCAGTTGATAAATTGTCAGAAAGATTTTCTTCTAGCTGGGATAGTTTTACCAGTATGGAACGGCAAACAATCCAATTTTTATATGCAAAAGGCAAGGGTACGACAAAAGAAGTAGCAGAGTATTTAGTAACAAGCCCGGTAACCGCCCGAAGCGTTTTAAAAGGTCTTTGCGATAAAGAAATTATTGTATGGGTAGGAACCTCAACAACCGATCCGTGCCAACACTATGTTCTATCAAGTCCAACGGTATAACCGGCAAGATTAAAATTTTCAAGCTACTTTCAAGCTTCTTTCAAGCTTCTTGTCTACCGCTTATTCTGTTT
>ERZ773005.1374-NODE-1374-length-12885-cov-21.301949_pt1 | contig 12885 bp, 12 predicted proteins | sample MGYA00580666_ERZ773005 | MGnify/ENA primary metagenome ERZ773005 (study PRJEB29015, sample SAMEA2737999) | human oral metagenome | biome: human oral; feature: human-associated habitat; material: dental | place: China | collected 2061 ... | reverse complement strand
TGTCGGTTATGGAGATCGTCGCGCCCTCGCTTGTCTGAGTCACGACAGCCGTGGGGCTGAAACCGTCCGCCCCGTCGAACTCACCGGCCTCCGCCGCCTGCTGGATGGCCGTGGCGACCTGGTTGGCCGAGCCCGCCGCGCTGGTCGCCGCGTTGGCCGCAGCGTTGGCCGCAGTGGCAGCGTCCGTCGTCACCTCGATCGCGTCCTTGTAGCGCTTGATCGTCTCCACGAACAGGGTGAAGCCGTCCTCGGACTCGGTGCCGCCGATGATGACCGGCTCAACGCGGATCGTGAAGGCCCGAGTGCTGATGCTTTTGTCGTCCCAGCTCACCATGCACTGCGCGTCCACGGCGCCCTCAGCCCCCTGCATGGCAGCCGGGTAGTAGACCTTGAATACGCCGAGCGAGGCGTCGACCGCAGTCATCGGCTCGCAGCCGCGCGTGCCCGCCATCTTGTGCCGCCACAGGAAGTAGACGCTCGCCCCGGTCAGGTCGGCGGCAGCGCCGCCCTGCCTCACGTGAAGCTCCAGGCCGCGCCCCGTGGCGTCAGCAGGCGACGCCACCAGGAAGTCGCCCAGCCGCTCGTCCGCCGAGTCCCATATCAGCGTGTGGATTCCGTACCCTTCGAGCATGTTGCCCCCTCTCGTTGAAGTCGGGGCAATCGTCCTACCGCGTCACAGAAAGCCTTCCCACGTTGCGCGGTATCTCCCACGCCTGCGCACGCCACTGCCGCGCAACGTTCGGCCCCGTCCGTGGTGCGCTTCACGGCCACGTCCCCCGCACAGGCAGGTCCCCCGCCGTTCCAGCGCACCACGGCCGGCGCCGCTCACGTTCGCATGCAGGCATTGTCTCAAGGGCAAAGTCGCACCTGCGACCCGCTGCGGGCCGCAGCCGCCCCTCAGAAGTCCAGGTCACCCAGCTCGTCCAGGTCGTCTATCGCGGTGGTCACGGTGCTCTCAACGACCGTCACGCTCGCCGCCGTGCTCAGGTTGCCGTCGATGCCCACCACGTCGTTCTGCAGCGTGGCCACGTCGGCCACGAGTGCGCTCACCTGCTCGTAGTCGGCACGCTGGGCCGTGCCCACGGTCACCCGCGCCACCACCGTCTCTCCGAAGGTGCGCACGCGCCTGACGATGCGGGCCGTCAGCCGCCACTCGGGGTCGCGCGAGGTGTCGATGACGGCCACGGTGTCGCCCAGGTCTGCGTCGTCGCCGGACAGGGCGGCAACGTCGATCTCGTAGCTCACCTTGGGCTGCTTTGCCTCGGCCAATGCCTTTCGCGTCAGCGCCAGCAGCCGCGCGGGCTCGGTCACGTCGGAGAACGTCACCTGGCCGAAGCTGTGCACCCTAGCCGTCCGGTCGGCGTTCCAGCGTCCCCAGACCAGCTTCGCCGTCTCGTCGGCCACGTAGTTCACCCCGCCGTTGACATCCCCGAAGGTCAGCTTCCTGCGGTACCCGGCCTTGTAGTTGCCCTCCTCGTCGGTGAAGGGAAGCCCCGCGCCGAAGCCGTAGAGCGCCGTGTACACGTCCTGCTCGAGCACGGTGCGCGTGCAGCCCGCCATGTTCTTGCCGTAGGTGAACCGCAGCCCGCGCCAGTCGCCCCTTTGCCCGTCGAGCCTGATGGACCTCGAAGCCACGCGGCCATTCGCCACCGTGATCACCGGCGTCACCTCGCCGCCCCACACCTCGGCCACCCGGCGCAGCGCCCAGAGCGCGTTCTGGTGGTAGATGAGCGCCCCGGCGGTCCCCAGGTCGGCGCAGTAGGCTATCGACCAGCGCGTGGGCGCGAGGATCGCGGTCAAAGCCTGCCGTGCGGTCCTGCTCACCAGCTGGGCCTCCTCGATGAAGTCGTCCAGCAGCTCGCACAGGCTGGACTCGGCGTAGACGCTGCAAAGCCCCTCAAGGGGCTCGTCGGTGCGCACGACCACATGCTCGCGCCACACGTCGCCGTCCAGCCACAGCAGCCGGTCGCCCTTGTCGGGCACCTCGTCGGAGCGGAACTCAAGGGTGTCCTCGCCGTTCAGCTCCTCGGTGTGCACGAGCTCGCCCACGACGCGCAGGATGCCTATGCGCTCGTCCCACCGGTCGAAGCGGTACAGGACCGGCACTGCCGCGGCCACTTTAAGCCCACCTCTCGGTAAACCTGGTCTCCACGTAGGTGCAGCCCGACAGAAGCAGCGAAACGTCGCCGGGGTCGAGCGCGAAGAAGTCGCTCGCCAGCGCAACGCAGTCACGCGCGTCCGCGCCGTCGATCTCCACCGTCTCGCCCTGGCAGTCGATCACGACGGCCTCGCCGCCGGCAAATTCGTTGTCGATGCGGATGCCGCGCCCGACGGCGGGCACGGTGACGCTCAGGCTTGACCCCTGCGCAGCCACCAGCCGGATCTCGGGCAGCGTGGGCCAGTTCCCGCCCACGTTGAAGGCGGAGGTGCGCTCGATGCGCTCCTGGCCCCAGCCGATGGGGTCGAACAGGGTGAAGGTCAGCGTGCACTCGCCGGCCTCGAAGAGGTTCGACCAGTCGGAGGCGCCCACGAGGATCGCGTCAAGGTACTCGACCTCGGGGTCGTCGGGCAGCACCAGGTTCCCGCCGCCCGGCCAGGCCAGCCACCGGCGCACCTTCGCCCGCATCTGCGCCATGCCGGTGTAGCCGGAGTTGTAGCCCATGTCCATGAACAGCCGCACGGTCACGTCGACCGGCGGGACGTATCCGGAGACCAGCAGGGCGCCGGCGCGTCCCGGCACCCTCATGTACTCGACGACTATCGGGTTTGCGGAGCGCTCGATGACCTCTGCGCTGCACACCTCGGAGAAGTCGTTGCCCGCATAGACGATGGACCTCATGCGTTGCCCCTTGCCCGGCCATAGGCCGATGCCCGCCGCTGCGACTCGCGTGCCGCGCGGTCGTCCTTGCCGAACGGCTTTGCCCGCTTCACGGTTGCCTCGGCCTGGTGGCCGCTCGCGTTGATGCGCTTGCCCTTGTCGCTCATATCGTCCTCACCACCGTCAGGTTCACGTCGAAAGCCCAGACGAAGCGCCCGGAACGGTCGCGCTCCTTGAAGGAAGGCGCCGTGGTGTCCAGCCCCGCGATGCGCCAGCTGCCGTTCTCGGCCACCGGCTCCCAGCCATATCGCCGCAACCATTGCTCGCACGCCTGCGCGTCGGCCTCGGCCTGCGCCTCCACCTCGCGCACCACGAGCACGGCAACCGCCACGGTGCCGCGCTCCTCGCCCTCGATGCGGCTCGAGCGCTCGAACTTCCCCTGCCGCAGCACGATGGGCTCGGGGTCGTCCGCCGCCGACGGAATCCTTGCGAAGTAGCTTGCGAAGTCGCCCTCCAACAGGGCCTTCGCGACGAGAAAAGCCAGCTGCATCCCAATCACCCGACCTTTATCTCCCAGTGATGCACCCGCCCGAACAGGTCCTCGCACCGGTGCACAGAGCGCACGTAGAGCGAGCGCCCGCCGACCGCGACGCGCGAACCGGCGGGCACGTCAAACGCCCCGATTGAGTTGACGGCATCCACGAACACGGTGCCAGCCCCGCCGTCCGCAGAGCGGTGCTCGTCGTCGGACACGGAGTCGGTGCGCTCGAAGCGCACGTAGCAGATCAGCTGTGGCTCCTCGAAGGTGCCATCGGCCAGGGGAACCCGCACGGACATGTTGTCCGGCAGGGCCGCGCGGGGTATGGGGCGCACCGACCTCATCAGCACACCCCCGTGAACGCCATGCCGCTCATCCCCAGCTCCCGCAGCGCCGCCTGCGTGGCAAGCTCCTCGCCGCTGGTCTGCTGGCTCGCGTAGTTCTTCACGCTGAACTCTCCTATGGAGTAGCCCCCGACCTCGCCCGCGCCGTACTCGGCGAACGCCTCCAGGGCGGCGCACACGGCCCGCTTGAACACGTTGCAGGTGGTGGAGGCTCCCTTCACCGCGCAGAGCCACTTGACGTGCGCGTCTGCCATGGGCAGGTTTGCGGCGAAGGCAGCCTCGCCAAGGCTGCCCCCATACGTCTCGCTGTAGAACTCGTATGTCACCGTGGACGCCACGACAGGACCGCCTACGCGCTCGGCGCGGCCGACACGTACACGCCGTCGAGCTTGTTGTCCAGGAGCTCCACGATGCCGTACTTCCGGTACTTCATCATGTAAGAGTCGAGCGACTCAAGCTCGTCCGGGCTGAACACCCGCGAGGCCACGTGCTTGTCGAACTTGATCACCGCGCTCTTCTCCACCACCATGAAGTTGATGTCCTTGCCCGTGGCGGCCTTGGCGTAGCCGAACTGGTCGGCATCCCCGCTCTTGAGGTCGATGGCCGTGTAGAAGCGCACCTGCGGCACCTCGATGACGCGGGCGAAGCGCTCGAGCACGCGGTTGCTCATCGTGGGGTTGGCGTAGCTGTAGTCGTCCAGCACGCCCTTGAGCGTCGGCGTGATGAAGAGGTAGCGGCTCCCCACAGTGACCTGATGCTCGTCCATGTTGGACGTGACCGCGCGGAGCGACGCCAGCACGTCGGTGGCGACGGCCTCGGAGAGGTCCTCGTCCTTGACCGTCACGCCCGTGTGGCCCGCGATCTGCGCGAAGGTGAAGGCGTCGGCCTCGGGCGCGACCTGCGTGCGCATGAGCTCCGCGCCGGCCTCCACGAAGCAGTCGTTGACGCCCGCCTCCTCGACGTCCATCACGTCGGCGAAGAGCCGGATTCCGCGATCGTAGTTGAAGGTCTTGGTCTCGAACTCGTAGGTGATCGCGCCGGTCTTGTATCCCACGTTGCGGGTGTAGTCGCCGAGTCCTGTGACGGAGATCTTCGGGACCATGATCTCCTTGGCGTTATGCCCAGCCCTCACCATGCGGCGGCCGGAGTTGAGCACGCCGGAGACGCCGACACGCTGGTAGACCTCGTCAATGACCGAGGTGTAGTTGCGGACGAACGCGATGTTGTTGCTAGGCATGGCTTAGCCCTCCTTCTTCTCGGAACCTTTGTCGTCGTCATCGAGCCCGGCGATCTCGCGCCAGTGCTTCAAGGTCTTGCCCTCATCGCTGGCAGCGCCAGCGTTGGGCAGGCCCGTGGTGCCGGAGCCCCCGCTTCCGCCCTTTGCGTGCTTGCCCGTGGCCTCGAACAGCCACGGCTCGGCTTCTTTCAGTTTGTCCACGTCGTTGTCGTGGTCACCGAGGAGGGCACGCGCGGCCTTCACGTTGCGCACGCCCGCGAGCTGGAGCTTGAAGTCGATGCGGTCGGACTCGGCCTGGGCCTTGACCTCGGCCACCTCGCCGCGCAGCTTCTCCGCAGCCTCGGCGGTCTTCGCGGCCTCGGCGACCTGCGCCTCAAGGGCGGCGATCCTCTCGTCGCGCTCGGCGATGGCCTTCTCGTAGTCGTTGCCGGTGCTGCCACCGTTGCCGCCGGTCACTTCTTGGGTGCCCGCCGCGCCTTCCTGCTGCTGTTCCTGCGCCTGGGCCTCCTGACCCTGCGTGGCTTCCTGGCTGCCATTCTGCTCACCATCCATAGTCCTGCCTGCCTTTCTTCGTAAGGCGGGCAGAGACGAACAATGCCCGCACCTTTACCGGTACGGGCATCGTCGCAAGATGTCACAAGCTGGGCAGCGTATCGAAGATTAGGCTATAACTAGCGGTCCCTCTTCGTCAGGACCATCATCCTGCGTGCCATCGTCAATCTGTGGCATCAGCCTTTGGCGAAACTCGCTAGATTCGATCGGGATATATTGCCCATTCTCATAGAGGTTTCTACCGAGGATTAGCTCAAAATTCGCTATTTGAGCGGCGTCAAATAGCTTTACGTCACCTTCGAGGATTCTGTTCACGCCGTCAATTAGCTCCTGGGAGGACAACCTTTTGACCGTTTCTTGCCAGCCTAAGTAGCCGCCAGTAATACCGTCATCAGCGATTTTCGCAGTCGATAGCTTCTTGATTCTTTCGGCAAGCATCGAAGCGAGTATTGCGACCTCAACAAGCGTCTTCTGAGCCTCTTCGCTGCTCATGTTCTCACGGTATTCTTCATAAGCGGTATCGAGCTCAGCTGAGATGGCACTCGGGTCAATTTGCAGGCTTGCTTCGGCAAGCTGCAGGGTAGTAGGGCGCTCAACCTGCTTGTTTTTGGGCTTCTTTCCAATTCCCTTAAAGAAGCTAGCGATGTTACCGAAGAAACCCTTTATCCCTGGCACCGCAGTCGTCTCCCACCAGTGCTGCACATGTGGAGACGCGGCAGCAATTAGGGATAAGAGCATCGCGGCCAATGCTTCTCCGGCTAACTGGGCGAGCTCCTGTTGCTCGGGGGTTAGTTCAACCTCTCTGCGCTCGTAGTCATTATAGTCGTAGTCGAAGTCGTACTGATCGCGTTCGGCATAGCGGTCGCGCAGTTCGTCTTCGTCCACTTCGCGCATCTTCGCGTGTGCCTTGAGGTTCCCGTCATCGTCATAAAGAAGGCCACGTTTGTAGTCGGGGTCGTCGGCAGCGTCTGCCATATGCAGGTTATCGTCGTATTCCACCTCGTATAGCTTCTTCTCCATGATGCGACCTTTCAAAATGAATGCTAGACATGCAAGTCAAAAACCTGCACCGTGACATGCATGATTCGCTCGTCATCTTTGTTCTGAATCTTGCAATACCACTGTGAATGCTTCGGACGCCCTTCTTGTATCGATACCTCGTCAAGAGCATCCTGTATTGCCTCAAGCACAGTTTCAAAATTCTTTATGTCTTTGTTGAAGACAATGACGCTGACCTTTGTGTCTCGCCAGGTGGTGTAGGAGAAGAGCTGATCGATTGCGGCGAGAAATGCCTTCCTACCATGCCAGATCTTGCATTCTGCGATATAGGCTGCATGATCCTCAAATGGCACGTTGATGTCGGTCTTTCCCTTCTTGCGAAACGTCTCACCTGTTGCATTCTCGTAATGAGTGTTAAGCACCGAAAGGATGTGGTCTCGAAGCTGCTCCTCACCAAAGCCCGCATAGGAACCGGGGGCTTGTTCCATTATCGAGCAGCATCCGTCAATAATTTGGGTAATGTGCTTGTAGTCGACGTCGGCGATACAGTGCGATGGTCCCTGCTCAGAAGGTCGAGGCATATTGAAAATGAGCCTCTTCCTTGGGAAGGAGACAGGCTTTGCCATTGGAGCATCTTTCACCCGACGGAGCGGTAGATTAAGCCCTTGCCGTATGGACGCGAATTTGTCGAGTTCGGCAATACGCTTATCAACCGCCTGCTCGACCTGTTGCCTCAAAGAATCATTAAATTGTTTGGCGTCTGTCCTGATGTGCTCTGCGGCAGCTATGTAAGCACCGACCTCTTCCTGAAAGTGTTTCCGAATACCGTCTGCAGTCGCTTCGCGTTGTGTCACTTCGTAAACGAGAACAAAATAACCGACGCCGTCCTTATCCGGCCTATCCAGCCTTTCAATCTCAAAAGGCCTCAAAGTGTGTGTCATAGGGGTCACTTTGAAGAGCTCCGGGTCACCCGTGTAAGGCACTGTGCACGTCGCCCTGAACCCCGCCACGTCGAAGTATTTAGGTTCATAGGGATCCATGCGAGACCATTGGTTGTATTCCTGTAGCGTCTTTTCATCGAGCTCCAATTGCATATTCTCGGGATAGATGGTGAGACAGTCGATCTCGTATTGCGAAACGTAATAGTCGACCCAGGCATCGCGATCGGTCTTATCCATCTTCTCGGCTGATAAGGACGCTATCTCCTGACGCATCCTCGCATGATGAGCCTTGAACACGTCGACGGTAAGATTTCCATTGAAGCATTGCATGATTTCTGCCTACCCTTCGTCCGAATTGCAGCGCCGATAAACGATGGGCAGCAGGTCGTTGTTCATGATGCGCATGTAGGCGTCGGGGTTCTCGCTGAACGTCTCGTACATGTCCTGGCTGTCGCCGAGTATTGCCGCGAGCGCCTTCATCATCACGTCGCCGAAGATTGCCCGCAGGTCGCCCATGCTGTTGGTGCGCGCCTTCTGCACGAAGTCGTCGTCCTCGCAGATCTTGTCGGCGCACGCCTTGATGATCTTGTCGGCCTCGGTCCACTCGGCGCCGAACGCCTCGTTCAGGTGGTCGATGAGCACACTCAGGCGCTCCTCCTCTTCCTCCTTTGACACGCCTGCGTTTGCGCCGCCGTTGTGCAGCTCGGTGCTCTCCAGCTTGATCGCCTGGGTGCCCTTGTCCTCGATGCGCAGGTACTCCAGCTCCACCTTGTCGCGCAAGTCGGGCGTGCTGCCTGTGTCAAGAAACAGCTTCTTCACCAGGAAGCCTCCGTACACGAATAGCCCATGAAGCTCTTCGTCGCCCAGAGAGATCATCTGCGTAATGAACGAGTACGAGCGCAGGAACTTGCGCAACAGCGCCTTGAACTCGCGCTTGGGCGTGTCGTCGAGCGCCTGCCAGCGGTCCACGGCCGGGGCCAGCCTTCCCTCCACCTTCGCGAGCACGCGGCCCGGGTCGGGCTCGTCAAAATAGACGCTTGCGACGGCCTCCACCTCCGCATAGTCGTATACGCGGTAGCCGTCCAGCCGCTCCTGCAGGTTGTAGATCACGTCGGGATCGGTAGCCGCGTCGAGCTGCGTGGCCTCGTAGTAGTCAGAGAAGCTGGAACGAACCGTCTCCCAGTCGTTGACGAAGTCCACCACGAAGGTGCGCTTGCCGGGTATCGAGCACGTGCGGTTGAGGCGCGAGAGCGTCTGCACCGCCGCCACGCCCGTTAACATCTTGTCCACGTACATGGCGCAGAGCTTGGGCTGGTCGAACCCGGTCTGGAACTTGTTCGCGCACACGATGATGCGCTTCTCGTCCGCATCGAAGAGCTCCGCCGTGCGCGTCTCGGGCACGCCGTTCACCTTGGCCTCGGTGACCTCCTCGCCGTCCACGTCCAGCTTGCCGCTGAACGCCACCATGATCTGGCAGGCGTAGCGCTGCTGCTTGACGTAGTCCGCCATCGCAAGGTAGAGCCGGTATGCCATGGGGCGGCTCCACGTGACCACCATGGCCTTGGCCTTTCCGCCGAGCACCCCCTCTACGTCGTTCATGAAGTGCTCGACGATGATCTGCGCCTTCTGGCCGATCATTGCCGGGTTCCAGTCTACGATGCCCATCAGCGCCCGGTTGGCCTTCATCTCCTTGTACTTCGGATCGTCGGCGATGGTCTTCACCAGCTTGAAGTAGCTCTCGAAGCAGGTGTAGTTCTCCAGCACGTCCAGGATGAAGCCCTCGTCGATGGCCTGCCTCATGCTGTAGAGGTGGAACGGCCTGGGAATGAGGATGCCGCTTTCGTCGCGCTTGCACTGCTCGTCGCGCGTGCCGAAGACCTCCAACGTAGCAGCCTTGGGCGTTGCCGTGAACGCGAAGAAGCTCAGGTTGGGTATCGTGCCCTGCGCCTTCATCTCCTTCGCAAGCTCGTCCTCGTCGTCCCAGGGCTCGTCCGGGTCCAGGTCGCGGTCGATGAGGGCGAGCTTCATCTTGGCGTTGGCCTTGCCGGACTGCGAGCTGTGCGCCTCGTCGATGATGACGGCGAACTTGCGGCCGGAGACTTTCGTCTCCGAGCAGATATAGGGGAACTTCTGGATGGTCGACGTGATGATCTGCGCCCCCGAGTTTAGTGCCTCGCGCAGGCCAGCCGAGCCGTCCTCCTCGCGGATGCGCACGACAACGCCGCGCTTGTGCTCTACCGCGTCAATCGTCTCGGAGAGCTGCGCGTCGAGGTTGCGCCGGTCGGTGAGGATGACCACGGTGTCGAACACGGGCTCGTCGTTAGCGTCATGGAGCGATTGCAGGTGGTGCGCGAGCCACGCGATGGAGTTGGACTTGCCCGAGCCTGCCGAGTGCTGGATGAGGTAGCTCTGCCCCGCGCCCTTCTCCCGCGCGTCGGCAACCAACTTGCGCACGGCATCGAGCTGATGGAAGCGAGGGAAGATGATTTTCTTCATCGCCTTGGTGTCCGCATCGTACTCCACGCGTACGAAGCGCTGGATGATGTCGAGCAGCGACGCGGGGGCGAGTATCTCGCGGTACAGGTATTCGGTGCGGTAGCCGTTGGGATTCGGCGGGTTGCCCGCGCCGTTCTTGCCATTGCCCTTGTTGAAGGGTAGGAAGTAGGACTTGCCATTCGCGAGCCAGGTGCACATCTCCACGGTCTCGGAGTCCAGCGCGAAATGCACGATGGCACGGCGATTCGCCTTGAACAGCAGCTCCTTGGGGCTGCGGTCGCACTTGTACTGCTTGACGGCATGCTCGGTGCGCTGACCCGTGAGATTGTTCTTGAGCTCCATCGTCACCACGGGGATACCGTTCACAAAGAGCACCACGTCTACCGAGTTGTCCTTGTCGTCGGGCATGGTGCCGTAGCGCAACTGCCGCACCACCTCGAAGCGGTTGGCGCGGTAGCGCTCCCAGGCGTCGGGGTTCTTGTCGGTGGCGGGGCGGAAGAAGCACAGGCGAAACTGCGCCCCCGGCGCCATGCGGATGCCGTGGCGCAGCACGTTGAGCACGCCGCCCCGGTCGTCGTGCGGCTCCAGCTCGTCGCAGAGCCGTTTGAGGAACCGCTCGCGCGTGTGCGAGCCGTACAGCCCCTCGATCTTGCCCCACTCATCGGGCTGGGTCTGCCGCACGAAGCTCACGAGCGAGTCCACCTTGAGGGCGAGCTTGCGGTCGTAATCGGCCTGAGATTCGGCGAAGCTGCCGAAGGTGCGCCACCCGGCAGCTCCGAGCATGGCCTCCACGTCGTCCTCGAAGTTGCGCTCGGTCGTCTTCGGCATCGAGGTGGAGAAGTACTCCACGGTCACCTTGGGGCTGCTGAATGCGTCTGCCATGAGGTCTCTCCTGGTCGTTCCTGTCGTCTATGCCTCAAGCCCGCTAGCGGCGAGCTTGTCGAAGTCCGGTGTCCAGAGCGCGAGCGCGAGTGATTCGACGAGCAGGGACCGCTCCGCGATCTCGTCGCGACTGAACGTGTCGTAGGGCTTGAAGGCAAAGCCAGTCTCGCCCATGAACTTGAGGAAGCGCGGATTGTGCTGGTACGAAGCCGCGACGAGGGCGGCGGAGAGCGCGTTGCCCTTCTCGCTGCCGTACACGGGAAGCTTCTGAGGGTAGCGGTCGTCGTTGATCGAGGCGTTCGTCGACTTGTCGAGCAGCAGCAGGTTTCCGGGCCGGTTCCTCGTCGCGTCGAACTCCTCGCGGCTGCCGTACTCGTCCTGGTACCACTCGAAGTGGTCGGTGATGATGTGTTCGACCTCGAAGGGCCGCTTGCTCTTGATGGCGACGTAATCCAGGTAGTGGCCAGGCTGGTCGCAGCCGCGCTCGACGTAGTCGGTGATGCGGGCGAGCATGTGGCGGATGTACTTCTTGGTGTAGAAGTTCAGCCGGAAGTCGCCCCAGGCGTCCTCGATGCTCATCCCAAGGTCGGCGACCTCCTTGCCGAGCTGCGCGGCCAGCTGGTCGACGTCGAGGCCGCGGATGCGCTTTGTCAGCTGGAACATGGCGTACTTGATGGTCGAGTAGTCCATGCTGCGGTAGTTGACGGCCCTCGTGTAGATGAGGATGTCGATGAAGCGCGAAACCAGCAGGATCTTCCTCTCGATGGTGTCGCCGACGTCCTCGGTGCGTATCGGAGCCAGGCAGAGCTGCGATTGCAGGGTGAAGCTGAGCGCGGCGTTGTAGTAGAGGTACGGCTGCTTCTCGTCGAACGTCCACTCCCTGCGCTTGATGCGGATGTAGATGTCGGCGAACTTGCAGAACTCCTCGATGAACCGCTCGAAGTCGTCCGACGAGTTGAGTCCGAGCCGCGCATGCTCGTCGCGCACCCACTTGTGGAAGCTTCCGCCGATGAGGTCGAAGTCCTCCGGTTTCGCGCCTTTCTTGTTCTCGCGGATCGTCTCGGCGTACTTGGCGCGAAGCCATGCCTTGATGCAGTCTTCCTCCTCGCTCTTGCCGAGCTCCTTGAGGGCGAGCATCTTGGCCTTCCACGCGTCGTTGAGCTTCTCGCGCCTCTTGTCGTCTGCTACCTCCGAGAGCAGGTACCCCTTGAGCATCTCAGCGGAGGTCAGGCTCAGCCCTCGGTCGTTCATGGAGACGAAGACCTTGTGGGCGTCCTGCTCCGTCTCGGTCACGATCTCGATGAAGTAGACCTTCTCGGTCAGCCAGTCCGCGAAGTACGGCAGGGCCTTGTCGTCTATCTCCTCGGGGAACAGGTCGCAGATGTCCTGGTAGCGTGCGTAGAGGTTCTTGACGCTCTCGCCGTAACCCTCCGGGTCGAAGTCCTTGCCGTCGTTGAGGGCCCGCAGGCACGGCTCGCGGTCCTCGACAGAAATGTTGAAGGACGCCGATCCAAAGGCCTCTGAATAGATCATCTGGTCCACCGTCGCGATGGTCACGCCCATGCCGAGTAGGCGACGGCGCAGGTAGATGAGAAGGAGCGACAACGACGAGAGGCGCTGCTGGCCGTCGATGATTGCGTTCTCGCGCCCGGCGAGCACGACGCTGCCCATGAAGTAGACGCCGTAGTTGGCGACGTCGGTGCGCTCGTGCTCGGGGTCGTACCAGTTCAGGAACTCGTCGGTGAGGTCGTCGATGAGCTCCTGCACTTGCTTGTACTGCCAGGCGTATTCGCGCTGGTAGTAGTGGATGGAGTACTTCGTGTTCTGCAGAAGCTGCTTGAACGTCTTCTCAGTGCCCGATATCTTTCTCATGCTTCAATCCTTACGGTGCTAGATGCCTGGAACCTTGAACTTGCCCGTGACGGCCTCGGATATGAGCGAGCGGCGGTACTCCCGCAGCTTGTCGGTCATCCTAAGATGCTCTGATTTGTAGCACTAGCACCCCTCACCCAACCGGAACTTCCCTAAGAAATATACCCTGACCTGCCGTTCTCGCTTGACGGCAGCTCCTCGCTTGC